>Ga0137465_1000547_pt1 | contig 13844 bp, 13 predicted proteins | sample EasRivERMGT828_2_FD_104906 | JGI IMG/M metagenome (GOLD analysis project Ga0137465, IMG submission 104906) | Soil microbial communities from meander-bound floodplain in the East River, Colorado, USA - East River MetaG ERMGT828_2 | ecosystem: Environmental > Terrestrial > Soil > Floodplain ... | reverse complement strand
TGCCGGCCAGCACGACGAAGCCGCCGCGCTTCGCCAGGTCGATAGCCTGCGTGACGGGTTCGTTGCTGTAGGCGGTGACATCGATGACGACATCCGCCATCGCGCCGTCCGTGATCTCACGAACGCGGCGCACGACATCCTCGCGCTCGACATCGATCGTGTAGTGCGCGCCGAACGCGCGCGCAAGCTCTAGCTTACGCTCGTCGGCGCTCAAGCCGGTAACGATGATAGTGCCAGCCCCTGCTTCACGGGCGGCGATGACGCTGCCGAGCCCGCGTTGACCCGGCCCGAGGATCACAATCGTGTCGCCGATGGTAGTGCCAGGCACCTGCACGGCCCAGCGGATGCCCGCGCCGATCGGGTTGAAGAGCGTGGCGATCTCCGGCGTTACGTCCTTGGAGATCTTGTGGAGCACCGTGTGAGGATCGAGGTAGAGGTACTCGCCATACGCGCCCCAGAGACCCGGCGGCCTATCTAGGCCGAGGTAACCATATCCTGACAGCCCGCGCCGGCCGCTGCACAATCGATACGCACCGTTCCTGCACTGCGCGCAGTAGCCGCAGGGCAACAGCGTCTCGACACAGACGCGATCGCTCGCTGCAACGTTCCAACGCTTCGCCGCGATCTCGCCGATATCGGCAATCGTGCCGACGGGTTCGTGGCCGGGGATGAGCGGGAACGGCAGATGCGGCATGACGCCTGCGTACTGCTCGTAGTCCGAACCGCAGATGCCGCACGCGTCGACACGCAGCAATCCTTCTTCTGGCCCGATATGGTCCGGCAGCGGCAGCTCACGCAACTCCAGAGCGCGCGGCCCGGTCTGGACTACGGAGCGAGAGGTGTTCGCCATGCGGCGATCATAGCGTAGGGGCGCACAGGCGTGCGCCCCTACGCTTCCTTTGCAAGGGGCGGGCTCCTACGCCCGGACACCTAATGTCGCCAGCGCGTTCGCGCTCGTTCCTGGCAGCGACACCCCATCGCGCACAGCAGCGTCATGGATGCGCTGTAGTACCCGCAGGTAGTGCGGCGCTGGGCGCATGCCCTCTTGCTTGTGCTCCGCGACTTCAGCGAGTGTGCTGTAGGCGCGGTCGAGGTGCCAGTAGAACGAAAGTAGCCAGGCGAGCTCGCGCTCGTTCGATGGCTCCGGAATGTCTGTAATGTCCAGCACCGCGTCGGAGACCTTCGTGTAACGCAAGATCCCCGCCTTATCGGCCTCGTCCTTGCCGTAGAAGCGCCGCTGCCGCAACTCGAGAATGCGCTTGCGGTACTCCGCGTCGCCGTAAATCGCGCGCGGCAGCCACTCCTCGCGGAGGCTGACGATCTCTTTGCCGTACTTGTCGACGATGGCGACGGCGAACTCGGATCCGAGGATGCTATCGTACTCGAAGATGACGGCGTCGCGCAGAAGAGCTTCCTGCAGCATCAGCGTGAGGTCGCGTGGGATCTTCTTGTAGAGCGGACCGCTCGCTTCGTCGTTCGTTTCTGCACCGACGCCGCCGGTGTTGAATGCGTAGTAGTGGTGCTCCTGCCCGCCACGCTCCATCTCACGCAGGATGTGGTACATGAGGTTCGCGTTCTCGTCCTCGAGCCCGATGATGAACGGGTCGGAGAAGTACTCGACGTACGGCGTCCCGATTGTCCCGCCGGCGGCTGCGCCCATGTTGACCGCCTCGCCGTACATCAGCGAGCGGACGTACTGCTCAAGGTTGAGCCTCCGGAGCGGCGGAATGACCGTGTTCTGGCGCATCACGCACTGCCAGAAGATGCGGTCCGTGTACTCTAGCGGGACATGCACGCTCTCCGTGAGCATTCCATCCGTGATCGTGCTGAGCAGCCCGTCTACCTTCTTGTACTTCAGCAGCCGCTGGCGCGAGAAGATGGCGCGCATGTTGCGCGTTGGGTTGACCAGGTAGTCTGGTGTTCCGGTCTGTGGATCGACAACGACGTTTTCGAGCGTCTCACGCGTGTTTGGGTCGTCTGGCGTCCCGCGCAGCACTTCGTAGGTGATCGGGTCGTCGGCAAGCGTCACGCCGAATGGAACGGCGTACATGTTGTTCTCTGTGCCGTCGATCGCGTAGCTCACCCGCTTGGCATGGCCCGCTCGTTCAATCTCGAGCGTCCGAGCGAGCGGCTGCAGCAGCACGATGTCGTCGTTCATCGGGTAGACGCCCTCGATGGCGTCTCGCGACACGCCTAGCTTCTCAGGCAGGTCGCTGTTGGCCGGATCGATCATGATCGTCAGCGTGCTCTTGCCGTGCAACGACGGCCCCAAGGTCACCATAGCAGTGTGGAGCACGTCGCCTGGCAGGTTCGCCATTCGCGAGAGGCTGAGTGCGGCCTGGATCGCGACGCCGTTCTTCTCTTTCGTCTTGAACATCGCGATCGTGAGCGGGCCCATCTTGTGCTCGCCCACGTAGTCGAACCCTAAGTGGAACGAGAGACCCTTTGTGGGTGCCTTGAAGACCAGCTGCTCTAGCCCAGCCTCCTTGATGCGCGCGCGCAACTCGTCCGGCAAGCGAACGTCGTCCAGCCAGCGTGGCAACGACAGCTCGATGATGTCTGGTTCCGCCGTCCACTCTTTCTCCGGCAAGTCGAAGGTGAGCTGACGCCACAAATAGGGTAGCTGCAGATAGCGGTCGCCCAGCACCACCTGCCGCGCGTGGTACGACCGTCCGGGCGCGTCGCAGAGTTGACGATCGCTCTGGACGACGCTGTCGCCGCGCGCGAAGCACGCCTGCAGATGTGACGTAATATGCGGGATGATCTCGGCGAACAGCTTTTGGCTGGTCTCGCTAAACGCGAGCGCGTCGCGGTTCTTTGGGAAGCCATCGATTAAATACTGCGTGAGATCGGGCCGCCGCGCGACGCCGAGCTGGCTGTAGAACGCCAGGCCGCCGGAGTCCGTCTGGACGACTGTCTCGGGTCCGGCGCGCCGAGCGGCCTTACGTTCAGCGTTCGCTGCTTCGCCTTCTTTGTGGACAGCGTCGAACTCGCCCAGCATGCGCTTTCGCTCATCGTCCGGCTGCTTGGAGAAGATCGGCATTCGCGCAAGCAGCCACTCCTCGCTCGGATTGAAGAACTCGCTGTCGGTCCGATGACCTTGCTTTGCGACAGCTATCATCTCGTCGAGCGCTTTGACGAAAGGCCCGTGTACCGGCGGCCCCTCGAGGCTCGAGGCGCTTGCTCCGTTTGTCGATTCCTTGGTCGCAACATGTGTGCCCACTGGTCTGTCCCTCCCTCTTATCCGCGTGGTAGTCCGAGGCCGCGCCCCGCTATGATGTTCCGCTGGATCTCGCTCGTGCCGGCGGCGACTGTCAGCCCCGCCGCGTTCAGGTACAACGTTTCGATCGTGCCTCGCAGCGCCGCGTACGGCGACCCCGGCGTGAGTTGCCCGCCGAGCCCCAGCACGCGCATGCCCGTGTGGGCCAGACGTTGCGCTAGCTCCGAGCCGTACATCTTAGCAACAGACGCCTCATAGTTGGGTACCAGTTGCTTTGCCTGCATATGGGTCACGCGATACGACAGCAGCTTGCCCGCTTCGAACTCGATCTTCAGCTCGGCCAGCGCGTGCCGGATCGGCGCGTGGGCAAGCACTGGCTTGCCGCCGAGCTGCGCGGTCTTCGCGTACTCAACGAGCTGCTTGTACGTCCGATAGCTGCCGATCACGCGCTGGATGCCGGAACGTTCAAAGTCGAGTGTCGCCGTGGACACATACCATCCCCGGTTCTCCTCACCGATCAAGCAGTCGCGCGGCACGCGGACGTTGTCGAAGAACACTTCGTTGAATTGATGGCGGTCCAGCATGTCGACAAGCGGCCGCACCGTTATGCCGGGCGTCTTCATGTCGACGAGGAAGAACGAGATGCCCTTGTGCTTCGGCACGTCTTGGTCCGTGCGTGCGAGCAGGATGACCCAGTCAGCCGCGTGCGCAAAGCTTGTCCAGACCTTGCTGCCGTTGATCACGAAGTCGTCGCCGTCATGCGTCGCGCGCGTCTGCAGTGACGCCAGGTCGGAGCCCGCCCCCGGTTCGCTGAATCCCTGACACCAGATCGCTTCGGCGCGCACGATCGGCGGCAGAAAGCGCTTCTTTTGCTCGTCCGTGCCGTAGAGCATGATGGTCGGCCCGACGCGGTCGGCACCCAGGTACGTCGCAGGCGCGTCATGGGCCGCGACCTCTTCGTTAAACACGAGCTGCATCATGTGGCTCGCGCCCATGCCATCCCATTCCTTGGGCCACGCCATCGTCAGCCAGCCTTTGGCAGCGAGCTTTTTCAGGAACGAGGTGTAGAATTCCCAGTTCTGTCTCGGATCGCCAGATGGCCGGTCGCGCAGCTCGGTCCTGAGAAACGAGCGGACCTCTGTGCGGAATGCTTCTTCTTCAGGAGTGAACGCGAAGTCCATAACGACTACTTGGTGGTGGCTCCCGCGCTGCGCAGCTGCGGCATGACTTTCGAGGCCATCAGCTCCATCGAGTGGTTTACTTTGTTCGCGTCAAGCCCGCCGACGCGCGTCCACGCAAGGTACTCCGTAAACCCGCACGTGTCGATCATGCTACCGATCTGTTCGACGACCTGGTCGGGGCTGCCGCAGACGACCGCGCCCGCTTTGAGCAGCAGTTCCCACTGCGCCAGGTCGAGCAGGTCGCGGATCTGCGCGTACTTCTCGTACCCGGGGACGGCGGGCTGGCCCTTCGGCGTCGAAACGTACTTCTGGAACGTCTTCATGTACCACATGACAGCGTCTTCGAACTCCGCCATCGCTTGCTCTGTCGTGTCCGCGACGTATGTCAGGCTCACTGCACCGATGCCAAAGCCCTTCGGGTCGCGCCCGTGCGCGCGCAGCGAGTCGCGGTACTGCTCGATCTGGTTTGCTCCGGTCTCCACGTTGAACCCGAAAATCGGTGAGCAGAGCAGGTTGAAGCCATGCCTACCGCAGATCTCAAAGCTCTCTTCGGAGACTGACGCCATCCACACCGGCGGGTGTGGCTGCTGGAGCGGCCGCGGGAACACGCTCAGTTCCTTGAACTTGTAAAACTCGCCGTCGTAGCTGAACGACTCCTCTGTCCAGGCCTTCTGGATGACCTCCACCGACTCGCGGAAGATGTCCTTCGAACGCGTCTGATCGACAGCGTAGCCCTGGTACTCATGCGGCTGGTATCCGCGCCCGATACCCAGGTCAACGCGACCGTTCGAGAGTATGTCGAGGAACGCGTAATCTTCCGCTACGCGCACCGGGTGGTTCAACGGAAGCACCACGACCCCGGTGCCAAGCCGCAGCTTCTTCGTCCGGCCGGCGATCGCCGCGAGCGTCAGGGCCGGCGTCGCGCAGTGGCCGTACTCGCGGAAGTGGTGCTCTGCCGGCCAGACCGAATCGAAGCCGTAGTCCTCGGCGCGGACCATGAAGTCCATCTGCTCATCGATGATCTCTTTGGAGGTTCGTCCGGCGGGCCGCTCGAAGAGGTGGAGCTGTCCGAAACGCATCGACGCGGGGTCTCCTGTCCAGCCCTAAGACCGGGCCGGCACCGCGCCGCCGAAGCGCTCGCGGATGATCGTCTCCGACTCGTTCACAATGTCGCGGAAGATCTGGGCCGCGGGCTTGATCTCGTGGATGCCGCCTGACCCCTGTCCTGCCGGGAGGAATGTTCGGTTGACGTCAAAGATTTTCGTGTGTCCCATGTAGTCCATCACGTGGTTTTGCAACGAGACGCCCGCCTGCATCGGGAACGCCTGAATGTCCTCTGTGTGCGTCTCCCACTCTTCGGCGTACTCAGTCTTGATCGTGCGCGCGGGCTTGCCCGTGTAGGCGCGCGTGCGCATCGTGTCATCGTCGTGCGCCTGCACGATCGCCTCGCGATAGCCTTGCGCGGCTTGCGATTCCTGCGAAGCGATGAAGCGTGTGCCAATGACGACGCCCTGGGCGCCCAGCGCCAGGCACGCCACCACTCCCCGTCCATCGACGATACCTCCGGCGGCGAGCACCGGTATCTTGACCGCGTCGACGGTCTGCGGTATCAGCGCCAGCGCGCCAATCTCTCCGGTGTGTCCTCCAGCCTCTGTGCCCTGTGCGGCGACGACGTCCGCGCCCGCCTGCTCGGATTTCTGCGCGTGGCGCACCTTGCCGCACATCACGATCACCTTCATGTCGCGCCGGTGCATCTCGTCGATGAACTCCGCTGGCACGGCCAGCCCGGCAACGAAGATCTTGACGCCCATGTCGTAGATGACGTCGATCTGCGGCCGGATGCGTTCGGGATTCGGCGCCAGCAGGTCGACGGCGAAAGGCTTGTCGGTGAGCGAGCGCGTTTGTTCGATTTGCTCGCGCAGTTGCGCCGGGTCCATCGTCGCTGCTCCGATGACGCCCAGGCCGCCCGCGTTCGAGACCGCCGCGACCAACGGCGCAGTCGAGACGCCGCCCATGCCCGCCAAGAAGATCGGGTATTCGATGCCGAAGTATTCACAGATGGGCGTGTGAAGTGGGCTGTGTGCCAAGCTAGCCTCCGTAGGTGTCCGACTCGAAAGAGCTAAGGCTGTCCGCGCGGAGTTTTGGGGACAGGCTCGCAGATCGTATCCGAGCCTCCGTAACGCTGTCAAGCAGAGCGGCTTGTAGCTAGCCGCTGGTTTATACTGACGCCGAACCCGCCATGGAACCCCCCATTCGATACACCCGCACGAGCGATGGCGTGAATATCGCCTACTGGACATACGGGGAGGGTCCACCCCTCGTCTATATGCCACATCCACTTTGGGGCACCGGCCACTCGCTCTGGCGGCTCCCGCACCCGCGAGCCTGGTATGAGCGTATTGGCCGAGGGCACACGCTGGTGCGCTATGACGCGCGCGGCACGGGAAAGTCGGAGCGCCACGCCGATGACTATTCAATGGATGCGCACGTCCGTGATCTGGAGGCCGTAGTTGACGCGACTGGCCTCGATCAGTTGGCGCTGCTCGGCTTCGCACAGCTTGGGCCGGCAGCCATTGCATACGCCGCGGATCACCCCAAGCGCGTGTCGCACCTTATCCTATGGTGCACGCTGATCGATTCAACTCCCTACCTTGAAAGCCCACGCTTTCAGGCGTTCAACTCGCTCCGGTTGATGGTGGACCAAGAATGGGACCTCTATGTGGAGACTATGGCGAACATGGTGTACGGTGCGGCTTTCGATGGTGACGAACGGCGGGCCGTGTCGAGTTTGATGAAGGAGAGCGTTGCTCCTGAGGAGCTGGCGCCAATCATGGAAGGGCAGCGAAGCTTCAACGCAGTCGAGCATACCGGCCGGGTCACCACACCAACACTTGTGGTTGATAGAGCCGGTGTACGGCTGTTTCCGGAAGGTGAGTCTATGCGTCTCGCCTCGTCGATCTCTGGTGCCCGACTCGTGGTGCTGGAAGGCGACGAGGCATCCCCGTATCTGGGAGATCAGGACGCAACAGCCCAACTGATCGACGACTTTACGGGTGTCGCACCGAGCCGCCACATTGCAGCCGAAGCGGGTGTTGTCACCATTCTCTTCACGGACATCACGGACTCGACTGCGCTTACACAGCATCTTGGCGACGCCAAAGCGCAGGAGCTTGTCCACACACACAACGACATCGTCCGAGAGGCGCTACGCGCAAATGGTGGGATGGAGATCAAGCACACGGGCGATGGCATCATGGCGTCGTTTCATTCCGCGTCCGGCGCGCTCGAATGCGCTGTCGCGATCCTCCGCGACGTCGAGGTCCAAGAGGGCCTTTCGGTGCACGTTGGCATCAATGCAGGTGAGCCCGTGGCAGAGGATGCTGACCTCTTCGGCACTTCCGTCCAGCTCGCGCGGCGCATCTGCGATCTCGCCCTCGGCGGTCAGATCTTCGTTTCCGACGTCGTCCGGCAACTGTCCGCGGGCAAAGGTTTCATGTTTACTGATCGAGGCGACGTGATCCCCAAGGGCTTCGACGAGGCCGTGCGCCTGTACGAGCTCCGCTGGCAGGACTGATGGAACAGGACATTCGCTTCTGCACGACTACCGACGGGGTCCGCATCGCGTACGCGACGATCGGCACCGGACCACCGCTGGTCTACGTCTGCGGTTGGCCGCAGAGTATCGACCTGGAATGGGACATGCCGAATTCGCGCGCGTTCATCGAAGACCTCGCCCTAGGCGTGACGCTGGTTCGTTACGACATGCGAGGCGGCGGCCTCTCGGACCGCGATGTTGAGAGCGTGTCGGCGGAGGCTTCCTCACTGGATCTAGCGGCGGTCGTCGATCATCTGCAGCTTGAGACATTCGCAGCAGTGAGCTTCGGACTGCTCGCCGGACCGATTGCGATGACGTACGCGGCGAAGCATCCGGAGCGCCTGTCACACCTTGTGCTGTGCGCGCCGTACATGAATGGAGAGCGCATCATCGATGCGGAACGAGCTCGAGCGCTGACGGAGTACGCTTGGAACTTCGGCTTCCCGTTCAACGACTTCGTGAGCGAGCCGTTCCTGAGCCGGGAAGAGATCAATGAACAGCGACGGCACCAGGCAGCGACGGCGGGCCCTGCCACCCAGGCGATGCTCTTGGAGGCAATGTTCAGCACAAATGTCGAGGAGATCGTTGCGAAGGTAGCGACGCCAACGCTCGTCATGCACGCGCGTCAGGACCCGTACGTCCCGTTTGCGCTCGGCCGCGAAGTTGCCCTCCGCCTTCCGAATGCGGAGTTCATAACATTCGATTCGACATCACCTGCTGTTTGGCAACAGAAAAACGTTGTACTGCCAGAGCTTCGGCGCTTCATCGGCATCGAACAGCAAGGAGCCAAGTAGGTATGACAGAGCGCGGCCCCGCCATCCAGGACGCCCTGCCCCACAACAACTGCTGGGGGTGTGGACCGCGCAACGAGGGTGGCCTGCAGATCAAAAGCTACGTCGATGGCGATGAGACGGTCTGCGAGTGGCAACCTGGCCCGCCGTACTTCGCGGGCCCGGAGCACGTCCTTAACGGCGGCATCATCGCGACACTGCTCGATTGCCACTCCGTCTGCACTGCAATCGCCGACGTCTACCGTACCGAGGGCCGCGACATCGGTTCGCCACCGGACCTGTGGTGTGTGACTGCCTCCATGGACATCAAGTACCTGCGTCCAACGCCCATTGCGGATCCTGTGCGACTCGTTGGGACGATCACCCGGCGCGGCGATCGCAGTCGTGGCATCGAGTGCACACTGTACTCACAAGGCGAACCGTGCGCCCGTGCTGATGTCGTTGCGGTGCGCGTGCCGGATGAGTGGCGCGCCGGGCAGGCTACGTGAAGCACTGCGGTCAGTGTGGCGCGGAGCTGGCCGAGGGCATCGATGAGCATGCTGCTGCGCACCAGTTCTGTAGCTCGTGCGGCTGGCGCTGGTACAGCCCGCCCACGCCGGTCGTTCTTGTCCTCGTAACGACGCCTGGCCGCCAGGTTGTCTACTGCCGGAAGAACCACCAACCGCCTGGCCGATGGTCCGTCGTTTCAGGATTCATTCCGCGCGGCGAGCCCGCCGAATTAACCGCGCTGCGCGAGGTGAAGGAAGAGACGAACCTTGACGCTGAGATCGTGCATTTTGCTGACACGCACGTGTTCCAGCTGTTGCCGGATCAACTCGTGATTGCATACCACGCGCGGGTGATCGGCGGCGACCCGCGCGCAGGCGACGACGTCGATCACGTGGAGGTCGCGCCGCCTGATGTCAGCCGCTTGTTCCCGGGCAGCACGTCGTTCGCGCTGGTCAGTCGCTACATCGAAGGCTGCTGCGCAGAGTAATCCGCTAGGCAGGCGCGTTTGCGCCGTTAGCCGGCGGTGGGCCTGGTTCCCAGGCGTACTCTTTCCCCGTCGCGATGCAGTGCATTAGCTCGTCGAGGTCAAGTTGGTTCGGCTGCGGAGGTGGGTCGCCGTCAGGGATTGCGCGGATCATCTTGAAGGCATCGTCGATCTTCGAGCCGCGGATCACCGGGCTATGGCACGCCGCGATCGTGCTGATGTCCAGGTTCTGAACAGTGTCCACGTGACGCTCGAACTTGTCTTTGTCCAGCAGCTTGAACCAAGGGCTGTTCATGCGATTGAACATGTCGATCCCGCCCTGCCAGGCCATCGGGTCCAGCTCTGCGATGTCGTTCATCGGGCCGGGCAGCGGCGTTGCAAACGTGTCGACAGCCCAGTAGACGCCGGTCTTGTCATCGTATAGGCCACGCGTCACCGGCGAGTCGAATAGCGGAGGCGTAATGGCCTTCAGTGTGCGGTCGCCTGCCTTCCATGAATCGCCGTCGTTGACCCAGCGCATCCGCTCCTTCGGGATCTCCACGCTGCAGCCGTGCCGTTCGGAGAAGAACCAGGTGATGACGACCTTCGCGTTTGGGCACATCTCCATCACCTGCTCCAGGTTGCCGGAGTGGTCGATGTCATCGTGCGAGAGGAAGATCCACTTCACATCGCCGGGGTCGACGATTGAGAACACGTCCTTCAGCCATTGCTCGCGGTTCGCCGGCGTGCCCGTGTCGACGATGATCGGCTCCGAGCCCTTGATCACCAGCGAGTTGAGATACACCGTGAGCGGCCCGATTGCAGCCTGCTGCGTCTGCTGGATCAGCCAGGTGTCGTCGGCCACCTTCAGCGGGGGGTGGTGCGTCGTTGGGGCAATCGGAGCGAAAGATGTCACGGAACGTCTCCTCAGCAATCGAGTCGGGATGCAGTGATTATAGAACCCGCCTCGCGTCGCAACAAGACGTAACAGCCAGCGTCTTGGCATGAGGGGTTTGGTGGTTGCATTGCGACCCGCTACGCTGAGACCTGTGACGGTATCGTTGCCAGCACGGTCTGAGGAGGCATCAACATGCGTCTAGGCTACTTCTTGCCGCAGATTGGTCCTGCGGCAACCCCAGAGAACATAGTGAGTGTCGCCCAGCGCGCAGAGGAGCTCGGCTTCGCGACGGTATGGGTGACTGAGCGTCTCTTGTACCCAACCAACCCGCGGACGCCCTACGCCGGCACGCCCGACGGGTCGATGCCGGACGCGTATAAGCGCGTATTCGACCCGATCGAGTCGCTGACCTTTGTGGCGGCGAAGACCAGTCGCATCCGGCTCGGAACGAGTGTGCTCGATATCCCGTACTACAACCCGATCATGCTGGGACGGCGCTTTACCACGCTCGACGTGCTGTCCGGCGGCCGGCTCACCATAGGCCTTGGTCTCGGATGGTCCGAGGATGAGCACGAAGCGATGAACGCACCGATGAAGGGTCGCGGCGCCCAGGCCGATGAGTTCATCGATGCGCTCAAGGTGGTCATGGCGGAAGACCTCGTTGAGTTCAGCGGTAAGCACTACAAGATTGCGCAGTCGGTGATCGAGCTCAGTTCCGTACAGAAGCCCTGGCCACCGATTTACCTCGCGGCGTTCACGCCCGGTGCTCTCCGGCGCGTTGCGCTCAAGGCTGATGGCTGGCACCCGGTAGCCATCCCGGCCGAGGGCGTGCGCCAGATGTGGGATGGTATCAGGTCGATGGCGAAGGAGGCGGGGCGTAAGCCCGACGAGCTCAAGCTTATCTATCGCGCAAACCTCACGGTCACGGACAAGCCGATCGATGGCGACCGCTTTCCCTTCACAGGAAGCTGGGAGCAGATCGCATCCGACGTACCGGCGATCAAGGCGCTCAATCCGGAGGAGTTCTGTTTCGACCCGACGTTCTCGCCAGAAGGTGGGACGGTCGAAGGCTTCCTGACTGCGCTGGCGAAGGTGAAGGAGATCGCGGCCTAGAGCGCTACCCCTCTCGCGAGTAATCCCACGAGATGTACTTGCGCGGCGTAATCTTGATGTAAGCGACGTTCGGGCGCGGCTCGGTCGGCAGCTGTTCCTCCGGCACGCCACGCTTCGCCATCGATGCGCGCATCAGCTTGAGTACTTCCGCAGGTTCGCTCACGATCGATGCGTCTCCTTGCACCAGAACGCCCTTGATGTCCTGCATCGATGAGCCGGCCTCGAAGAGCGCGCTTACCTTCGTGTTCCGCCCGACGTTCGCCAGGCGCTGTGTGCCCAGGTGGCCGCCCGCGTACAGGTCATCGCCGATGCGGAAGAAGCCGATCGGGACAGTGTGCGGATATCCGCCCTTGCCGATCGTAGTTAGATATATCCACCTGGCCTCATTATCGACGAACGCGTGGGCTTCTTCCTTCGTAAACGTTGCTGGCATTCGTTACCTCCTCGGCTCGCGCCGAAAAAACCACAGGCGCAAGCCGCTGCTGGGTTCAATCATATCGACTACAATCTCAAAGCCGTGGTGCCTGTAGAATGGCACATTCTTCGGGTTTGCTGTGTCGGTGTAGCAGGTGACGCCGTCTGCATCTGCTTTCTCCAGCACCGGCTGGAGTAGCGCCGAGCCAACGCCCTGTGCCTGGAGCGGCACATCAACGCCGAGCAGCTGCAGGTACCAGTGATCGTCTGTGGCGTGCTCCTTGTGCAGTCCTGCGATAGCGTCGAACACAATGCTGACGCGCGCAAACGGCTCCTCGCCACAGATGGCTGGGATCTCGTTCAGCCCGGCACGTTCGTTTTGCTCATCCCCGAGGATCTCACCCGGACGTATCCAGAACGCCATTCCGGTGGAGTCGGGTGTGGCGTAGGTCTCTCCGAACAGGTAGCCCATCCGGACCAATCGACGAAAGAACTGCGGCAGGAAGCGCCGTCGTTCAGCGTCGTCGGGGATAAAGTACTTGTGCAGCGGGGCTTTGAAGAACGCCCGGCCGAGTACTTCGCCCAGTGGCTCCACCTGCGACTCCTTGATCAGCGTCGGCGCAATCACTGCTCCCATGCCACTACCTCGTTGGTTCTCGGCGAAACGTCCATAGCCGCAGTCCGCTCGCTGGATCGACTGTATCAACCAGCGTCTCGAAGCCCTGCTTGTTGTAAAACGCGACGTTCTTCTCGTTCGTAGTCTCTAGATAGCACGGAACTCCGTCCACGTCAGCCTCGCGCAGAACAGGCTGCAGGAGTGCAGAACCTATCCCCTGCCCTTGCAACGGTACGTCTACCCCAAGCAGCTCAAGGTACCAGTGACCCTCCGGCGCATCGCGCTTACGGAACTCTTTCAGCACGTCGACGACCGCGCTGAAACGCGCGAACGCCTCCTCTCCGACGATCGCAGGAATCTCGTGCATGCCTGCGCGTTCCTCCTCCTCGTTGGGGACCGCGTCGTCGGGCCGCATCCAAAACGCAACGCCTGTCGCCTCCGTCGTCGTATACGTCTCGCCAAGGTGGCAACCCAGACGCACGAGTCGGAGGAAGAACGGCGGCAACAGCCGCTGACGGTCTGCGTCGATCGGTAGCACGTACCGGAGAAACGGGTCGTCGTAGAACGCACGCGCCATAGCCTGCGCGGCAACCCCGATCTGTGTCTCGGCCAAAGGGACTGGTACCACAACTGTCTGCGTCATAAGTTATCCCATCGCGTTCGGTACGACGACGATCGAGCAATCCTTCCCGTGTATCGCCTCTGCCTCCGCGATCGCGTCCTCAACCGTTGCGGTTGGTATGAACCCGACGCGTTCCGGCACCTTCGGATCGTCCGCGCCCGAAACGAACACGCGCGCGGCGTGCCTCAGCCGCTTGAGCGGCTGCGTCGCGAGGATCGCGTGTACCGGGTGGAAGGCGTACTCGTTTCGATACTTCTCGATGTAGCCCGCGTGCGTCGCGAACTCATCGCCGTAGCGGTCAGTAATCTCGTACGGGTCCGTTGTCTCTGGCAACACGCGTTCCCAGACTTCCGGGTAGGCTGCGTGGTGCTGTCGGTCCCACTCCTCCGGGCACGGCGTCGTCACGATCACCGAACAACCCGGCTTGCCCAGCGCCTCGATG
>Ga0137465_1000545_pt1 | contig 13867 bp, 15 predicted proteins | sample EasRivERMGT828_2_FD_104906 | JGI IMG/M metagenome (GOLD analysis project Ga0137465, IMG submission 104906) | Soil microbial communities from meander-bound floodplain in the East River, Colorado, USA - East River MetaG ERMGT828_2 | ecosystem: Environmental > Terrestrial > Soil > Floodplain ... | reverse complement strand
CTGCTCGAGCGGCTTTGCTAATGTTTCCTTCATGGGCCTGGAGGGTTTCAGCAATATATCTCTTTTCGAATTCAGCGATTGTCCTTGCTTTCAAATTCTTAAAAGAGAAAAGGCCGCCTTTGACTTGTGGCAAATGAATATCCTCCTCTTCAATGGTCGGCCGTTCAGACAAAACGACAGCTCGTTCTATAGCATTCTCCAATTCCCGCACGTTCCCGGGCCAGTTGTGCAGGTTTAATTTGAGCAGTGCGCCCGACGTAAGATGTGGTACAGGCTTGCCGAACCGCACGGCGATTTTGACGAGAAAATGTCGGGCAAGCAGCGCAATGTCTCCTGTTCGTTCTCGGAGTGGTGGCATTGCGATCCTGACGACATTTAGCCGATAGAATAAATCGTTGCGAATTGAATCTTCCAGAATCTTATTGGTGGCCGCCACTATGCGCACGTCAGCACGAAAAGCTTTGCTGGAGCCAAGAGGGCGGTACTCCTTCTCCTGTAAAAAGCGCAAAAGTTTGACCTGCGCCTGGGGAGGTAATGCGTCAACTTCATCTAAAAAAAGCGTGCCCTCATTGGCTTGCTGAATTAGGCCAACAGAAGAAGATAGCGCACCCGTGTAAGCACCGGATTCATGACCGAACAATTCATTTTCCATCAAATCCAAAGGAATGGCTCCACAGTTCACGGCGACGAACGGATGGTGCGACCGCTTACTCAAATAATGTATCGCCCTGGCGAAGATCTCCTTACCTGTTCCCGTTTCTCCCGTGATTAGAGTTGTCGCATCGCATCGAGCGATAGCAGGAATTTTCTTGATTTCCGTAATCAATGCTTGGCTCTGGCCAACAAACTGTTTCAGCCCAAGCTTCTCCTTCAGCATGTGCACGGTAAGGTCTTCCTCTGGCCGATTGAGTAATTCACCGATGGAAGCGCTGGACTGATAATGGCTCATTACGGCTCGGGCAACTGTCGGACTCATAACTCCTCCTCCCCGCAGAACTTCTTTCACTTTTGAATTAATCTCAGCAGGTAGTATGTGACTTTTCAAAAGATAGCCCACGGCTCCCCTCTTGAGCGCTTCAAATACAAAGTCACTATCTTCGTGCTCCGTCAGGATCAGAACGTATGAGTCAAGAGGCGGTGTCAGCATCCTGAGTTCCTTGACACAATCAATGCCACTCATGCCCGGCAATTTGATATCCATCAGGATCACATTTGGTTTATGTTGCGGAATATCTCTGAGCGCGTCCTCGCCGGAAGTGGAGACGCTGAGAAGCTGAAGCTCTTTGGTTGCCCGAATAGAACGCGTTAACAATTCAACGAAGGGCTGATAGTCCTCGACTAACGATATTGTTGTCATATTGCTCGATTCGTTTGCTGTTTTTAATCGGGATTCTTTTGTGCTCAAACCCCGACACACAACATTTCTTTGAATGGCTACTGCGGTCGATACAGCAGCAAATCGGGCAGACAGATCGTTTCGAAGCGATTAGGTTCCTTCGGATGGATTTTGGCAAGAGTTTTTCTATAGTCCCCTGAATTATTTATTGATAGCACTTGAAAAATCTCAGCGCTTGACCGGCATGCATGCGAGGACCAGGTGCGAAAATTTCTAAATCTCCCAAAAAGGTGCCAAAAATGGTGTACGCTCCGCGGGATCATTGCGAGAAGGGCCGTTACGCCATCAGGATTTCCCAACTGTAGCACTTTTGAAACACGCCCGCACCGGGAGTCGAGCAATTTCACTCGGCTTTCGGCGGAGGGATGGTGTTGTCGCGTTAGAATTCCCCTAATGTTTGAGGGTGATCTTGAGATTCCATCAGCCGTTTAAGCTTCCTTCCGATTTGGGGGAACTCCTTGATCAGTAGGAGGTGTAATTTCGTAAACTGAATCAGCTCCTTCTGCATTTTCGACATCCTCCGCATAGAATCGATCCTGTGATTGTCGAACAATTGAGTCAGTTCAGTGAGTTTCTTTTCATACTGATTTCTCTGTTCTTTGGGGACTGTCTCCACCTTGTGCAGTTTCTCCAAAGCGATTTGCAGTGCCTTTTCCTTCGTGGAGTGGGAATACGTACGTGTTTGGACGCTGCCACGCACATGACCGAAAAGTTTGCGATGCACTTCTTCGGTCACTTTAGTGTATGCTTCGCTCAACGTTCTATGACGGAGGAGATACTGATAAACATTTTTTTTAAGTCCCGCTCTCCGGGCGAGGCGCTTAAGCATATACCATGCGGTATTTGACGACATCGGCCTTTGGCGGTTTTGGCCCGATGGGAAAAGATAGTCATCTGCGCGACGATCCGGAAAAGGAAATTCCTGTGCCCATTGCTTAAGGTAATACGTCACGACACTGCTAAACGGAAAAACAAAGCTGTCCTGATTCTTGGTTCGGAAATATTCCAGCGTGGTGATTCCTTCATGAGGGCTATCAATTCTAAGATCCTTCCAGCGTATCCCGAGATGCACGATTGGTGGAAGGCCAGCTTCGGCTGCCATTGAAACGTAAAGCTTATCCCTAATAGAATCGGCTCTTCGTATCATTGCGTCGATTTCTTCACCCGTGGGAAGTGTCGACTCATTGTACCGCTGTGCATTGTTAGGTTTGAGTTGTCTGTTTAGCTTTCTCGACTCCTGAAGGTTGTTGAAGCGGGAACTCCAATCAACCCAGTGCCATTTGATGAAGATTTGGAGAGTCGTCAGGATGCACTTCTTTGTCCATACCGCTCGCTTATCTTGATTGAGGATGGCCAGAAACCCACGCAAATCCTCCAGTGTCCATGACTCAAAGGTCTTTTCAATGACATCCCTGACTTGCAAGATCTCGCTCTTACGGCAAGAAACCTTATATTCGTTTGCTGTGCCTCGGCAGAAGATCAGGAAACCTTGAAGGATTTTTTGTTCATTCAGAGCGAGGCGTTCCTGAATAAACCGGGTTCCCGACCGCCTGTAATCCGGAAATACTCTCTTCATGCCTTCGATAGGCATCAGAACTATTTAAGGGTTTCCTACACTTTAGGCCTCCTCTTCATGGGTTTGCAAAATGTAGGAAACCCATAAATTACTCTTCAAATCTCGACGAATTACTGTTCGAGAATATCCGAGTTAAGAAGGAGGTGCCTGCTCGATCAAAATGCTGGAAACTTCGATGCAATTGATGGTCATCTTTTTTAAGCCCCAGAACTTTGTTGCTGAATGGACGGAATATCAGATCCCCGACAGCGCGAATTCCTCGATTGGGCCGAAGATATGCTCGATGCGCTGTATGAGATAAATGAGAAGATGGGAAAGTTGATCGATTTGTCTGCCAATTCCCTGGACACACTCTGGCAGCGCGGCCGACATTGATATGAGTGCCCGACGTTTTGAATGCCATGGTTGGGTTAGCAGTGAAGATGCCCCTTCTTATATTTTTTGGAAGATCCCACATATATTCTATATGTATTCAGTCATACTTTTTCGAAGGAAGATGCGATAAGGTCGGTGGGACTTGTTTTTCTGGGCACTTTTGCGATCGTAATAAATCGGAGGTTCAGCCGTCGACCCGACCGTCACGGTGTTTGCTAAGTATCTCAGCGCTGTGCTCACGGCATGGCTGTTGCGCTTGCACAGTTTCATCAGTCGTGAAAGGCTCAGCGGATACTGATAGCGGGCTTGCGTTCGATAGAGTTCTTTGTAATAGAAAACAATTTTATCATTTACGAGGTTCAAGAGCTGCGTCTGCTTTTTGTCCAGTTCCTCGACGATTCCTGATCTAATCCACAGGCGTTTTTCTATGGTTCGACGCCTCCTGCGCGCACCATATCGTCGGCAATCGCTCCTTTGACCACCGGCACAAGAGGAAATTGCACGTGGCAAGGATTTACGCGACCTTTGATCTTAACGATGCCCTCGCCCACGCGAAGCCGATCGAGGAAAAATTCTTCTCCCTTCTCCAGAAACAATCCGCGCTTGGCCGTGACAATATCGTCCTCGTGTTGCAGCCCCAAATAAATCTGTGTATTGCAATTGCCCAACAGGTAAACAGGGAGGACCGAGGGATGTTGCGTGATACTGACCAGGCCTTCACCAAAACCTCGGATTTCACGGTACACATTCTCCAAGCTGTTGGTGCTTTGCTTTTCGACGAGTGTTTTCGGGAACAAATTGTGAACTTCCTCCAGGAAAGTGACGTGGCGCAATGCATCCGTCTCTCCCTGCCCTAATCGGTAGAGATGAATCCAGCGAAGAATGATGTCGCTGAAAAATACGCGCAATGGCTTGGGCAGTTCCTGATCCAATTCGATGATCGTGGGAGTTTCCAAAACCTGCTCCAGTTCGATGGGATGTCGTGCGTTGAAAGCGCCTGCCGCCGGCCCGAAGATAAATGTTTTCAAGATACGCGCACAACTGTCCTGCCACAACATGCGACGACCGCGAAGTTGCAGCTTGTTCAGTTCCTCGCTGGCGTCGAAAAAGTTGGGCCATTTGTCTGGTATACCCTCGTATACCCCAAGCTCCTCGAATTTTTTGTCGAGAACATCGATGAAAATGTCGGCTACACCTGGGCCAGAGATGTGGGATTTCTCGAGAGTCTCGGCAATGACGCTAATCCAGGTTTTAGGATGGACGCCAGGTGGAGGGCGCAATGGATTCCAAGTAAAGGGCGAGGCCGTTTTGCGGCCAACGGTAAAGATTTGGATGGTCTGGACAGCAGGATCGGGCAAAGAGCGAAGCGCTCGATAACTTCTTTTCCAATCCACCACGACAAAGGGGACAGCCTGCTTGAGGAGCCCGAGCACAAGGATCTGGGCGACATTCGTTTTGCCACCGCCCGTGATGGAGAAAATGCCGATGTGTTTGATGAAATTTTCCGGACGGAGATACAGCGGAAAGAGAGATGTTGCGCCATACATAATGGTACCGAGCAAAAAATCGCCAGAGGCGGCTTCACGCGACGGTGGCGGTAAAAGGATAGTTTCATCGCTGACTGATTGTCCGAGATGCTTGGCGACAAGCATTTGAATTAGAACTTCTGCGTCCCGTTTGGATTGAGGCGTTTCGGCCGTGAGGTACGCCAGCCAGAGCGCGTCCGCTCGTCTGCCAAGCACTGGCTTCAATTTTTTGCATAAGGTCTTAAGTTCGTGGTCCAGCATGGTCGAGGAAGATGGCGCGGGCCTGCATCTGCTCATGAGCGTCCCAGGCATTGAGGAAATCGCGCATGACCAGAACAACGTCACGCCAGCATTCCACGTCCTGGAGTCGCTCTTCCTGTTTGGCCTTGAACAGCAGCTCGTAGAGGACGCGTTTTTCCTGATGCTCGCGCATGCGGTAGCGGGCCTGGCGATCCAGATTCTGCACCATGGCATAAAGGTCCGCCCGGTCGCGTTCGAGCCGGCTGAGATTTACCGTACGCAGCCTCAATCGTTCGAAGATTTCCGACGCAAACACCTCCAGTTTTGTGCGGCTGATACGCCGCTTGTCAGAGAAGAGGTCGTCGATATCACCCGCACTGTGCTGAGGGGCATAGTTATTCGAGTCTCGGCTCTCGCTCGGCTGCACATTTGGCTGATATGGATTCGACGCGACCATTTCTGGGCAAAGCCACTGTTCTAATAAAGGCTTGCGAGCAAATAGTTCGGGAGAGGTGATTCCAAATCTCCGATCGAATTGAGAGCAATATTTATTTAGCAGTAATGTCTGGAGAGCAGGTGGGAACCATACAGGGTGAATCTACGTGGCTCCATCGTGGCAAACAGCGTAGCGCAGTTGCCAGGGCACTTCTGCATCCGATGACCGGCTCCGAGATTCTGAGACGGGCGCACAGTTTTGCGCCGCGAATGCATTTGCGTGATGTCTGGTTCGCACTCCGGGAACTGGCGATGCACGGACTCGTGTATTGTCTCAATCCTGAACTGGGCAACGGCAAAGTCTTCTTCCTCACCGATGTTGGTCGTAAGGTGGTGAAGGTGGCTTTTGGGTGTAACGTGGAGGCGCTGCCAAGCGACCTGGACTGGAATTGCGTTGGAAAAGTCGCTCGGGCGCGAATCCGCCGAAGCGTCTTGGAAGAAATCAGCAAAGCCTCGCCACACGGGCTGCCTGGAAAATGCGCCTCTGAGATTCGCAAGAATCTTCTGGAGCGAAGGCCGATGGAATTGAGCCGAGCGATTCGCGCCTTGGGAGAATTGTCACGTTTCAGACTGATCCGGGTTTCTGGATACACGCCCAAGCCCAAGAAGAAGCTTTATCAATTAACGCCCACGGGCAGACGCGTGGTGGAGATGCTGAAACGCTCGCAAGGCAATGGCTCGCTTAAGACGGCTGTGTTGATATAACGATATAACATCAATTATGGTTGTCTTGCTGATCAATTTCTTCGAGCAGTCGCTTGTGGACCAATTCTTGGAGTATCGCTTTGAGCCGGCCTGCTTCAATCCCGGTCTTGACGGCGAGGCCTTCCAGAGTTGCGGCGTCCAATTCGCTCAAGGCGAGGAGCACGGTCTTTTCTTCTTCAGTCAGTATGGACATTGACTGCTGAAGCGAAGCGGGGCTTTTTAAGGATTTAATCAGTCATACATGATGGTTGGAAACTGTACGTTCCAATAGGGACAATTGCAGCACAGGCATTGCAGCGATGGTGAACAGTTCCGAATCGATTGGGCGCAAGCCTTTTTAAAAAGCTGTTCTTTATCAGGACGTGAAAAAGGAACCTCCCGCCGGCATTTCCCAAGAAACATTGCTAGAGCTGTTTGAAGAAATTCGCGACAAGCTCGACGAACTGGGAGACAAACTCGATCACCTCATTGACCAGCAGCCTACCTCCCACTACTCCAACCATTCATTAGATTCCAATTTGAATAACTTTCCCGACTGATCTTTTCAGACCAGTCCCGATTCTGTACCTCTCGTGTTTTGATGCGAAGAGGCCATGCAGAATCCACCGCTCGTAGCTAGTGCTTTCAACTGTTGTTATTTGAAAGCCACAGATTGAAAGACCCTGGACCGCAGCGGAGAGAAGTTTTCCCATCGATGTCACGCAGAGGCCAGATGCATCTGACTAAACGTTGACGTTGGGGGGAGTGAGGAAAATAACCACCGATCGAAAAGAGAGCCTAAGCTCTCTTTTTTGATTTTGAGAAAGGAGCATAGATGAAAACACAGGAGAAGTTTGTGGGCTTCGACGCACTCAAGAAGGCGGTTTCGATGATCCAAATCCTGGAGCATTACCGTCTGGTCAATCAGTTGCATCGAAGCGGAGACAGTTTGAGCGGTGCGTGTCCTCTGCATGCCGGTCACAACAAATCGCAGTTCCGTGTCAGCATCTCGAAGAACTGTTGGATTTGCTTCGGGGACTGTCACGTGGGGGGCAGCATTATTGACTTTGTGAGTCGTAAGGAGAGCGTCAGTGTTCGTGAAGCTGCACTCCTGATTCAGGAATGGTTTGGTGTCCAGCCGCCTTCCGAGTTTCGGTCCCGCACGGCACAGGAACATGCAACGAAGGCCAATCATGTTTCTGCGTCGGGGGATCGCTTCGACCGGTTCGGGAACGCACCTTTGCGATTCGAACTGACCAAGCTGAATTCCGGGCATCGTTATTTAACTGAGCGAGGTTTGTCGAAGGAAACGATTGCAACGTTCGGCGTGGGCTACTGCAGCAATGGAAGCCTGGCCGGATGGATTGCGATTCCCATTCATGACGCACATGGCCGCCTCGTTGCGTATGCCGGACGCTGGCCCGGTGAACCCATTGCGGACAAACCCAAATACAGATTGCCCAATGGATTCAAGAAATCACTGGAGCTGTTTAATCTGCATCGCATCACTGAAGCCGATGCGCGGGTGCCGCTCGTTGTCGTGGAAGGTTTCTTCGACTGCATGAAGATCTGGCAAGCTGGTCATCGCCGCGTTGTCGCCCTGATGGGCAGCATGTTATCGGAAGCGCAGGAGGAACTCATCCTGAAAGCAGCAGGCCCAGGCGGAAGGGTTCACCTGCTATTTGACGAGGATGAAGCCGGGCGTAAAGGCCGAGTTGAAGCGCGAATGCGATTGTCAGAATGGCTGGACGTGAAAGTTATTGCCTTGGATCCCGGCGCGCAGCCCGATCAGCTTTCCACTGAGTGCCTGCAACAGCTCTTGGGGTGCTCCAGCACAGAGTGAAAGGAGGCATCTCATGGAGTCCAAATCAAAACAACCAAAGGAATACAAGGTGGTATCCCTGCGCGCGTTGCTCACATGTGATCAGCCTGAGAAGGCAGATATCAAAGTCACACGCGACCAGCAAGATTCAAAAGTCTTGACCGAGAACAGAGTCTCAGAACTTACGGTCGACACGTTAATCGAGTCCCCGTTCCGGATTTCTCGCTACCGCTACAGCCGATTTTGGGCGGTGTACGATGGCGATGATCTGGTGGCCGTTACAGTGTACCGGCGTGGTGCAGAGGAAGTGCGGCGGCGGCTCCAAGCGGCAGCCGTTCTCGAACGATAGATCAACGCTTTGGGAGGCCACATCAAGGTAACACGCGACCTTATACGGTAACTTCTTAAAATCGAAGCGCTCGACCACGTCATCGTGGGCTGCTGCGAAATCATTGTTCTTGGCATGCGATCGGATCCTGAAAGAACTTTGAATAAACGGCTGAACAAACCTGAAATAAGCCCAGAATTAAGTTATTTCAGGCCTATTCCAAGCAGCAACTCCAACAAAACAATCAGAACAATAAGGGGACAAAGCAGCGCGAAATACTCCCCCCCCTTTGCACTGAAAACAGAAAAGAGTCGCCCAACGGAATGACGCCTCTTCAACCCCAGCAAACCACTAACTTCTCTCCTCCAAAACGAGGACTTCAGAACTCGCTCCCCGGCATAAATCTGCCAAAGGCTACGTAATCGGAACGGATGTCCGTGGCTCCGCAAGCACCACGCGATTTCTCCGCTAGCTCAGCCATCTCATCAACAACCATTAACCACAGGGGCGGCACAGACGAAGTGCTGTGCCGCCCATTTGCTTGCAAATGGAAGAACATTATTATGCATACACCTACACCTATACATTCACAGTCACGTTTACAGTCACACTCACCAACGCCTGCAGCCGATCAGCTCACGTTGTATTACCGCCAGGGTTCCAGTGATAAGGTCTATCAGGTCAGCATTGCGTCCAAAGACGCGGGTTTCGTCGTCAACTTCGCCTTCGGCAGACGAGGCTCCACGCTCCACACCGGGACAAAAACCAGCTCCCCAGTCAATTACGAGGCCGCACGAGAAATCTTCGACAAGCTCGTTACGGAAAAAGTGAATAAAGGCTACACCCCAGCAGAAAACGGCGTGCCCTATCAGCAGACCGGAAAGGAAGGACAGGTATCCGGGATTCTGCCCCAATTACTCAACCCCATCGAAGAACATGAAGTCCACCAACTCCTGAACAATGCGCAGTGGTGCATGCAGGAAAAGAAAGATGGCCGCCGCCTCATCGTCCGCAAACAGGGAGACACTATTACTGGCATCAACCGCAAAGGACTCATAACCGGCCTGCCCGCCTCAATCGTCCACGGCGTCCAAATGATGGCCAATGACTGCATTCTGGATGGCGAATGTCTCGGGGACATGATGTTTGCCTTTGACCTCCTACACTTCGAGGATCTCTCTCTGGTTGCACAGCCCTACCAGGAGCGCTTAGCCGCATTGGGTAGTTTCCTTGAATTGTCAAAACATCCGTATATCGAACCCGTCGAAACCGCATTCGAAACTGCCCAGAAACAGCACCTCCTCCAACGGTTGCAGAAGGAACGAAAAGAAGGTGTGGTATTCAAGCGTCTGGATGCACCGTATACGCCCGGCCGCCCGAACCGTGGAGGCACCCAACTCAAGCACAAGTTCTACGCAACCGTATCGGCCGTAGTCGGCAGCATCAATCCACAGCGCAGCGTCGAAGTACGGTTACTGGATGACTCGGCCTGGATCAGCATCGGCAACGTCACCATTCCGCCCAATCATCCTATTCCTGCACAAGGCAGTGTCGTCGAAGTCCGCTACCTCTACGCCTATCGCGAAAGCAATGCCCTCTATCAGCCTGTCTATGTAGGCCCTCGAACTGACATCGCTCCCGAAGAATGCGTCCAAGCGCAGCTCAAATACAAAGCCACTGAGGAGGATGAGTCATGAGCGCCGACGTACAGGTCAAATTGATAAGCAAAAAGCACGTGAAGGCATTTGCTCTCGAAATGGCCAAAATCAGAGCGCACAGGTTTACGCGCGTCAGCGGCGACTTCCTCCTGTTGTGTGAAGGAACCATGAAGGAGTTCATTCGCAATCACGTCCGCCGTCTGCCCTCCAAAGGCAAGACGATCACGCCATAGCTCTCACCCTACCATGCGCCGGCCAAAGCGGCGCGTGTATTTCCAACCTCAAACCACCGACGACGGCCAGTCACGCCTAAAGGCCGAACCTGGCCGTCGTTTCTTTAACCACCACATACGCGGGTACTAAAATGTTCTCCGAAGGGCCGGGCGTCAGGCTTTCGGCATTAGTTCCTCAACCCCATCCACTTTGACAACCAATGTTCCCCACAGAAGCGTTTCGCTTCAACCCACGAAAGGAATTTCATGAATACACAGACCCACTATCCCTTGTTGAACCTCATCAACCCGATACATGCCGTAACCGTGACCATGGACACATACGTCGCCAAGTATGTGCCTCTCGGCTACCGCACGCCTAGTCCCGACGAGTTCTCCACGCGCCGCACGGCTCAGGATTTGAAAATCCCTACCGATGCTGCCATTCAGATTGCTGCGCCTGCAATGGCCGCACTCATTGATGGCCCCTGCTGGTTGGTGCCAGTTCCTGCTAGCAGCGCCAGTCTCACCGCCAACCTTGCACTCGCTCGCGCCATTGCCGAAATGGTCCCTAGCGCACGAGTCAAGTGTGCCATTGGCCGTGCCCATCCCGTTCAATCCTCCCATCACCGCCGCTTGTGCGGCCTCCCCGGCCTCACCATTGACCAACACGCCATCATCCGTGTCGCCGGTCCCATGCAGCCCCTGCCGGTGTATTTTGTGGACAACGTCATCACCACCGGAACCACCCTCGCCGCTTGCCGCCGCGCTCTCGGCTGGGGCAGCGGTCTGGCCTACGCCGACGCCAGCAAACCACGCAACGACTTGGTCAGGCCCGCACCGCTCCGCGCAAACGGCTGACACAAAGCATTTCCAAACCGCTCTCACCGCACCACTGCTGTCCACGCTCACGGTGCGAGTGGCGAACCTTGAGCAACCCTGGTCAATCAGGGAAGGACGGCATTGGAAAGGAGAATTGTATGCGCGAATCTGCGTATCAACTCATCACTGGACGGATCATCCTGTTGCTGCAGAGCGGCACCGTCCCCTGGCGTAAGCCGTGGAAAACACAAAGTCAATTGCCGCGCAATCTCATCAGTAAAAAGGAATACCGCGGCATCAACATATTCCTCTTGCTGGCGATGGGCTACGAATCGCCTTATTGGGCCACCTTCAACCAAGTGCGCGAGCTAGGTGGCAGTGTTCGCAAAGATGAAAAATCATCGCTGGTCGTCTTCTGGAAGTGGCTGGAGATTGAGGAGGAGGCAGAGAAAAGGCGCATTCCCTTGTTGCGCTATTACTGCGTGTTCAACGCACAGCAATGCGAGGGCATCGATCAGCATCTCCCCCCGTCAGCATCGCCCGTGATCGCGGCCAGCCCAATCGAGGCAGCTGAACGGATCGTAGCCGGGATGCCACGCTGCCCGCTCATTGAGCATGGTCAGCGGCGGGCGTTTTATTCGCCGCGGCGGGACATGGTCGGCATGCCCTCGCAGGAGCGGTTTGTGAGCACGGAAGAATACTACTCTACGTTGTTTCACGAACTGACCCATGCCCCGGCCATGAGTCCCGGCTGAACCGCAGGGGAGTAGCCGGCGTGCACAACTTCGGCTCCGAGCCCTACAGCAAGGAAGAACTGGTGGCAGAGATGGGCAGTTGTTACCTCTGTGGGCAAGCGGGAATCGTGGAACGCACGATTGATAATTCCGCTGGCTACCTCGACGGATGGCTCCGCTCGCTCAAACACGACGCGACTCTGGTCGTGCAGGCGGCAGGGCAAGCGCAGCGTGCGGCTGATTTCATCATGGGCAAGCACGCGGAAGAAAATGTAGCGGGGAGTGAAAGCACCAGCGCACCGTTTGCGGATTCCAGCTGCCCGACGAGCGAAGCGCCTTCGTTAGCGACTGCGGAAAGGAGCACATCCTCTGAAACAATGCATGAAATGAAAGGAGAAACATCATGAAAATCTATAAAGGAAGACGCAATGAGAACCATGAACTGATCGTCATGGCCAGCGGCCAACCGTTGGACCTGCGCTGTGATCTTTGGAACCACAGCCCGACCGGGTTTGAATGCGGTTACGGCGGCAGCGGTCCCGCGCAACTTGCGTTGGCACTGCTGGCTGATTGTCTTGGAGATGACAGCCTCGCTGTGCAACTGCATCAAACCTTCAAGTGGGCGGTGGTGTCAAAACTTCCACGCGAAGGGTGGACGCTCACTGAAGCAGAGATTCGTGAAGCGCTCGACGCGATTGAATCAACGGAAAGGAGATGAGTATGGATGTTCACTGTTCAACCTGCAACGAGCCGTGGGATGTGTATCATCTCTGGCACGACGCCATCTTCGAGACCGGCTTGAGTGTTGAAGAAGCCGAAGCATGGCGCACACTTCCTCGCACGGAAAAACTCTCGGAGCGTTACCGGAAGGAATTCCGCGCTGTTGGATGGGAATTCGGACGAACCGTCATTAATGTTGTCCGCTGCCCTTGCTGCCCCACCGACGCCACGCCGAACGCTGACCGCGTTCACACCAAAGCCGCACTCGAAGAACTCCTGGGCGAGGACGAGGACGGACTCGCGGCTACGTTTGAGGACTACCACCTATGAGTGCGAACGGAATTCCCATCGTGCTGTTCCGCCTCGGCCGGATTGTTGCAACGCCCAACGCTCTCGCGAAGCTGTCCCAGCAGGATATCATGACGGCGATACAGCGTCATCAGCCCGGCGATTGGGGCGATGTCTGCGACGACGACCGCCAAGCCAATAACTGCGCACTGACTGATGCCACACGCCTGTTCTCGGTCTATCACTCCGAGAACCAGCTAAAATTCTGGATCATCACTGAGGCCGACCGCTCGGTCACCACGCTGTTGTTGCCAGAGGATTATTGATTCCTTCACAACCTCTCCCCCGATAGGGGAGAGGCCATCCTTCGAAACAATCACCCATCAATTCTTTGACTACTATGAAAACAACCATCACGAGTGCAGAAAAAATCATTCCGATAAACGAAGAAATAGCTACTGTAACCGATCCATCGCCGGACGCTGACCCATTGGCGTTTCTGAATAGCATCGCAGAGTCAAGTGACGACAGAAAGCAGCGTCAGTACCCCGAATTCCCGGATTCCAATGACCAGGGCAAAGAACTCACCGAGCAAATCCTGCAGTTGGCCGGTGCGGAAGATCAACTCAAGCTGGCGAAAAAGAGCCTCGGAGAGTTGGTCACGCCCTTCTATTTCGAGCATTGGCATGGACAGGCTGATCCAGCGAGCAGCATTCGCGTTGCTGGGAAGAATAAAGCAGTACTGGTCACGTTCACGGCCAGGCTGAAAAAGCTGAAAGAGTTGAACGAACTGGATTCAGTCAAATCGCTCCTCAAAGGCAAGGAGTCAGAGTTTTTCGCTGCTGGCTGGGAGTTGACCATTGATGGCGATGAAATCCCACCGCAGGTGGCACCGCAGCTCGTCGCAGAACTCGCGGCCCTCTTCGCGAAGTATCAATGTGCGAAGGCGCTGAAGAAAGAGAAGTCGGTGCGCGTGGCGTCTGTATTTCAT
>Ga0137465_1000544_pt1 | contig 13869 bp, 12 predicted proteins | sample EasRivERMGT828_2_FD_104906 | JGI IMG/M metagenome (GOLD analysis project Ga0137465, IMG submission 104906) | Soil microbial communities from meander-bound floodplain in the East River, Colorado, USA - East River MetaG ERMGT828_2 | ecosystem: Environmental > Terrestrial > Soil > Floodplain ... | reverse complement strand
GGTATTTGAAGACCGACACCGGCCGGTTCTCGACGATGGACACTTTCGAAGGCGTTCCTTACAAACCTCTATCGCTGCACAAATTCCTGTACGCCGGGGATGATCCCGTCAACAAGATTGATCCAAGCGGGCAGTCCATGCTTGGCGATGTCATGTTGTCGGTGTCGATTAGGGTTTGGATGTTCGCACAAGTGGCGACTCCTTACGTCGTTTACACGGCAGCAGCAGCAGGCACGGTTTACATCGTTACCAGCACAGCAATCTCGGTGGACGACGCTTTCTTCGGTGGGACGCACACCGATTCGCTATACGCGCTGCGAGACACGTCGGGGAATGTCTTTTTCATTGCTTACTTCGTTGCTCAAGCAGGGCAATCAGTTGCCTTGACATCTCCACAGCGAGGCTCAACGCCGCAACCGACCAGAACCATTCAAGTCAGCAGGTCACAGTATCCCCAGTCCGCTCAACACATTCAAGAGTCTCAGGCTGCGGGTCGTCCGGCTGTCTTGACCGTGGATCGAAGTGGAGCCGTTCAGCGCCGAGCAGAGTCGTTGCGGGGTGTTCCCAGGGTTCGGGGTCAAGACCGTGATGAATATCCGCCAGCGGTCTTTTCCGAAGGCGGTGATGGGTCAAGTATCCGCATCATCCCGCCGTCCGACAATCGGGGAGCTGGTGCTACTATTGGCCAACAGTTAAGGGACGTTCCAAACGGGACGACTGTCCGGCTGGAAGTGGTAGAATGATGGGTAGCATGAGCATTCAAAAACTCCTTTCGATTGCCAGCGAACCGTTGAGCCAGCAAGCAGTCTCGGTGAGCATTCCCGACTTTGGCAGCTATGGTCTGATTGGCGACGAGCTGCTCGACCTGCTGCGGCGCAAGAATGGTTTCTACGCCTTCGAGTCGGCGCTGCATGTCTTTCCCGCCGCTCCGTTCGAGAAGGAGATGACGTTGAGCCGGTGGAACTCGTTCGGTCTGTGGCGGCACGAATATGGCGAGCTTGCCGACAAGAAACTGTTCTTCGCCGAAGATGCGTTTGGTAACCAGTTTTGTTTGGATAGCGGGAGGGTCTGCTCCTTTGATGCGGAAACCGGAAGCTCGGAGCCGGTGGGCAACACGATTGAGGAATGGGTCGGGCGAATCTTGGCCGATTACGAAGTCCTGACGGGGCATCCGTTGTTGCGCCAGTGGCAAACGAAGCACGGCGCGCTTCCTATCGGGCAAAGATTGATGCCCAAAGTTCCGTTCGTCTTGGGCGGCCAGTATGCTTTGGAGAACCTCTATTCAATCGCTGCTGTTAGCGGTATGAAGACTCGTGGCAACCTGGCTCGGCAGATCAAAGACCTGCCTGATGGTGCTCAGGTCGAGTTCCGGGTGATTGAGTGAACGGCGTGGAAGACGACCATGCAAAGTGGATTGAGGCAGCGAAGGCGCTCGCGAAACAGTTTTGAAGCGAGCGAATAAACTAAAGGGCTGATCTTCGCTCTATTTCGGGGTTGTTCGGCCTAATTCGGCATCAGCTTTTCGACCGGCGTGATGGTGATGGAGGCGACGAGGGGCCTGGAGCGGTCGAGTTCGGCGAAGCGTTTGGGCAGGACGCGGACGGTAGCCAGTTCGTTTTCGCGGAGCTTGTCGGCCAGGGTGCCGAGCCGCCAGCCGAGCACCACCACATCAGCCGTTGAAAATGCGAGCGCGAGTTTTTGCGGCGGTTCGTTCTTATCGTCCTCGGCGTCCGGGTTGGGTTCGAGCGTGTATTCGATTAACTGGCTGGCGTGGAAGCCACGGCGCTGGTGTTCGGTCAGGTGGAACTCGATGCAGGCGCAGTACTTCTCTGACGTGGTGTAGCAATCATCTTTGGTGAGCATAGGCGTTTACATGCGGATGCCGCCGGAGCGGCGTTGTTGTTGATGCTGCTGGCGAATCTCCCGGCGCAGCTTTTGGCCGGGTGTTTCCTTCACAGCGGGCGAAATCTTCTCGGCCTGCGTGACCGACTCGGCTTCCGTGTGGTCGAGACGGAGCCAGCGCCGCACATCCTCGACGACCGTAGCGAGCCGTTGCACGACTGGCAGGCGCGTTGCCCTCATCGGACGGCAGAGACGCACAGCCCGGAAATCTTCCACGACCGGAGCCGGAGCTTTTTCTTTTAGCTGTTCCTGCCGTGGAGTGAAACCGAGTTTGGCCAGGTCATCGCGGAGGGCTTGCAACTCGACAGCGGCTTTGCGTTCGTGCGAATCCGTGACGCGGCGTGCGAGCAAATCGGCGTCATCGGTGAAGACGTGGCAACGTTCCCGGCCACGGGAAATGGAGACGTAAAACTGTTCGCGGTTGACGGCGGCGAACGAGCGCGACGAGGCGACCAGCAGCACTTCGTCCACGGTCTTGCCCTGGGAACTGTGCGACGTGACGGCGTAGCCGTGAGTGAAAGTGTTGAAGGTGCTGGGCAGCACCCGGCCATCCGTCAGAGCGATGCGGCCGTTTTGGATCTCCCGGACTTGCACACGCTCACCATTGATGAACTCTTTGCCGTGATTAGCCTGCAAGAGCAGCCAGTCACCAGCGGCCACTTTCAGTTCGCGGGCCTCGCCCACGTCGAAGCAGGCAGAGCCTGCACCCATCTTGAAAAACACTTCCTGACCATCGGCACGGCGGACACGCAAATCGTTCTGGACGGCGGCGACCACTTTCACAGTCTCGCCCCGGTCAAAGTGTTTGGTCTGGCGGACGAAGCGCAGGCGCTGGCCCGGTTCGTACTGGCTGGCGTTTTTCTTTTGCGCCGTGGTCCACGAGAGCGAATCAAAGACCGTGACCGCTTCGTCTTGCTGGCCGACCATGCCACCGGCTTTCAACGTCTCGCGCACCTTCTCCGTGACGGCCTCAATCTCCGACCAGGTGGGCGAGACGAGCAGCGCCGACCGACCTTGCTTCGTGGCCGACAAATACGCATCGGCGGCACGTTGATAAAGCTGACCGTCATCCGTCAGCGTCTCGGTGACAGCGCCGAGTTCGAGCAGTTTGGCGAAGGCTTTGTCTGTCTGCTTGGCGGCGGCCAGCTCGACAACCTGCCGGAACGCTTCCGGCTTCTGGCGGCGAATCGTTGTCAGTTCGCTGAAACGGTAGCCGGAATACTGCTCCAAAATCCTGAGCGCGTCGCCACGGGTGACGCTGGAATGCTGGCCGGTGTCACCACAGAGAACGAGACGGCAATCCTTCTTCTTAGCCAGTTCAAAGAGCTTTACCATGTCATCCAGTCCGACGGCTCCGGCCTCATCGAGCACAACGACCGACCGGGGCGAGAGCCGTGCCCACGTGCCGAGGTTGCCGTGCAGCCGTTGGAGTGTCATTGCATCTTCCAATCCGTCCCGGCGCAGCGTGTCAGTAGCGGAAGCGGTGGGCGCACAAAAGACAGCCTCGAAACCTTGCCGGTGCAGCGTGCGAGCCAGTTCACCGAGCGCCGTGCTTTTACCCGAACCGGCCAGGCCGCGGAATCCGGTCACGCGGTCTGGACTGGTCAGCACATGGGCCAACGCCTTGCGCTGGTCCGGGCCGAGGCGTGAAGGCGGGTCGTAATGGTGAACGACCGGGGCGACGGCCTCGACGCCGGCGTTGACGCTGCGAATCAGGTAAAGTTCCCGGCGAAGAATCTCCCGCGTGGAAAACTCAGAGCCGACGCGGACGAGGCTGTCATCATTCGCCAGTTTTTCCTTTAGCTGTGCCAGGTCGAGTTGTCCGCAACCTTTGTTCAATGCCGCTTCGAGAATCCTGTGTTGCGGCGCGACTGAGTTGCGTTCAAAGACGTGTTGCAAGCCGTGCTCGACGGCGGTGGAATCCGTCACCGTCTCTGCCGGTGTCACTGCCCTGCCGTCAGCAGCGGCGACGACCTTGCGCAGCGTGTGCTTCTCAAAAAATCCAATCTCACCGAGTTGCTGCTTGCGCACCTGTTCATCACTTGCACCCTTCAACTTTTTGGGGCGGGACTGGTGGACGACGTGGGACACTTCCTGTTTGGTGAGCTTGCGACCGAGTTTGAGTTCCTGGGCTTTGACGGCCATGTCCCGTTGCTGCGACCGCTTCGAGAATCGCTCGATGAACTTTTGGTCAACGCCCTCAATCTCGAAGGCCGTGCCGGTCTGCCGTGTCTGGTAGCCGAGCCGGTGCAAACGCTTGGCCAGTTCGTTGCGATAGACGGCGGTGCCGTAGTTGAGAGCGCCGAACATGTCGCCCGTCTGGAGCGCCTTCCATCGGTTCTCCTTGCCGTCCCAAGTGGCATTGAACAGGACGAAATGCGTGTGCAGTTGCGGGTCAAGAGCGCGTGAGGTTGTATGCACGAACGCGGCGCCGACGAGGTTGCCGGTAGCCCTGTCCATCTCCTGAACGCCACCTTTGCGGATGCGCGTGGCGGCGAACTGTTCCAGTTCCCGGAGCGCGAGTGTGGAGGCTTCCTTGTGCGCTTCGATGATGCGTTTATCGCCCATCGTGACGGCCAGAATCGAAACCGATTTGGGCGGCGAGCAAACGAAGTCGAAGTAAATCCGGCGTTCCCGGAACTGTTGCGGAGTCAGTTGCTTGCCGGTGTCCGGGTGCTGGTTGTCGCAGAGGTGCAGGAACGCTTCACGAGTGACGACCTCACCTTGTTGCAATCCCAACTTCTCAGCGCCGGTGCCAATCCAGTGACCGGCCTGAGACACGCCCTGGGTGTAATAATCGTTGTGGGAAAGGTGCTCGTCGAAATACGACTCAGCCACGGCCCGGTTCTTCTGTGGGATGCCGCTGAACATACGCTTCAAATCTGGTGCTGAACGCTCCGCAAAGCTGTAACAGAACCATTACAGTTTTCGGCTCGGTGCTGCGCTAACTTCGGCTTCATGGCTCATTTTTATCGCAACGCCGTCCGTCAGGTTGTGCCGGAAACTGAACAACCGGGTTTGGCGTTCTGCGATAGGCTCGGTCTCATGACAGAAACCATCGCTCGGAGTGCCCGGCAGATTGCTCGCAACTGCGAACAAAGTGACGGCGGTTCGGTGTTATCGGTCTTCATGGTTCAAACGATAGGCCGGAAGGACGCAGCACTTTGTCCAGAACAGCGGACAAGTTGCTTTGGTGATCTCTGGCACAGTTCATACGGGTCAAAGCCTGCCAGAATCGCCGCCGTTTTTTGTGTAGCTGTTACACAAAATGACGCTGGTGAATCGGCTATAACCGAGGACATGAACGGTGCATCAGTCACGCGACCGAATCTGCCGGAAAGCCGGTGTCAGATAGTGCGCTTTACGCACAATCTGGGGCGCAGGGATTTGGTAAGAGAAAGGGAGTTTTGGGGTATGACACTTACCCCGCCCTGGGCCGGCGAACAAACTGCTCGCCGCCGCGCTCACGGGCTGCTCGACGAAAAACCGAAGGCGAGCCGACAAAGAAAGTGAAGTGAAGTTGTATGAGCACACGCATTGATTACGCGCAGATCGCCGCGAAGCTGGATTACACGGCGCTGGACAAAAAGCTGGAGCAGTTGAGCCAGCGCGAACCGCCACGGGCGCACAAGACCGCCGGTGACGTGCTGGAGCCGTTGCGCGAAAAGTTGCTGGCCTTGCAGGGCAAGGGATGGAGCAGCGGCCAACTGGCCGACGAGTTGAAAGCCGCCGGAGTGCCGGTCAGTCCGGCGCGACTGCGCGAATGCCTGAGCCGCTGGACCACTGGCGGCAACGGAGGCGCGAAGCCACGCGCACGCCGCCGCAACAAACGCAATGGCGACCACGACAGGCCGACGACGGCACCGAGCCAGGTTGCGCGAAGCAAAAGCGCATCGGGTGACGGCCAGACCGGGCTGAGGCTGACGAACCACTGAACGCAGCCGCGTTGGTGAACGCTCGCAGGCCCGTTCCTGTCATGCCGCTTGCGAGAGGCAAGCGGCACGCCAGTAATGCGCCTGCTTCGCTATTGGGTGCAGGCACCGCCTGCCTGTCCGTGGCTCCGCGCTGCCGGGACGAAGTGCCCGGCGCTGCTCGCCACCGACAGCCAGGCCGATTGAAAATGTAAACATTGATACGCTCATCGCGTGACCAAGTGCTGGCCATCAGTTCGCGCAGACACGCTCAGTAGTTAGAGCGTGAAACTGAAATCGAAAGTCACGTTGAAGCTCTCGAAACGAGAGTTTTGGTTGTTCATCATTATCACCGTTGGGGCGCTACTGCGCGTGCTCAAATGGATGCTGGAAAAGTGAAGCGGCAGTCGCCGGTGTGCCAACTGGCCGGAGCCGCCGCCTATTGCTGTCAAGGTATTGCTCGAACGGCTGCGCCGCGCTAATCGCGCCCTGCGGGTTCTGCGCTCCACCTTGACAGCGGCGGCGTTCCGGCCCGGTTTGCTCTTAGGTTCCGGCTTTGGAAAGACCAAAGCCGGAGGCTTTGTCTTCTCAATACATGATGTGCTGACGGCGCAGTGACCGGCAGTCGCCGGGAAGATGATGGCGCAGTTGCTTGAACCGCGACCGAGCGTTGCATTGCCGGAGTGAGCAGTCAGGCGTTGTGCCAGGCTGCGTCGCAATGCTGCTGCGTCACCCGCCGCTGCTGACACGTTACAGCTAAAGAGGAAATCACGCGGGCTTGGAATGGCCGTTGCCGTGTTGAGCGACGAGAGCCTCGACGACTTCGGCAATCTTCTGTTGCTGGCGGCGTGGCAGTTTGCTGACGGCCTCGAAAACGCGCCGTGCTTTGCCGGTGGGACCGCTGCCGCGCTGCTTGGCCGTTTGGCCGAAAAGAAACTCGACCGAGACGTTCAGAGCGGAAGCGACTTTTTCAATCTGCTCGGGACGGAGCGCGACCGGGTATCGTTCCCATACCGCGTAAGCCTTTTGAGTGACGCCGAGCCGTTCCGCTACTTGTGCCTGGGAGAGTCCAGCCGCTTCACGAGCGGTGTGCAATCGCTGGCCGAACTTCGTGCGCGGTTCCTTCGATGGTCTGCCTGTCTGCATGGCGCAATCATACGGCGCACTTGGAAGGGTTACTGGAAATGCTTGCATCGTTACTATCATTAGTAGTAACTTGCGGGCATGTCAAAACTTTCCAGAAACGGCTTGACGCCCTCCGGCGAAAAAGCGCCTGCCCATCCCGCCGACGCCCGGCCCGTGGTGTTGCGGCTGGTGTCCGACCCGGCGACGGCAATGCAGTTGGAAAAGTTGCGCATCGCCTTGCTGCGGCAAATCAGCCGTTACGGGTGGCGCTTGATGATGACAGCACTCGAAGCCGCGTGCGAACACGGGGTGATGCACCAGCGGGCCAATCCCCAGGCCGTGGCGTTGTGGCGCTGGCGGGCGCAGACGCTCCGACAACTGGCGATGCAGGAACAGCCACCGGCTGAACCCAAACCCAAGAAGGGGGCGAAATGAAAGTGGATTTTGAAGCCATCAAAGCGGCGACCGACATTGTGAGCGTCATTGCCGGTTACGGCGTGCAGTTCAAGAAGGCGGGCCGGGATTACGTCGCGCTGTGCCCGTTCCATACCGAGCAGACGCCGAGCTTTCACGTCACGCCGGAAAAGGGTCTCTTTCACTGTTTTGGCTGCGAAGCCAAAGGCAACGTCATTCAGTTCGTGGCGATGAAAGAAGGCATCGGCGAGCACGAAGCGGCCGTCAAACTGTTGGCGACCGTGCCGGGCGTCAGGCAGGCGAGCGCGTTGCCCAGGAAAACCAAATCTGCCGAGCCAAAGAAAATCCTGAAGCCAGGCGACGCGGCGAATCTGTTGCAGCGCGTCGTGAACTTCTACGTCAAGACGCTGGCCAAAGACCGGGCGGGTCTCGATTACCTGAAAGGCCGCAAGCTCGCCGACGCGACCACGCTCGGAACTTTCCAAATCGGTTACAGCAACGGTTCGCTGCTCAAGGTGCTGCCGAGGGACGCCGACATTTTGGACGGACTGAAAACGCTGGGCGTGCTCAAGGCAGACGGGCGCGAACATTTTGAAAGTTGCGTCACAGTGCCGATCCACGACGCCCAAGGCAACGTCTGCGGCATCTACGGGCGTCGCATCACCGATGACGAGCCGAAACACCTTTACCTGCCCGGCCCGCATCGGGGCGTGTGGAACGGCGGCAGCGCCAAGACCAATCAAACGCTGCTCGTCGCCGAAGCAATCTTTGACGGGCTGGCACTGTGGCAGACGGGCTTTCGGAACGTGATTGCGCTTTACGGGGCGCAGGGCTGGACTTCCGACCACGAGGCGTTGTTCAAATCCAATCCCATCCGTGAAGTGTTCCTGTGCCTCGACAACGACGACGCGGGACGCGCCGGAATCGAACGCCTGAAAGAAATCCTGTCACCGCTGGTCAAGGCCGTGCATGTCGTCCAATGGCCGGAGGGTGTCAAAGACGCCGCAGATTTTTTCCTCAGCCGTGACCGAGCCGGTCAGGCCACCACCGATTTTGAAGCGTTGCTGAAAGCCGCCAATCCGCAGCCGGAGCCAGAACGCAACGCGACCGGCGGCGAAGAAATCACCATGACGCCGACCGGCTTTGTGGCCGTGTATGCCGGACGCCGGTACGAGTGCCAGGCCATTGAGCAGCCCAATCCGGCGCGATTGAAAGCGACGGTCAAAGCCGTCGCGCCCGGCGGACGCTTCCACATAGACACGGTGGATTTTTATCTGAGCCGTCATCGCCGCGTGTTCATCGGCGAAGTGGCGAGGCTATTGCGCGAGAGCGCCGAACTTATCGAAGCCGACCTGAACCGGCTCATCGGGCAGTTGGAAGCCTACGCCCAAAAGCAGGCCGAGAACACGCAGACAACCATCGTGCTGGTGTCCGATGAAGACCGGGCCGAGGGGATGAAGCTGGGCCGCGATGCCGATCTGGTGAACGAGATTTTGCGCGACGTGGAAAAGCTGGGCTTGGTTGGCGAGCAGAACAACAAGCTCATGGGCTATCTGGTGATGACGAGCCGCAAGCTGGACGACCCGCTGGCGTTGCTCATCCTCTCTGGCAGCGGCGCAGGCAAATCGCTGTTGCAGGACACGCTGCTAAAGCTCTGTCCCGATGAGGACCTGGTAAAGCTCACGTCCCTGACCGACCGGGCGTTGTTTTACAAGGGCGAGCACGCGCTGAAAAACAAAGTGCTGGCGCTGGAGGAAGTGGCCGGGGCCGAGGGCGCGTATTACGCGATCCGCAATCTCATCAGCGCAAAAAAACTCGTCATTGAATCCACCATCAAAAATCCGCTCACCGGCACGCTGACCACGCAAGTCAACACGGTGCATGGGCCGACGGCGGTCTTTCAAACCACGACCCAGCCCGACATAGACGCCGAGACGCGCAGCCGGTTTATCATCACCAGCGTTGACGAATCGCCGGAACAGACCAAAGCCATTTTGGAAGCGCAACGAAACCGGCACACGCTGGACGGACTGCGCCGCAGGAAACTGCACGAGAGCGTTTGCAAACGCCATCACGCTTTCCAACGGCTGCTAAAACCGGTGCCGGTGGTCAATCCGTTCGAGCCGTTGCTTTCGTATGCCGAGGACCGGCTGGCCGTGCGCCGCGACAATCCCAAATACCTGAATCTGATTTTAGCCGTGACGTTCCTGCATCAGATGCAGCGCCCGGTGAAGCACGACGCCGAGAGCGGCCAGGATTACATCGAAACAACGCTCGGAGACATTGCCATCGCCAACCAACTGGCCGCGTCGCTCTTTGGGCAAACGCTCGATGAACTGTCCCGACCGAGCCGCGAGCTTTTGAAGCTCATCCGCAAAATGGTGGACGGGCTGGAGAAGGCCGACCGGCAGCATGGCGCAAAAATCATCGGCGGCAGCGTTCCCACGTTCACGCGCCGGGCCGTGCGCGAGTTCACCGGCTGGAGCGATTACCAGGTCAAAATCCACATCAAGCAACTGGAGGAACTGGAATACCTCGTGCCGATCTCCGGGCGGCGGGGCCAGAGCTTTTGCTACCGGCTCGCGTGGGAAGGCGAGGGACTGGACGGCGAACGCTTTTTGCCCGGCCTTGTTCCAGTGGAGGAACTGCGGCGCAAGGCCGAAGTAGTAGGGCTGTTGAGTGAACAAGGAGGGTCAAAAACCGAAGTAGTAGGCCCACCAACGAAGTTGGAGGGGTCAAGTAGGGCGCAAGTTGCGCCGGGCCAAAACGGAGCAAGCCCGCATAAACACAGGAGAAAATCGCGCTCCGGCCAGAAGTTGGCGGGAAACAACGGAGTGCTTGTACCGTTGTGTGAGCAAGGGAGGCAGCCATGAACCAGCAGTTGACCGAACATCTGGCCGCGTTCATGGAACGGCTGAAAGTGCTGCGCTACTCGCCCGCGACGCTGGCCTGCCGCGAACAATCGCTGCGCCGGTTCTTTCAGTGGCTGGGCGAAAAGGCCGACGTGCGCGACGTGACCAAACAGACCGTGCGCGATTACCAGGAGTATCTGCTGGGCCGCTACACGACGCACACAGTCCACGTGCAAATCATCTCGTTGCGCCGGTTCTTCGAGCACCTGGAAGCGACGGACGTGTTGCTGGTCAATCCGTGCGAAGGCGTGCCGCTGCCCAGGCTGGAAGACCGGCTGCCGCGCAACGTGCTGACGCCGGAGGAAGCCAAACGCATCCTCGACGCACCCGACACCAAGACCCAAAAGGGCATTCGTGACAAAGCCATCCTCGAAACCTTCTACTCGACCGGCATCCGCCTTGAGGAAATGGCCCGGCTGACGGTTCACGACATTGACTTGAGCGGTTACGTGCGCGTGAACCGGGGGAAGGGAGCCAGAGACCGCGTGGTGCCGCTGGGTGTCAAAGCCGCCGAGTGCGTGCGCGACTACTTGCAGCAGGTTCGCGTTGAATGGGCCAAAGACAACCCGGAAGAACGCGCCTTGTGGCTGTCATGGCGCTGGCCGCATCAGCCCGTTCAAAAGCAGATCATCGCCGTGATGGTGCGCCAGTACGCCAGGGCCGCTGGCTTCACAAAACCAGTCAGTCCGCACGTCTGGCGGCACACATGCGCCACGCATCTGGTCAGCAACGGCGCAAACATCGCCTACGCCCAACTGCTCTTGGGGCATCGCCGGTTGAGCACCACGCAGATTTACACGCGCGTCAGCGTGCCCGAAGTCAAAGTCACTCACGCGCAGGCGCACCCGCGCAAAGCCGAGCCATCGCCGGAGGAAATTAAAACGGCGAACGCGCCGCTGGAATCGTTGCCGATGAAAGTGCGCACGCCCTACCACTACAAGAAGCCATGAAAGCGACGCAACTCGAAATCCTGATTGAGCGTTACCGGCAGCAGTTGGAAATCCTCAACTTCTCAGCGCGCACCATCGTCAATCGCGTGATGCACCTGCGCCGCTTCGCCAAATTTTTGCAGCAGCAGAACATCATCGAAGCGACGGCCATCAGCAGCGGTACGCTGGCCGACCATCAGCGCGACCTGTTTTATCTGCCGACCAGCCGGGGCACGGTGCGTTCCATCAGCTACCAGAATCAGGCCATGCACGCGCTACGGAGCTTCTTCCGGTTCTTGAAAACCGAAGGCTACATCGCGCAGGACGTGGCCGAGGCGCTCCCGCTGGCCCGCACGCCGCATCTTCTTCCTCGAACCATCCTCACGCCGGAGGAAGCGCGCAAAGTCATTGAGACGCCCGATACCGGTTGCTTGCTTGGTTATCGCGACCGCACCATTTTGGAAACGCTCTACGCGACCGGCATCCGCAAAAGCGAGTTGATGAACCTGACGACCAACGACGTGAACCTTGAAGAAGGCGTCTTGCGCATCAACGGCGGCAAGTTCAACAAAGACCGGGTGGTGCCGTTGACCCGGCTGGCGTGTTCGTTCCTCGAAACCTATTTGAAGGCCATCCGGCCCGCGCTCCTGCAAGGCCGCGTCTCCGATCGCGTGTTCATCTCGCAACGCGCCGCGCCCTTGAGCAAGAATGCGCTGGGTGAAGTGGTCGAAAAATACGCGCGCCAGGCCGGGCTGAACAAACACGTCACCTGCCACATCTGGCGGCACAGTTGCGCCACGCATTTGGTGAAGAACAGGGCCAACCTGCGGCACGTTCAGGAACTGCTTGGGCATCGCGACCTGTCCACGACCGAGCGTTATCTGCACCTGACCATTGCCGATTTGAAAGAGACGCATCGGCAGTTCCATCCACGCGAACAGGGCGTGGAAAGCTGATGTTGCTGCCGGGTATCAAAACTGGCAGACTGCGGCCCTCATGCGCAGGGGCTTTGCATCGCCGCTGGGAAGGCTGGGAGCTTCACTCTTAGCCGTACTCCTCAGCGTCTTGATGGCGCTGCCAGCGCAGGCGCTGACTTCCCGCAATCCCATTCCCTCAGCCGTTCGTGTCACCGACGAAACCGCGTGTACCGGCGTTTTTGAAGTCGTCGCGCAACCATGCACTGGGCTTTTCTGCGCAGCGAATCCAATAGACAGGAGCGACCCGAGTGGTCACGACGGTACAGGGACCCTTGGGGGCACTCTCGTAGTCGGCGGGGGCATGAGCATTTTGGCCGGTCTCCAGCTGCCCGCAATTAGCGGGGCTCAAGTGTGGGCGATGGCAAAAATTGGCGTCACGGCAATTGCGATAGCAGCGACTTTAAGGGGCGACCGGAGCACGAACAACACCATGAATGTGATGCGCCTCCAACTGCAGGAAGGTACGCAATGGCATTATTGGTCAGTGGGTATCGAGCGGCCAGCGAACCCCGGAGTAACTCGCAAGGATGTCCAGTTGTCGTTAACTGCGATGTGGACTGCGCTTCAATTGTTGAGTAACCTCGACTGGGAAAACGACAACAACTGGGATAAGTTTGACACCTTTGGCCGTTGGGAAAAGCAACTTGGGAGCGCAGTAATCCGTATGAGCATATGGGTCGGCACTCACGGACCAACAGATGGTAGCTACCGAACAGTTCATCAAGAATATGCCGATCCTACGGACGAAACAACTCCTCGAATCGATCTAGAGAACGTGCGTGGGGTAAATTTGAGCCGATGAACGAAGAAACCGAGTCGCTCTTCAAGGACCTAAAGTCTTCAAATGTGGAGAGACAAATGGAGGCGGCTCTTGCTCTTGCCTTTCTGCTCGAAAGGGCTTTATGGCCAGAGCGGTACGATTCGACTCACCAATTGGTCTTGCCAGAGGAGTTACTTCGGCTCCGGCTGGAAGATTCTGCAGCCCTCGAAAACGCGCTTGCAAGGACATGTAATGCTCTAAAGATGCCGACGATTTCGCTTGGCGCGAAGATCACCCTGAGCACTGTCCTCGGGAGAACAGGGCGAGCGACATGCGTTAAAGCGATTCTTGAGTTGTTGGAGAGTGAATGCGAATCGTTGACGGACGAAGCCGCCAGCGGCTTGATTTTATCGATTGTGCCAAGCATCAGCTTTACGTATCCACGCGACTTGCTCCGATCTTCGATCGACGAACATCATACGGTGACTGTTTTAGAAAAACTTGCGGATAGAAGAAGCGAGAGGTTGAATGATCCACTGACAAGACTTCAATCGTGTATCTCAAAGCTTTCGAAGCCTGAAGAATAGACACCGGCGAGTCGGTGAATGTTAGCGGGCAGTGAAAAGCGGACAGGGGCGGGCACTTCAAAACCGGCCATTCTGAGGAGGAAAGAAACATTGCGGAAGTGTTCCAGCGGGGAGCAACTGCGCGATGAACGAACTCAGAATGAGCCTGCAACAGTCGATAATTACGCTCCGGAGCCACGGATGGTCGTTCCGACGGATCGCGCGTGAGCTGGAACTGCGTCGGGAGACGGTTTCCAAATACGTTCGGCAACACGAGGAGATTTCAAAACCGGCCAAAGTGCCCCCCGGCTCGGAAGGGATGGCTGAGGCAAAACCGGCCAAAGTGCCCCCCGGGTCCCCTGAAGCAGAAGTG
>Ga0137465_1000542_pt1 | contig 13918 bp, 15 predicted proteins | sample EasRivERMGT828_2_FD_104906 | JGI IMG/M metagenome (GOLD analysis project Ga0137465, IMG submission 104906) | Soil microbial communities from meander-bound floodplain in the East River, Colorado, USA - East River MetaG ERMGT828_2 | ecosystem: Environmental > Terrestrial > Soil > Floodplain ... | reverse complement strand
CGAATGAATCTCCAATATATGCCGTTCTCTTTAGAACTCCATCGTGTCCAACTTGAACTGAAAGATCAACTGATGTACCGTCGAAAGAGTTCTGGCTAATTGTTCCTCTTTGAAGAACTCCCTCGTCACCGATAACTTTACGACCGGCAAGAGCATATAGGTTATTCAATGCACCGAACTCATTAGTGTCAATAGAGACAGAAATAGTGGGGAGTCCTTCCTTAACTTCTACGATGTTCGAGTTAGTTAACTCGTTCAAGTTCTCAGTCGTTAAGTCAGTATCCGCTCTAAATGTCTGAACTCTTGATAGAAGAGTTCCATCAGCGAAAACACCTACTTCAGAATATCGATTTCGTTTAGGTTTCGCCATGTGTCTATCTCACCGCCTAGTAGTAAGTTACCAGCTATTTACTAAACTAAGTATCACTATATATAATCCCATCACAAGTAATCTGCATAAGATGTCTAACCGCAGTTTGCGGTTTGTCTGTCATAGAATTAGATATCATTCTAATATTCTCAAAATCCATTCGTCCAACAATAGACGGTTCTCCAGCAACTCCAAATGGAGCAGGAAAACCTTCATTATAGTTCTTTATGTCACATTAGTTTGAAAACAAGTGGTCTGCTATATCTTGTGATAAATCATCTCTTACGCCGTCTTCTTGCGCGTAGACATAAACACTAAATCTACGTCTATTTGACTTTCCTGGGCCTAACTGAAACGGCTCTAAACTTGTTATATCGTGTGACACACAGACAGTTGGGAGTGAATCTATCTTAGATGGATCTTTTGGAAAACTGTCAGTAACAGTAATTCCAGTCCATCCGTTACTAGTGTAACCGCTTATAACAAAGTAAATTAGACTATAAGTAGCTAATCTTAAATCATTCAAGCGTGTTCACTCTCACATTAAACAAATTTAAATTAGGCTTCAAAACTTTAGTTCTTGCAGTAAGTAAAATTACAGTGTGGTATTTAGTTGACGGAAATCCTTGAATTTCATTAAGTTCCGCAACATCTACGTTGTCAAATTCTATAGTTCCGATTCTGTTTGGAGAATATCCATAAATGGGGAAACCGGTGTTATAATCATACAATGGAGTTGTTTCATCTAATAGTTCGTAGACTTGCTCTGCTATGTCATACATTTGTCCTTTAGTCGCGCCGAATATATCAATTGTGAATTCTCTTTCCCAAACCATATTAACATTATCTCCAGCTATTTCTAATGGAACAACATCAGAACTATTGTGTTCTACAGCTATAGATGGGATGGATAGATTAGTATAGTCTTTGGGATATCCATCACTAACTGTTACAATACCGGAAGTTAGAGTGTTGTTGTCTATTGAGTTCTTGATGTAATGTATTATACTTAGATCTGTAAGTCTTAAGTATTTCATTCCAGCTAGACCGATTATCATATACGGTCTTCTTGTTGTATCGGCATTATCGAATCCATAGATATCAACATATTCTCTATAAGTAGTAGTAAGTTGCCAACCGGAGTTGTCTTGAGCATCTGATCTGTTAGAGCTTAACTTATATTCAGATAGTCCGCTTGTAGTTACCCAATATAAAGGAATAGGAAGCTTCTGCATGATGTTGGCAATCCAGCCGCTTATAGAGTAGTTCTTTGCTAATGTTGGGCAACTTGTATTCCAATCTAACACTGCTTCTGATACATAGTCAGCAGCGTTATCGTCTGTCTGAAGCTTCTCCCATCCTGACTCATAAACAATAGAATGCGTATCTACTGTTCTAACATTTAAGCTCCAAGGAATATCTTGAAACACTGCTGCAGGCATTACGAATATCGCGGCGGAGAAGATCTTGTAACCGGAGTTAATGTATCCAATTAAATTGCTTGTATTAAAAGCTAAAAATCCTTTGGACATAAGATAGTTATATCTAAATGCAGCAGGAAGGTTAGGATTATAAGAAACGAATTGTCCGCACAGTAGCCCACCGGAAGTTACAGCAGACTCATCAGTTGGATTTACTGTTGCAGAATAAGAAGAGAAGCTGATGTTAGTTATCTTTCCGGAACCGGAAGAGAACTTTTTGAACGGCAATTAAATCAACGATCCTGATATGACTTGGCTGGAAAGGTCCTTTTTATGTAATATGTTCTTAGATCTAATTACTATGCTATTAGCTAGATTGTTTATGATGGCTCTATCTTCCCCGTGCAATGCTCCTCTTCTAAATATTAAGAAGTGTCTACTAATAGGTCTTAATTCTTGAAACTCCCAATAACCGGCGATCCGTCTGCCGGTCAAATGAGAAGGATAGTTCCAGTGTCTTGACATAAATCTCTTCATTTGAGTTCTAGATGTTAATCCTCTATTTCTCGCCATCCTCTTTAAACGTTTCTCTAAAGTTGTTGCTCTGTCTAGAGTTTCTATATTTCCAATCCCAACGATGCTAAATGACTTTCCTTTTAGTTTACTAGAAGCAATCATAGATACGAAATTAGATCCTCCAATAGCGTTCTCTAAGTCTCCAGTTTTCACTGTATTGGCCGGAACTGTATTGAAGTATCTAGATAGCATATTGGATCTGATTGTATCCCCTGCTTCAGATAACATTAGTGGGATTTGTCCTTCATAAAACTCGTTTAGATTCTCTATCTTTCTCGTGATCTTATTTAAAACAGCGGCTAATCCTTTTGATCTTCTTCCTATCTTGTTAATAGATTTTCTTAAGTCAGCTATTTCTCTTTTAACATTAGTAGCTTCAACAGAAATAGTTATTAAGAAATTAGGATTATTAGCCACTAAAGAGCAATCCCCTCAATGTTTTTGATTATGAATCTATGATAACAATTAAACTTGTCTAATACTATTTCTCTTAGAACTTTTCTTCTGTTGATGTCGGGCTCTATTAAATCTAGCGCGTCGAGGATCTGTTTGATGTTTCTGTCTCTTTCGTGCTCTAAGTTAGCGTTTAATTCCGGCCAATTGATGTAGATTTCCTTTGCCATAATTCTCCTTAAGCTGTTGATTTCTCAACAATTATTATTAAGTTAAACAGATCTCTTAATCCTGTTTTCCATCCTCCTGCTTTCACCGTACAATCTATTCCATCGACAACAACTTTTCTAGCATTGTCAAAATACGTTGCTCCATTAACGTTGGACTGATTAACAAGAACTTTTGACAATTTCATTTTTAGTCTAGCTTGATTAGGAGCAAGTGCTCCACCGGCTAATCGCATCCACTCATCTTCCGGTCCCCACTTGATTAAAACTTTATCTACAGTTATAACAGATTCAGTATATGTTATTGTTGCTGTTGGATCTATCGGTTCTTCATTGATTGGGTCCCAACCGTCTCCATCTGATGTTGTCGGTGAGCCGGTCTGATAATAGATATAAACCGGTCTTCCTAAATCTTCTCTAATGTTATCTAGATAAGTCTGATATATTTTAACTATCTTATCATTAACAAACTTAGCCATTAAGTAATCCTCCAATCAGAATTCGTATCATATCCCATAGGAGGAGAACCTGCTGAATCATGACTTGTTGCTTCGATGTATTGGCCGATACCGATTAGTCCATTATAATCATAAGTTGTTGTGCTGTAAGTATCAACTCTTGCTACAATCTCCATCTGTCTTCTCAAGAAGTAGTATTCAATAGAATCATCTATTTTAGACTTTAGAGATTTAAGAGATTCTGCTCTATCCCTTAGAGCTTTTGTTGTATCAATTACAGTGTCTCCATCTCTAATGTAGATTCCATCAGCAGTTAGAGTTTCCTGTAAGGATTTAAGAGCATACTCGGAAGCTTTTAGGACTAGCATTCTAGCAATAATTGGATTTGATATACCGGTTATTGTTTTAAATGGTCCGTAAGTTGCTGTTGATATAGATTCATTGAATATGTTGTTGATTTCTGGCAAAGCATCTGATATGAATAACTTAATCTCTGTGTCCTGAAACTTAGCAGATTTCGGTTCCATCCAGACATAGCTTGCATAAACAGTATCGCCGGTCGTTCTGCTGATTCCTGACGGCACAAAGAACGATCCATCATTAATATCATATATATAATGCCTCATCGGTCTAATAGTGCTTCCAGCAAGATACTCTCTCATCCCATAAATATCCCCACTCGTCAGAACTGGAACAAAAAACCATCTACCAATAGTAAGTTGTTCTGTTCCAGCTACAACCGGTAAGTAAGTAGTAAAGAAAGTCTCATTATAATTAGTACCGGAAGTGGTTCCAATTGTTTCTCTAGCAACTTGAGAATAAGAGTATTTCTGATCGCCAATGACTCTCCTGACTTCTTCTATCATCAAGTCAAGAGAATTAGTGTAACCAGCTTGATAGTTCTGCGGAGGATAAGGAGTCTGACCGCTAACGGTTACAAATTGAATAGCGTAAGACTGTCCTAAGACTCCATAAGGATCAGTCCAACTCGTAGTCCAACCGTTAATTCCAGAAGCAAGTATATGATTATACTTGTAATACGGTCCCATTTGGGATGGGGCCTTGTAGATATCAACACCGGAGATTGTGATGTCAGTGGGAGTATCCCAACTTATTGTGATGCGATTATAGATCTATATCAATCCCTTTATTAATGTTTTTATCAAGATTCATATTTTAGATTAATTGCAATTAACTTAGTAGGTTAGTGGTTTAGTCTTGTATCTTGTTCCATATTTTACTAATATTAGATTTTAGATGTTCAGGTAAGTCTGAATCCATCACATAGGGTCTACACGACTTGCCGAAACCGTGAATAATAGTTACTGGACTATAACCGACTGTCCAACCAGATTCTTTAGCTCGAATACAGTAATCTTTGTCAGAACTAAAGTGAGGATAGTTTTCAGCATCTAATAAACCGATGTCCTCAATAAGTTGAGCCTTGATTAACACACATGCGAAAGTAACCCAATCAACTAGTTCCGGTTTGTTATAAACACTCGTAGGATCTTCTCCTTTTCCCCTGTGTTCTCCTCCCCCATAAGCTCCAGCGTGCTCTAAAGTTCCGTCTCTTTTAACTAGCTTAAATCCTAAGATTCCAACGTGTTGTCCAGTCTCTAATTCAATCCTGTCAAGATCATCTAATGCTTTCTCTTGCCAAGAATCTGTTACGACAATATCAGGATTCATTACACAAAACTTGTGACCGATAGTCATATCGTAATTCTTGTAGTCTTCTAAAACAGTCCTGATTCCTACATTTGTAGAATCAGTAAATAGATAGTTCTTATCTCGTTTAATTACATGGACTTCAAAGCTTTTAGATAGCTTCTCTATTTTGTAATCTAGTACATCCTGATGGACTGTAGCGTTATCTACTAGATAGAATACTGTAGATTGTCCTCTTTGAGTATATTGAATATGGGCATTAATGTACTCATCTAAAACATGATTACTGTTCCTTAAAACAGTTATGATAATAAATTTTGGGCTTTGCATCTTTTAACAACCTCTTGCCAGAATGTTTCAGAAACAGAATCCCAACTAAAGTTTGTAGTAATAGCGTCTCTATGTCCTACAGTAGCCCTATAACCCTCATAGTTGCCCGCTAGCGTGTCTGAAAAGATCTTGACTAGATCATCCTTAGTGTTGTCTAAACTGACTAATAAAGACGTATCCTTGAACCAGTGCTCATACGGCTCGATATTGTAAGTGATCGGTCTACAGTCCGTTAGAGGAGCTTCAAGATTTGCTAATTCAAATCCTCCTTCTTTCTCTGCGTCTCTTCTGAGAGCACTTGCAAAATAAGAGATTGTATATTTGTAAGGAACTGCTCTCTGATCGCGAGGATCAGCGAAAGGAGCAAAAACATAGTGTTCAGGATCATATCCTAAATCGTTACCGGTATGGAGCATCTTAGCCGGTTTTTCGGTTTGCTTGCTCGCTTCTCTAACAGCTTCAAAAATGATATCGATACTCTCTGTCTCTTTAACCATTCCAAAAGCATAGATCATGAAAGCTTTTCCCAAAGGGATTCCATTATCTTTAATAGGATAAAAAGACCCACTATTAACTCCTAAAGGACCGCGAAAGTAAACTTCATCGTTAGCGTCAAACGGTATCATGTTTTTATTGATATAAGTATAAGAAAACAAAGAGTCCTGAAAAACGTACTTATAGAAATCTGTGTTCGTAATATTGCATAGAGTTAAATAGATATTAGAGAACATATCCGAAGACGCTCTAAGCTTAAGTTGTTCCGACCAATCCTTCTCTTTGGGATGGACAAGATTTGGTCTGTCTGGATCTCCAATAATATAGTCGATACATATGTCGGCTTGAGAAAAGTCATCGACTTTTTCGAAACAGTCAGGAGCTTCTTTCATAAGTTCGAAATTAATAGTTTGTTGGCTAGGACCGTATAAGGGACACACGCCGCCCCAAATTCTAGGCTTTCTAGACATGTTTCCAGCTTCTCCTTTTAACTACATCAGAAACTAAACTCCACTTTACTTTGAAGATTTCTGAAATTTCTTTTATTGTGTGTTTTCTAGATTCATATAGCTTTCTCATTTCTATTACAATTTCTTCATTTAATATAGCACGCGGATTTTTGCTTCCTCGTGTTAAATCTCCATGTTTTTTCCCTCTAGATATCTTTTCAGGATTTCGCTTAGTCCAGTGTCTTTCGCCTCTAATATTGGAATAGTTTTCTGGATAGATTCTAGATGGAGACTTATCGCCTGTTAATCCACGTCCCTTCGACAGCATATCATTTGAGTTATCCTGATGAGTGCCCAAAAACAAATGCTGCGGATTAACACATCTTGGGTTGTCACATTTATGACAAACTAAAATTCCGTCTGGAATGTCAGCTACAACTTTTTTGTAGATCCATCTGTGCGCTGAAACTTGTTTCTTTGCTTCATTATCATAAAAGACACCATAGCCGCTCGACATAACTGTTGAATTCCATATCCAGCATCCGGTTTTATCGTCAATACTAAATTTAGTTTTGAACCTATCTATATCACGCATTAGCAAAGTCCTTCTTTCTCTTCTTAGATGCGGCTCTGCTGAGTGTTGTGTTTAGTAATGAACTAATCCTTGAGAATACTTCACCAACTGAAATTTGGAACATACATGCACTATGCTCTAAACTATTGTTTACTGAACAAGGAGTCTGAGCATTTCTCCAACACGGTAGACACTGACTGAAGAACTCGTTCTTCACGATAACATTAGCGTTCTGATAGTGTTTCATTCTTGCTTTGAAATCAATCGGTCCGTAAAGTCCCAAAATCGGAACTTTCAAAGCACCGGCATAATGAATGTACGGACCGTCACTGGAAACTAATAGATTAGACTTACTCATGAACGCAATAGCTTTTCTAATCCCTATTTCTGATTCATTAATAATCAGAACTCTTCCCTTATTTTCTTCTTCTAGTTTAATGTTTAGAAATTTATCTAATGAATTATCATCGCAACAAGCTAATACTAACAAGTCTTTAAATCGACTCAAGCTAGCAATTAGTTTGGCCCATTCATCATGAGGCCATGCTTTGTATGATTCTGGTGCGTCTACTTTTAGGAACACTTTCTTAAAGTTAGGATCAAACATCGATAATGACTCATCAACATATTGTTTCTCTGATTCTTCTACTATGTAATCTAGATCGATTGATTTTGGCTTGAAGCCGGTTGAATGGATAAAGATCTCTTGTCTAGACTTATCGACGTTTCTCATTGTTGCTTGTTCGTACTTAACTTCAGGTCCGTAAAAATCAAACTTAGCGATACTGACTTTACCCTTAGCGAGTCGAGTCCCTTCCCATAGCCGTTCGACCGGTATTACGTTATCGATATACTTGACGTTCTTGATTAAGTCTACTAGATTATTTGGAACAGCGTAGACGATCTCGATTTCCGGTACTGATTCCTTAACTCCCCTAATGGCTGGTAGCGTAGAAAGCAGATCTCCTCCGTCTCCAACTTGCCGAATGCAGAAGATCTTTTGCTTATTCGTCCCGCTCTTGAAAGAATCAACGATAGAAACTCTTTTATCCAAAAGTTCTTTAATGATAGAATCAAACTGCTTAGCAGGAGTATCCCAATCTCTTTCAGAAGCATACAGCAAAGCGTTTGCTCTGATCTCTTTTCGCTTCGGCTCGTTCTCTAATAGATCCTTTAGAGCATGAACTGACTTCTCGACATCAATGATGAACTTTCGCGTATTCGCAGCATCGTCCATAATCATGTAGTCAGAAGGAGGAATAAGAACTCCTTTAGGACCCATGTCATCTTCTTTTAAGAGTTCAATAACTGAAGTGCATGAAGTCGCAACGACCGGAGTACCGGCTGCCATAGACTCCAAAATCGGTAATCCGAATCCTTCTGATGTTGTTGGAAGAAACATAACATCAAAGGAATTGTAGATCATGTTTAACTTTTCCTGTGGAACTCCATGAGCAATGTTGTGGTTAGGATCAAATACGACATCCACAAGCTTTTCGTCAGGAATGACTTTCCTTAACTTGTGTCCTCTTCTGTCGTCAAGATTCATGTGGAGATATGTTGAAACTTTCTTAATCCCCTCGAAGTGCTCTCCAGCTACTCTATCAGTGCTCAAGCAAACAGGACATACTTTAAATTCAGGAGAGTAAATCTTCTTGCAGTTATCGCAACGAACATACCCGTCTTTAAGCATCTTGATTGCCCGAATAGCGATAGGAATGTTTTTGCGCGGCTGATTGCGACCGACAATCCCAATTAGATAATGATCTTCCGGTATTCCGAATTCTGCTCTTTGACGCTTCTTGATATCTGTCGGCAACGGGAAGAATTTAGAGAGATCAGCACCATGATAGATTAAATCCAACTTCCCTCTATAACCGGCTTCGCGAACAACCCTAACTCCGAACTCGCTATAAACTACCGGTCTTTCGATCTTATCACACAAATCAATCCAATCTCTATGAAACGGCTCCCCGTCTACTGGAAAGTAAACTACGATAGGAGCTTGAGGAGCATATTGCTTACAGAGATTATAGAACCAACCGACATTCCCATGGTGCTGATGACCGGTCAATAGCCAGATATCATTAAACGCAATGATAATGTCGGGCTGGAACTCTGAGAACATCCTCGGTAACACTTCGTATCCGTATGGATCTCTGTCCAAAAACGGAATCGGCACAATCGTTACGTTAGGATGATGTTTAAGGGGATGATCGTTATCCCCTCTTTCATTAATAGAAGCACACGCAATGTGATACTTTCCTGTCTCTGCTAAACGACTAACAATACCGTGAGCCGCAACACCGAATCCGGTATTGACACACGGTCCATCAGAATACCATGCAATCCTTATTTTTCCATCTAGATTTTTTGTAGTTAATGACATTTATTTACCTACGTAGAATGACGCTGTAGCAGCGTAGCCGGAAGATAGTGTTTCAAATTGATTTGTCCAATCCCAACGATCAAAAATATAGTTCTCAGCTTCTTGATGATCTAATTCTACAGTCTTATCTACGCATAATTCTAGCATACGAATTACCCTATCATAACACTTAGTTTGATTTTTAGGACGAACTAGACTAACATATTCGTCAATCTCGATCCCGCGTTGTGCTTGTTCAATCTTTTCCTCTAGAGTCTTAATGACTACAACTTTATAATCCTCTAAAGCTTTCTCAAATTTCTGATAATGAGTCTCTCTGTTCTTTCTAATGATCTTTAATAGTTCAGATCGTTTTACCTTAACGCTTTCCATTCTTATCCCTTTCCTTAAAGGTTAAGGGCTGCTTGTTTTTCAAGCAGCCCAAAATACGAGTTCGTTGAATGACTCTTAAGTTGGTTTTCATTCCCCTTATTTCTCCTGATGAAGCATGAGCTTTCGCTCATGCTATTCAAATTCAATATTAGATATCTGTGAATTCTATTCGGAAGTTACGTTCAGCATTAATTGCTAATGTACCGTAACGTTCGTGTGCATGCCAATGCCACATAAGATCATCTATATTGAAAGCCTCTTCTACTTGTACTTCTTGTGTTCTTCCAACCTTGATCGTCCCTGGTTTCACAATAAAGATCGAGTCAGCGTCGATTTGATTGAGTCCATAAACATCGGTGTACTGTCGTAAAGCAATGACAGGAATACCTCTGAAAGCACCCAAGAAACCGTCGTTGTCAATCTTTGTCTTCGTAGTCTCTGCGTAACCGGGCAGTTCAGTGATGAACCCTAGCTGTGAGCGACGACCGATAATTGCCTTCGGCGGACCCCCCTGCTGGTCTTCACAATAGTCTAGTCCTGAGATTAGACAATCTTTCTTTGCCTGTAGTGAGTTTGTTGTTAGAGCAGGAAGATAGTTTGTTCCCGCAGTAATAGAACCGCGAAGAACATTCCACACAGCCTGATATCTCTGATTCACAAGCTCATCTGTCATCATCTTACGAATCTCCGAAAGAGAGCCGTAACGACCGGCACGAAGCTGTCCTAACTCGATTTCGTATGCGACGGACACCATCTCAGTCTGCATTGTAAATGTTTTCTGAGTAATGAATGAACGCGGCGCAATTGACCCTGGTTCGTGGACATATGCTTTCATCCCACGCTTAACAATCCACTGAGGAGTCTGTCCCAAAGGGAAGTTCTCAACATCAGCAATTACTGGAATGAAATCTTCTTTCGTAATATCTTCCTTAACAAATTTAATAACAGTTAAAGCAACTTCTCTACGCTCTGCTGGATCGCTCCAGTTAATCTCTTGCATTGCTTTAGCTAGTTTTTCACTGTTTTCCCAATCCGTGTTATTAAGAGCATTCAACGACATTCGTATTTCACCTCCTGTTTTTTGAAACGTTTTATCTTAACTATTATTCACTATTACTGTGAAACTAGTCTGTACCAAATCGGTCCACCGGCTCTACCATCAGCAGCAGTCGCGGGAGTGAAGTTACCCCATGTTGGGAGAATCACTCCTGATCCTGTCTGTGGTGCTGCAAGTCTCTGAATGAAATAAGCAACAATGTAACCTGAAAGAATCCATCCAGCGTCACGAGTCAGACGAGCATTACCATTAAGGAACAATGGATCACCGTAATCTGCGCTAGACATAATGTTAGTTGCATCTTCCCACTGATCTGTCTCGTATTCACCGCCCTGATAAAAGATTACTCCTTCACCGGAAGCGATTGCTTGCTGCGCTGTTGCGAATTCCGCATCTTCAGGCTTTGTGAGCAGCTTGTTAACAGGATAAACACCTGTAGGAGCGGCCTTAGCACCTGAAGTAAGTTCTGTCATAGTCGGTAGTGTCCTACCGCCCATAAGGAATCCTGCTTTACCGAACACGTTAGGTGCGGTTGCTAGCGAAACAAGTCGTGAACCGAGAGAGCTAAACCCTGGTGTTCCAAGAGACATATCACCAGCAAGCGCGTTACCCCACTCATAGACGAACTGTCCTTTGACCATTGCCATACGAGCGTATGCGTTACCATGACGAATACCAGGAATCTTAACTATAATCATGTATTTCTCACCTCCATATTTTCTTTATTTATGTTAATTACTCTTTCTCTTCTGAAACGGCTCCAGACAAAAAGTTCTCTAGAGCCTGAATCCCTTTCGCTCTTACTTCACCGTTACCGACTCCAACTGGTAGACGCTCTGCTTTTGATTTCTTTGATGCTTTCTTCTTAGTCTCATCGTCTTCCTCTTCGTCCTCTTCGTCAGTCTTCTTAAATGGGACTTTGCCGTACATCTTTGCAAATGTTTTGAACTTATCCTCATCTAAAGAACCGATAAGAGTCTTGAGTGCTTCGACTTCCTCTTCATCTGAAGGGAGATCGGCCAGCTTCTTAAGCTCATCGAGACGAGCAACAATCATCTTCTCTTGCTCTACTTGTGCTTTGAACGTGGCGTATTCAGTCTTAAGTGTCTCAATATCTTCACTAAGCTTACTAACGTCCTTATCCTTCTGCTCTAAAGCTGCTTTAGTTGATACAAGCTCATCAGAGAGTTTGGCAAGTGCTTGAGCACCGTCGTTCTCTGACTTAAACTTTTCTAATGCAGCCGCGATAGCAGTATCAAGTTCGATCTGTGAATATTTCTTGTCGTCACTCACGTTGTTCTTCACCTCCTCAATACTAGTTTTTGAAGCTATTGCTAAGCTATCTGCTTCTTCGTCAGCAGGATCTTCAACAACTGCTCCTCCTCCAAAACATATATCATGTAGTTTTCTAAATAAGCTATTGTCTTTAGGAGCTTGACCGATAGCTTTATATGAATAAAATTCTTTTAAGTGATCGCAGAAGCCGCCTTTTCCTTCTTCTTCGACATCGAACTTCTGACTACAAATTGAGCAACCGACTTCTCTAAACCAAACTTCCATGCTAAACTGTAAGCTTCCCTTTTCATGACGATCCACCATAGCTTGCGCCATCTTAGGATACTTGTATTTCCAAACAGCAGCAGCGACTTCGAGATAAGCTGCTTCAGCTTTAGTTCCTTTTCTGAATTTGCTGTCATACATGACGCCGATATTAGGTTCGCCGTGAAGCCAGTTGAGCGGTTTGTGGATCGGGGATTTTTCTGCGGCTCTCAGTTCTTCTTCTGTAAAGTGATCAAAGTTTCTGTTGGTTCCAGCGTGAACTAGTTTAAAAGCTACGAATAGTAAGTCACGCTGTTTCTTGTCTCCTTTTAAAGCTTCTGATAAACGGTCCTGATCGACTTCGCTCTCTGTTACAATCCTAGCGTCACAAACTAGAAGTTCTTTAGATGCTGTAGAAAAAGCTTTCTTAATATCACATTGAGTACAAGTGATTTCTAGTTTACTGTCTACTTTGTTAAGGAAGTAATAAGCGCCTTTATCAAATCCATTCCCACAAGCACAATGACTGCTAGCGTGACCGCTAGACAAGCGATCACCGCAAACATGAGATTTGTTTGAATAGATTAAATATTCTTTATCGTCAGGCACTCATTTTCACCTTTCGTTTTAACTTATTATACGGACTCCGCTTATCTTTTTGCGCCTCTACTAATTCATTATAAATACCTAACACTAAATTTGATATTGGTTTTTCTATAGCTATAAGATTATCAAAGAGATACAACTCACCGGAAGCGTCTTGATCTTCAAAAGCATAAACTTCAAATGAATGAGAAGCATCAGAATGTTCGTGGTTCATCCCGTTTATTAAATGCATATGTCCATCAGATTCAACGACTTTCCAGCTTTTTATCTCATGACGATGGACATGCTCTGCTCCAGTATTAGTATCAAATGTAGTAAATCCATCTCCTTTATCATCAACAACAACAATATGCATATGACCGTCCGGACCAGCTGATGTCCAGACGTTTTTAAGGACCCAGTAGATTTCAGGAATGTCTTGTCCGGCGTCTGCTTCTATTTCAAGAGTATCATCTTTGAGTTTATAGATACCTACAGAATCAATAGCATAAATAGAATTATCTGCAAATTCATAAAGAATACCGCCAGAATCATCAACTCCTAACGGCATCTCATTAACTATAGTTCCCTTGCTTTTCTTGAAATACTCAACTTGTCTGAGTCTTTCAATTGCGCCGTCCTTCGTCGGAGCACACCCTAAATTCCTGTTTGAGCTTTCAGAAAATACACACCATTTATTTCCAACTTTCTTAATAATCGCTATTGCTTTTAAGTCCAATCTCATGACCCCCTTTGAATTATTGACCTCGCGGTACACCCTGCATATTAAACCATGGATTATTTGGATTCACAGTTGTCATCCAAACAGACCAACCATTTCTAGATAAAGGATTAGTAGCTCCCTTCGATGCTATGACTCTTATCGTTAAGTTTTGCTTTAATACTTTGCTTGATGGTTCATTTAGTAATGACTTGATATTAAAGTGGAATAAACTATCAGTTGTGCTGTATATAACCGGTGGACTGAACTGTAGAACTTTAAAGATAGGCT
>Ga0137465_1000541_pt1 | contig 13922 bp, 21 predicted proteins | sample EasRivERMGT828_2_FD_104906 | JGI IMG/M metagenome (GOLD analysis project Ga0137465, IMG submission 104906) | Soil microbial communities from meander-bound floodplain in the East River, Colorado, USA - East River MetaG ERMGT828_2 | ecosystem: Environmental > Terrestrial > Soil > Floodplain ... | reverse complement strand
TTGGATTCAGAATCATGAACAACATAATCTATTCGGCAGTCAGTTCGGCAATCGGTTCGGCAGTCGCTTCGACAGTCATTTCGGCAGTCGATCCGGCAGTTGGTTCGGCAGTTGATTGGGCAGTTCATTCGGCAGTCTATTCAGCAGTTGATTTAGCAGTCGATTCGGCAGTTGGTTTGGCAGTCCATTCGGCAATTCGTTCAATTGTTAATATACAGTAATAGTTTCCTAAATAGCTCCAAAGACATTAGCAACTTTGGAGCTATTTTCATGCTTTCATTCCGACAATGGCTAAATGAAACAGTGCCTTTTCAGAAAATTTTCAAAGACACACTTACACAGGCAACACCAAATACTACTACAACGAAAGTCAAAAAAAGTAGGCGCAAAAATAGAGGACAAAGTCCAGAAGCGCTTGCGGCTGATAATGAATGGCACGAACGAGGTAGAAAAGCCTTTGGTCACCTATTTAATCATAGTGGTTTAAGTCCAGAATTACATAAGAAATTGATGAGCATTGCGACGACATTAAAACCAAAAAATTGATAGAGAGGTAATATATAATGAAGACAGCACTTGTTCTTGGTGGTGGTGGTTTTATCGGCACTCATTTAGTCAGTAGACTGAAAAGGGAAGGTTATTGGGTCAGAGCCGTTGATCTGAAATACCCCCAATTTTCTGAAACTGACGCTGACCATTTCGTCATTCGCGACCTACGTGATCCAGTAAATGTTAAAGAAATCATTGGTTATGCTCAGTGCAACCGTAACCCTCATCAAATTTTTGCCAGACAACTTGACAAACCGTTCGATGAAATTTATCAACTAGCCGCCGACATGGGCGGCGCAGGTTACATCTTCACAGGGGAACACGATGCCAACTTGATGCACAATTCGGCTACAATCAATCTAAACGTATTAGAGGCAGTGAAACAGCATAATGATCATACGAAACAGAACAGAACCAAAATATTCTATTCAAGTTCCGCTTGCATATATCCAGCCCACAATCAGGAGAACCCCAATAATCCGATATGCAAGGAAGAAAGTGCGTACCCGGCTGCGCCAGATTCAGAATACGGCTGGGAAAAACTTTTCAGTGAGCGATTATATCTTGCTTACTCTCGTAACCATAGTATACCTGTGCATATTGCTAGGTATCATAACGTTTACGGGCCACTAGGCACCTACGACGGCGGGCGTGAAAAAGCGCCCGCCGCTATCTGTCGCAAAGTTATTAAGGCTACTGACGAGATTGAAATTTGGGGCGATGGCAAACAGACCCGTTCATTCCTGTACATCGATGATTGCATTGAGGCCACACGTCGACTGATGCGATCAGACTTCGCGGGGCCTGTCAATATTGGCTCGGAAGAAATGGTCACCATCAACCAACTTGTTGATATTACTTGCAATATTGCCAAGAAAAATTTGCAGATCAAACACATTGACGGCCCCTTGGGTGTGCGTGGAAGAACTTCTGACAACAGACTTATCGAAAAAAAACTGGATTGGAGGCCAATTTTCAGCTTGAGCTTGGGGCTCTGGTCGACCTATAATTGGATTTATGGTCAAATTTGTGAAGACAATCAAATTTGCGAAGATAAGGAGACCTTGAAATGGAAGTGACCAAACCAACCCTCATGCCGATCCTGCAACTCAGGATCGAACGTACTTCGTTGGCATGTGAATCAAGATACACACGATACCTTGAAAGGAAATGCGTCAAGGAAGCCAAGCGCGCCCGCGACAAGCAGAAACAAATATTGTTGGAGAAACACACGGAAAAGCTTCAAGGATTGGTCTATCATCGTAAAATAGAACTGCGCACAGATTCGAGACGGTTGCATCTAGCCGATGCCTTCATTCGTGGCATCCCCTATTTCAAGGTCGAGCAAAAAGTCAACATTGGGAGCTTCTCGGTATATAAGCCTAACAAATTTTGGGAAGACTTGGCGCGTGAAATTTGGTTGCGTTGTAATAAAAGAACAAGCCTAAATCTCGAAATGCTCAATGCTCAGGTTCATGAATGGCGGAATCAACACCCTGGCCATATAATAACCGAAAAGAAGCAGGGTTCGCTGATGGACATTAAAAATTATGGCAACATGTGGCTGCACCTGTGAGGATTTGTCATGTTCGAAAAAAACAAAATTACATTGCTCGCTATGCTGGCAGTTGTGGTAGCGATGACATTGGTTATAGTCGATGCCTGCAATACAACTAGAATAATTGAGGAACAATCAACACGCGATATTAGTAAGAAAACAATACAACAAGAGCCAATAGTACAACCGAAGGAATATTAAATGAAACGAATTTTAGCTGGCATTGCAATGCTAATGGGTATGTTCATTGTTACGAATGTCTTTGCTCAATTTCCTGAAGAACACGATCCTCGAAAACAACAGGAATTTTTCTATAGTAAACGACTGGGTAGTTGGGTTGTAATGGGCCAAAAAGGCAACCCCGCAACCAGACAAAACCCAGTCTGTGTCGCCGCAACACAATGGGGCGCAGACGAAGACAGATCGCGCGTGATGATCGTTTCCGATCTGGCAGACGGCGAGTTATATATGGCTATAGGCACGTATGGCTGGAACATCCAAGACCCTCCCGGTAAATACGAGCTAAGACTAAATATGACCAATGGGGATAGAACTATCATTGGACACTTTGTCGAGTATCTATTGATTGATCAACGTTCAGTCGTAATTCCGCTTCTACCGCCGGAAGTGTTTCTACCGGCGCTGTCAGGATCAACCATGATGGAATTTGTAATGCCTGGGTCAATCGCCATCTTTAGAGTGAAGATAGAAAATGCTCAGGCTGTTGTCAATACACTGATAGATTGCGTTGACTCTGTAAAAAAGGGCGCTAGGGATATCTGATGATGAACATATCCAGCCAATTGCTTGAAGAACTCAGCATTGCAATGGAACATGACCCTAGCATGGGTGTACTTGATGTGATCGAGGAAGCCGTCAGGGTCGCGTGCCCTTCACGAAAGACTGAAGAATGGCTTGAGCCAAGAGAGTTGAAAAACAAAGTCTCCAATCTGACAAATATAGACATTTTGGATGCCTTAATAAAATTCAACGACATGAGACTAATGGATAAAATACGGTACGATAAAACAGGAGTAGGATGATAATGTCTAAGATAATCATAGCATTTCGAGACTTAGACGGCTCACTCGATGAAGCGTCGTTGAAAGCATGGGCGGAAAAAAACGCCTATACCACCAAGATATTCAATTTCAATCAAGTAGACGAAGCCACAAAATTTGTTGAATCTGTTGATCTCAAAGAGAACATGCTTGAAATTTTAGGGTTCTCAAAGGGAGTCGAAAGCGCTTACGAATTGGCACGCTTTACCCCTGAAATAACATATCGACGGCTTCTAACCATCGGCACCTATTGGGGCGTCACCAAGTCATTCGAGCCCGATGGAGTTCGACCACCACGGAAGAACGTCGAGGACCACAAGAACTATGTCGAGATATTCCAGCAGCCAAATGGGTTTGGCGCTAACCCCATCAATGTTTCACTTGGGATATGCAAGCACCAAGATGCCGTTCGCAAGGCCCTGGAAATCGCCCCCAGGACGATTTCTATGCAGGAAGTAGCCGACATTCGCAGCAACGCCGTCTCCATGATTGACGCCTCAAACGTCAGTATACAAACTGGCAATATTCTTCCAGCCAGTGTATTTGAAATTCCTGACCCTGTCGGCATCTTCAAAAAACCAGCAGTACAAGTGTCTGTTGCTGAACCAATACAAGTGACTGCTGCCGCAAACACTCCAATATCCCCAGGCGTCGTGGTCGTTGAAATTCCAAGACCAATCCCAATGCGATTTTTCATGAATTGCAACGATGGAATTTCACCTGCCGAAGTGAAGAAACATGTTGCCAAATATGGCTACAACGTTCTGATTGGCATTGACCCCGGCTCTAGTGATCGACCAGACGACGGCACCATGCAGACTATTGACGCTGTAAAAGAAGCTGGTGCAGCATTGCACGTCTATTTGGTTGGCCCCGGCATGATGTCGTGGTCAGAAGAAGAACGCCGCCAAATCGCAAATTTCGCTGAATCGGTTGGCATTGATCTAAAGAAGAGCAATTGGCACGATATCTGGAAAATGACCGGTTGGAAGAAAAAGAACCTTGAGCAATTTGAATATTACTGGACTGAACACAAAGCATATTCCTGCGAAATTGACAACATTGATAGCTCATACATTGAGAACGACCCAGAAGAAACCGTCAAATTCTACAGTGAACTGAAAAATAACTTGAAGGAAAAGCATATTGGGACTAAGCTCATGATGAAGAATTTGGATGAGGATCAATTACAAGCCGTCATCGATGCTAGTTTTGGATTGGAATTTCTTTGCAATTTCGCGATGTTTGAGGAAGGAACGGGCGACCCGAAGACACAAATCAAATTATGCGAGAAATTAGGTGTACAAGCCATTACTCCAATTAATGGTATTACCGACACTCACCATTATGGCGTGATAGACGAAGGAGTGCCGTATACACTGAAGAGGTAAGTTATGCAACAATCAACAACAGAACCTCCAATCAAAATGAAATCTGCTGCTGAATATGATGGTTTAACCTCATGGAGGCGTCATTACTGTTATTTACAAAAGGCTGGAGTAACTGCAAAAATTAAAAGAACATATCGGCGCAGATATCGTCGAATTCTGAAAAAAAGATTGAATAGTGAACTAAATATGGTTATATGACAAGGGAAGGAAATAGTAATGGGCATTGTGGACGATTTCAAGGACGAATACGAAAAAAGAGAAATTCAGGTACTAACGATTGACGAGTACCTAAACCTTTGCAAAACCAATCCTACTGTCTATGCAACGGCCGCCGAAAGAATGGTGGCCGCAATAGGCGAACCCAAGTTAGTAGACACCAATAAAGACTCACGGTTATCTCGAATTTTCACCAATCGCACGCTTCGCATTTATCCTGCCTTCGAAGAATTCTATGGCATGGAAGACACCATCGAACGTATTGTTGGCTTTTTCAAGCATTCAGCACAGGGATTAGAAGAGAAGAAACAAATCCTCTATCTGCTTGGCCCTGTCGGTGGCGGCAAGTCATCGCTAGCCGAGCGACTGAAAGAGCTAATGGAAGTTTACCCCATTTATGTTCTAGCCACTGAGAATGATGAATATAGCCCAGTATTCGAAACGCCGCTGGCATTGTTTTCCAATCCCAAGTATGCCAATTCACTCAAAGAGCAATACGGTATCGAGGCGCGCTATATCAAGACGGTATTGAGCCCGTGGGCTCTCAAACGGCTAAAGGAATTCAAAGGGGACATTTCCAAATTTCGTGTAATGCGCTTGACACCATCCAAGCCTGAGCAAATCGCGATTATGAAGACCGAGCCCGGCGACGAAAACAATCAAGACATTTCCACACTGGTAGGCAAGGTCGATATTCGCAAGCTGGAAAAACACAGTCAGAACGATCCTGATGCCTATTCTTTTTCCGGTGGTCTATGTCGAGCCAATCAAGGGCTGTTGGAATTTGTCGAGATGTTCAAGGCACCAATCAAGGTGCTGCATCCATTGTTGACGGCCACCCAGGAAGGCAACTACATTGGCACCGAAGCGATTAGTGCCATTCCATTCCAGGGCATCGTATTGGCCCATTCCAATGAAGCCGAATGGCAAACTTTCCGCAGCAACAAGAATAATGAGGCATTTCTTGATCGCATTTGTGTGATCAATGTGCCATACTGTTTACGTGTAGACGAAGAAAAGAAAATTTATGAGAAGCTGATTCGCTCGTCGGCGCTGATCAATGCCCCATGTGCACCACAGACGATTGAAATGCTCGCCCAGTTTTCGATCCTTACACGCATAAAAGAGCATGAGAATTCAACGTTGATGTCGAAAATGCGCGTCTACAATGGAGAAAATATTCGTGAAAGCGATCCCAAAGCGAAATCCATCCAAGACTACCGCGATGAAGCGGGCGTTGACGAAGGCATGGAGGGGCTATCGACCCGTTTTGCCTACAAAATTCTGTCGCAAACGTTCAATTTCACTGCGGACGAAATATCTGCCGACCCTGTACACCTCATGTACGTACTTGAACAGGCCATCAAGCGCGAGCAATTTGGCGAAGAAAAAGAAGATGCCTATCTGGAATTTATCAAAGGGGAGCTTTCGCCACGTTACGCCGAATTCCTCGGAAATGAAATTCAGAAGGCTTATCTCGAAAGCTACTCCGAATTTGGCCAGAACCTATTTGATAGATACGTGGAATTCGCTGATGCATGGGTTCAGGATGTAGAATTTAAAGATCATGATACTGGTCTGTTGATGGATCGCAAGCTGCTGAATGACGACCTTGAAAAAATCGAGAAACCTGCTGGCATTGGCAATCCAAAAGACTTCAGAAACGAGATTGTGAATTTCTGTTTGCGGGCGCGAGCCAAGCCAGAGAATAAGGGTAAGAACCCCAAATGGACCAGTTACGCGATCTTGCGCGATGTAATCGAGAAGAAAATGTTCAGTAATGTCGAAGACTTGTTGCCGGTTATTTCCTTCGAATCCAAAAAAGACAAGGAACTGGAAAAGAAGCACAACAATTTTGTGGCACGTATGGCTGAACGTGGCTATACCCCACGGCAAATTCGTAGGTTGACTGACTGGTTTCTTAGGGTGCAGAAAAGTTCATGAGTACATTTGTGGATCGCCGCCTCAATCCACGCGACAAACACATACGCAATAGACAAAGGCTAATTCAGCGCAATCGTAACCAAATCAAGCGTGTGATTAAAAAGATTATCGAAGACGGCAATGTAGAAGATATCGATGAAGGCAAAATAAAAATAAAAGTGAAAGGGGTATCAGAACCAACTTTCCACATCGATCCAAAAACTGGTGACCGAAAAAACGTTTTTCACGGTAATGAAGATTTTGTTGTTGGTGATACTCTACCGAAACCTGACGATGATGCCAGCGAAGGAGGCCCAAGAGGCAGCCGTCATGGCAGGGGCAATGACGACTTCGAATTCTTGTTGAGTGAGAAGGAATTCGTCGATTTCCTGTTCGAAGAACTCGAATTGCCTCATATGATTAAGAAGAAAATGAAGACATTGAAGCAAGTCACATTTCAAAAAGCTGGCTTCAAGAACTACGGCACCCCCAATCAACTCGACATTGTACGTTCCCTGAAAAATAGCCTGGGTCGGCGCATTGGCCTGAAGCGACCGACCAATGAGCAAATCCAAGACTTAGAAGCACTGATGAACCACGGCGGCAGTCAGTTAAGCTGGGAGGAACGCGAAGAACTTTATTTGCAAATCGAGGAAATGAAACGTCGTCAAATTGCAATCCCGTGGATCGACCCTTTTGATGTCAAATATCGTGCCTATGTGCCACAACCAAAGCCAATCACGCAAGCAGTGATGTTCTGTCTGATGGACATTTCGGCATCAATGGGCGAGCGCGAAAAAGACATAGCCAAGCGATTTTTCATCTTGCTGCATCTGTTCTTGAAGCGCAAATATGAGAAAATTGTTATTGTGTTTATTGCTCATCATTCCGAAGCAATGGAAGTCGACGAGCACGAATTCTTCCACGGCACAGAAACTGGTGGCACCGTGGTCAGCACGTCGCTTGCCCTGGCCAATAAAATTCTCAATGAGCGCTTCAAAAAAGACGACTGGAACATATACATCGCTCAGTGTTCAGATGGTGGCAACGTATCAGATGATGATGTAGACGTGAATATTCAGATGAACAAATTGCTGCCGCAGACGCAGTACTTTGCCTATATGGAAATTTCGACAATGACTACTTTCAATTATGGCATCACCACCGATTTATGGAAATGTTACAAACTCATCGAAGAAAAGACCGAGCAAATGTGCATGAAGCTTGTTTATGATAAGTCAGGTGTGTGGAACGTATTTCGTGAATTGTTTGCGAAGGAAGCCGTCAATGGCTAGGTCAAAACTTCTGTATGATACTGATGATTGGACCTTCGATAAGCTACGGCACGCAGAAGATGCCATTGCCGAAATTGCATTGAAAGAATTGAAACTTGATGTTTACCCCAACCAAATAGAGATCATTTCTTCGTCGCAAATGCTCGATGCTTACGCCTCGATTGGTTTACCGGTAATGTATTCTCATTGGAGTTTTGGCAAACATTTCATCCAAGAAGAATACAGCTATCGAAAGGGAATGAGTGGATTGGCTTATGAAATCGTAATCAATTCAAATCCATGTATCAATTTTCTGATGGAAGAAAATTCAATGACGATGCAGACAATGGTAATGGCACATGCTGCATATGGTCATAACCATTTCTTCAAAAACAACTATCTATTCAAGCAATGGACCGATGCTGGTTCAATTATAGATTATCTAATCTTTGCCAAGAACTACATTTCTAAATGTGAAGATGAGCACGGTCCTGTGTCAGTGGAAGAAACCTTGGATGCGGCACATTCGATAATGGATTATGGTGTCGACAAATATAAAAGACCGCCTGCCCTCAACAAGATAAAGGAGATTGAGCGTCAGAAAGAACGCGCCGAATACGTGCAGCATCAAGCAAACCTGCTCTGGTCGACGTTGCCTCGTGTAAATTCCGTCAAGGAATCGACTAAGACAAAATTTCCCAAAGAGCCGCAAGAAAACCTGCTCTATTTCATCGAAAAATACAGCCCTAAATTGGAAGCATGGCAGCGCGAAATCATTCGTATTGTGAGGAAGATCAGCCAGTATTTCTACCCACAAAGACAAACCAAGCTGATGAATGAAGGCTGGGCGACGTTTGTGCATTATTACATTATGAACCGACTATACGAAAAGGGATTGATCAACGACGGCCATTATCTGGAATTCGTCCATATGCATAGTGGAGTGACTAATACAGGCAAGCCAAAATTCACCAATCCTTATGCGCTTGGTTTTGATTTATATGCCGATATTCGCCGCATCTGTGAAATTCCAACGGCCGAAGACAAAGAATATTTTCCACACATGATTGGCGAAAAATGGCTGGACGTTTGCCTGGACGCTGTGGTAAACTATCGAGATGAAAGCTTCGTGGCCCAGTTCTTGAGCCCACACATCATGCGTAAATGGCGCATGTTCGAGATTACCAACAATGAAGAAGACGAATTTGTTACGGTCACTGGCATACAGAACAATAGCTGCTACCACAATATCAGGCACAACTTAAGTAAACAATATTCGCTTCATTCGATGCAGCCCGACATCCAAATTGTTGATGCCAATCTTGATACGACACGCGAGCTACATCTTCAGTATACTCCACTAAATAATGCTCAATTGACCAAAGACTATAAGGTGGTTTTGGAACACATGAAAAAATTATGGGGCTATCCAGTGTCGTTTCTTGGAGAGTCTGAACCAGCGACAATAGAGGAAGTAGTGAGCGAAATACTAGATCAATCCTCCATCTAGGAGAAAATCAGATGATTGACCATGAAGAAGAAAAAAACCCCAAGTTAGTCGACGCCCTAAAAGAAGTCAGAAAAGCTTATAAGGAAATGTCTGATGCTTATGACAAAGAGGCAAACGACTTCTGGGAACAGCTGCCCTACGATGACAAGCTCAAGGCATTTTATGCCGTGGTTCAGCGCATCCACAAGGCTGAAGTTAAAGATCGAGGGTCTTATCGATGGGCCATTTATGATGTGTTTGGTTTTGGCTTTGATTCCTATAGTATTGCCTTTGATGCTGGCTATATGGACATTCATAACTACATCTTCGATGGGATAGAGGACGAAAAGAAAAAAGATGATTGAAATCTATTTACTTATGTCGGCAGCAATGTTTCTTATGTGGATGGTTTGTGTTGTTACTTTGATGTGTAAAACCACAATACCACCAATGCGTGAAACATTGGGAATTATTCTCATACTTTTGTTTGCAGCCTTGTTGTGGCCGGTGACGTTGATGCTGGCAATTATCAATTGGGTAATCGAAGCGAAGGAGAAACATTGCAATGATGACACATCAAGAAAAAATTGAAGATTGCGATTTGCTAATCATATCATGCGGCAGTGCCTGTGAATTGGCTGATCTCGCCCATCATGTGAAATTGGTAGGCAAGTATTATAGCGTTGATTGGCAAACATTCTATAATCAACTGAAAAATGCGATCATTATCAAGGCGGGCATTCCAGACGACGAACATGAAGTCTTGGATGAAGTTATCGAAAGGTTGTATTGATATGCGTATTAGTTATTGTAGTGATCTACATTGTGAATTTATGGACTTTCCTGATTTCTCCAACGACAAGGGCGGTGATGTGCTTATTCTGGCCGGTGACATTACCACTGCCTCACTGTTGCGTGCCAATCGAACCGATGGCGAGGCGCGCGCCCATGCCAGATACTTTCGAGAGAAATTTAAGCACGGTCTAATCGACAAATATCCATATGTGTTCTATGTGATTGGCAATCATGAACACTATAATTCGTTGTTTCATGCCACCAAAACAACATTGACGGAAGGTTTTGCTGCCCTTGGTTTGGATAAAATCAAGATACTCGATAATGACATGAGTATAATAGATGGCGTCGCGTTCATTGGTGCCACTCTTTGGTCTGACTTTTTGAAAGGTAGTCCAACATCAATGCTCGATTGCCAGCTTGGTATGAATGATTTTCGCATCATTGGGAACAGTCTGATTACTGGCAAATACGGCGAGGCAAAGGTCAATCCAGTTACGCCCGAGCACATCTATGGCGAGTTCAAGATGTCTCTTGACTTTATCACCAGTATGCTGAAAATACTGGGCGAAAAACAAGTCATCATCTGCAGCCACCACGGGCCAACCATGCAGTCATTAAATTCCAAGCACAGCGGCAATTCGCTTGATGGCGCTTACTGTTCTGATCTGTCTGAGTTAATACTGGACAACCCCAACATCGGTCACTGGATTCATGGGCACACGCATCAAAATTTCGACTACATAGTGGGCAACTGTCGAGTGCTGGCCAACCAGCGCGGCTATAATTCCGAGCGCTCCTATATAGAGTTTGAAGGAACTAAAAGCTTTGAGGTATAGCGATATGATTGCCATAGAAAGAGAAGAAATTCTACGCGAGGCGTTACGTCGAATTGCCTATGACTATATGGAACTGTCATGGGAAAAAGCCCAATACCAACGTAATGATCATGTGCTCATTGCGCGGGAAGCACTAGAACGTTGCTACCCTACTACTGAACCCAAGCCGAGCAAGAAACTTCTGGACAATGACTTTTGAGGTATGAAATGCGTCGTAAAATTCGAAGTGAAAGAATTCAACTAAAAGGTTATAGAAGAATCCAACCAAATAAGCATGACGATTACTATTACGAGTATTACAGATATAAAGATTATTACTATAATATGAATTCTGTCTGGATCATTAATTTATTTTCCCTGTGGTAACCAAGAGGTAAATCATCATGAAAACTGAACTGCAACGTAAACTGATGGAAAATTACCCCAAGCTGTTCGGTCTTATGGGTGACACCAGCAAGGGTCCAAAAATGCCAATGACTTTATTTGGCATCGAGTGTGACAATGGTTGGTATAATCTACTCGATTCACTGTTCTATTTCTTGGAATACGAGAACACACACGGCAGCGAAGATAGCCCAATCGAACTAACGCAAGTGAAAGAAAAATTTGGAACACTGCGCGTCTATTATTTGGGCGGAAGACTAGAAAGTTCAGCCGTCGATGATATGATCAATTTGGCAGAACGTCTTTCGGCAGTGACATGCGAGGAATGTGGCGCTCCCGGCGAGATTGACCACACGGCTGGCTGGCTGCGTTGCCGTTGCAAAGCACATGAGAAAGCGAGTTGGGAGGCGTAAATGCTAGCAATAAGTGCAATTCTCGCGATCATAGGTGGGGTAATGATTCTCCTTCCCTTTCTAATCGTCAATTCGTTCGAGAAAAACCCAAAAAAAGTGTCTAGGTTCTTCAACATTAAATTGGCAGACTTTTTACCATTTGCTCAAACCTTGGGATTATCTGTAGGAATTGGGGTATTTGTGTTAATTGTTTCCAACATCATTCTAATATGGAAGGCGGTATCACCATGAAAGTCTACCTCTCTAATTATCCAAAAGGACGTTCAAAAAGAACTGAACGAGTTATTCGTGTGCGCATCGATCCCTACGATATATGGGAAATGGATACCACCCTGGCCCACATCATTACCCCCATGTTGAAAAAGCTGAAGGAAGCGAAGCATGGCGTGCCAGTGGTCGATGATGAAGATGCGCCGGAAGAATTGCGCACAATGGAAACTACCAGCGACGATCCAGATTTTGAAAAGAAAGAAAGAATGTGGAATTGGATCATGAACGAAATGATTTGGGCTTTTGAACAGAAACTTGTTCATTGGGAAGATCAATTTTATACAGGCAACTCTGATATTATCAGCACTTGCATCAACCCAGAATTGCCAGAAGAAGAACGGTTATATGAAACGACCGAAGGGCCAAATGATACCTTCAAGATCGACATGGAAGCGTATATGGCCCATCAACACCGAATGAGTAATGGTTTTAGGTTATTCGGCAAGTACTACGAGGCGTGCTGGGATTGATTTACAATTACTATTATGGTATTGGTAAAAGTTTGGCGATTGAATTTGAGTATGATTACAGTGGACACACGTCACAGTTTTTATTTGATCTGTGTTCCTTTTAGGTGCATGTTTACATCTATCCATATGCCACCGTTTCATGTTCTTATAATCGCCAACTTTATTACAATAGGGGCAAGTTAATGTAAAAGTGTCTTGCAGTCGGTGCCGCATAGCTGCAATATGTTCTTTAGATTTAGGTACACCCTTTAATGCCCTTATGTTCTTCTGTCTGTTTTCCATATGGAAGAAACCTACCATTAACGCCCTTATTCAACCATTTATCTTTCTTTAACACATTAAGCCGACGCAATACCCTTTCTTCATATATCTGAGCAGCTTCTTCTGTAGAAAAAGTTTTTCGCACTTCAATCACGTCAGGTTCACCATACAATTGTCGAAATTTCTTCACATGCTGAGATGAAGTGAAATAGGTGACCCACAAACTATCTGGGCTACAATTTTTAGCCCATCTGGCCCCATAATACCATTTGTTTTGTTTCGACCAACCGATTAGATAAGTGAATGGAATTGTCATGGGGGTATTTAGCAATAAATAATTTCGAAAGAGCCATTAGCATGTTCAACTAATGCAGTACAACTTTCTACAAAGTCACCACAATTCATATAAATTAACCCATGTGTATCTTTGATGACCGCACGATGCACATGGCCGCAAATAGCCCCATCATATCGTCCCTTGCAATACTCGACCATGTGCTTTTCGAATTGTTTGATGTAATGATTTGAGCCAACAGCGCTCTTGACATTTTCGTATAAAAAAACGGAAAAGCTCCAGGGTTCTTTACCAACTAAATGTCTGGCCCCATTGACCCATTTATTGAGCAGCAGCGAAAACGAATACGCCCGGCCACCCATTTTGCTCACGATGTTCCAGACGGGGGCGGCATTGTCAAATAGATCGCCATGAACCACCAGATAGGAGCTACCATTAACACCAATATGGGTCATTTCATTGCAAAAATATATACCGGCCAATGATATATCGTTCAGGTGCTTGCGCAGTATTCCATCATGGTTACCGATAACGTAATAGATGTTGGTTTTATTGTTTTGTTTTTTCAGAATCATTTGTCTGATGACTTCGGTATCACTTTCCAACCAAACCCTTTTGCTATCTAGTTCCCAAAAGTCAATGATGTCGCCAACCAGATACAGGTTTTCGCACACCATACCCTCTAGAAATATGGTTAGTTTATCAGTAGAATTTCGTTTGAATCCTAGATGACA
>Ga0137465_1000539_pt1 | contig 14012 bp, 12 predicted proteins | sample EasRivERMGT828_2_FD_104906 | JGI IMG/M metagenome (GOLD analysis project Ga0137465, IMG submission 104906) | Soil microbial communities from meander-bound floodplain in the East River, Colorado, USA - East River MetaG ERMGT828_2 | ecosystem: Environmental > Terrestrial > Soil > Floodplain ... | reverse complement strand
TGTCGCCATCACTCCGGTCACCCTGACAGGCAGCGGTGGCGCCGGCGGTCCATACACGTTCACGGCGGTCGGCCTGCCTGCCGGACTGACCATGTCCTCCGGCGGCACGATCTCCGGCACGCCGACGGTCACCGGCTTGTTCAGCTACACCGTCACAATCAAGGACAAGGACGGCAACACCGGCACAAGCACCTGTTCAGTGAAGGTGAATCCGCCTGTCTCGGCAAACTGCGTCGCGATCAACGCGGTGCAAGGTGTCCCAATAACCCCCGTTACGTTGACCGCGACTGGTGGCGCAGGCGGACCGTACACATTCACGGCGACCGGCCTGCCTGCCGGACTCACCATGTCCTCCGGCGGTACGATCTCCGGCACGCCGGCTGTCACCGGTGTCTTCGCCTATACCGTCACGATCAAAGACAAGGACGGCAACATCGGAACGATGAATTGCACCGTCACTGTTCCTCCGCCCGACATCTGCGTCCCTGGCACGTTTAACCTGACGGGCAACAGCGCAACGACCGGAACGAAAGGGAACATCCGGTTGTTCACAGCGTCGAACGCTATTCAGGTCAAAACGAGCGCTTTTACGCGAACTTCCGGCGGAGCATGGTCCACGGCCTATCTCGGCTCGTACAGCGGAGGTCTGGGAGTCACGAACAACACGGAAAACGGATCCGATCCCGGCCACAAGGTCGATAACGTCGGTACCGTTGACTACGTCCTGTTCGAATTCGCGACGCCCGTCGTGATCAATCAGGCATTCCTGGATTCGGTCACTACGGACAGCGATATCACGGTCTGGATCGGAACGAAGACCGATCCGTTCAATAACCATCAAACGCTCAGCGACGCGTTCCTGACCAGCCTTGGCTTGACAGAAGAGAATCTGACGGACGGCGCTTCGTCCCGCTGGGCGGATCTGAACGGCGGCGGCTTGCAGGGCAACATCCTCGTGATCGCGGCACTCGCCAGCGATACAAGTCCTGAAGATCAGTTCAAGATCGCCAAACTGGACACGTCGTGCCCGCAGCAGGTGCCCTGCTCTGGCGTCATCGGCGACTTCGTTTGGAAAGACACAAACAGCAACGGCCTTCAGGACAATGGCGAACCGGGAATTCCCGGCGTCACGGTTCAGTTGAAGAGCGGCAACACCATCCTGGCCACTACGACGACAAACGCCAGCGGCCTGTATCAGTTCAAGAACCTCTGCGCCGGGACGTACACCGTCGTAATCCCGACGGCTCCGGGCGGCTATACGCCGTCGCCGAGCGCTGTCGGAAGTAACAGATCGGTGGATAGCAACGGAAGTCCGGCGACGGTAACGCTTGCGTCAAACGATTCGAGCGATCAAACGATCGACTTCGGATTCGTCCCGCCGGTGCAGCCGTGCGTCGTAGGTACATTCACGTTGACCGGCAACTCCTCGACGGATGGGCCGAACGGCAACATCCGGTTGTTCACTGCATCCAACGGTATCCAGGTAAAGGCCAGCGGTTTCGCGCGCACCGGCGGCGGCGCATGGTCAACTGCATACCTGGGATCTTATGGATCCGGCCTTGGAGTCACGAACAACAACGAAGGCAACGGCGCCGATCCGACGCACAAGATCGACAACGTCGGTACCGTTGATTACGTCCTGTTCGAGTTCTCGTCGCCCGTCATCATCAGCAAGGCGTTCCTGGACGCGGTCACGACGGACAGCGACATCACGGTCTGGATCGGAAACAAGACCGACCCGTTCAACAACCACCAGACGCTCAGCGACGCGTTCCTCAGTGGTATCGGCTACACGGAAAAGAACGAGACGGGTTCGGGCGCCTCGCGATGGGCGGACTTCAACGGCCCGGGCTTGCTCGGCAACGTCCTCGTGATCGCGGCGCTCGCTGACGACGAGAGTCCGGAAGACCAGTTCAAGATCTCCAAACTGGAAACCGCATGTCCTGGGCAGGAATGCTCGGGCGTGATTGGTAACTTCGTTTGGAAGGATACGAACGCCAACGGCATCCAGGATGCTGGAGAGCCGGGTCTTTCGGGCGTGACGGTCCAGTTGAAGAACGGCAACACCGTCATCGCAACGACGACAACCAACGCCAGCGGCCAGTACCAGTTCACGGGTATCTGTGCCGGAACCTATACGGTGGTCCTGTCGACGCCGGCCGGTTACACGGCTTCGCCGTCCTCGATTGGATCGAACAAAGCCATCGACAGCAACGGCAGTCCTGCGGCCGTCACACTCGCCGGCAATAATTCGAGCGATACAACCATAGACTTCGGATTTGTTGCCGGGGCACCGGGTCAATGTGTGGCAGGAACGCTCACGTTGACGGGTAACTCACCGTCGTCCGGAACCGTCGGTAATATCCGGAATTTCACGTTGAACAGCAGCGTGTCGGTACGCGTCAGCGCCTTCAGCCGCGCTGAAGCCGGCGGAACATGGGCCTCGGCGTGGCTCGGGTCGTATGGTCCGGGTCTCGGTGTGACCGATACGAGCGAAGGCGATGGCGGCGGCGGCAAGCATAGAGTGGACAACATGGGCGGACGCGACAATTACGTCCTGTTCGAGTTCTCTAAGCCTGTCGTCGTCAACCAGGCCTTCCTGGACTCGATCGGCGAAGACAGTGATATCTCCGTATGGATCGGCACGAAAACGGATCCGTACAACAACCACCAGACACTCAGCGATTCGTTCCTGAACGGCCTTGGCTTCTTTGAAGAGAACCTAACGGCGGCAACCGACTCATCAAGGTGGGCCGACATCAATGGAGCCAACCGCGTAGGCAACATCCTGGTTATATCCGCGCTCGCGTCGGATTCGAGTCAGGAGGACGAATTCAAGATTTCGAAGCTGGATGTGAGGTGTCAGTAGTCGTTCGGCGATAATTCGTGGGACGGTCGCCTAAATTCCCTAATTTGAAGTGCAATTAGGGAATTTAGTGCGACCGTCCTCCGAATTCCTCAGAACAGGCCCGTCTGGGAAACGCGATAGGGAATGCCCAGGTGTTCGTAGGCGAGTTTCGTGGCGACACGGCCGCGAGGAGTTCGCTGTAAAAAACCGATCTGAAGCAGGTACGGTTCGTACATATCCTCGATCGCGTCCACTTCTTCACTGAGAACAGCGGCGATCGTATTCACCCCGACCGGTCCGCCTTCGAAGCGTTCGATGATGGCTCGAAGGAGCTTCCGGTCGATGTCGTCGAAGCCGTGTTCGTCGATATCGAGCAGCTTCAGGGCATCGCAGGCGATCTGCCAGGTAATCTCGCCGGTTCCCCTCACATCCGCGAAGTCGCGGATCCGTTTCAGCAGGCGGTTCGCGACACGAGGTGTCCCGCGACAGCGCTTTGCGATCTCGTGACAGCCCTCGGGCGTAATCGGCGCATTCAAAATCTCGGCCGACCTTCGAATGATGTATTCCAGTTCCGGCACCGTGTAGAAATCGAGCCGGTGAACCATGCCGAACCGCGAGCGAAGCGGCGCCGTGATCAGGCCCGCCCGTGTCGTCGCGCCGATCAGGGTGAAGCGGCGAAGGTCGAGGCGGTGCGTCCGGGCGCTGGGTCCCTGTCCGATGATGATGTCGAGTTTGAAATCCTCCATGGCGGGATAGAGGATTTCCTCGATGTTCGGCTGAAGCCGGTGGATCTCATCGATGAAGAGCACGTCGCCGTAGTCGAGATTGGTCAGGATCGCCGTGAGATCGCCCTTCAACTGGATCAGCGGGCCCGCAGTCGCGCGGAAACGGGCATTCATTTCATTCGCGAGCACGGATGCAAGCGTTGTCTTGCCCAGTCCCGGCGGGCCGTAGAGCAGGGTGTGGTCGAGCGGTTCGCCGCGCTTTAGAGCGGCCTGGATGGCGACTTCGAGGTTGTCCTTGACCGACTGCTGGCCGATGTACTCGGCCAGCACACGCGGGCGAAGCGACAACTCGAATGGCGCTTCTTCCTCGAGCATCGAACCGGCAATCACGCGATCGGCCATTGAACGTTACCCCTTCGTCAGAATCTGCAACGACCGTTTAAAGAGCGCATCGAAAGCCGGATCGCGATCGCCATCGATCGCCCGGCGCACCGCGCTTTCGGCGAGCGCCCGGTTGTAGCCCAGATTCTCGAGGGCGGACAATACGTCGACCTCCACAGAGGCTTTAGGCTGCGCTTCGGCAAAATCCTGCAGCTTGTCCTTCAACTCGAGAACGATTCGCTCAGCCGTTTTTTTCCCGACGCCCGGAATCGCGGTCAACCGCGCGAGGTCGCCGCGTTTTATGGCGGCAGTCAAATCCTCGACCGCGCCGCCTGAAAGGATCGTCACCGCGAGTTTTGGACCGATACCGGAGATCGTCATCAACTTTTCGAAGATTGAACGCTCGCGGCGGGTGGAAAAACCATAAAGCGCGATGATGTCTTCGCGCACGTGCGTATGAACGTCGATGGAAACTTCCGACCCCGCGTCGGGCAAGGCGGTGAAAGTCGTGAGAGGGATAAAAACCTCATAGCCGACGCCATTCACATCCACGATGAGGCGCGCCGGATCCTTTCGCGCCAGCTTTCCGCGCAGGTAGGCGATCACCCGAACTCCACCAGATCGATGACGCCAATAACGGCCGCGTCAATCGGCTGTTCCACATGACCAACCGACGTCATTGCGGAAAAACCTTCCTGAACGGCCAGCACGCGATCGCCGACGCCGGCATCCACAGCGTCCAATGCAACGAAAACGTCACCAGCCGGTTGATTTTCCAGATCGAGGGGTTGGATCAGCAGGATCTTCTGGCCTTCGTGCGCCTGATGCTTCTGAGTGGCGACGACGTTTCCAACGACGCGGGCGATAATCACAGCCTGCTATTCCCTTTCAATCGTATCGATGATCGCGACTACCGACGCCTCGGTCGGCACTTCTTTCGGCTTGAATGCGAAAGCTGCTTCTCGCCCGCGGCAGACGTAAACAGTCTCGCCTGCGCCGGCGCCCACTGCGTCGATAGCGACGACCGAGGGACCGTTCGGCAATCGCCGAACGAGCAGGAGTTTGCTGCCTTCGAGCGCCGAATCCTTGATGGTGCAAACGACGTTGCCGATGACTTTACCGAGATACACGACCCACGCCCTCCTAGTCCTGGGACACCTGATCGACGATTCCGACAATGGCAGCGTCGACCGGGGTGTCCTTGCAACCGTAAGCCATGCGCGCTGAGCTTCCCTGAACGATGAGGACGTTCTCGCGAAACCCCGCGTGCACCGTGTCGACGGCGATCAGGTAACCTTTTTCGTCGTTCCCGTCCGGATCCACCAGCCGGCAGATCAGGAGTTTCTTGCCTTCCAGCCGCGGATCTTTCCGAGTCGCCACGACAGTACCGACAATACGGGCGAGCAACATGTGCGGGTTACCTGGATGCCTTCCCGATCGGAAGAACATCCTCGAGGTTTGAATGCGGTCTCGGAATGACGTGAACACTGATCAACTCGCCAACCCGGCGGGCAGCGGCAGCACCCGCGTCGGTCGCGGCTTTCACGGCAGCGACATCGCCGCGCACCATCGCGGTGACGTATCCCGAACCGATCTTTTCCCAACCGACGAGACTTACTTTAGCGGCCTTCACCATCGCATCCGCGGCTTCGATCATCGCGACCAGTCCGCGGGTCTCAATCATTCCCAGGGCTTCCCCGATCTGGCTGTCTCCCTCTCTTGCCATTTAAGACTCCTTATAGAATTCCTTTATTTCAAATTCGACACGACTCGTTCGATCAAGTCGATCAGCTCACCACGCGTCAGAGAGATTGTCTCCGATACTCCGTCCGTTAGAGGACACATCGGGTCCTTCGGTTTCGCATCCGAGCCCTCGAGGCCGTAATACTTCTGCCGCTGAACCCACAATTTCTCGACATCCTCGTTCGAAAGCAGACGCTCCCGGCCAAGGATCTTTGTATAGATGGATATTTTTGCGAAATGCTCAACCGTATCCATGCGGTTGAAAGCGTCTTCCAGATTGGCGCCGTAGGTGACGACGCCGTGATTGGCCATCAGCAGCGCGTCGAAATTCCGGACGAACGGGCGCAACTGATCGGTCAATTCGGGAGTTCCGGGCGTTCCGTACTCCGCCAGCGGAATGCAACCCAGCGCCAGAACGACTTCCGATATCAGCGCCTTGTTCAGAGGTATTCCGGCCGCGGCGTACGCCGTTGCGCAGGCAGGATGCGCGTGCACGACGGCGTGCGCGTCGGGCCTCATCTCATATATAAGGAGGTGCATCGCGATTTCGCTCGACGCCTTGCGCTCGCCTTTGACGCGCTTTCCTTTGGCATCGATGATGACCATGTCCTCGGGTTTGACGAATCCTTTGTTGCAGATCGTCGGCGTGCACATGATGTTGCCGTCAGGCAGGCGCACGCTGATGTTGCCATCCGTGGATGCCACATAAGTTTTTTCGTAGATGAGATGGCAGAAGCGGGTGATCTCTGCGCGGAACTCAGCTTCAGACACGCACGGCATTCTATCGCATTTCTTTATGGCTGCGCCCTATCGGGCTTGCGTTCGCTCCGCTCACGGGTGCGACTTCTCCGGTACCCGTAGAAAAAGTAAACGACCATTCCGATCAGCAGCCAGATGCCGAATCGAATCCACGTGACCAGGGGAAGCTCGAGCATGAGGTAGACACACATCCCGATCGCCAGCAGCGGCACGACGGGAACCCACGGCGTGCGGAATGGTCTGGGCCGATCCGGATCGGTGCGGCGCAGCACGATAACGCCGAGGGCAACCAGCGAAAAAGCGAAGAGCGTTCCGATGTTCGTGAGCTCGACGACCTCGTTGATGTTCGCGACCGCCGCGAACACCGCGACGACAACACCTGTCAGGATCGTCGTGATGTGTGGCGTGCGGTAGCGAGGATGCACTTTGGCGGCCCATGACGGAAGCAGCCCGTCGCGCGCCATCGAGAAAAATATGCGGGGTTGACCCAGTTGAAACACAACGAGCACGGACGTCGTGGCAAAAACGGCGCCGAGCGAAATCACGCCCGCGGCCCAGTTCATTCCCAGCGACGAAAAAGCGGTCGCCAGCGGCTCGGCCGTGCCGAGTTGCGTGGACGGCACCAGGCCGGTCAACACGATTGCTACGAAAATGTAGATGACCGTGCTGACCACAAGACTCGCGATCATCCCGATCGGCATATTTCGTTGTGGATTGCGTGTTTCCTCCGCCGCCGTCGAGACGGCGTCAAAGCCGATGTAGGCGAAGAAGATCAACGCGGCTGCTGAAGAGATTCCCTTGAAACCGTTCGGGGCAAATGGCGTCCAGTTGGCCGGGTTGATGTAGAAGAAACCGACGATGAGAAAGAAGCCGATGATCAGAAGCTTCAAAACAACCATCGCGGAATTGAACCGTGCACTCGCCGAAATCCCGATGACGAGTATCCAGGTGATGAGCATCACAATGATAAACGCCGGAAGATTGAAAATAATCGGAAGCCCGCCAATGTGCGGCGCCTCCGCAAAGGCCCGCGCAGCGCGCTCGACGGAAGCGCCGAGTTCCGCAATGCCGGCGCCGGCTGCCTGCGCTTCCGTGATGCGCGCGGCTGCCTGCGCCGCCGTCCGGTAATCGACACCCAGCCAGACCGGAAGATCGAAACCGACCGCGCGCAGGAGTTCCTGAAAATAACCGGACCACGAGATTGCGACTGCAACGTTGCCGATTGCGTATTCGATGATCAGGTCCCAGCCGATGATCCACGCCGCAAGCTCGCCGAGCGTGGCGTATGCATAGGTATATGCCGATCCCGAAACCGGCACCATCGCCGCAAACTCGGCATAGCACAGGGCGGCAAACGCACAGGCAACGGCAGTGAGAGCAAACGAAAGAACGATGGCGGGACCGGCGCCGACGTGTTCCGATCCACCCGCGGCAGCCGTACCGATGGTTGAAAAAATTCCGGCGCCGATGATTGCCCCGACCCCCAGCGCCGTGAGATCAACAGGACCCAGCACTTTCTTCAGTCGATGGGTGGCGTTCTCGGAGTCCGCAACGAGCTCGTCGGTGGACTTTCGTCGAAAGAGATCCTTCAGCATGAGCCTCGACATTATTCATGGATTTAACAACCGGCGCGACTCATTTCCGGGTAGATTGGCACGTTATGCGTCGAATCATCGCAGTGCTGCTGTTGTTGTTCTCTGCGGGCCCAGCGTTGGGCCAGGTTACGTTTTCGCCCATCCCTCTCGCCTTTCCGCAGATTGCGATCGGCGGCGATGAAGCCGGCCAGAACTACGTCACGCTCATTCAGATCATCAACAACAACTCGGCGACGATAACCGGACGCATCTCACTGTTCGCGGATAACGGCGCTCCCCTCTCTGCGTCATTCGATGGCCAGAATCCGCAATCCACGCTGGACGTCACTCTCGCGTCGGGCGAAGCCCGGCAGATTCGCCTGACCCTGGCGGGCGCCATCACGGCGGGATGGCTGCAGGCTGTTTATTCTCCTTCCGAGGCATCGACAACCGTCATTCTACAATTCCGTTCCGGAACGACTCTTCTGTCTGAAGTCGGCGTCGATCCTTTCTTCGGGACGCTTGGCGCCACGGATTTTGCGGTGGAAACCAATACGGGGTTGAACACCGGCATCGCGATAGCCAATCCCAGTCCTGCGACCGGCTTCGTGCTCGCAAGATTGTGGGATCCGGCGACAGGCGCAGCCCTGGCGAACACGGTCATTACGCTGTCGCCGAACGGACACATCGCGCGATTCCTCACGGAACTCTTCCCAGACGCGTTGAATATCTCGCAGGTCCGGGCGAAGGTTTCGCTCGACTCTTGTTCCAGTTCATCCTGCAGTTTTGCCGGTGGCGACGGAATGCTGGCGACGGCCATCCGTCTTAATGGCGATCAGTTCACCACCATACCGGTCGCCGAGAGGGAGGATGGACAGCAGACTCGCGTGCTGCCTCAGGTCGCGTTCGGCGGCCCGGCCGGCGGCATCAACATGAAGACCGTTCTGTACTTCACAACGAATATCACGACCGGCGTCTTCGGCACGGCGGCAATCTTCGATAACGACGGCAATCCGCTTGCAGCCTCGGCCGACGGTGCAGCGCCCGCACCATCGATTACATTCACCGTTCCAGGAAATCGAGTGACTCGGATTGTGCTGAGCGGCGACGCAACATTGCGGAGCGGCTGGATCCGGCTGACGTTGTCCGGAAATGTGCATCTGGTGACCAACGCGATTTTTCAAACATTCAACGCAACAAACCTGGTTTCGGAGGCGAGCGTCCTCGAGTCCCTGGCAATCAAGAACGGCCTCATTTATGTAAAGAGCCAGTCGGGCGCCGCTAATGTTGGAGTCGCTCTGGCGAATCACGAATCGAGTTCGAATACCATTGCGGTCGATCTGTTCGACCGAAAAGGCTTTGTCCTTGCACACCGCGACATCAGTCTGAACCCCAATGGGCATTTCGCTCAGTTTGTAACAGAGATCTTTCCGCAGCTCGCAACGGAACCGGACTTCGATGGCGCTTTATTCATCCACAGCCCAACATCTTTTTCTGCGCTCGCTCTGCGGCTGAGCGGGGATAAGGTGGCGACGCTCCCGGTATGGGCCGAGGGGATGTTCCGGCCGTCGATCACGAACATTCGCATCACCAGAACGCAGCGGACTGTCCCGGCAGAAGTCAGTTTTGAAATCGATCTCACAGACTTCGATTCCGATATCGCCGTGAGTGGTTCGACTTCGGTCGCCGGTATTGTATTACTCGACTTCGGCAACTCCGGCCAGGACGGCGGGGACATCACGATTGATGGAACCGCGCTGGTCAATCGCGCAACCGGAACTCTCAGCAGCACTTTTCGACCGCCCAGGGTCGCTGGAGCGATTCCCGCAGGCTTCCAGGCGGTACTTTACATCCTGCTTTTCGACTCGTTGGGCAACTCGAGTAACGTCATTGCCGTGTCCTTCCGATTCTGACGCCTGCTTACCGTCCCGCGTTACTGTCCCGGAGCAACACTTCGAATCGCGGAAAGAAACGATTCGGGATCGTCGGGACTGACCAGAACCGAATAATCGAGCCTCGTCGGGATGTAGACGGCTTTCTTCCGATCCGTCAGGTAGAGCAGCGCTTTCTCTCCATTCCGCAGCCGGAACCAACCTGCGCTATAACCCGGCATTCCTGTCCCCAGCGTCCGCCAGCGCGGCCGGAATTCGCTGTCTGCGCCGACGTCAACGCGACGTGCCGCGCCCCCGCGAAGATCAGATACGGGTATGGTTCTTCCGTAGAAATCGCCACTCAAACGCAAGCCCTGGGCGGACACATCAAATCGCGCTCCTCGCATGCCGCGCAGGGATTTGGTCACAACGACAGCAGCAATGAGAAGCGGTATCAGCACAACCGGCAACAGCAACCACAGCGCTCGGAAACTTGCGGGAGCGATCGGAAAGGTTTGCATGAAACCTCCTGTTCATCCGAATGTACGGCGGATCGTGCTTTGCCTCAAGCCCGTTGCTCTCAATTTCCGATTCTGGCAGTCTGAGGGGCGATGCACGCATTCTCGTTAATCCTTGCCGCTGCATTGCTGGCTCAGAACACACCCACGCCGACATCGTTGCGAGCTCATCGTGTGGACACTCCGCCCTCGATCGATGGGCGACTGGACGAAACTTCGTGGCGCACCGCATCCATTGCCGGTAACTTCCGGCAGATCGATCCCAATGAAGGACAGTCTGCGACAGAACGAACGGAGGTCCGTGTCCTTTACGACAATTCCGCGCTTTACGTCGGCGTGCGGCTTTTCGACCGCGAACCTGCTCGGATCGTCACCCGTTTGTCCCGGCGCGATGAAGATCCCGACGCGGATCGCTTTACCTTTTACGTGGACGCCCTGCACGACCGTGTTACCGGTGCGGCTTTCGAAGTCAGCGCTGCGGGTGCTCAGCGCGACGCGATCATATCCAATGATACGAACCGCGACAGTTCGTGGGACGGCGTGTGGGAGGCTGCCGTCACGATCGACGACGAGGGCTGGAATGCCGAACTGCGAATTCCTTTGTCCCAGCTTCGATTCCTGAAATCCGAGCATCAAACGTGGGGCTTCAATGTCGAACGCGTCATCTACCGGAAGAACGAAGTGGACTGGTTCGAGATGGTTCCCAAAAAAGAAAACGGGCTTGCGTCACGGATGGCAGACCTGACCGATATCGACGGCGTCGAGCCACGCCGCGCGCTGGAAATCATGCCGTACGCGGTATTCAGGAGCGAATTCATCCAGCCTCCAGCCGGCGGCAACCCATTCAACGATGGCTCGCGATTCTTTGGCGCGACGGGTTTCGATATCAAGTACGCCTTGCGATCGAACGTCATCCTCAACGCGACAGTAAATCCGGACTTCGGCCAGGTGGAAATCGATCCTGCAGTGGTCAATCTTGGCGCATTTGAAACATTCTTTCCGGAAAAGAGGCCGTTCTTTATCGAAGGCTCACAAATCTTCTCCAACTTCGGTTATCTCGGCGCGAACAACCGTTTCGGGTTTAATCGAGCCGACCCGGTTTTGATCCACACACGGCGGGTCGGCAGAAACCCGCAGGGTTTTGCCTCCGGTGACTTCGCCGATGTGCCATCAAGCACGACGATCCTCGGAGCCGCAAAACTGACCGGAAAGACCACGCGAGATTGGAGCTTCGGAATCCTCGATGCCGTGACGGGACGCGAACACGCTCGCGTCGAGACCGGCGGTCTGCGATCCCGCGCCGAAGTGGAACCGTTGACCAATTACTTCGCCGGGCGGCTGCTCAAAGAGTTTGGAGGCGGCCGATCAGGCGTGGGGACTCTCGTAACGAGCGTCAATCGTTCATTCCGGGAGCCGCAGCTCAAAGACCTCCTGCCCGGACGCGCCAACGTCGCCGGCGTCGACGGCTATCATTTTCTGGATTCCGATCGTGAGTGGGTGGTCAACGGAAAGCTTGTTTTCAGCGAAACTGCCGGAACGGCCGCGGCCATCGAACGCCTGCAGCTAGCGCCCCAGCGATACTTCCAACGAACCGATACGCCGCATGTCCAGTTCGATCCTTCACGCACGTCGCTGCGCGGCTGGAGCGGAGACATCAACCTCAATCGCAACCTGGGCGCATGGAACCTGAATACCGCGCTCTGGGCCGTAAGTCCGGGTTTCGAATCCGGCGACCTCGGGTTTCATTTCAATGGAGACGCGTGGGGAAATCATGTCGCTTTCACGTGGAAGCAGATCAAACCGGACAAATTTACGCGATACCGCGACATCCTCTTCGCGAAGTTTTATGTCTGGAACTATGACAACACCCGACTGGGCGACGGCGCGATGATCTTCGGAAACATGACGTTCCTCAACTATTGGAACCTTGGAGGAAATACCGGCTACTTTCGAAAGATTCAGGACGACCGGCTCACGCGAGGAGGACCTCCTGCTCTGGGCCTGCCGAGCGGATTCATGAATCTCTATTTAAACAGCGATTCCCGCAAGAACGTCGTGCTCCATCTGAATGGAGGGCGCGGCTGGAACGAACCCGATGGCGGCTCGAGCGACGGCTCTTTCTCGGTCGAGTGGAAACCTTCGCCCGAACTCAAACTCTCTACGGGCCCTTCGTATTCCCACAACATCAATGTGGCGCAGTATGTCGCGACAGTCGATGACCCCACGGCAACAGCGACGCACGGAAAGCGATACATCTTTGCCCGCTTGCAGCAGCGACAGCTTTCGATGGACACGCGGGTCAGCATACTCTTCACGCCGAAGGCATCGCTTCAGGTGTACATGCAACCGTTGATCGTCGCGGGCGATTACGTCGACTTCAGGTCTCTCGCCGCACCGAAGACATTCGACTTCGACGCGTACCCGAATGTGCCGTATGATCCCGACTTCAATTTCAAGTCGCTGAGGCTGAATGCAATCTTCAGGTGGGAATGGCGTCTGGGATCCACCCTGTACGTCGCATGGACGCAACAACGCCAGGATCTGCGCGATCCAGGTCAGTTTCAACTCGGCCGGGACTTCGCGCGCGTGTTTTCCGGTCCCGACGACAATATCTTCATGGTCAAAATCAGCCGCTGGTTCGGCCGTTAGCAGATCTTGAAGGGACACATCCTCATTTACGGCGTTTCGGGCGGACTCCTCATTGTCCTGCTCAAACTGATGGAGTATCGCTACCTCGTCATCGACCGGGCCGTCGAAATTTACGGCGGCATGGTCGCGGCGCTCTTCGCCTGCCTGGGTATATGGCTGGGCCTCAAGCTGACCAGGGTCAAGGAAACGGTCGTGGAGACGGTCGTGGTTAGGGAAGTTCCCGTTCCGGTTTCCGAAACCTTCGTTCTCAATCAATCGAAGCTGGACGAACTGGCGATCACGCCCAGGGAACTGGAAATCCTCGAATTGATCTCAAAAGGGATGAGCAACCGGGAGATCGCCGAAAAACTCTTCGTCAGCGAGAACACCGTCAAGACTCATTCCAGCCGTCTCTTCGACAAACTGAGCGCGAAGCGGCGAACTCAGGCGGTCCAGATCGGCAAAGAACTGCGTCTGATTCCTTAGGAGCTGCAAAATTCCGGGTCAGACCCGTAAAGCTGATAAAACAAGGGTCTGACCCGATCACTCCAAAGAATGATTTCGACGGTTTAGTACAAAATCACCCGAAAGTATGACGACAAACTTGAGAGCTCTCCTTATCTTCCACATCGCAACTTCACTTGATTCGATCGGGAGGAGATTCCAATGAAGAAAGTCGTCATCACTTTCGGGCTGATTTCAGGGGCCGTTATTTCCCTGATGATGTTACTGACCGTCCCCTTTATGGACAGCATCGGATTCGAGAACGGCGCGATTCTCGGGTATACGACGATGGTGCTGTCGTTCCTGCTCGTGTACTTCGGAGTCCGGTCCTATCGCGACAACGTCGCCGGGGGAACCATAACGTTCGCGAAGGCTTTTACGACGGGCATTTTGATCACACTGATCTCGTGCGCCTGCTATGTGGTGACGTGGGAGGTCATCTATTTCAACTTCGTGCCGGA
>Ga0137465_1000535_pt1 | contig 14100 bp, 26 predicted proteins | sample EasRivERMGT828_2_FD_104906 | JGI IMG/M metagenome (GOLD analysis project Ga0137465, IMG submission 104906) | Soil microbial communities from meander-bound floodplain in the East River, Colorado, USA - East River MetaG ERMGT828_2 | ecosystem: Environmental > Terrestrial > Soil > Floodplain ... | reverse complement strand
GATCAAACCAAGCTTCCTATCCGACAAATGTTTGCTGCACTTCCGGAGGAAGTTCAAAACGAACTGCTCATTACTGGTATGAGCATGATCCACTCTCCGGGCAGCCCGTGGGACGGCGTGATTCGGTTGCACGGTCTTGGTGACACCAGAGGCATCAACATACGTCGCCGGACGCCTGAACCAGCGATCGCGTTCCCTCATGCCGGCACTCCAAGCACCAGGCGCAGAGGTCCGCGTCTGGATGGGAAGCTATCGAAAGTGAGGCGTGGGAGTTTGATCGCAGTCTCGATTTCTACTTCGAGATTGGAAGGGTGCGGGTAGAAATCGCCGATCGGGGAGACCGACGGACCGCACCGCTTCCAAAATTCCGTATCGTTGCCGATACAGGCCGACCACGTGCCCGCAGTTGACCTTTCAAAAGTTTGCACCATTCGGAAGTAGGAATGCAACTGTAGATTGTGAGAGCACAACACTTGTCGCTTTTTGGAACAATAAATGAGTTCCACGTTCTGTCAAATTGCTAGGTTGTTTTGGGTACGGACTTCGATCAGGGATAGGCGCAAATCGAAGCCCCGGTTTCCAGCGATACTGGGACCAATTAAAACACAACTGCGAAGGGGATTTTCTATGACCGAGGAAACCAATACCGTTCCCGAAGACAATCCGGTTCTGCCGACCTTCTTCCTTAGAGGGAGGTGCGGCAAATGCGGAGGGGCCGCGAGCGTGATCGTCAGTTCTTCCGAGATTCAGTCCATTAACGGCTACATCAACCAGGCGAAGCGCCGAATCCACCGCGGCCACCAAGCAGGCCGGCCTCGCAAAGCATCGTCGGTTGCTATGCAGCCGCGTCCGGATGAGTGCCAGGAATCCAGTCAACGAGAGACTGAAATGGGGGAGCAACAGATAGCCTTGGAGTAAATGAAGCAAGCCGTGAAAGCCAGCCTTCCAAGAGGCCGGCCCCGGAAATCACGCGCTGAGTGCCCAAACTGCCAGACGGAAATTAACCGCCGGTGGATTAGGGAATTGCTTGTCGATCTCATTGATGAGATCCCGCCGGAGAACATCCTAAGCCGCGCGGCCCAGATTTTGAACCAGTCCCGTAAGGTGAGAAAAGGCCAGCCGGCAAAGCCGGTTTGCTGCCTGCGATGCCGGATTGAATTTCGCACGCAGAAAGAATTTCGCTTTCACAACTGCAGGCCGGTTCTTGCGCCAGGTGCGGCCGTCGACGTCAAAGCCGGCGCGGTCTAGATTGCGGGAGCGGCCCGCCTCGATAGAGCCACCGGAGTCTCACCCGCCGCCAAAACTTTGCAATCCAGAGCACCCGGTCCGGCCGTTGCGGGGACCAATCCCACCGCCAGCGCATCCACCACCGCGCCACCGAAAGCAACACCCGGCCCGCGATCACGGCGAAGCCGCCAACCGCGGAAAGCAGTATCAAAGCCGTCAGCACCGTTACTAAACCGTCTGCCATGTCAGCCTCCACGGTTGTCCCTATTCCACCGCGTAGGCGCCCGTCACCGGGTCAACATGTAGCGTTGAGCTCGTGCACTCCTTCCGGACGTTCAGCCCGATCACCAAGCCTAGAAGGATTCCCACCATTAGCGCTTTCAAAATATGCCCCCTTCCACCGGATGAATGACTATCTCCCCGATTGGCGTGTTGACCGTCACTTGGGCCACTTTCCGGACGTTCGACAGGATCACCCAACCGATTACCAAGCCGAAAAAAAGCAGTTTCATAGCGTCTCCAAAAGTGTGTCGTTCGGCAAGTAGACACCCGGAGAAGGCGAGTACCAGTGATGGCCCGCCGCATCTACTAGGGTCTTCGGCCCGGTGATGGTAATGTTGCCAACCGGCCCGGTCAGCGAGATACCAGGTCCGGCCCCGCGCCGCACATTGCAGGCAATGACATAAGCCATTAAAGCTCCGAAAAGCACTAGTTTCATAGCATCCTCTCAATTGAAGCCGTGAGGGAAGTGAAGGCCTTCTGTGTCTGGTCTATTTTCACTTCAACGCGTGCCATCCGTCTCTCAAAATAGACCACCACCGCCACCACCGGCGCCGCCACCGACAGCGCCATGAGAGCGAGCAAGGCCACGAGCTCCCCGCCGCCGATCGGCGCCGCGATCGCGCCCGCCATCATGCCCCGACCCCCAACATGGGAAGCCAGTGATCGGCGGCCGTTGGCGCCTCTGCCGCGATCACTTCATATAGCCGCCACTCTGTTAAGGCGTGTTCGACGCCGCTCCCTTGATTGAGTGTGACCGTGTAACGGAAGTATTTGAACGGCCCCGCCAGCGTGTCCACAGCATAGGTCCGAGCCGTGTTTGTCCATGCCGCCTCATTGGTGACGGTATCTAAAACCGTCCATGCGATCCCATCGTTAGAGCCGGAAATTGTCCAGTTTTTTGGCGCCATCGACTTATCCGGATGGTTCATCAGGAGCGAATAGGATTCCAGGGTTCGCGCCACTTGGAACGTGCCAAGGAACAATTGCACCCACGATGTAGCGGTGGTCGTTGACTGCCAGTTATCGTTTGAGTTGTCGAAAAGCTCGAAGCCGTTCCCCCCCGAAGCCGTTACAGTTTGCACCCCACCCAGCGTCACGGCATCCATCAGATGAGAGCCGAAGCCCTTTAGAGTTTCGCCCAAGGTGCCCATGAGCGTTTCCATGTAATCGAAAATTCCGCCTAGTTCGCCGTCTGTCAAAATTCGGCTATAAAGCAGCAAATACGAGTAGGTTCCCGCGGCCGGCAACACGCCGTCATTGGTGCCCACGCGAAGCAAGCCGGCGTTGCCGGTTGGATTCCCCGTTGCCGCTCCCCCTTCCAAAATTTGCGCGACTTTGTTCTTGTTCACCCAGAAAGTTGGTTGCGTCTGGATCGGAACGGCCGAAGTAACGGCATACATTTGAAAGTTGGCATGATCGGCAAATTGGCCGGACCACGCGTGGAACGTCGAAGCATTGCAGCGCCGGAGCTCTAGCTTCCCGGTTGAGTTTGTCCAAAAGTAGAGCGGAACATTCGTGTTCAATGCTCCCGCCGAAGCAAATTTTGAGACTATCGACATTTGGATGTTGAACTCAATTTTCCCCACAAAAACGATAGTTATATCGCCTAGGAGGTTGGTGTCCGGTAACGTGAGAGCCTTGCAAAAGTCGTCGCCCGCGGCCGTCGTGAGTTGCAATCCGGTGGGAAGAACGGCCGTCGGGTCGAAGGCGTCAACGCCGGACGTCTCCCCCATTTGTAAGGCGTATGGCGTGCCATGAGCGCCCGCGATGGATTGGACCCCGGCCGTCTGTCCGGTGAGGTTCCAAGCCGCCACGAGCCCCGAAGTTGGTACGCTCCCCGCCATCCTAGGCCGGTTCCTGCCAGTAAGTAACAGCCACCGTGCATACCCCATCGGTGTTGAAGGCTAGCGGATCATTCGCCGCCGTTGCGAACAAGTAACCGGGCCAGGAGGTTGCAAGGTTGGCGCCGGAGTTTCCGGCCGGTGCGTTGAGGTCCATCTCCCACAGGTTGACCGTCTGCCCGCCAGAGCGCCATTTGCCGGTGATCGTGCCCGCGCCGCTGATCCCGTAGGCTAAGACGCATATTCTCTGCCCGGATAGGTATGGAACGATTTCATTCGTCCCCACAACAGCCGCCTTTGTAATGCTCTTGATGTTGGGCAGTTTCACCCCTTCGGCCAATGCGAAGATTGCCGCCGCAAGCGCCGTATAGTCTCCGACCCCGCCACCGCTCCCACCGGCCCCGCCAGCTCCCCCAGCTCCCCCGGTGCCGTCCCCGGTGCCGTCCCCGTCGCCCGTGCCGTCCCCGCCTTCGCCGCCTTCGCCGCCTTCGCCGGATCCGTCCCCAATGAAGTAAGCGCGTCCCCACTTCTCCCAGAGGAAATAGGTCAACACGCCGGCCGCGACCACCAGTAGAAAGTTTTTCGTTTTTTCGTTCATTGCGGTTTGCCTTTGTCCGGTTTGCCCGGTTTGTCTTTGTCCGGTTTGCCTTGCCCTTGGCCCGGACCCGTAACCGGTTCGGGGACTTCGCCAGGTCCGCCAGGTGCGGCCGGCGCCGCCGCCGCTGCAGGCCCGAAGTAAGCGCCACCGCCCGCGGATTGGAAGCGAGCAAGCCCCGGCCGTGACGATGGCGCCCCCACGCCGAAAAGCGCGTTTAGCGCGTCGAGCGTTGCCATTGCGGGGACGCGTGGCACGTAGCGGCCGCGCCTGTCCCACGGATCGCCGATCACCGGCGCCAGGTCCGGACCCGGCCCGCAGAACCATAGCCAGGTGTAAGCCTCCGGTGAGGTCAGATACACGAGCTCCGCGCCGGCCCCGCATGAGCCGTACCCAATGCCCTTGGAGCAATACCAATTGAACGTCACCCAATCAGAGCGCGGATAGGTCGTAGTGACCACGAGCCCGCGGGATGCCGCGATTTGAAGAACGGCCGCTACCCATTGGGCGAAGGTCATGGCAGGACTACCTCAAAGGTTCCGGCCGGATCGCCTTGGACCCAGAGTTGCCCGGTGTCCCAGTCTAACGACTGGATCCCGTCTGCCGCCGCGATTGGAAGGCCCCCGCCTGCTAGGAGGTCTTGTTGCTCGCGAGCAATCAGGACGGCCCCAGAGGTCACCCGAAGGTGTAACGTCAATTGCCGCGCGATAGTTGCGACATGCCGCGGGGAACTGATCGCGGTGATTCTCATTGCCGTTACCGCCGTAGCAGGAAAATGAGGAGAACCAAGCCGGCGCCAATCCAGAGCGGATTTAGACCGGTGACGGCCGCGGGGAGGGTAGATGTCCCGCCAGTACCGCCACCGGCCACCGGACCACCGGGAACGGCTGGAAGGGTCGTTAGAGCCCCGGTGATCGACTCGATATAGTAGGCGATCCAATCCCATCTCAGCATCGCCGGATTAACGCGCCGGTCCCTTTCGGCCGCTGCCTTGATGCCCGCGGCGCCATACTGCCGGCACGCCGCGACCATGCCGTCGATGAGTTTCCAACCCGCGGCAATGGCGACATCGGAGGTTTTTTGCTGGAGTTGCCAAGCCGCCAGATTTGCCTTTAGTGCCGCCTCGAAACTGTCTACGATTTGCACGAGCGTCTGATTCGTCGAAGGCGTGCCACCGCCGCCGCCAACCCCGCCGCCGCCGCCGCCAAGCCCGATGTCTATGTTGATGCCGCCGCCAGGTGAAACGCCAGGATCTATCGAAACCCCGCCACCGCCACCAAAGAACGGATTGCCGATGGAGGAAAACTCAGCCGAGTAAGGATTAACGTATCCGCCGCCGAAGCCGCCGAAGCCATCAAATTCGTTATCGAAGCTATCAAACTCCACGATTTAGCCGTCTCCCTTCACTTGTGGACAAAAAGGAAGTAGACCGCGACCGCGGCCGCGACCAATGCGAGCAGAATGTATTGTTGACCCATGATTTACCTCCTACTTTCCCATCTTCGCCAAAAAGAAAACCGCCACGAGTCCGGCCGCTAGCGGGAGCAAGTCCGCCATTTTTCCGAGAGAGCCCAAACCGGTGCCGGTGCCCGTTGCCGGAGGATCTATGATGACCGTGCCATCGAAGCCGGTGTCAACGCCACCGCTCCCGCTCCCGCTCCCGCTCGCGATTGGTGGCGTATTGGCGTACCATCCGGAAACCTTGGCCCACCACTCCGCGCGCGTCATCAGCGCCCGCGGATCGGCGATTCCAACCGCCTCCGGTGGCGGACCAACCCGGCCCGTCTCAGTCTCATAAAACCAATTCCATTCCCAGAGGTTGTACTTGACCACCGCCACAACCGGATCGGGAGTCGAAACAATCGTGCCGGCGTCCGGCGTTGCCGGCGCCTGATCCGGTTGAAGCGTCACATGTCCAACCGGCGTAGTTGTTGCCGGCCCCGGCGTGGTTGTCGGTTCGTGGTAGTAGGTCACAATAGAGCCCGCCTCCGGAGGTTGGAAATAAGGATTCACGGTTGCCGGATTCTGCATGTACCAGGAGGAAGGAAGTTGCCCTTGCGGGCTCTGTACTTGCGCCTGAAACTTGAGGTTGAAAGCCTGATCGAAGCCGGCAAGCTCGCGCGGATCGACCGATTGACCCCGGCCGATTGATACCGTCGTGGTCGTGGAAAATCCGTCTTTCGTCAACGTGGCGTTATAGGTCGGAGGAACGGAAAACGGCCCGCCTGTTACGGCCGCCGGCGTGTCCCACTGGACACGTATACCCTGATCGGCCATCGCTGCCTCATATTCGGCCCGATACGAAGTCATGGCGCCATTCGCCAGGACCACCCATTCGTTAAAGCGCGTGGCATAGGTCGAATCGCCCGGAGAAAAAACCGGTTGCGGTGGCAGATTGGCGAGCGGATTCATGAGGTTTCCTCTTCCTTCGGAGCAGCGCCGTTGATGTCTGCTGCCAGCATTTCCGGCCAGGTCTGCGGATTCTTTTCGATAGTGACCCGGCAAAGTCCGGCGTTGATTCCGGTGGCCCCGTTGTTGAAAGTGAAGTGCCGAAAATCGGGCGATCCTTGCGGATTCTTGATGACGTAGGTTTCGATCACCCCGCCGCCGATGTTGTGCGCATCCATTTGTTCTGCCGTTTCAGCCGCTTGCTCTTCGGTTGATTCCTGGTTTGGATTCATGGTTTCCCCCCCCGTTTACTTGATGAAACGGCCGGTTTTCTTGCTTCGCTTGGTTTTCTTGCGTGCCATCGTGCCCTCCTATCGGAAGTAGAAAAAAGCGCCGGTCAGCGCCGCCAGGTCCGAAGCCGACACATACCAGTTTTTGCCGTCCGCGGCCGTGTAGACCTTAAACCGGCCCTTCTCCAAGGACTTGCCAACCCCGTACAGGGAGTTGTCTGTCATCAGGTCGTAAACGGAAATTACGGCGCCGCCGATCATCAGCCATAGCGCTACTTGCTTGCTCATTCGAGTACCTCTCTAATTTGTGAAATGCCCCAAACCACCGCCACCGCGATAACGGCGAGAGCCGCAATTTGCAGGGTGCTTGACCACGAATCGCCACCGGCCGGAAGGACCGTACTAATCGAGTCAGAGACTAGAATCGAAACGTCCGCCGCCGCGATCACCCAAAAGGAATTTAGCGCCTCTATGATTTGATTCCTGATCGCGTCTGCCGGCGTGGGGACCAAGCCACGCCCGTAAATTTGCAGGCTTTCCCCGATCCCAAACAGGCCGTGTTTCCATTCGATGCGGAGCGGCGCCCAACCGCTGGCGTATTGCGTCAACCGCGCCAACATTTGCGGAATGTCGAGCGTGCCGAAGGGATCAAGCCACACGCCACCGGTCAGCGTGGCGAGCGTGTATTCATTGGCCGAGACAACATCCTGTGAGGCCCAAGCCATTAGGCGAGCTCCGAGAAAGTTGCTTTAGTCGAAACCCCGAGCTCGCCCGCCACGATCCGCGCCCAATTCATGTACAGCGCTTCGCCCGTGTAACGCTCTGCCACTTGTTCAATGTTCCAGGTGGAAGGATAGAGCGGAGAGCCCGCCAGCATGCCAGAAACCTGCCTGTAGAGCGCTTCCCAACCGGCCGTGACCGTTGGATAGTAGGCAATCGGCCCCGCCGCGGATCTGATCGCGCCCGGATTATTCAAACGTGTGGCAAGGTTGCCGGCCGGCCCGAAGCCTTCCGCCGTCGCTATCGCTTGCGCGATCCGTCGCACGCCGAAGCCGGCCGTCGTTGCGATAGTTCCGGAATGTTGCAAGGCCAGGATAAGAGCTCCAATCGTGAGTACAGGCCACCACTTCATACGGTGCCGCCGATCACTTGCGCGTCAACAGGACCACCGCCAAAAGAACTAAGCCGATCATGAGAATCTGGTTGTTTGCGTTGCTCGCGGGCACTTGGTAAACGGCCGGAACGGTGCCAGGAACAGTGCCGACCGTGCCCGGATAGGTCACCGTCGGCAAGTAGTTTGGAAGCCCGCCAATCGTGATGTTCCAGTCACCAACCGCGAAGCCGTTCCCGTAGTCAAACATAGAAGAAACCCCTTAAAATTCCGCGGTGGCGGATCGCTCGAACCACCACCGCGGCGCCATTTTCCCCGGCCAAAAAGTTACCGCGCGGTGATCGGTCGATACCGCCATTCCTCAAGGGAAGCTACTAGCGATTGATTCGCCGCGCCCGCCACATCCGATTGCAGATACAAGTCCACATTGCCATTCGGCCCGGAGATCAACCCGCGAGTGTTCAACACTTCGCCCGGTGCCCCGTACTGGCAAAAATCAATAGGATTCACGCCCGTGATTCGACTTGTGAGGTTGTACGAGCTCACTAAGTCGGCATAGATCGCGTCCCCGTTCACATAGCGGCGAATGTACTTATTCAACCCCATGTTGATGCGGATTTCGGTCATGTAGTCAGTCAGGGAAGTGAAAGCATTGTTCCCCGCCGTTGCTACGGTCGATTTGACGCCACTCTTGAGGAAAACCCCGCGGATATCGAAGCCCCGCGGAATGTCCCACACCCGCACGCCGGTTGCCGTCGTCGTCGGGATCGAGCCGCTAATCTCTTGGAAATAGCGGAAGATTCGGCCCGGAACGAAGTTGCTAAACCTGGTCTGGTGGATGGCGAAGCCGCCATAGACGCGAACTTCCGGCGATCCGGTGGTGGACCCGTAAGCGCTCCAGGTTGCCGCCGTTGCGCCCGGAATGACTACAGATTTGAAGTCCCCAAACTGGAGCGTCATTTTCAGACTTTCGTAGTTTGGAGCGTCGAGCAGATACCCCGCCTGGACGCCGACCGGCATCCGCATGGGAACGAAAGGCACGAGGATCTGACAAACGATGTCGTTAGTTGCCGCCGCGGTAACGCTGATCGTGGTCGGCGTTTTTATGTAAACGCCAGGTGCATAGACGCGCTGCAGGAGCTCCAGGTCCGAGCCGCGAAGGTCGATGAACTTCTCTTGCTGCCGCCTCTGCCGGTGGTAACCCTCGATGGTCACCCGTTCAATGATGCCGGCGTGCCCATCTGCCTGCAGGCCGCTTGGCCCGGTGGCGCCCGGCATCGTCAACCGGCCCCTGAACTCCAGGAGGATAGTCGAGAGAAAACGGTCATTGGGGATAAGCCCGCCATTGGTTCGCAATGTGGCGTATGTGTTTTCTGCGAAGGTGATCGAGTCGATATATTCGACCCGCGAAAATGCAGTCAATGGGACCATTGGTTACCTCTGTAGTTGTGGCCCGCGGATCGTTTTTAGCTTGCGATCCGTTGCCCTAATTTCACGCCAACCACCAGAGCAAGCACCATTCCTGCCATCTCTAAAACCTTCCGGAAGTCCATTTTTAGACCCTGCCTATTCCGGAAGTTGGGAACTGTTTTTCTATCCAGGCGAGCACGATGCCGGCAATGAGCCCCGCCGCGAGCGCTGCTAGGATTTCCTCGATTTCCATTGTGTGCCGTCCTAACGGCGCAAAATTCGAGCGAGCGCGCCGCGGTTGTCTGCAGGCAGGCTAGCACCGGCCCCCCCCTGTTCCGCCAGCATTTCAGGCGCTTTAATGTCGCTTAAAATTTCGTGCTGCTCCCGATCGCCGGATGGAGGTTCGGAATCGGGAGCGGCAGCGGGATCCGGAAGTTGCGCCTCCTCCGGATCCGGACTGATAGCTGGAGCGGCGCCGTCGTCGTCTGGAGCGGCATCGGCGCCGACGCCGTCGTCGTCGTCGTCCGGGTCTGCAGCGCTGTCCAAACCCTTCCGCATGCGACGAAGCCTCTGTTCAACAGGATCGTGAATCCGCTTCATGTTTTCCTTCCGATGTCGATATACCAGGCTTTCGGGTTGGTCCACTTCTTCCAAAGCGGGTCGCCGCCCGGACCAAGCCAAAAGTGGATCAGGTGATAGTTAGCGAGCGTTGTGGACGTCTGCGCGAGCTCTTGCCCAAAGGTGCCGGCGATCGTTTCAACGTCTCTGTCTAGATGCTGATTAAAGATGTACCAGTCGGTCGCGAGCGCCCGGAAAAGAGTATGGACGTCCACCGTTCGATGCGTCGTGAGAATCACATCGACATCTCGCGGGGAGGTTCTGGCATACCGTTCTAGGCCCGGATGGACTTTCCCCGGCGACATCAGCATGGAGCACTCATCCACGAGTAGAACGTATTCGCTCCATTTCCAGTCTCCCCCGTCGAGCTCCGAAATGATGTACTCCCAGTCCGCTATCGGATTCTCTGCCTGGATCCGCCCCACCGATCCCGGTGCGCTTATGCCCATCCAATTTTCCAGGTCTTCTATTTCCTCGATTTGCCCGTACTGGTCATTGGGATCGAAGACGATGACGGAGCGTTGCGAGGACTTCGCCAGCGCCAGCGCCAGCGTTGATTTGCCTTGCCGTCTCCGGCCGATGATGACGGCGAGCACTTAGACCCCCATAGGTTCCGAAGGATCAAGGAAGGGATTCCCCGAAGCGTCCGCCGCCGTCTCCGCGGCCGGTTCCGGCGCCCCGTTGACTACCTTCGCCGCCGGCGGTGGTGGCATGCGGAACGGTTTGTCTATGACCGCGGCGCCTGGTCCGCCGCCTGGTCCGGCCCCGGCCGGTGCCACTATAACCGGTTTCGGTTCAACCGAAGCGTGGATGTCCACCGGGAGCGGCCGTGGTTCCGGCGCCGGCGCCGCCGCTGCTTTCATGCGTCGAATCTCCGAAAACGCCGAAGATTGCCACACCACGATCAAACCACACAGCGCGATTTCGTCGGTATAGGGGCCAAGGGTGCCGGCGTACTTGTTCATTACGCGCGTTGCCGTCTCTTGGATCGCGTCCGCAATGGGGGGGATGGGAGTCAGAGCCGCCTGGACCCTCGACGCGTCCAGGTCCATGCGTGGGGCCACAATCGCGGATTCTATGCTTATGAGCACCCCAAGCATAACGCCGGCAATTTGTGGCGTAAATGGTGGCGCCGGTGGTGGTCCGGCCGGATCGCCCGCGGCCGCTTCGCCGTCGGTGCCGCGAAGCATGCCCAACATCTCCCTTTGCCGTTCGCTCAGTTTTGATACATCCGGCGATCCGTCCTCCTGGAAATAGAGAAGAATCCGTTTTCGTTTATCGTAACCGGCCGCTGCCCGGCCAGTTTTCCCCCCCTGTGCTTCCTTCGCTTCCCTCTTTTCCTGTGCTAGACGCTCCCGTAGTCGTGCCATTCCGTTTGATCTCCTTCACTATGAGCCGTCGAACGACTTCCGAAAGCGATACGCCGGCCGTCTGCGATTCGCTCCGGACCCACTCGCTAAGACCAGCCGGGACGTTCGCAATCAGTCGCCGCATGGGGGGATTATACCCCCCTAAAATTCACTTTGCGAGTTTTCGCCTTTTCATCGACCGTATTTGTTGTTGTTGGCTCACCGCCCCCGGACCCGGACGGCCCGGTAACAACAAGATTTCCATATCTTAGAGTCCATATAAGGAGGGCCTATACGGAGACCGTCATAGTCAAAACCCCAATAAAAACGCAACTCCGTCATAGTCTACGAGCAACTCCGTCATAGTCTACGAGCAACTCCGTCATAGCTATGATGGAGTTGTGTTTTCGCCATTTGTTCGTAGGGATTTTCCTGCCAGGAAACCGGATCCGCCCCCGTTGCGGTTGAAAATTTGCCAGAATCAGAGCGAAGGGAAACCGAAAATGGACAACCAAACCGCCCGCGAGCAATTTGTAGTGGACACGTTCAAACGTCTGCACCCGGAATATACAGCCCGGATCCATGCCGAGGGATCCGGCCCCGTCGTGGTCGTCGTCAGCACGCCGGCCGGCGCCACCGCATCGTATCCGGTAAACGTGATCGGGGACCGTTACGCGTTGCTGCCTCAAGCCGACGCAGACGCCGCGACCCTGGACGCTCTCAAGCAAGACGGGCTTTACTTGGCGCCCCCCGTTGCCGATTCCGCCTCAGCTTCCCACACCCATGGGAAAATGAATCCGGAGCCGGTTCTCACCAAGGCGAAGTAAGCGAAGAAAGTCTATGGCGTTTCAGCATGCGGCCCGCGAGCTCCGCGCCGAAGCCCACCGCGCGAGGCTTGTGGAGAAATGCGTTTCCTACTATCAGTCGTGGGTAGATTCCGAAAATTGGCCCCGGCCAGGTGACCCGCCTTCTAAGTTTCCCCTTTGCCTGATGCGTCTGCCGTTCGGTGTCCTACAGGAAACCGCCCGCCAATTGCAGGAATTACGGGAACGGCCCCGCCCGCCCTTCCGGGGGCCGTCCTAGTTGCCGTCGTCTTCAACCCGCCCATGTACCCCGCCTCCGCAGAATCCGCCCGTACATGGTTCACGCTCAAGTGATAGGTAGCTTGGATGGAATCCCGCGGCCCGTTCCGCCTGAATCCATTGTTCTTTCGTTACTTCCATTTCAAAAGAGCCCGGAATGTCTAGTTTTAGAAAATATCGCGCCATTTGCTGCAATGATAACCCGCTGCTTCAAATACGTTCGGTTCTGAAACGGAATTTCGGCGCCCGTCAGAGCGTTCCGTTGCAACGCCGTTTCCAGGTGCGCGCCGCTACCGTTTGTGAAACGGCCGGCCCTATGCCGTTTCCACGTAGGGGATCAGTGACCCTTCGCAGTGCGTTAGTTGCTTTCCGGTGATGTCGACGAAGTGGAACGCGGATCCGAGAGAGCCCTTTCCGACCGTCAAAAGGTAGGTTCTTTCGGCGCCGCGGAACAGCAAACCGGCCGTGTCCTGTCCGTCCACAGATACCACCGCCAACCCCATGAATTGCTCGTAAACCTCAATTTTTGAGGATCTTAGCGTTTCAATTGCCAGTATCATTGTTCCTCCGCGATGTTTAATGCGGGAAGGAGGGAAGGCATAAAATTGGCACCGAAGCAACCTGTCGTCGTTCTTGCGCATCCTCCAATTCTTCCGGATCAGCCGCCGAGACCAGTTTATTCAATACAGCCGTTACAGCCGGTTCCGTCGTTGGGTCTTCGATCCATTCCAACCACACGCAGATATCGTTTACGCGGCCTTCCCGCTGCCAGAAATCAGTTCCCGGAGGCAATATGAAGCACAACTCTTTCTGGTCCCGTTTTTTTGTTTTCCATGGTTTCACGCTGATTCCCTCCGTTTCCGCGCCTCTGCCAATATCTCCGGATCGGTCTGTGCCAACATTTCATTTAAAGCTAACAATTCGTGTGGTTTAAGCGTTGGATCAGTGGTCATTCTCAATACATCCTGAGCAGTGTTTACGCTATTTTCTCGCTCGCGCGCCGCGATCGCCGGCGACGCGGCCTGTTGCTCTACCAACTCTTCCGCCTTCGACTCGATCAGCCCTTCAAACTCGGCCGGCATTGCCTTTCTGAAATAGGACACCTGAACCCGCCTCTTACTCGCCTTTGTCCAAATTCGCTCTAACAGGTGAAGGATCTCCGCATCGGTGATCGCGTAGCCGTGATCCGTCGCCATTTTCCGCGTGTCGGATACCAGCGATCTGGCGTTTTCCGGCGTATAGAGAATCGGAGCGGCGATCTTCAAAAACTTCTTAATCGGCGCCGGGAGTGGATCCGTGCCCGGTGGTGATGCTCCAGGCGGTGAAACGGCCGCCTTCGGCGCCGTAGCCGCCGGCGCCGTGCCCTTCGCATCGTCGACAGCCGTGAACTCGGATTCCGTTGCCCCGCGCACGGCCGCCCGCACCCCGTACTTTTCAAAAACGAAGTCTTCCAGGCCCCATTCCGCTATTTCCGCCTGCGTCAAAAAGCGCTTGCCCGGCCCGATCACCCAGAAATACGTATTCTTCGCCGTACCCGTCCCGATCAGCGGATCCGCCCGCCGCGCTGCGAGCACATCTTCCCACTCCGGCAAGCGCCAGGATGTCGTACCCCCGTGGTCGCCGCGGCGCCGCGGTTCCGCCGTCCCCGTATGAACATTCCACGGAACAATCGAGTGCTTCTTAACCAGGGAACGTATGTTATCGCGCACCGTGGACTCCGGCATATTGTGGTTGTTCTCCCGTCGGAGAGCATCGGAAATTTTCTTCACGCTCCAACCGTGGGCGATCAAACCAAGCTTCCTATCCGACAAATGTTTGCTGCACTTCCGGAGGAAGTTCAAAACGAACTGCTCATTACTGGTATGAGCATGATCCACTCTCCGGGCAGCCCGTGGGACGGCGTGATT
>Ga0137465_1000534_pt1 | contig 14119 bp, 15 predicted proteins | sample EasRivERMGT828_2_FD_104906 | JGI IMG/M metagenome (GOLD analysis project Ga0137465, IMG submission 104906) | Soil microbial communities from meander-bound floodplain in the East River, Colorado, USA - East River MetaG ERMGT828_2 | ecosystem: Environmental > Terrestrial > Soil > Floodplain ... | reverse complement strand
TCCGATCGTTTCCTTGGCCCACTGCACGAACGCCCCCGGGCCTTGAATGTCGAACACGGAGGTACGCGGACCGGCCGCCGCGATCGCGGCCTCGTTCTCGACGCGCCCGCGACGCCCGTACGCGGTGAGTGCCGCCGCGCCGACGAGTTCGCCGGTAGCTTCGACCGCGCCATACGTGAGGCTCTGCGCCACGTCGACGCCGCGCAGCACCGATTCGAGAAAGCCGAGCGGGTGCAGATCATCGTGCGCCAGCGCGGCGTGCGTCGGGTCCTGCAGCCAGGCGGCCAGTCTCGGGTTGTCGCGGCGGAAGGTCGCGGCGTCGAACTCGGCCGCGGTGGCTTGCGCCTCGACGGCGTCCGGGTTCCGTTGGATCACCGCGGGCGCAAGTCCCGTTCGTTCCTGCAGCCGCAACACGCGCGCGGCGGCATCGGGCGTGGTGGTCTGCGCCGCGCGCAGACTGGCGTCCAGCGGGTCGGGCACGTCGGCGCCGAACCACTCGGATGGCGCCGACGTCGGGATGACGCCCGATTCGCCGGGTTGCGGAATGACGGGCTGGGCCTTTCGCGAAGGGTCCTGGCCGAACCATTGGGATTGATCCACTACTGGCCTCCCTCGAGCAGCCGTTTGGTGATTTCCTTGTCGCCAAGGCCCATGACGTACGCGCCGTAGGCCTTCTCGATTGCGGTTCCGAACATCGTGCGCAACTGCGCATCGTTCAGCGTCGACAGCGCCGGGACGATCGCGCGGAGTTGGGTGTAGGTTTTCGCGAGGTCGGCCTTGGGGATCTGATCGAACGGGACATAGGCCTTCGCGGCATCCGTCGCGTTGACAAGGGCCGCGATGGACGACTCGTCGTACCACCAGCTTTTGTCTTTGACCATGACCTTGCGATCGACGGTGGCGCGCGCGACGGCTTCCGTTTCCTCGCGGGAGAGTCGACGGCCGGCCGCCACTTGCTTGCGGGCGATGTCGTCCTCGATGACCGCTTGCAGTTTCCCGAGGTTCGCCTTCTCGGTCGGCGTGCGGGCTTTGCCTCCGGCGGGATACACGCCCGGCACGCCGGCCTCGTTTATGATGTCGTTGAACAGGTCGCGATCAATCACGGCGGCACGGAAGGTGGCGTCGTCCTTCGTGATCTTCTCTTGGTCGTTCAGGAGCCGGTTCACGTGCGCCTGGCCGAGCTCCGGTAGTCGCTTCAGGATGTCGCCGCGGGTCATGTCGCGCAGCTTCGCCGGGTCGGAGAGCTCAAGGTAGTTCGACCAGCCTTTCAACTCGAGTTCGCGCTCATGGCGGAAGTCCGCTTGTGCCGCCCGGCTCTCCGCCGCACTGGCCCGGCTTTCCCGCGACGCGGCCCGGCTCTCGACGCGCGCGGCTTCGTTGTCGAAGTAGTCGCCGATCCGCGTGCGCACCTCGCCGGGCGCGTTGATGAACTCCGGCAGCCGGCGGATCTCCTGGAGCGATCGTCCCTCAGCCACGGCGCCCCAGATGGTCGAGTTCATTACGTCTTCGCGCTCACGGCGACCGGCCGCCACGCCCTGCTGGCGCGAGCGGAGCGCGCTGATCGTCGCCTTCAAGGAATCGGTGTCCTCGCTAAATCTCGCGCGCGCGGCCGTTTCCATCTTGTCGATCGAAATCGCCTCGCGGTCGGACGTCGGGCCGAGTGATGCCCAAATCTCCGCCGCGGCCCGCTCGCCGTTGGCGTCCGTCGTGCTGGCTTTAACTTTCTGCTCGATGCGAGCGAGGATGTCGCCGTCCGGGATCAGGCCCGCCTCGCGCGACTCCTCGAGATAGACCTTGGCCTGTCGATCGAAGCCATTGGCCAGGAGCCGCGTGGTCACGTCATCCACCGTCCTGGACGTCAGCGCGCCGACCCGTTTCTTGATTGCTTCCGGGCCGAGCCCCAACTTCGGGCCGACCGTCTTGATCGCCGTGACGCCGCGGTCCAGTTCGATCGCGACCGCATCCGGATCGAGCGCGTTCGCCACGGCGGCGTTGTGCGCGTTCGCCTCCGTGCCTGCGAGCTCCTCGCGCCCGTAGGCCTGCATCTGCTCGAACACGTGCCGGCGGATCGTGAGATTAAACCGCTGCTGGCGCTCGGCTTTGATGGTCTGAAAGGTTCGCCGCGCGCGATCATTGGTGCCGTAGGTCTCTTCGAGCTCCATCGAGATTTTCGTGAACGCTTCGGTCGTCTGCTCCGGCAGGGGGAGCGCGTCCTTCCCTTGCTTCGTCATGGCGCCGTTATCGGGGTCGTACAGGGTCGTTGCTTCCCATTTCGCGAAGGCGTTGCCCATCGCGAGGGCCGCGATCTGATCGGCCTTGTCGCGCTCCTCGCGCTGGATCTCGGCGTACTTCTGCGCGCCGATCCGCGTGACGAGCCCGCCGACGCCGGCGATCGTTTCGGCGCGATTCGCCTTCGCCTGTTCGAGCCCGGCGCCACGGGAGAGCGCCGTCTCGGCCGCGGTCTTCCTGACGCCCGGAATGGGCGCCTGGCTCACTTCACGATCGCGGCGAACAACTGGCATAACGACCGCCTTCCTTTGATCTAGTCCCGACCGTCTACGGCGAGCACCGCTTCACAGGCGGCGCAGCGTTCTCGTTCTGTTGGTGCCGTCGGCCTCGTCGTGTGCACGCCCGGGAGCGTCGCTCCGCACAGCGCGATGCGCGACACAACTGGCAGCACGTGCGCCGGGGCGTTGACGTCGTCGGTCCACGCGGACACGACGGTGACGAAGCGCTTGCGATGAGCGTCGTAGACTTTCATGCCGCCTCCAAGACGTTGCCCGAATCAGCACGGTTCGGGACCGACCGATCGAAGAGCCGGGCCGCGGTGGTTATCGCGCCCGTGCTGTTGCTGCTCTCAGCGATAGCCCGTGATGAACACGTGATGCACCAATTGCTTGACCACGTCGGGCCGGCTGCCCACGCCGTGCTTATCGAGCACGGCCCCCAGCCCTGGCACCGATGCCACATATTTCCGGGTCCGTTCGAGCAGGTCCTCAGCCGCTTGCGCTCCGTATTGCAGGCGCAGATACTCGCGCGTCTCCGCGTGCCACGCGGTGATCTGCTGCTCCAGGGCGTCCGCCGCCGTGTCGATTTCCGCCGCGGGCCGGCGCGCCGCACCAATCTCGCCGTCGATAAATTTCTCGGCGAGCTCGCGCGCGATGCCATCGGGCACGCCAGCTTTCACAAAGTTGACGAAGGTCTGGCGCAGTTGACGATGGTCCGCCGCGCCCCGGCCGGCGTGCACAAACAGGTCGGACTCGTTCCGGTCGATCACCTGTTCAAGGCCGAGAGTCCCATACAAACGCGAGGCCGCCGTCGCGTTGGGGTCGACCGTTTGTGTCGCCGGCTTCGCCGATGTTGGGTAGAGCCGATTGAGGGCTTCGGTTTCCTCCGCGGTGAGGTGCGCGTCGGCCGCGCGCGGCGCGTCACCCTTGGCCGGGTCATCTTGCCAATACTTCATGTTCGTGCTGTTGGTGGCCATACGGCTCCTCTTCGTGTGATGCGTGACTGTGATCGGCGCCGTCAACTGGCGTAGGTTTTCGAGACGTGCGTCGGCGCCTGCGAGAACTGATCATGCGAGGTCAGCCAGGCTGTGCCGGAGATGGTCCCGCCGGCCGTGGTGACGCGGATGCCGAGATACCGCTGCGTCGGCGTGCCCTGTGGCAGCGGAATGAAATGCAGCGATCCGATCGTCGTCTCCGCCAACGGAATCGACCGCGAGGCGTGGACGAGGATACCCGCCGTCAACGCGGCGTCAGTCGCCGAGATGATCTCGATGAGCGAAGCCGCGACGGTGCCGGCGGCCGTCACGCAAAAGCCGAAGCCCACCGCTTCGCCGGGGCCGATGCGCCGCTTGGGCGTGACGTTGCCGAAATCGATCGAGTCGGTCGAGACGGCGGCCGCGCCGAACGCTTGGTTTTTTGAGACCGCCGTCAGTGCATCCACATACATGATCCCCCTCCTTGTTTACTGTTCGTCGTAGTCGTCGGCGATCCGCGCGCGGCCGATCGCGTCGTCCTCGTCTGCCGGCCAGGAGACCCGCCGTGTCAGTCCGAGCTGCGAGTGGTGCCAGCCCAGTCCCGACAAACGCTCCGCGGTCTCGGGATCCTGCGCGCGCACCTGCGCCCATGCCGCCCACTGATCGCGGTCCTCTTCGGTTGTGATCGCACGCCCGACGCCGCCCACCCGGCCGCCGGATTCATGAGCGAGGACGCACGCGCCGGCCGCGGCGTTGATCACGTCGTCATGGCCGCCCGGCGGATGATCGATGCTGTCGCGACCCCCGCGGGCCGTGCGCCGCTCGAGCGCGCCCAACTGCGTGTGCAGCCGCGGCAGGTCTAACAGTTCGATCCGCCCGCTGTTGAGCGGCGCCAGGAACTCGCGGTAGATGTCGCTCTTGCTCCGCTCGCTCGCCACAACGCTGATCCCGTGCTTGCGCATCTGCTCCACGGGGAAGTCGCCGGCAAATCGGTCCGCCGTCGCCGTCATGACGCCGTAGGCCGTCAACAGCGCCGCGAACTCCGTGCACGTCGTTTCCGGACTGAACGGCGGTCGCACCTCGCGCGCGACGTCGAGCACCGTGACGACCTGCCCGCCGCGCGTCTCGGCGTGCGCGATCGCCACCGTCGCCGAGTCCTGCCCACTGCCGCCGGCGAAGTCCAGGAACCCGCGATACACGCACGCGCCGACCCGCGGCAATTCGTGCCGGCCCGGCACCACGGCCGCGTCAATCACGCCGCGATCGACGAAGCTTTCAACGTCCGTTCTGAAGTTGGCGCCGTACTCCGCGTCGGCACTCGCCGGATCGTCGGCGTAGGCGCGTTCGATTTCGGTGGCGTCAAACGTCGGATTGAGTTCGAGCGTTGGCGCCTGGACGAGCACGACGCGGCCATCCGGTTGGCCGTGGTAGCGCTGCCAGGCCGCCCACAACACGCCGCGCCGGCTGTAGGGGGACGACACGATCGCCAGCAGCGAGCCGCGCACGCGCGCCAACGCCGGACGCACCGCGCGCAAGAGCTCGACGTCGGGATTCGCCGACGCGTCCGCCGGCAGAAAGGCCGCCTCTTCGATGATGACCAGCGCGTAGGCCCGGCCCCGGGGTGCGGCAATGGTCGCGCTCAACACTTCGACGATCACGCCGTTGCTGAGCGTGAGCGACTCGCGCGTCTCGGCCTGGATGAGCGCGTTGAGCGCCGGCACACTGCGCATCATGCCGACGATGTATTTGAACGTGATGCCCGCCTGCTTTTTGTCGGGCGCGAACACGCCGACGTACACCGATTCGCCCGAGACCAGCGCATACGCCCGTGCGGCGAAGCAGCAGGCGAGCAGCGCCACGATTCGACTCTTGCCGGCGCCGCGGCCGACGATGCCGACGAACTCGCGGACGGCCGGCGTGAGGCGGGCCAGGATGCCCCTCCAGCCGTCCCATGATGGCGCGCGGAACTCGTCGAACAGCGCCATGAACGCGACAGGCGTCGTCGGCCGCGGGGAATCGGAACCATGGTTCCGATTTGCCGCCGTCACCGGTTCGCCTCTTCCACGGCCCGCGCGATGTCGCCGAGCTTGTCCGCCGGCCCGCCGTGCCCGTTCGGGTTCTGGGTGAAGCCTTCGAGGCGCTTGAGCGCCGAGTCGTAGCTTTGCCACGCGAGCCCTTGCCGCTTCTCGAGCCGGGCAATTGCGGCGGCACTCGGGCGCCGGCCTTGGCCGCGGCGCCTGGCCTCCAGTGCGAGGTTGAGCGCGGCTGTGTCCGCGGCGAAGGTGACGTGCAGCGCCGCGACGGCGCCGGCGAAACTCGACGTCAACGCATCGAACGGGCCGAGCCTCTGGAGGAGCGCGGCATAGTGGCGGCTGTAACACCGTCCCTCGGCAGCGTCATGACGGCCAAGGAGGCGAGGCGCGCCATTGGCGAGGGCCCTCAGTCCACCTCGCTTCCGGACGGGTTCAGGGTCCGACGTCGGCGGCGCGAAGCGGCCGTTTACCCGCGACATGGCGCCTCTGGCTGAGGAGAATCGCTCTCACGGTTTGGTCCTGCAGGGGACGCAACCGTCCGCGCCGGATAGCGCCGAATGTCCGCGATGATCAGGTCGGCCAACAACTCCGCCAGCTGCGCGGCAACGTCGGGCGGCCAGGATGGAACAGGCTCCGGAGGCCGCGAAACCGAGGGGGACCCCGTACGGCGCTCGTTTGTGGCTAGGGTGGTGGATACCACCACCGAATGGCTTTTATGAACGGTTCCCGATGCCTCTTTCGCGATGTCGTCCCGGTCGTGCAGTTCCCGGTCCCCTATAGGGGGGAACCGGGGAACCGCTGGGAACCGTTCCGGGGAACCGTTGGGAACCGTTGGGAACCGTTCCGATTTCATGACGCGGCCTCGAGGGCGGTGAGGCCTGTCTGTGTCGTCTGGTAGGGCTTACCGCGGCTGCCTGGCGTCACCCAGCCGTTGAGGACGAGTCGATCCAATGATGCGCCGACGATGGCTTTGCGGACGCCCAGGGCGCGCCGCAGATTGTCTTGTGACGTGGCGAGGTCCGGGCGCTCGATGATGGACTTGAGGGTCCGGAGGTCGATGTCGCGTTCGGCTTGCGACGTGGCGGCCTGGCTCTCGGCCGCGCGGTCCTCACGCGTGCGCGGGTCGCGTTCGATGACGCACGACGTCAACGGGCGACCGCGGTGGTCGTGCTGCTCGAGCTCGACGCGCCGGCGAATCAACTGCAGCGGCGCCGGTCGTTCGGCGTCGCGGACCTTGAGCGTTCGAAGGGTGAGCTCGGCCTCGCCCGTGGTCTCGTTGTAGGCGCCCGCCTCGAGGTAGAGCGTGGCGTCGACGTTGCCGCGCCATGCGCTTGAGCCGCGCTCCCGCTTGCGCTGGGTGTCTCCGTCCTGCCAGCCGGCATGATGCGACAGGATGACGGCCGCGCGCGGCACGGTCGCGACGATGCGCTGCATGGCGCGGAGGTAACTCGACACGTGCTCGGAGCTGTCTTCGTTGCCGGCCATGCTGGCGCGAACCGTGTCGACAATCAGGAGCGCGATCGGCGGCGCGCCTGATGGGTCGAGTTCGCCGGCGAGGTGCTTGAGTGTTTCGATGAGGGCGCGCTCGCCCGTCGACGGCGTCTCGCCGTCGCGTTGCGTGGTCGGTGAGAGCGGCTCACGAAGGCGAATCACATACAGATGCTCGAGCCGGTAACCCTTTTTTTCGACGAGGGCGCGGAGGCGCCGCGGGAAGTCGTCGCTTTCGCAGATCAGATAGACCACGGTCCCGATCTGCGTGTGGCGCCCGTGCCAGGACGTGCCCGCGCTCACGGCGGCCGCCAGCGAGAGCGTCACGAACGATTTGCCGGCGCCGGATTCGCCGACGAGCAGCGTCAGGCAACCAGACCAGGCGATACCCTCAATGACTTCGTTGGGTGGCGGCGAGTCGAGCACGTCGCGCGCGTGTTGAATCTGCAGCCGTCGCGGCGATCGCGGTGTGGCCTCGTCGACGGGCGGGCCATCGGTCGTCCAGGGCGGTGGCTCTGGGTTCGCGGCTGGTCGCGGCGTCATGCGGCGACGTCCTCGCGCTGGTCGGCTTCGCGTTGGTCCGCTTGCCGTTGCTCGCCGAGAGTGCGGCCGGTGAACAAGGCGCGGAGCTCGAGGCGCTGATGCGCGATGGTGTTGTGGGCGCGCTTGAGTTCGCGGTCGCGGTCGGCGACCAGGGCGATCGCCACCGACAAGGCCTCGCTCAGCCCCGCGATGATCTGCTGGGTGCTCTGAATGTGACCCAGGTAATCGAGACGGAGCGCCAGATCAATCGGCGGCTTCTGATTCGGCGCGGCGTCGTCGTGCTCGATCTGATTCGCTGTCACGTTAGGCCGGCGTCGGTTCAATGGCGCGCTGCGCGTCCAGCAAGCGACGCATGGCGTCAAGGTCAGCCTTTGCGTAGAGGCGAACGCCGGAGCTCGTTCGCAGAACCGGCCTGAGCCTGCCGAGACGATCCCAACTGCGAATGGTCTGAGGGCTCACGCCGAGCTGGCGAGCAGCCTCACTGGTGAGCACGAGATCAGATGGCGCGGGTTGGTTCATGCCGCATATAACACGGCATAGAGACGCGGAAAACTATTTCGCTGTCTCGTCGGAACTTGGCGAGACTTTATGACGAGACTTTTCCAGAGGAGGCTTCGCTCTAGCGGCTAACTCTCGCGCGAGTCTAGACTAGACTTTTTCAGACGCGACCGCCGGTCGCGAGAGGCGGATTCGACAGGCCGACAGACCGAGGCAAGGGCCGTCGCCTCGCGCTCACCAAAACCTAAACCTTGAATGTTGGCGGCGATTTCTTTTTGCAAGGTGCCGGCGGGCGCGTTGAGAACCATCTCAATCGCCTTCTGCGTCGGCTCGGGCAATCGTTCGAAGAGGTTGTCGGGCCCCGCTCCAAAATCCTCCGCGTCGAACGGGATGATTGTCTCCGGTTGCCGTTGCTTTCCCCACGCGTACGCCTGCCGCGGCTTCAGTAGCGCCGTCATCCCATAGATTCGTTCCGGCGGCTCGATCGGCCAACGCAAATCTTCGATGATCGGGAGCTCCCTGACTCGAATGGATAGCAGGATCTCCTGCTCTATGACTGGGGCGGCCGGGCAAGACGTTCGAGGATCGCAACCGCACATGATCGAGGCGAGCTCCCGCGGCGACCAAGCTGGACGGAGCCCCCACGCGCGTTTCCATTCCGGTGATTTGAATTCGGCCATCGCTTCCCTTCGACGATGCCCCTATGACGAACGCGCCCGCCGGCCGGTAGGGTTCCGGTGTTCACTCTGGCGGATCAGGCCAGAGCTAGGCGGCGCGGGTAGCGTATCGTAGAACTTCAGGCCGCGACCGTGAAGGCCACGGGCGCGCAAAACTCCGCCAACCTCGTCGGGGACGCCACCGACTTTGTAGCGTCAATATCCACAATTCCCGCGAGAATTTTTCCGAGGGCGGCCTCGCCGGTGAACTCCCACGTCTCGCCGACGGGCTGAAAGCGGAGCGGGGTCGTGAGCAGTTTTCGGAGCACCTGGCGCCCTTGCGGAATGTTCCGGCGCAGCATCGTCCGGAAGTCTTCGAGGCGTGCGCGGATCTCCCGCTCGACGTCGGCCGGCGTCTGCGTGGCGAGCCGTTCCAGCCCGGCGAGCGTCCCGCGCAGCGCATCCCGGCGCCCCTCACGTTCACGAATCGCGGTGACCAGCGTGGCCGCGGTGCCCCCGCTCACAATCGCGGCGGTCAGCGCGGCGAGCTCGGTCTCGATCGTCCGGAGCTCCGCGTCGAGCCGGTGCCGATGGGCAGAGGGGTCCTCGTCCGGACGGCTGAGCACCTGCACGGCCCGCGCGATCGCCCGTTCGATGATGGCCGGCTGCAGGATGTCGCCTTCGAGGGCGGCGAGCAGGGTCTCGTCGACTTTGGCCATCGGCACTTCGAGATGGTTCGTGCACACGGAACGGCCGCGGAGATGGTACGACGTGCAGCCATAGAAGAACGCGCGCTGCTTGCCGTGGCTCCGACTCCTCACGTAGATCGTGCCCCCGCAGACGTCGCAGCGCGCGAACCCGGTGAGCAGATACTTGGCTTCACCTCCGAAGGCGGGCCGTCCGTACAGGTGCCCCCCATTGCCCCGCAGATACGTCGCCCGGCTGTCAGCCAGGCGAGCGTGGGCCTCGATCCACAGGTCCTCGGGCACAATCCGGAGCGTCGGCGCGGGCACGTGCACCCAGTCCGCGCGCGGGCGATCGCTCGTCTTCTTCAGGCCCCACGGATTGCGCTTGCGGGTCTGGTTCCAGACAATCACCCCGCGGTACAGCTCACGGTAGAGCACCGCGCGGATCGACGACGGCGCCCACGAGACCGGCCGGCCTTGCTGCGCGCGAGGCGCGGGCGCGTGCGCCTCGTTGAGCGCCTTGGCGATGCCGCGTAAGCCGTAGTCCTTCGCCGCCATCGAGAAAATCGTGCGGACGACGACGGCCTCCGCCTCGTTGATCTGTCGGTTCACGTGCGACCGTTCACCGTTCGCGCCGCACACGTTGACGTTGTCGTACCCGAACACCCGGCCGCCGGTGACGTGCCCGGCGCGGGCCTTCCGCGCCAAGGCGTCGTAGGTGCGCTGGGCCGCCTTCTCGCGTTCGATTTCCGCGGCGAAGGTGACGGCGCCGAGCATGAACTTGTCCGTGGCGCTCTCGATCAACAGTTCGCGGTCCTCGAGATAGCTGAACGCACGGGCACCGGCCACGGAGAGTTGCTTCAGCGCATAGGCCGTTTCGATCTGCTCACGGCCCAGGCGTGAGACTTCCGACATGATCACGATCTGGAACGGCGCCCGCGGCTTGAGCGCGTTCATCAGGCGCAGGAATCCCGGCCGTGTCGCAAACTCGGCGCCGGAGATCCCATCGTCGACGTACAGATGGTCGTCGGCGACCGTCCAGCCTTTGCGTGCCGCATAGGCGCGGGCCTGATCGAGCTGCCGGGTCACCGACTTTTGCTCGTCGGCCACACCGGCTTGCTCCGTGCTCTTGCGCGCGTAGATGGCAGCGATCATCTAATGCACCACTAGGAGTCGCCGAAGTTCGACCTTCAGCGCTTCATGAAAAACGGACATCGGTAGCGGTTTAGCGTTTTCCGCCATGTCGATTGGTAGCTGGTTCACGACGTCAAGCGCGCGCTCGATGGCTGCTTCGATCTGGTCGCCTCCGAGGCGGTCTGTAACCTGCGATTTCAGCCGCTGAAGCTCGTCATCCTCACCCATCACGCGCCGCCTTTCAGTCGTCGATCGATCGAGTGCTGTATCAGCCTCGTGTAAACGTCCGCGGCGATCGGATCTAACTTCTCAAGCCTCGCCGCGAGTGCCAGGAGCAGGGAGGGCTTCGCTTTGGACGCTCGCGGTGGCCTTGTGACGGGGTTGCCGTTTGAGTGCGCGAGTCGAAGTGCCATCATCGGGTGCCGCCCGCAGCCATGGCGGCTTCGTGTCGCTCTCCGGCCGCGTGGAACGTCTCATCGATGGCGTTGAACGCCTCGCGCATGATGTCGCAGGCCGTCAACACCGCGTCGGTCTGGTCCGCGTCTTCGTTCACGTTGATCAACACCTCGTCGGTCTGGTCCGCGTCTTCGTTCACGTTGATCAACACCTCGTTCAATGTGGCCGTCACGAGGGTCAGCATCGCTTTGCCGCGTTCCTTCGCGTTATGGATCGAGTCCCGTTCGTCAACGGTCAAGGACAGGTCCGGCGGTGGGGCGCCGCCGTCTTTTTCGACTGCGGCGAGTTCGGTGATGTACCGCTCGGCGAGGTTGCGTCGCGGCGGGCTGAGTGTGGCCAACACAGTGATCGCGTCGCGAGTCTTGGCCGGGCGTGCTGATTTCTTTTTCATTCGGTCCCTTCTTTCTGAAAGGCCCGGCGCCCGCTACACTTTGTGCAGTTCGGTTGCCGGTGTGATTGTCGGTGACGGAACTAGGACCGCTTGCGCGTGGATTCGCGCTTGCGGTCCGCTTTTTTGACGCCCTTTGCTGTGACCCATTTCGCGATGGCTCGCCTGATTTGCTCGCTCTCAGGGATGCCGTCTCGTTCCTTGATTTCCCGGAGCGCGTCTTTTTGCTCCGGGTCGATAAAGAACGTGTACCGGGCACGTGGCGTCATTGGAGGTGAGTCTACATGCATACGTTAGCCCATGTCAAACCGGCGGTTTCCCGTGGAGCTCGACCCAGTCTTTCCAGCGCGCCTTGCCGGTGATGCCGCGGAGCCAGGCCCAGATCCACGACGGAAACGACTTTCGATACTTCAACTGGTAGCAGAACGGCCCGCTGGCGAAGTCGGCGCCGTCGCGCGAGCCGTCACAGGGCTTGCGCTCCGTGCCCACGTCCCGCGCAAACCGAGTTTCGGCGGCCTTCCAGCTGCGCGCCTTCACTCGAATAGCCGCCAATCCTTCGCCGCGTCGCGTTGACGGCGCCGCTTCGCGCCAGCCCGGCACGACGGCCGGCAATGCCGTTGATTCGGCCGTGACGGCTTGAACGCTTGCCCGCAGCCCGGACAAATGGCCGCCGTAACGCTTTCGAACGCTTTGACGGGCACTTCCGGTGGATCTGGCGGGCTGGCCACGTCCGGTCCTTCCGTCACTTCGGGGCGCCCGTCACGAGCGCAAGCGGGTTCTCGGTCCGGCCTTCCGACAAGGCGCTGATGCCGTCGAGCGTGCGCTTGACCTGGCCGGCCGGATAGTGGAACAGGATGCCGGCCGTCTCGTTGAGCGCTTTCCACGCCGCGGCATCGAACTCGCCTTGCTCGACCTGCTGGTACAGCTTGCCGAGCGACCCAAAGAACCGTGCGCCGGCCGGTCCCTGATACCCGTAATAGCCCTGCAGCGTGCCGCCGATTTCCCGCAAGCCGAGCATCGTCCCCGACAGATACGCGGCGTGCTCCATCGCCAGCGTCCAGGCGATCGCGTCGTCATCGTCCGCATCACCGGGACGCAACGCCGCGCGCAGCACGTACCCCAGCGTCACCGGCACGGTCACGAGGAGCAGGTAATCCGACGCCAAGCGCCCGGCCCCGGCCGCCGAGTAGGGCCGCCCGCGAAAACGTCGGTGGCTCTCGGTCAGTTGGTTATGCACCACGTTGAAAAAGCTGTAGAAGTTCGTCCACAGTTTCAACATTGGGCCGCCGCGCTGCAGCTGGCAGAGATCCTTGATCTGGCCGCCGCCCTGGCTGTCGAGCACCGCTTGGTCAGCGAGCGCGATCGCCCGCTCTTCGGATTCGCCGGCCTCCATCGACTTTTCGTACTGCCCCAGCCACGTCGGCACGTCGGCCACGCGCTGCATCTGTTGAATCATCCAGAAGTAGGAATCCGCGATGCCTTGTCGGCTCGCTTGGTTGAACGTCGCGCGCGAGAGCGCTTCGTCGACCCAGCCGGTGAGCCGTCCGGTATCGACGCCGATCTGTTGACGGATTTCGTTGATCTCGCGCTGCTGGGTCTGCCCCCGGAGCCGCATCATCGCCGAGCGCTCCGTGATCCACTCGACCGTCTCGCCCATCGTCGTTGGCGAGCGCAGCCAGCGCGTGAGCCCGCGGCCGACCCAGCGCACGCCGATCCGCTGCATCGAATTGCTGAGCCCCAACGGCTGCAGGAAGGCCGTCGTCACGTTCCAGCCGAGCCCCGCGATCGTCGCGCCGACGCGCAGATGATTGAGCCCGCGCTCGAAGCCGTTGACGGCGGGCACGGCGCCGAACGCGACGTCGCGAATCGTGCCGCGCATCTGCTTGTAGGTTTGATCGCCGTGGGTCTCGAGGATCGCTTGCTGCACGACGGGATGGCCGAGCACGCGAGTCACGTCGATCAACGCTTCGTGATGGCTGAGATCGTGAATGACCTGTTGGACGTGCTCGAACATGACGCCGAAGTCCAGACGGACCGGCATCCGGACGGAGGCGGCCCGGGCCATCGTGTGCCCGCGCGCCGTCGTGGCGTGCGCGTAGGCGGCCTGCTTGGCGAGGTTCGCCGCGTCGAGATCCAAGTGCGCGATCGCCGACGCGCTCAAGCGATCGTCGTACTTCAGGGGAAAGTATCCGCCGGCAAACGTGCCGACGCGCGTCACGATCGGCACGGCCTCTACCTTCGCCGGCGCCACGCCCGTGACGCGCGTTTGCTTGGCGGCAATCTCGGCCCAGTACGATTCGATGAAGTCGAACACGCCTTGCACGAACGTGAGATCGCGATGGTCCAACGTGGCCAGGACCGCGGCGACTTGGGCATCGGTCCAGTGTTCGGCGTCGCGGAGCCGTTGCCGGTTGCCCTCGTTGCCCCAGTTGAGCGCCACCATCACGCGCTCCATCCGCGACAGACTCTTGTTGATCGCGGGAATGTGGATCTTCGTGTAGAGCTTCCGCTTCGCGGCTTTCGGATACGCGGCTTCGACGAGCGCGCCGAATCGCTGGGTCGCGTCGGCATTCATCACGGCCTCGGTATTGGCGGCCTCGTTGAGCGGGCGCATGATCGCCTCCCACGCGGGCCCGCCGTCCGCGAAGCCGTCCAACTCTCGTAACGTCGAGGCCAGCTTGCGGTGTCCTGCGAACCAGTCTTCGACCATGCGGCGACGTTCTTCCGAGGGCCGCCGATCGCGGGCGCCCTCACGG
>Ga0137465_1000532_pt1 | contig 14136 bp, 24 predicted proteins | sample EasRivERMGT828_2_FD_104906 | JGI IMG/M metagenome (GOLD analysis project Ga0137465, IMG submission 104906) | Soil microbial communities from meander-bound floodplain in the East River, Colorado, USA - East River MetaG ERMGT828_2 | ecosystem: Environmental > Terrestrial > Soil > Floodplain ... | reverse complement strand
CCGTTCTTGCGTAGTCGGATGGGCTCATCGCTTTGTCTTAACCTCGCGAAGCGGCGGCGTGGATTTCTGCCTCTGTCCTTTGTCCCCGAAGATTGTCTCGGCAACTTCCCCCAAATTCTCGGCGTGCGCGTAATTGCGCATCAGCACAACCGCGTCTCGCCAGCCGCCCAGCTCTGCCGCCGTAACGGGGTCCAACCGATGGCGCACGATCGTCTCCGTCCCGTGGGAGTGCCGGCCAGCCTCATGGCGCGTCAGATAGGGAATGCCAGCCCGCTGGCAGGTCTCCCGCCACGGTTCATCCGGTCCGTGGTTGTCGGCATACCCGAACACCCGCAGCGGCCCGCGGCCATATTTGACGCGCCTGGGCGGCAACAGACGCAACTCGCGCACGAGTTCGTCGGTCAAGTAGTAGACCCGCGGGTCGCCGTTCTTTGTCTTCCCGGCGTTGGCGCGCTTGTTGTCCAGGTCCAGATGCTGTGGCTCGAGCGCGATGCACTCCCCCAGCCGCGCCCCCGTCACCCACATAAACAGCGCCAGCACCCGGACGCGCGGGTTCACGGCATGGGCCATGAACGCCTCGATCCATGCGCGATTTCCGGCCTTCTTTGAGACCTTGGCCTCTTGGAAGCGTTTGATCTTGATTGGGGAGCAGAGCCCGCGGTCGGCTGCGAAGTTTATGATGGCGCGAACTGGCTTGATGACGCTGCGGTTGCGTGTGCTCCCCTTGGCGTCTGGGTAGAGCTCCAGCGCCAAGGCGCGCACGTCGCCAGGCTTGATAGTCGCTAGTCGACGCTGTCCAAAAGCACGGACGAGCGGCTCCGTGTACCGTCCTGAGTGCCCGTCTCGGCGGTAGAGGATATAAGCGTCAGCGAAGGTTGCCTCGTTCTCGGCTCCATAGATGGAGGCCTTGATGAGACGCGCTTCCGTTTGGGTTCGGATGCTTTCAGCGATTTCTGGGTCGCGAGTTTTAATGCTTCTTCGAACGCGTTCACCTGCAACAGTTCCGGCGAGCTGGGCGACGCCTTTGCGCCACGTGATTTTGAGGGGCATGCTTTCAACTCCATGAACCGCCGGAACTGCTCAAGGGTAACATAGAGCTTGCCGCGGATCTCTGTCGCGCACCCGTGCTCGCGTAGCTCCTCCTTCAATGCGCGCTCGTTCAGGCCAGGAAGCAAGGCCATGACGTCGTCGAGGGTAAACGGCGCAAAGAGCGTAGTCATTCCATCTCACCTGGCAGGTCGAATCCGACCGGATCGGCTGTGGCCGGGACGCTGGCTCCACGCTTCAGCTCTTCGTAGCGACCCGGCATCACGATCAGAATCTTGGCTGATCCACATCTGATGCAGGTGCCGTTCGCCTTCATGTGGCGCAGGGCGACTTCCATTGGACATGGCACCTGGTAGGCATCCCAGAGCTCGCCGCACGATGCGCAGTGGTAGCCGTAGGTCTGGCGCTCGGTGAAGAGATCCATGGTTGCTTCCATTTGCCGGTAGCGGATGAACTGGTCGCTCATGGTTGTTGCTCTACTACTGCCGGTCATAGAGATCACGCTCCCTGTTGCGCTCGATCTCGATCTTGTTCGCGTTGTCGTGGAGCCAGCAGGCCAAAGCCCGCATGTCGATGACGACGTGCATGGGGTCCGTCTTCGGGCGGTCCCGCACCGTGCCGGCTTTCCGAATTAGTGCCTTGCAGGACTCGATCACGGCGTACATCGCGTCCTGTTTCCAGAACGGCTGCCGCAGTTCGCGGCTGGTTGGAAGTGGGCGGTTCATTCCCCATCCCCGCAGTTCATGAAGCGGGCAGCAGCGATCGCGGACGGGAAGACCGCCTCGTAGACACGGCGGCCCCTCTGCCGAGGGCTTGCCATAGCGCGAGCCATCTCCCATTTGCGGGTCACGTCCGTCCCGCCCCACCAGAACCAAACCCGCTTCCAGTCGTATGGTCTGGCCCGGCCGCGTTTGCGGGTAGAGTGCAGGCCGTCCAGGGCGTCGTGGTGGCTCATAGCTTCACACCAGCATCGTGTTGACGAGATCGAACGCCGCCCACATCGCGCAGCAATGACAGCCAGGGGCGACTATCTTGCAGCGAGGCCCGTACTCCTTGCGCACGAACGCCTCGAAGGTGGCGATGAACGCATTCACTTCAGGAGGGCGCTGATCATCTAGCTCGCGCTTAATCATCCGCTTGGCGTCTGCCTTGATCTTGGCTCGGCGCGCTGGAGACTTGCGAGCTAGGGACTTCTTGAGAGAGACGGTCATTTGGACTCCTCGCTCAGAATGATCTCGCACGCCTTCGTGAAGTAGGCTGGCCGCTTCTTCTGATCCTTGACGGGGTCGAGGCCATCCTTGCGCATGAGGTCGTTGGCGAGAGCGTTGGCCCGCTTCTTTTGGTCGTCGGTCATCTCGCCCCTTATCCTCTTGCGGAAGGTCTCGATCTTGTCGGTCATGACGCCTCCAGGAGTTTGGATGTTGCGCACTCCGGATCAATGTCGCAGCCCCAGAAGTGGCGGCCATTGCCAATGGTAATGGTGGCGCGTCCGGTTGTGCCGCTGCCGGCAAAAGGATCGACGACGAGTTCTCCAGGCCTAGAGAACCGCCTTACGAGTTCCGCGAACAGGGGCTCGCTTTGCTGCCATGGGTGCCGCGACTTGTCTTGCTCGGCGGCCTCAGTCTTGATGACGTCTGACCACCATTCGCGGATCTTGGAGACGGGCGGTTTCTGGTACAGAAGAACGGGCTTGTAGCCCTGGAACAAGCCGATGCTGCTTATCCTGACGTTTCCCCCGCCCGGCGTCGGTACCATGTATTGCCAACGGTATGCGAGCCTCTCGCTGAGCCGGCTCATCACCTCTGGCAGGAAGATGTTGCCAGTCATGACGACGCACCAGCCTCCAGGTTTCAGCGTGCGCTCGGCCAAACTAGCCAGCGAGGAGAAGGTCGGCAGAAACTCTTCTGGGTATGGCGGGTCAGTGATGATGGCATCGACGCTGGCGTCGGCGAGCATCTCAGGCGTAATGTCATCGATGCCTACATGGTGCACGACATAGCTGCCGCCTGTTTGCTCGGCTAGCAGACGGTCGGCCTCGTCTCGCGCCTTGCGTGCCATCTCGCGCTTATAGCGCGCGGTCTTCTCACGGCGCTGGTCACGCTTGTACTGGGCCTCTGTCTTTCGGCGCCTGGGCCTCTTCCCTGCATCTTCCGCCTTCTTGCGGCGGTACCGGCGCTTCTTCTCAGTGTCCGTCAGGGCGCGCTTCCCGATCGGCTTGCGACCCCTTTTCGTGGACACTTTCTTGGACATCGGTTGTCCAAAAAAACGTCCACTAAATTCCCCCTCTTCCAGTGCCATCACGCGCCCTCCTCATCCGGCTCGTACAACTTGAACGGCGACAGTTTCATGTTCGCGTGGATCAAGCCGCGGACGCCAAACAGATGAACCAGGGCCTCGCCGCGCTGGAGATTGTTAACGACGCTGAACACATCGCTGGCCTGCTCAGGCAGTATCTCCCGCAGGATGGAGGGGTTCTTGTGCTTGAAGACGACGATGCTGTTGAGGTTCTGCCTGATCTCGGCTGGCACATCGCCGGCTGACTGCACGGACAGAACGAACCCGATCTTGAGGCTGCGCCCCTTCCTGATGTGCTGCGTCAGGGAGCTGACCGCAAGGTTCTTCAGAGCAGTGTTTCCGGATAGGAAGATGTCGGCCGCCTCATCGATGACGTGCACAACCTTTGGGCCGCGCGCCCTCCTGTGCTCGGCGATTTTGCCGAGCGCGTAGTCTAGGAACAGCCCGTAGCTCCGAGAGTCTCCGCCATCGCCATCAACGCGAATGACATGCACAGAACCAGCCCTGACCGAGGAGAAGAAGTCCACGGTTGGGCTGGGTTGCGCATCGCGCTTGCCCCACTGGGTGGTCTTGGTTTTCGGCTGTCTGGCAATCCAACTTGGCAGCCGTCCTTTCGTCCGAAGCCTTCGGCCAATGGCGCCGAATTGGTGTTCATTGATCTTCATTTTGAAGGGCAGGCTGCTAGCCAGCGCTGCTGCATCGTCGAAATCACCAAACCATGAGGTGAAATCGTCCCATCCCCACAGTTCCGATTTTTCGTGCTTCAGCGTCGCGAACCCAGCAAGGATAACGCCGAGCACATCCGCCATAAGCTCTTCGCCGTTCTTCCAGCAGATCGTGCTGGCCAGCATTTCCGGCTGGAGTTCGCATGCGGCCACGCGAATTGGAATAGCGTCCTCACGCTCAGACGGCCCGAGCGTCCAGAACGTCGCATCGGCTATGCCTTCCGGTTCGGTGTGGCGAGGGTTCGGCCGATCCATCGATATGTAATCGGGCTTGTGGTCGTACACGACGGTGGCGAAGTTCTCTGACTGTGCCGCCTTGATGATGTTCGCCAGACCGTTGGTCTTCCCCATGCCAGTCGTGCCGCCCACCAGCATATGGTGGCGGAGGATGTGCTCATTCACCCTAATCGGTATCGTTTGGCCCTGGGCGTCGGTGAGATTCGACAGCGTCCCAATTTCCCAGCCATGATCTGGCAACCCCGTAAAACGGCATATCTGGGCGGCTGACGCCTTCTCATGCGTGGTCCCGGCTCCAGGTCGCGTCATGGGTGCGGAAATTCGCCCGTCCATTTCATGGGCAAGCATTTCGGCTTGGTAGTAGTGCGCCGTATTCCAGATGGAATCCCTAGTGTAGCCCAACTCCTCACCGAGAACTTTGAGGGATCCACTAAGGCTGGCCGGATCAAACTCGCTCCTTGCGCTGATGTTGAGATCGATCTTCGTCGACATAATCTGCGAGAAGTAGGAGCCGTGAGCTGTCTCGCTGATCAGGTAGGTGAGTGATGGGACCTGATCAGCGCTGTGCGAGACCAGCTTCACGCGGCTTGCGGTTTTGATATCGCCAGGCTCGTCGGCGATCTGGATGAGCTTGCTCATATGCGGTACTCCCTCTCGTTCTCGAAGGAGATCGCGTGCTGACCCAACGAAGCGATAAGGTCTTTGCTAATGTGGACTGCGTCGGTCTTCGCGCGCACATGCTTGTCCACGAGTTCGAGCAGGAAGGGGATCTCATGGTTAAGTGAATAGCTGGGGTCGACCTTCAGTAGCGCCAGCCCGTGCATGACCATCGATGGATCGCACTCGAACTCGAAGGCTTTCTGCTTCAACTTATAGATGCATCGAACCCAGTGACTTGCCTTCTTGATCCAAGCTGTCGCGGGGTGGTCATTCTCTGACTGTTTATCCTTGCTGAAGCGCTTCTGCTCAAGCAGGCCCTTGTAGATATCGAAGATCCACCACTCGCCTGGCATCAGAGCTGAGCCAAGGCGCTTATGAAACGGGCTTGGCTCCTTGATGTAGCCGATGTAGCGGTGCTGGTTTTTCCGGATTTCATCCAGAACCCTGGCCCGCCCCATCTCCTGCGTGAGCAGGTTCTGCGTATAGATCGGACCGTCTAAAAGAACGAGACGACACCCATCATCGTTCGCTAGCTTGATGGCGGCCTCACGCTCCAGGAACTCTCGATACGTGCGCGTCCAGCTAGCATCCCCGGCAGCGTCCTCGAGGGCCTCTTGAAGCTCAAGCAGGCTTTGGATTTCATGAGGAGGCTTTTCGTCTCTATGTGTGCGCGTGAAGGTGACCTTGGGGGCACCTTGCTTTTTCGTTGTAACTGTAGCGATAGCGACGCCGAACACGACCTTGTCTGGCAAGATCGTCTGGGCAATTGCCGCGGTGCCGTCCACCGCCCCAATGAGGCCGGCCCTTTGCCACTCTAAGATTTCCGCCGTTACCGAAGCTGGCACATCCGAAAATCTTCCGAGTGTTCCGTTGTTCGACTTCTCCATTTGAGCGCGGACGATCGCATCAAACTCCGAAGCAACACATCTGGCGTCGCCAAGCAGGCGGGACACCATCGTCGTTCGGTTAAGGTAGATGTCAGTCACGTCTTCGCTGTTTTTGTATGCTGCCTTGAAGAATCCGTCGTCATTTGTGTCGCTAGTCATATCCAACCGTTCTCCAGTTTCGGATTGAGCCGTACATCTCACGCACAAAACGCTTCGTCACCCTCCTCTTCGCTCTACTGAACCGTTGATCTTCTTCCGAAACGGAGAATCCCGGCTGCCAGGCATCGGCCTTCCCTTCTTCTTCCACCGCGGCGGCTCGTCCTCGACTTGGCCGGCTTTCGCCAGGCACCTGCGGCGAAATTCTTCCTGCCTTGGGCTGATGCGGCGGGTTTTGGCGATCGCCTTGACGTCGCCCTTGGTCTTTACGGCGTGCTCGCCCTCCACCAGCGGCTGCATGTTGCTGACGTGATCGGTGCCACCGAGAGCCCGCGGCGTGATGTGGTCGTTCTGGGTGATGGCCTCGAACTCGGCGACGATCTGGTCGGCGGTCATTCCCTTCGCCCTATCGCGAGGGATGATGGGCTCGCCCGTCCCCCGCTTGAGCTCGAGGATGACCATGGCGTATCGCTCGACGCGCGTGAGCTGGCGACGATTGCTCATTTCCCCGCCACCATCTTCCTAGCGTCGGCAATCTCATCGGCCGAAAAGCTCCATCTCAGCCGACGGAAACTGGCCCCCTTCGCCATGGCGTCTGCGCATCGTCGCAGCCTTGCCCTTTTGTCCGCCGGGGCTCTCTCTGCATAGGGCTTTGCCGCATATCGGCAGCCCTTCTGCATGGCGCTGGCAAGAGCGAGAAACTGAAGGGTGGAAGGAAACTCTGACATGGCTAGGCGGCCTTCTCTGATTCACGGAGCAGCTTCTCGGCCGCCACGCCAACCTCGATTTCTATGATCTCGCAGATCGCATCCTTCAGCCGGGAGAACTCAGCCGACTCCTTTATCGCCTCATATGCGATCGATTTGACCTGCTTCTGGATGAGTAGGTTGCCGTCCAGTTCGTTGAAGAGCGTGGTGTCCTTGCTGTGTTTGAAGAACTCGCTCATCAACGCGTAGAGCTTGTCTGGATCGGTGGACGTGATGCGGGCCTGCTTGGTGACGGTGAACAGGCCAGCCCGCATCTCAAGCCACCGCCTGAGATGTTCTTCGTTCTGCGGCCGAAAGCCAGAAGGCGGCTGCTCCGGCCAGTTCAGGTATGCAGCGCGAATTATCGCGTAGAAGCGCCGCAACTGCGGAGTCGAGCGATTGTGCTTCGGCTCCTCCATTTGGACGGCTCCGCACTCGTGGCAATGGCGCTCAGTCATCGGTTCCTCGCTGCCAACAAACCTACGACCACGATGACGACATTGACGGCGGCCCACACGATTAGGATCGGTGGTCATTCCGCCGCTTCCACCTGTGCTGCCGGCCGCTTCGTGTTGCGCGGCGGCGCCTTCCCGTTCCGGCTCATGAGCGCCTTGCCGTAGATCAGCCGCATCTTCTCGATGCGAGCAGAGTCCATGACGGCGCGGGCCTCGGCGGTCTCATCCCATAGGCGCTTGCGCTCGGTGGCGTCTGGCGCCTTGTCGATGGCGGCCCCGAAGTCGACGATGATGGTGTCGAGATCGTTGGGCTCGACCGGCTTGGCTTCGGCGGGCTCTGGCTTTGCGGCTTCGACCGCCTGTGCCGAGATCGCTGGCTCCAGCCCTTTGACCGGCTCCATGTGGGGGATTTCATCGTTTACTGGCGGCGCGGGCGTCCTGTCATAGCGAGACGGCTTGCCGGTCAACTCACGATGCAGGCTGTCGAAGTTGACCTGCAGCTCGTGCAACGACATCAGCTTCTCGATTTCCGTCCGGCTCGAGGATTTGAAGTGCTTCTTCACGAGCTCGGCCCGCTTCATCTTGCTTTCTTGTGATGAGCCTCCAAGCCCGTGCTCCAGCAATAGCGAGTCCAGTTCCTCCACCACGATCTCTCGACGAGTGTGGTTGTTGTCGCGCGCGGGATCGTCAGGGATCATCGCGGCAGAGTTCGACTTCTCGTCAAAACCGCGCTGTGTTCCGCCGAGGTTCAGGTATTCGACGTGCGGCAAGAACGACGCAAACGACGGGTTTTTGATCGTCTTTCCGTCCAGCGATTTGATATCTGGGCGGCGATCCTTCAGGACGTGGGCGACGTGAACGATCTTGTTGGCGTCCAGATCGTGCTCTCGCTCCATCTGCACGAGCAAGGAAGGCTCATAACCTAGCTCGCTCTCCGCCTTCAGCTTGACGCCGGTCTTCTCAATCTGCCTCTTGCCGGCATCGTCAACGTAGTGCTCGTACTCGAAGCCCATGCGACCGCACATGATCGCGTGTATCGGGTCGTTGAGAAAACGCGTGGTGAACTTGTTTCGCCACTCGTTCTTGAGCCAGCCCCAATCCTGGAACTCAAGACCTCGCTTGCGGCCCTTCTTCTCCTTGTAGGTCTCCGTGAACTCGACCCAGAAAGCCGTGATGGAGTCGATGAGGAGGACGGACGCCTCGTCACGAGCGATCGCCATGGCTTGCGCCAGATCAGTGAACGCCGTGGTCGCCGCGACCTGCAAGGGGATGCCGGCGTCCTTGAATTGCGCCACCATCCACGATGAGCCGCCCTCGCTGTCCACGAAATAGACGGGCTTGTCGGCCTGCGGCAGTTTCAGCTTCTGCATGTGCTGCACCATGCCGATGGCGAGCGAGCATGCTGTGTAGGTCTTGCCACTGCCGGCGAGACCCATGAAAGCGGCCTTGAGGTATGCAGCGTTGTTCTCAGCGGGCTTGAAAAGTGCCATGGCCTCTACTCCTTTGAACTTCCATCGATTGCAGCCAGCGTCTCTCTGAGGAATTTGATCGCTTCCTCGGGCGATGAATTGTCTCGGATCATGGCCAGCCCCTCGGTGACTTTCGCCCGCCCGGCCTGAGCACTCAGCAGGCGGTTGGATTCCTCTAGGGCGGTCATCAAGAACCCGCGCCGCGCAACGAGATCGACAACGACTTCGGCGGCGACATTGCCCACATGTGCGAAGGTGTCTGACATGTCAGTTCACCGTGCCGTGGTCGGGCTCGTCCTCTGCGTCTTGTGCTTTGATGTTCGCGACAACCGCGCTGTGGATGTCGGCCACCGCCTCAAGCTGGTGTCGTGGATCGACGTGGCTCTCAATGATGAATGAGAGCACAAGGCAAAGAGCCATCATTGCGTCGCTGGGATGCGGGTTGAGACCGTTGAGCGCCTTGAAAATCACGTCGGCAACGGCCTCTATCTCGTCCAGTTTCTCGGTGTCGTTCGTTACCCGGAGCATCGCCTTACCCTCCGATCGCGCGCACGAGGGCGAACATCACGATGCCTGCCATGGTGCCGCCCAAAGTCGCGAAGATACTGATGCGAAGAGCTTCCACTTTCCGTCTCCCGTCGAAGATGGGGTTGCGCCCCCAAGACCCGCACTCACGAACGCAACCCCACTCTCCGCCGCTACTGATCGCGTGCCCTCAACACCGCGCCCCGCACGCGGTACGCGACCAGCTCCCCCGCAAACTCACATCCAGTCGGCGAACCGCGGTATCGCGTCGCCGACTTCGCAGTCGATGCCGGCCGCGACGTCGTCTTCGGTCGCCTCTTCCATGACGAGCAGCTCGTGCCGCTCGGCAACGTCGATGATGTCGAACCCCTCGACGTCGTGGCCGTCGAGCGCCTCTGTGATCACGATCCGGGAGAATGTCTTGAGCTTCTCGTTCTCGCCCTCGAGCTTGGCGATCATGGCGATGAGCCTGTCGATGGTGCTGTCATTTCGGATGAGTGGGATGACGTTCATGGCTGGCCTCCCTGATGCAGGTGTTTGATGCGGGCTTCTTGGATCATCGCCTCGCGCACGGACGGGGCGGCGGCTCGGCGCTTTGCCGACCAGAATCTGGCCCGCTCCTCGACCTCACGCTTCCACTGTTCCGCCCGCTCTGTTTTGAGCAGCCGGTCGATGGCGTCTTCCCTCCCCATTTCCGGGGGTGGACTCGGGGTGGGGTTGGTGTTTGGTGGTGGGAAGAAGGGAGCGAAGAACCAGAGCATCAGCCCCTCCATGCCCGGATGGTCTCGACGGGGTGCAGGAGGAACATCAGCGGCAGGACCACGAGGAGCACGATCGCGATCTGCTGGCGGGTGGGAAATACGTGCATGAGGTGACGCCTCCAGTGTCAGCGTCACCGAGGCCGGGTCATCCCGCCGACTTTGAGGTAAGGCCCTCGGGCCTAGTGGGTTTGCGTTTGCAAGAGCCCGTGCCTCAGTGACAGGAGTTACACTGCCAGCGCGTTGCGAAAAACGCAATAGAAAAAATTCAGATTTTCAGAAATCGTTGCCCAAGTGGCCTTACCGCAACACTGGAAAACCTGGGACTGGGGTTAATCAAAAGATCGCGACCTCGTGGTAGCCCACAACTAGACCTTTGATTTCGATGGTCTCGCCAGCCTTCGTTGGTGCCGGGTACACGAGCGCAGCATCTCCAACCTGAATGCCGGACTGAAGCTCGAGACGAACCTGCCCGCGGGCTGAGATGCGCACGGTTCGCAGGGTGTCCTCATGGAAACCCTTGCGCGTGCGCCGAACGTGAACCACGTCGTTGGCAACGGGCCGACTCCGCAGATCGGAGTAGGGCACGCAGATCACAAAACGGTTCGGCTCCGCCTCGATCTTGCAGGCATATTGCCTCAAGTCGGACACCCTCGGATCAGGCGAAGATGGAATACGCTCAGCTATTGCCACTGCTACCCCCGCTTCTCTCCAGACTGATGGGGCAATCACCACGGTGATGCCCATCAGAGGCACCGCTTGCTCTCTCCCCAATGCTGAGAGCTGCTCTGGAGGCTGAAATGTGCCTACACTGCCTTGAGGCACTTCCTCTTCCAGATACGCGGCTATCTTCGGAACCTCGACGAGCTGCAGCCGGCGCTCGCCTTTTAACAACGCTGTTACGCCACTCGGATGCACGCCTAACACTCCCGCCAGACCCTTCTTTGTCTTGCCTGGCTTCTGCAAACCCCGAACAATCCAGTCCAGGTACAGCTGCTGATTGTTGCTCACGCGCATCCCCCGGGTGCCTCGCCGAGCGTGAGCTATACCTGTTGGCCTGAGAGCCACAATAATCATGCCGTGGGAAAAACACAACAGCTCTCTTGGGTCGTCCCCAAGTAGCTTCTGATTTACAGTAAGCCGCTTGACAGGCATTTGCGATTAACGCAAAGTAAGCGGCATGCCCACTCGCAAGTACCTGGAACCGGCCTACAGCCTCATCATGAAGTTCAGCGGCCCAGAGCGGCGGTTGAGCAAGGGGATCGATGCGGTTGCTGCCATCACCGGGGCGGATCGGACGCGCGTGTATCGGTGGATGCGCCCAAAGGAGGCCGGCGGAACGGGAGGCACAGTGCCTCACGGGCAGGCCAACAAGCTTCTCGAGTTCGCGAAAAGGGAACGGGTGCCCGTTCAAGCTGAAGATTTTTTCTCTAACCGATCTGCAGCGTAGGTTACGCAAAACTACCCCCCCCCCAACGGGGTTGTGACGGTTCGAAGGCGGTAAGTAACAACTACGTTAAAGCCTAACTTGGATTAGTGCATAGGCAAGCCGGAATAGCAAGTTCTAGTTTTGTTCTATGCGACCAGTTGCGTACCACCTCACCGTTTCTGGGGTTGACAAGCGAGTTTCCGGCCTCATGGCCCGAGGTCGGTGAGTGGTGTGCGTCTAGTACCGAGGGCTCCCTACAGCCCTCGGGCACACTGCACAGACGTATCTGCGTAGCTGCGTAATTGCGTACCCGCGAGGAGGGGGCTTCTCGCGCACCATTGTGGCTTCCGAAAGTCGGGGGACGGCTTGTCGTACACAAATCCATGGTCCGTTGAGAGCAATGTCGAGCTGCTCAAGCAGCTCCATGCGGAAGGCCATCCTGCCTCCCACATCGCGGCTCGGATTGGCGGCACGGTCACGCGCAACGCCGTGATCGGCAAGGCCAACAGGCTCGGCCTATCCGGCAACCCACGTCTTCAACGTCGCGAGCGTCAGCGCAACAGAGCGGAGCGTACCACCACCAAGAGATGGCGACGCCCCATGAGCACGCAGAAAAACCGTGTCGCGGAACTGTTCGATACCGAGCCAATCATAACCGAGCCCGCGATTTTCATCCCGGTGGGGCAGCGGAAAAAGCTCACGGAACTCGCTGACATCGGGGAATGCAAATGGCCAATCGGCGACCCCCGCGAGCCCGACTTCCACTTCTGCGCTGGCAAGCAGGTGCGCGGCCTCCCCTATTGTGACTTTCACGCGAGGCGCGCTTTCCAGCCGCCACAGCCACGTCGCGCGGCCCCCGCCCAAATCGAAGTTTCAGCAAATGCCTCCGCCCTGGAGGACGCATAGCCGAGTACATGCGTAAGCGAGGAAGACAGTATCCGCGTTCGGATCAATGAAACCCAACCGGAGAATTACGTGATGAAGTTGAAAGCACTACTACTGGGGGGCGCAGTTGCGCTCGGCCTAATGAGCAGCCCAGCGGCGGCTTGGACGGGATGCGGTGTCTCGTTGGGAGCCAGCGCGATGGTGGGCTCGCTCGACTTCGGGGCTCCGATTGACATCTCGAGCAGCGGCCAGCGCGCCGACGTCGGGCTGTCTTGCGACATGCGTATGGGCACATCGCCGCTCATCATCGGAGCGTTCGCGCGTTACGGCCACTTTTTCGGCGATTTGGAGACCATCGGCCTTGAGCATCAGGTGAGCCTAGGCGCACGCGCTGGAGTCCTCGCGTCTGAGTCTGCCCTGATTTACGGCCACGCCGCGTGGACGCGCACGCAGGTTACTGGGCTCGACGGCATTAACGGTCTGACGATTGGCCCAGGTGTCGAGGTTCGCCTCGCTGGCTCGCCGCTCTACCTGTCTCTCGAATACGGTTACGGCATCCCGGACGTTTCCGAATTTACCAGCGCCGACGTGCGCACGCATGAGTTTGCGGCACGCCTGACGTGGAAGTTCTACCAGACGAAGACCGTGGCGTTCACCAACGAGAGCGACCCGGCACCACGCGCTCGCGACCCCAAGCTGAAGTAGGTGGGCCATGCGCACAGATGACAGCGTCGAAGCGGAGCGTATCTCGCGCGAAGTGTTCGAGGATCTGCCGCGGCGGTTGTTGCCGTTGCTGCTCATCGTCCTGTTGTTGGCGTCGCTGGTCGTGAGCGGGGGAGATTGAGAGGGACGGCGCGGGGCTCAATGAAGAGCGAGCCCCGCGCCAACTCGCTGACAGCGGCGAGGACGATGTTGTTGATGCGGCGGCGTGCCAACAAAACCGATGCATCAACCGGGTGCCCCTAACACCCGAGCCTCCATCGTCCTCACCAGTGTCAGTGCGTAGTGGCACACGAGGGACGCATGCTGGATCTGGGAAATAGCAATGACCTGACGGGCCAACGGTTTGGGCGCAGAACGGTCATTGCCTACGCTGGGCGATCTAGTGATCGCAGCAGGTCAACACTTTGGCGAGCCAGTTGCGACTGCGGGACGGAAGAGATTCTCACGCAGCCAACCCTTTACAAATGCGCGCGCCGCAATGGCGGCTGTGGGTGCATCCAACGCAAGAGGGCCGAAGAGGCCAATCTGCGGCACGGCCACACAAGAAGGCGTGGGGACACGCGAACCTACCGAATTTGGCAAGCCATGCGCCGGCGCTGCCGCAGCGAGAACCTACCGCAGTGGGTCGACTATGGCGGCAGAGGGATAAGCGTGTGCGCGCGATGGGAAGCGTTTGAATGCTTCCTCGCCGATATGGGAGAGGCACCGCCGGACAGAAGCATCGACCGCATCGACAACAATGGGGACTACGAACCCGGCAACTGTCGATGGGCAACAAGGTCAGAGCAGAGAGTGAATAGTCGCCCCAAAGGGCCAAACAAGAACCCACGCAAGAACGCAGGAATAACGGGGGACGCATGTCTGCGGTAACAAACAACCATCCTGACGCCCGCGTCGTTAGCGTCCTACGATACATGCTCATCATCATCGGCTTCGCCGCGATGCTTACGGTGATGTACTGCACTGGCCGGTTTGGCTGGTCTCTTCAGGAACTTGAGTCAGATCGCTGGGCCAGCGCTGTGCTGCATGTCCTAGGTGATGCTGCGGGCGCCGGATTGGTGGCGATCGCTGGCATCATGCTTGGGTGGGTCGGCTGGCGCTGGAAGCTCATGGGCAGCATTGCCATGCTCTGCGCCTTG
>Ga0137465_1000531_pt1 | contig 14165 bp, 11 predicted proteins | sample EasRivERMGT828_2_FD_104906 | JGI IMG/M metagenome (GOLD analysis project Ga0137465, IMG submission 104906) | Soil microbial communities from meander-bound floodplain in the East River, Colorado, USA - East River MetaG ERMGT828_2 | ecosystem: Environmental > Terrestrial > Soil > Floodplain ... | reverse complement strand
GGGACTGGCAACAATGCTTGGCCTCTCGATCATCCCACTTCAAATAGAAATACATATGATAGTGAAAAACGTCTTGCCCAACACAGCTTCCGTTTGTCTGTGTCACATAGATCCCATCGCAGGACAACCCCTCACGCATCGCTTTCGCGATCTCGATGGACTTTTGCACGATCGATGACGCTGTTTCGTTGTCCAGAGCAAATATGTCCTCGATGTGTTTCCTGGGAACGATCAGTGGGTGGTGCTCCAAAGACAAGAACACGATCACGCAATCGTTTTCATCGATGATGTACGCTGGGATCTTTCCAGCGATGATCTTGCAGAACGTGCAGTCGTCCATTTCCTTCGAGTCGCTCACGATTTCTCGCGCTGGACATGCGGAACGAGTTCTTCCAGTGCCTCCTGATCGCAGCCGGACCATGCCTTCAGCAGCAGCGTCAAATCCGTCTGTTGTGCCGTGGACATGGCCTCATTGTGAGATCCCGCATCGCGCCGGTCAAAATTTTCGTTTTCAGAATGGCGTGTGGAGCAGGATCGCGGGCAAGGTCTTCTTCTGAGTTTCACGAACATCGCTCCGCAAAATGCGGGGGAAGCGGCGAGGCGGCTTAAACAGGCGATCGACGGAAAAAGAACGAGATAAGCCTGGAGAGCAAGCCCGCCAGTACTGGCAACGCAAGTAATGTCAAAGTCGAGGGTTCAGAGACCTGTCCCATCCTGAGGCGTTCGCCGCCGTCAGCATACACCCAGTCAATCAGGGTAACCGTTGGCCGAGGGGTCGAGGAGTTTTGGACAGTAAGGTGAAGCCATCCTTGATAGGTTGGTCCTGTCCGATACGTCGAGAATAAGAGCGCAACGAAAAAATCTCCGTCACCAGCGTCATACCCACGTCCCCACAAAACCTCCGAGCCGCTTCCGAAGCGGGCATCCAGCGGGTAAGCGTCGCCGAGTTTCAGGCGCGTGATCAAGGGGAAAGCCTCGGGAGTGTAGGCCATCGCCACTTCCGCTCCAGCATGGATGTCATTCGTGCCGCCTGCAGGCTCCCCAGTGATAATCGACAGTTCTCTCGGTAACGCGTGAACTGACACGCAGTCTCACGCTGGACGTCCGGTACATCGGGACGCGAGGCACGGGGTTGTACGGCTGGTTCGATCTGAATACTCCCAACGTGTTCTACAACACGGCGCTGTTCGACGCTCTCGACCGCACACGAAGGGGCGAAAACGCGGAGTTGTTCGATCAGATGTTCCTCGGATTGAATTTGAATCCGAACGTCAGGGGCTGCGAGCCGGCGAACCCGACTGCCCTGTGCGGTCCCGTGAATGGGACGACACAGAGAGGATCGCAGCATCTGCGGCTGAGCACGACATTCCGGGATGCGCTCGCGAATGGAGATTTCGTTACGGCTGCGAACTCGTTGAACTACTACAACGGCATCGGAAGCGGTCCGGCCGGCGCCGTCCTGGGAGTCGGCGGCGAGCGTGGCAATGTTTTGCGACGCGCCAATAAGGGATTCAATGTTCCGGGAGGAACCGCCATCGCGGGAGCACCTGTTGTGCCTGCGGGATTGTTTCCGGAAAACTGGATCTCAGCCAATCCGCAATTCAATCAGGCGAGCTACTGGACGAACTCGGGCAAATCCAACTACCACTCGCTCCAGATTCAAGGCACGGTGCGGCCGACGCATGGGCTCAGTCTTCAGAGCACCTATATCTGGTCGAGATCCCTGGAAACGCCGCTTGTCGGATCGGCGCTGGGATCCGGATTGAACACGGTGCCGAGCTTTACGGATCCGACAGACCGAGACAAGGATTACGCGCTCAGTCCGAACCACGTCACACATGACATCCGGACCTTCGGGACGTTCGAATTGCCCCTCGGTCCGGGGAAGCTGCTGTTCAACAACAGTTCCGGCGTGGTAGCGCGCCTGATCGAGGGTTGGCAGACCAGCTTCATTATCAATGCGAGCACGGGACACCCGCCGGCGTCACAGCCACTTACCTGAATGGCTTAACGGCGAGTCCGACTGGACTGTATGGCAACTCGGCTCCCGATGTCGTTGGGTCATTCTCGTCGAAGGGATTCGGAAAGGTTCAATGGGATGGCGATTTCGGGACGTTCTTCGGTTCCGATTTCGCGAGAGTTTCCGATCCTCAATGTGCCACTGTCGCCGCGGAGCTCAGGACGTATTGCACGATTCAAGCGATTACCGACGCAAAGACAGGCGCCATTCTCCTTCAGAATCCCAAACCCGGCACGCGCGGTACGCTCGGCCGTCAAACGATGGAACTTCCCGGATCCTGGACCTTTGATGCCGCCCTCAGCAAGAGGGTGCGAATCAGCGAGTCGAAGAATCTGCAGATCCGAATGGACGCTACGAATGTTTTCAATCATCCCATTCCCGCCAATCCCATTCTGAACATCAACGGGAATAATCCATTCGGCGCCATCCAGGAAAAAGGCGAGCAGAGACGATTCTTCAAAGCATCGGTTCGCCTGAATTTCTGAGTTCAATTACTGTGGGCGCGGTCACACCTTCATAGACCGCGCCTACAGTAACCGCTTATGATACCCGCGCGTATCGGAGGCAAATGATGTTGAAGAGAGCGATGCTGTTCCTGGTGTGTATTTCCGCTATGACGGCGCAACAGGTAGGACGTTTGCCAAGGGTTCCTCTTCCGGATGGGGCAACCGTTGTTAACAGTGTGGAAGGACCATTGCGCGTGGTCGTGGTGACGAAAGGTCTGTCGCATCCATGGAGTCTCGCATTTCTGCCGGACGGCAGGATGCTGGTGACGGAGCGGTCCGGCCAGGTGCGCGTCATTCGCGATGGTGTCCTCGATCCGAAGCCGCTCGCCGGAGTACCGAAGGTTCACGCCGTTCGGTTGTCCGGCTTAATGGACATCGTGCTGCACCCGAACTTCGCGCAGAACCAGATTGTTTATCTGACGTATACGAAAAACGTGAAGCCCGAACCCCTCGAAGTCGCCACGACGCTGGCTCGCGGCCGGTTCGTGAACAACGCATTCGTCGACATGAAGGACATCCTCACGTCTGATACGTGGCCGGGCAATGGCGGTTCGGCGTCGCGCATCACGTTTGGTCCCGACGGCATGTTGTACATGACGACAGGCGCGTCCAACGGGGACTTCGCGCAGATGCCATCCAGCCTCCGGGGCAAAGTGCTGCGCCTGCGCGACGACGGCACTGCTGCTCCGGGCAATCCCTTTGCCGGCCGTGCCGGCCATGCTCCGGAAGTCTTCTCTCTCGGACACCGCAATTCGCTCGGGCTTGCATTCCATCCAACAACCGGTGCGCTGTGGAATAGCGAGATGGGCCCGAATGGCGGCGACGAGGTCAACATCATTCAGCCGGGCAAAAACTACGGCTGGCCTCAGATCAGTTACGGCCGCACTTACGAAGGGCCGCCCGTGTCCGCGGTGCCGTGGCGAGAGGGAATCGAATTGCCCTGGGCATACTGGGTCCCCGGAATCTCACCATCGGGGCTTTCGTTCTATACCGGAGACCGGTATTTCCCAGCGTGGAAGAACAGCGTTTTCATCGGCTCCATGCGTGTCGGTCAGGTCGAAGGCACCGGCCACCTCGTGCGAATTCAGTTCGACGAGAACGGCCACGAGCGCCGCCGTGAGCTGATGTTGACGAATCTTGCCCAGCGGATCCGCGACATCAAACAGGGTCCCGATGGTTTCCTCTACCTGCTGACTGAGGAAGATAACGCGGCCGTTCTCCGTCTGGAAGCGGTCCGTTAGGACATGCATGGACGCGTTACGCTGTTGATTCTGGTAGTCGCGATCGGGCCGTTCATCTGGGGATCGATCGTGTACTGGTCAATGTCGAAGCTCTGGCCGCCAGGACATTCAAGTCCCGGGAAACCGCGCAGGGGATCGGACGAACCACCACCGCTCGATTATCAGATTTAATTCATGTCACCAGAACTGACCGAGTTCCTTCGGCTGACGCCTCTTGGCGTGGTGGTCGGAGCGTTCGGGACACTGATCGGGGCTGGTGGCGGCGCCGTAATGGTGCCGGTCCTGCTGGCCCTTCTGCCTCAGGAAACACCGGCCACCATCACGTCCATATCCATGGCCACGGTATTCTTCAACGCATACTCGGGCACGGTCGCTTATATGCGAATGGGCCGTGTCGACTATCGGATGGGTACTCTCTTCACGCTGGCCAGTTTGCCGGGTTCGGTATTTGGCGTCCTTCTTATTCATCAACTCCCGCGCAACCTGTTCGATCCGCTTTTCGGGCTTCTGCTTCTGAGCGTCGGCAGCCTGCTGTTCGCGTATCCACTCGGTTCGTCGCAAGTCAATCCACGTTCCCATGGCTCGACGAGTGGCCACGATACGTTCATTGGTTCGATCGGCACTGCCTACATCGCAGTGTTATCCAGCTTGATGGGCATTGGCGGGGGAATCATCCATGTCCCGTTCCTCGTCAGGATATTAAAGGTGCAGCCTCATACAGCCACGGCTACTTCACATTTCGTTCTTACCTTTGTTGCGCTCACGGCAACCGTAACGCATGTGGTAATGGGCGACTTCAACGAAGGACTGCCTCAAGCGATGTACCTGGCAGTCGGCGTCATGATGGGAGCGCCCGTAGGCGCTGCGCTATCCACCCGGCTTCATGGATCACTGATCATCCGATTGCTTGCCGGCGCCCTGTGCCTGGTTGGATTGCGTCTGCTCGTTCGTCTCTTCTGACGCAAATGTGGCCTTACAATCTCCGCGGGAGTTTTCATCGTGGAGCACATCTTAGACGACGCTGAAGTACGCGTTCTTGGCTCGCTGATCGAGAAGGAGATCACGACGCCGGACTATTATCCGCTTTCGCTGAATGCGTTGATGGCGGCGTGCAACCAGTCATCGAATCGCAATCCGGTGATGCATTTCGACGAAGCCACAGTTGCCCGGGCGGCCGACAGCCTGCGTGAAAAGAAACTCGTGCACCAGGTGGATCGGGCCGAATCGCGTGTAATCAAGTACAGGCACGTCCTGTATGAAGCGATGAGCATGACGCGGCCGGTTATCGCCGTAATGTGCGTGTTGATGCTTCGAGGACCGCAGACCGTCGGAGAAATCCGCACCAGAACGAATCGGCTTTACGACTTTGCCGGTCTCGAACAAGTGGAGATTACCCTGAATACTCTAATGTCGGGTGAGTCGCCGCTTGTCGCCCGCCTTCCGCGTCAGAGCGGACAGAAAGAAGTCCGTTACGCGCATCTTCTTTCCGGTGAAGTAAGAATGACCGAGCCCGAAGGCGAGGCAGAACCGGAGCCGGATCGGATCGGCAAACTGGAGAAAGAAGTGGAAGAGTTGAAGAGGCAGTTCGCGGAGTTTAGAAAACAGTTCGAGTAGGGGTTACGTTCGACAAACATCGGTTACTCCATGCGCAGGACAGACGACGGATCGACCGAAGCCGCGCGTCTTGCCGGAATGTACGAAGCTGCCAGCGCGACTGCTAAAAGCACCAGTGATGCTGAGAGAAAGCTCACAACGTCGGTCGGTCGGACGCCATAAAGCAAGGTGCTCAGGACGCGTCCTAAAAGAAGTGACCCCCCGATGCCGATCAGTGTTCCGAGGCCCGCGAGAAACCCGCCGTGGCGGAGAATCATCAGGATCACCTCGCCGCGCTGGGATCCCAGCGCCATGCGGATGCCAATCTCGCGTGATCGAAGGCCGACGGAATACGACATGACGCCATACACGCCCACAGTCGCCAGCACCAGGGCCACGGACGCGAACAGCGACAGCAGCGCTGTACTCAACCATTGCGGAGAAAGCGAACGGCCGACGACTTCGTCCATGGAGCGGACGTCATAAACCGGCTGCTCCGGATCGACCTCGTGAATGGCGGCAATGACGCTTGCGGCAAGCTGGTTCGGATCCTGGTTGGTGCGAACCGCCAATGCCATCCGAGGTTGCAGCCGCTGTTGATAGTTCCAATACACCTGGGGCCGCTGATCGACGCTGAGCCCGTCGTGCTTGATGTGCCCCACCACTCCAACGACTTCCCACCACGGCCCTTCCGGTCCGCCGATGCGCAGCCTCTTGCCGATGGCGCTCTGCTTCGGCCAGACACGACGGGCGACTTGCTCGTCGATAATGCTGACGCGAGGCCGGCCCACGGTGTCCGAGTCCTCGAAGAATCGGCCTTCGATCAGGGGTATTCCAAGCGTCCGAAAATAATCCGGCGTCGCTGTCCGCCAATCGAAGTTTCCGATTTGCAGAACTCCGAATTCATTCCGCGCCAGATCCGTCCCTTCGAAATCCACAGATCCTGTCTGAGTTCCACCGGCAAGAGGCAGGCGATTGACCATTCCCACTGACACAACGCCGGGCAAGGCGCGCACGCGCTCGACTATCGATTTGCAGAATCGACCGAAGGCGGCGTTGTCGCGAAGGTGGGATTCCGAAAGAGCCAAATGGACGGAAAGAATGTTGTTCGTTCGAAATCCGGGATCGACTTTCTGCAAGGCGACGAAGCTGCGGATGAGCAAGGCCGACACCACCATCAAGATGATCACCGCGGCGATTTGCGAAACGACCAGCCCGCCCCGCAGACGAGCAGCGCCTCCGCCCGAAATGGTAGTTCGGCCGGACTCTCGAAGTACCTGGTTGATGTTCCAGCGCATTACCTGAAAAGCCGGCGCGATTCCGGCAGTTGCGGCGGTTCCAATGAGAATAGCTCCGGCGAACAGCATGACCCGCCAGTCCATTTGAATGGCTTCGAGCCGAGGCATCGTCGAGGGCAACAGCGGGACGAGCAGAGACAATAGCCAATACGCCAGTAGCACGCCGCATATCCCGCCGGCAACGACGAGTGGCACGACTTCCATCATGGACTGCAGGATGAGTCGGCCTTTATTGGCGCCCAGCGCGGCTCGAAGAACGAGTTCCTGGCTGCGGGCCATCGAACGAGCCAGGAGCAAGTTGGCAAGATTCGCGGAGCCGATCAGCAGCAGGCCGAGAACGGCGCCAAGCAGGAAGTAGAGAGGCGTGCGCACCCTGCCGACCAGGTCGTCGAGAGCGGACGAGACATCAACCGTGAATCCTTTTGCCGGCGGAAACGCCTGCCCGATGCGTGCCTGAATCTCCTGCAATTGCGCTTGGGCCTGGGCAAGCGTGACGCCGGGTTTCAGTCTGGCCAGGGTTGCGTAGTCGAACGTAAATCTCGATTCGTTCGGATTCATCGTGATCGGCGTCCAGAGGGCGAATTCCCGATTGGGGTATTGAAACTCCTCGGGCATGACTCCGATAACGTCGTACGGCAAGCCGTTGAGTCGAATCTTCTTTCCAACGATCTCCCGGTCGCCGCCGTACCGGCGCAGCCACAAGCCGTAACTCAACACGACCTTGTCTTCAACTTTCTCTTCTTCATCGGTGAAGACCCGGCCAATCAACGGCTGTACGCCCAGGACCCGGAAAATGCTGGCGGTCTGGCGTCCACCCAGGACGCGCTCCGGCGTTCCGTCGCCGGTGATGTTGAAATTCTGGACGAGCTTGGTCAGTCCGATTTCCTGGAAGACATCGTTTTCCTTGCGCCAGTCGAGATAGTTGGCGATACCCGATGTAAAACGGCTTGAATCGGGGGCGATAGTCCAGATGCCGACGAGTTGTTCCGGTTGCGCGTATGGAAGCGGACGAAGAGTCACTCCGTAGACCACGCTGAATACGGCAGTCGTTGCGCCGATTCCCAATGCGAGCGTGGCAATGACAGCAAGCGCGAAGCCGGGATTCTTCAACAGCATGCGCGTGCCGTGGCGAAAATCCTGCAGCGTGTTCTCAATGAAAGGAATAGTGATGAGCAATCTTTTGAAAGTCATTGTTCAACTCCTGCTCGTGCCGGCAGGATCGGCGCCGCGCGGACAACACGATGATAACGTGTGTGGAAGCTGAAACAAAAATGCCTCGGCGGGTTATAACCACCGAGGCATTTAGAATCTACAACGACAGTCTGCCGTTCACGCTTTCGGAGAGAGCTTAGAGTAGCAGCGTGGGTGATACGCCTTGTCCAATACCACTGTGCGATCTTCCAAGGGGGCGATCCGGAGACAACATGATTCGCACCAGACTTTGAAATCCGGCTTCGGGGTTTCGACTTTTGCTTTCATGGAAACACTCTCCTTGTCCTGTCAACATCGACTCTTCGTCGCGATCAAGTGTGCTAAGTCTCAGTATCGGTTGCGTCCGCCGCCGCCGCCGCCATTCCGACCACCGCCGCCGCCGCCGAAGTCTCTTTTCACCATAGGTTTCGCTTCGTTGACGGTAAGGGCGCGGCCGTCAAGCTGCGACCCATTCAATTGGGTGATCGCTTTGTCCGCATCCTCTTCGGACATGGTTACAAAGCCAAAGCCTTTCGAGCGGCCTGTATCGCGATCGGTGATGATGCTCACGGCCTCCACGGTGCCACAGTGGGCAAAGGCGTCAGTAACATCGTTCTCGGTGGTCTGGAAAGAAAGGTTTCCAACAAACAATTTTTTCGACAATTTTATTCACCTAACTTGTAAGGGAACTTCCGGGACTTTGCGGTAGGGATTAAGGAACAATCGATAACCGGTCAGGAACAGGAGGCTGCCGAACAGTTGAAATTTGGCGACTTTAGTATCGCCTTTCAAACAATACACTAAATGGGGCTCACGCGGGGAAGTACTTCGCGCACGTTTCAGAACATCATGAAAGATTCTGCGCCGAAGCAAACTGATCCAATCCAAAATCAAATGTCCGGCTATTTGCAGCGGGCTATTGCGGCGTCAATCTCCGGCGACAGCTCGGCGGCTTCTTTTTTCTTTTTTCCTCCGTCGGGTCTTTTTGCGATGTTTGTGAGCGCTGAACTGGATTTCCTGAGGAGCAGGCACTTGCAGCGATGATTGTCCGGCAGCGCCAAAACGCATCGGGCGAGCAGCAACTGGCCGGACTGCGACCGCGTATCCTGTTCCAACAGAGAAAGCAGTGGAGCAAGCGCAGCCTCTGCCGATCCGTCTCTGAACAGGATTGTGGCCAGGCGCAAACAGGCTTCGGGATTGGGCAACGCCTTTGTCAGCAGCGAAGTGGCTTCAGCGGTTCGGCCAAAGATCGCATGATCGTAGAGTCGTCCCAGTAAAACGAGAGCGCGTTTGTCTTTCGGATCGACTTGCTGAACATGCAGAAGGATCTTCTCCGCGCGGGTGGCCCAGCCGGCGTCGAGTGCCCGCTTTCGCTCGATATACAGTTCCGCCAGATTCAGTCGCGGCTCGATGAAACCCGGCAGTAAGGTTATGGCCCGTCCGAAGGAGTCACGGGCGGCATGGTGTCGCTGGATCAAAGCCTGCAGCTGGCCGATGGCATTCATGAAGACCGCGAGGACGGCGGTGTACTGCGACCCATTCACACCGACCGCCGCGGCGGCGTCCGCTTCCGCAGCTTTCAAATGCTGTTCCGTAGGGACGATCAACTTCCTGGCATCGTCACGCAAAGACTTTGCTGCAATCGCATTTATGTCACCCCGAAAACGCAGTTTGCGTCGCCTCATCCGGGTTGCCTGCGCAGCGGCGAAGCCGCTCTGAGCGAGATGCAGGAGCACCGGTTCAATGTTTGGCGTCGCAAGTACATCCGTCAGCAGCTTCAAGGCATCGTCACAGCGACTGTCGTCGTCCGCCGTTTGAAGCGACGCGGCGTGGTTGTATTTCACCACTGGTAACTGTTCCGCAGGGAGTTTGTGCTGTCGCTCCAGTTCGGCGAAATGTTCTGCTGCCAGTGCGTCGAATCCCAGTCTGCGGAGAGCGCTGGCGAGGTTAAAGCGGGCCAGCCAGTTGGAAGGATCTTCTGAAACCGCTTCCTGAAACGCATCCAGCGCCGACGCGTCCAGCGCCGCTTTTTGGGCAGGGCTGTCCACGGCGATTTGCAGCAGGCTGATGCCTTGCCGCATTCGCGCGAGGCTGCGCCAGTTTGCCGTAATTGCCTTCGTGGTCTTGTCGATATCCACCATGATTTTCGCCGCCGTGTCGCGCAGCACGATGTTGACCGCCGCCTCGCCGGAGGCCGTGGATTGCCAGGCTCCGGTTTGTTCGAAGTTCTTTACGGTGGTGCGGGCGAGCTGCACGACACAGACCTTGTCCGGACCTTTCGTCGACACGCTTCCCTGAAGCTCGTAGCGATACCTCGGCCTGAAGAACACGCGAAACTGGCTGAATAACTGAATGGGATTGATGCTGAATCCGCCGAACTTGATTGGGTCGCCCTGAAAGGCCATGCTCATATCGCGCAGGGCAACGCGAATGGCGAGTTGTCCCAGGCTTCCGCCATCGGCGCCGGCCGGAGTATCGATCTGATACTTCTGGCTGGGGCCGGGCACCGCCATTTCGCTGCGCATCAGTTCGGTCAGAACCTTATGGCTTTGCTCGGTGCCGGTGGACGCGTCTTCCATTGTCAGCAGGACGTCGTCCTTCGTCCGCCGTTTCATAATGAGGGCGACCACGATTACGGGAATCAGAAGCAGGCTGTAGAGCAATCCCCGGAATAACATCAGCGCAACCGAGTGGAGGGCAGCCAGGAATATGAGCCAGGTTCCGTAAACACTGGGCTCCTTTGCCGCCTGCTCGCGCGCCTTCGAGGCTTTTTCATTGGCTTCGCGGACAAGGTCCGGCGAGATTTCAGCGCGCTTTTGAAGAGCCTTGTCGAAAGTCGAAGACGCCGCTGCGAACTGGCCGTGCCTGGACTGTTCGTCTCCCACGGCGAGCAGCGAACGCACTTCTTTTTCCGCCTCCGCGCGTGAGAGAAGCTGAAGTCGTGGAATTTCTTTTTCTGCGGCATCGATCAGATAAGCGTCACGCACCGCATCGATCTGAGCATTTGCCCTGAGGAAATTCGTGTAAGCGGTTACGGCCGTCGCGACCTCGTTTCTGGACACGAGCTGAGGCACGGACTTTCGCAGGCCTACAAGAGTTGCGAGGTTCCTGCGGTGAGGGTCGTCTGGTCCCGCAACTTTAGACTCCAGATCATAGGCTTCTTCGAAACGTCCTTCCTTTTCCAGTTGCAGTACCAGGGCGGGAGGCAGCACGAACAGGTTTTTGTTCTGCCTGGTGGCGTTTGCGCCGTTGCGGGCGCGGTTGGCAAAGTCCAGGACTTTGGAGCCCCGCGCAGCCTCGTATTCGGTCAGGGCTTCCCCAAACCGGTTTTGACTGCGGAGCCTGTCGGCAAGGAACAATCGATCCTGGTCGGTGCACGCTTGATTCAATTCCTCCGTAATCGTTTTCCATTGTTCATCGGCCGGTGATGCCTTTTCCGTTTCGAGAAGTTTCCTCCACTGGCGCAGTCCTTTGCATGCATCCAGTGGAGGTTTTCGCGTATTCGCATTCGCCGTTTTCGGCAAATCGTCCTGTACACAACGAATCCGCTCCGTCACGTCTTTTGTCTGCTGTACACACTTTAACGCTTCAGGGCCGGCAACCTGCTGAGTAGCCGGCCGGGCCATCATTAGTAAAAGGAGCAGCGATGCGTTCATTGTTGGCCTGGTTTCACGGAGTAAGCTTTGCAAGAATACTGTCGAAGTCGAAGGTAACACCGACATTGGCACTCAAGAACCTCTTTTCGGAGATGAGTTCCGATCGATTTGCCGTCGTGAACGAGAAGGGGATCTTCACCCCGCTCCCTTTGACAGGTATGGTTAGTTTCAATTGGCCCGTGTTGATCACACCTTTCTTGACCGTGCCTGTGAAGCCGGGCAACGTCGTATCTTGCGGCAGCTTTTGGAAACGCCAGGCGGCACTGAGGGTCATGCTGCCCACTTGCGCAGTGCTGAGGGGGACGTCCAACTGCCCGGAAACTTCATAGGCTTTTACACGATTGGTTATCGAAGGTACGTTTTTGTTGAAGAAACTCATCCCGGCATTGAATGTCAGTTCCACTCTTCCCGCGGCACTGGTTGCCCCGATGAATCTCACATCTGACAGGTCCGGCAGGTTCGGATCGCGCGAGACTGAGTATTCGATTGTTGCAATCGATCCTTTCATCGCGATATCGCGAATGTCGCTACGTTTTTTCAAAACGTTCTCGATGTCGTTCATGTACTGCGTCAGGGCCATGTCGACTTCTTCAGAGACTATAATCTCTTCCAACTCCGCAAATCCCTGCCGCGCTAGTCTTTCGAACTCGGCCGCGGACGTTGAAGCCGAGACCCTTTCCACTAATTGTGTATTCCACGTTCCGATCTGAGGATCTTCAGTCAGTACCTTAAAGAGCCTCTGGCCGGAAATTCCAAGATCGGCACCCTCTTTGTCGAGAAATTGATCCCATAGCCTTTTGTATCGTCCATCTCGCGGGTCTCGATGATTGACTATTTGATATCGTACCGACCAGGCTGAGACCTGTTGCTTGCTGGCCAACAGAACTCCGGGGTTACTTCCAGCAGAAGTGTCGAACGTCAGGGCAAAGGACAAACGGCTCAAGCCTTGAAGCCCCCGATCCCCTTGAATCTGGTCATGGGATTCCTGGAAACCCAACCCCGAAAACGTCTGAAGCAGTCCGACTGGGCTGCCGCGGAAAGTAACGCTGCTCCCGACCACGTCACGCTCAAGCGCGCCGTGCTCGACGGCGAACCCTAAAACCGTCGGAACCGTACCTTTTGTAACAATTGAGGTGGTCGCCGACTTCGAACCGGAAGAGCTGCCGACCTGAAGATCGGAGCGAGCCTCCTGGAACTCGAAGAGAAACCGGTACCGATCGGCACTGTCAGCTTGAACGATCTCCAGGTAGCGGCCGACGTACTGCGACGATCTATTGAGAACGACTGCCCGGGCTGCCGCCTGCACATGGGTGCGGCCACCCGCGATGTCGTCTCGATAGAGTTTAATGATGTTGCCAATTGCATCGTCCTTTGCCTTTTTCACTTTCTCCTCAAAGGTCGCTGTTTGAGCATGTGCCATTATGGGTAAAAGCAGTAAAGATCCTAACCGCAATTTTTCACCGATGGGAAAGCCAGAATCGGTTTTTCCGGGATTCGACGGGTGATTTTCCGACGGACGCATGGCTTGGGTGAAAGTAAATGGTAGGTTCCGGCTGTCTGGGAGAGCGAAGTGCGACCAATAGTCGAAGAGAGTAGTGAAAGGATGGAGTCGGGACGCAGCGATTCCTTCGATAGCCGCGAAAAAATGGTGTCGGTTTAGCGCTCAGCAGTGCAAGGGGATCTGCTGAAGATTGTTGAATGCCTGTTGGAAGGCTTCTTTATAGGGATAGCGGGCGGCCATTCGAATCCAAACGCGGCGGACGGTGACATGAATCTGGGCTCCGATTTTCAATACCTTCAAACGAATCGTCGTGCATTGTGCCCGCTCCAAGTCGGTGCCCTTCAAGGCAAGCCGCCGCAGGTCGTGCATCAGGATGTAGGCGATTGAAGAGAAGTACAGCCGCAGTTGATTGCCGCGCATTGTTGCCGTACTGGTTCGATCGGCGAATAATCCCATCTGTTGTTCCTTGATCCGGTTCTCCATCTCGCCGCGTGCACAGTAGACGGCTTCATACAGCACCGGCGCCGGAAACCATTTCTGCGGCAAGGAGGTCACGATGAAACGAGGATTGCTGCCCTGGTTCAAGTGCTCGGCCTTGGCGATCACCCGACGCGTGCGGCTCCAGGTGTTCTCCAGCGTCTGATAGCGAAGATTCTTGAAAACTCGGGCCATGGCTCCCGTCCTCAGCGATTCCGCTTCGGCCGCTTTCAGTTCCTCGGCGATTTCTTTCAGCAGGCGCGGATTCTTCGCCAATCCGAATATGTAGTCGATCCCCTGACGTTCACACCAATCCATGATCGCATCCCGGCAGAATCCGGAATCTCCTCGAACCAGAATCGGGACACGACGCCATTTCTTGCGAATCTGCGCCACCACTCGCTTCAAGTCCGTGAGTGCTCCTTTGGCCGGATCCACGCTGGCGCTCTTCAATTGAGCGCTAAGCAGAAATTCCCCGCAGAAGATGTACAACGGCAAATAGCAGTAGCAGTCGTAGTAGCCGTGGAAAAACCGTCCTTCTTGATGTCCGTGAATCGGGTCGTCTGTGGCATCCAGGTCCAGGATGATTTGCAGCGGCGCGCGCTCGTGCGCACCCAGAAAGTGATCCACCATCAGCCCATCGATCGCTTCCGGTTGCATCGCGATCTTCTTGTACCTTTCT
>Ga0137465_1000529_pt1 | contig 14187 bp, 15 predicted proteins | sample EasRivERMGT828_2_FD_104906 | JGI IMG/M metagenome (GOLD analysis project Ga0137465, IMG submission 104906) | Soil microbial communities from meander-bound floodplain in the East River, Colorado, USA - East River MetaG ERMGT828_2 | ecosystem: Environmental > Terrestrial > Soil > Floodplain ... | reverse complement strand
TCAGGATGTACTGCGCCAGCGGCATCTTCTCGCCCGTGCCGCCGTACTCCTCTGGGAAGCCCATCTGCAGCCAGCCCTTGTCGGCCATCTTCGTAACGAAGTCGCGCCTTTCCCGGGTATCAAGGAGGCCGCCCAGCCAGCGCGAAGGTATGGTGTCCGTGATGTTCTCTGCAATGAAGTCCTTGACTTCCTTGCGGAACGCTTCTTCCTCTTCGCTGAAGCTAAAGTCCATGCATATTCTCCGTATCCGCCACTACGCTATCGCGCCGGCCGCTCTGAGCGCGCCGACGGACTCCTCATCATACCCGAACTCGCGGAGGACGGCTGAAGTGTCGTCCGCGCTGCTTCGTGAGCTGCGGACTTCGGCGGGTGTCTCAGAAAGCTTGATCATCGCGCCGACTTGCCGGCGGCCATTCGAGTCCATGATGAGGTCTCGATGGCGCAGATGCGGGTCGCTGGCCACCTCGTCGATCTCGAGCACGGGTGCCACGCACGTCTCGGCTGGCATCAGCAGTTCTACCCACTCGTCGCGTGTCTTTGTGCGGAACGTTTGTCTGAACGCTGCGAAGATCTCGTCACGCTTGGCGCCGTCAGCGTACTGATGCTCGACTAGGTCGTCGCGGCCTAGCGCGTGACAGAGGTTCTCGTAGAACCACGGCTCGATCGCCCCAACCGAGAGATACTTGCCGTCCGACGCTTCGTAGATGTTGTACCAGGGGTACATACCGGTCAGCAGCGTCTCGCCGCGGCGCGAGACATGGCCAGACGTCAGGTAGTCATCTATCGGCAGGAACATCATCGTGGTTAAGCCGTCGACCATTGCGCTGTCGATGTACTGGCCGACGCCGGTGCGTTCGCGCGCGAATAGCGCGGCGAGTATGCCCGCGACGGCGTTGATACCACCGCCCGCGTTGTCGGCGATCGTGTTGCCTGGGATGATCGGCGGGCCGCCGGATGCGCCGGTCATCGCCAGGATGCCCGTGATTGCCTGGTAATTGAGGTCGTGCCCGACGTAGCCGCTATACGGTCCATCCTGTCCGTAACCTGACAGCGATGCGTAGACGATCTTCGCATTGTGTGCCTTGACGGACTCGTAGTCCACGCCCAGACGTTTCACAACGCCCGGTCGATAGCCCTCGATGACGACGTCGCACCGCGCAGCCAACTCGTGGAACGCGGCGCGACCCTCCTCCGTCTTCAAGTTCAGACCGATCGTGCGCGAGTCGCGCCGGATAGCTGCGTCGGCTGGTAGCTTGATGATCCGGCCCGCTCGCCGCCCTTCGCCTGCGCCCGGTGCCTCGATCTTGATCACATTCGCGCCGAGGTCAGCGAGTATTTGCGAACAGTGCGGGCCAGGCCCCAGCGGGGCCATGTCAAGGACACGGATCCCATCGAGTGGCGGCAATCTACGCTCCTGGCGAAAAGAGTGGTTGTGTTGTACCGTGGCCCCGCTGAGACGGTCAAGTTAGAACGCATCAGGCGCTGCTCACGGTCGTTGGCGGACACGTGAGCGCTTGTGTGTCATGGAGAATCGTTTGCCGAGTCAACGCTGGGACAAGGAAGTCGATGTTGCGGTTGTCGGTTCGGGCGGCGCCGGACTGACCGCGGCAATACTCGCGCACGACAACGGCGCCAACGTCACGGTGCTCGAACGCTCTGACAAGATCGGCGGGACGACGGCAGTGTCGGGTGGTGGTATCTGGGTGCCGCTCAACCACCACATGTCAGAGATCGGCGCGCAGGACACGCGCGAGGAAGCGCTCGCATACTGCAAGAAGCTTGCCGCCGGGCGCTCGTCGGATGAGCTGCTTGAAACATTTGTCGACACCGCGCACGTCATGCTCTCCTATCTGGAGGAGCACACTCCCGTGCGCTATCGCGCCTGCCCGATGCCCGACTACCGGCCCGAGGACCCCGGCGCGAAGCCGGCTGGCCGGACGCTCGATCCGGAGATGTTTGCCAAGGCGGAGCTAGGGGAGTGGGCGGATAGGCTGCGCCCCTCACCGCTGCTCTTCGTCCCGATCAAGATTGAAGAGTCGTTCATGGCATTCTCGCAGCCGAAGAACCTGCCGGTGGGGGAGATCGTTCAGCGCATGAAGGACGGTCTCGTCGCGTCCGGTAACGCACTGATCGGGCGGTTGCTGAAGGGCTGCCTCGAGCGCAACATAGATTTGCAGCTCGAAGCGCGGGGACGAGAGCTCGTCCGGGAGGACGGCCGCGTGACTGGCATCCGCGCGGAGCAGGACGGCAAGGATGTCTTCGTTCGCGCTCGCGGGGGTGTCGTCCTCGCTAGCGGTGGTTTCGAGTGGAACGCGGCGTTGCGCGATCGCTTTTTGCCTGGGCCGATCTCACACAGCTGCAGCCCACACTACAACGAAGGTGACGCGCTTATCATGGCGCAAGAGGTCGGCGCGGATATCGGTAACATGACCGAAGCGTGGGTCTACCCCGGCGCCTGCGTGCCTGGCGAGGAGTCCGATGGACAGCCGGTGAGCCGTTGGATCGTCGGGGAGCGGACGCTGCCGCACTCGATCATGGTGAACCGCCATGGCGAGCGCTTCGTGAACGAAGGTATCAACTACAACGACATGAGCAAGGCGCTCTACAACTTCGACCCCGGTAACTACGAGATGCGCAACCTGCCCTGCTGGATGATTGTCGACTCGCAGTACCGCGAACACTACCCGATCATGACGGTCATGCCCGACGATCCCGATCCGGACTGGCTGCCGAAGGAAGAGACGCTCGCGGCGCTCGCGGCGCGAGTCGGCATCAATACCGAAGGGCTCGCCACGACCGTCGAGCGCTGGAACGGATTCGTCGTCGCGGGCAAGGACCGGGACTTCAGCAGGGGCGAGGGGACGTATGAACGCTGGATGGGTGATGCGACGGCGCCGCATCCGAACCTCGGGACGATCGAGCGCGGCCCGTTCTACGCGTTGCAGATCGATGCGCACTCGTCCGGCACGAAGGGCGGACCGCGCACGAACACGCGCGGCCAGGTGCTCGATGTCCGCGGCAACGTCATCGGCGGCCTGTACGCCGCGGGCAACGCGATGGCTGGCGTATCCGGCCCCGGCTACTTTGGCGGCGGCGGTACGATTGGGCTTGCGATGACGTGGGGTTACATCTGCGGAATCGACGCAGCAAAGCGGGCTAAAGGCGGCTAGCATGCCGAAGGTAGACTACACCGCGACTATCGAACGGCCGCGCGCTGTTGTCTGGGAGTTCGTCAAGGACATGAACAACTGGGCGCCGCTCGCGAAGGGGTATCAGGAGCACGAGGTCGTCAATGATAGAGAATCGCTCTGGACGATCAAGGGCGACATCGGGCCGATTTCGCGCGTCACGAAGTTCCACGTGACGATCACCGAATGGCTCGAAGGCGAGGGCGTTGGCTTTGCCCTCAAAGGACTGAACGAGTCGATTACGGGCGAGGGCGCTATCCGCTTGAACGAGGCCGCGGGCGGCGCTTCCACCGAAGTTCGCGGCGAGGCGCTACTCGAGTTCGGTGGAAGTCTTGGCCCTGTGATCAACCACATGTTCGTCCCCTGGGCCAAACAGGGCGCAGACGAGCTGGTTACGAAGATCGCGCTTACGTTACAACCCGACTACCAGAAGCCCAAGCAGCCGTTCTTCATCACGGCTTGGCTGCAGGGTCTGGGCCGTTTCCTCAAGCACTTGTTCACACGTCAGGAGAACGAAGGGAGATAGACATGCGAATCGAAACGTTGTTGCTCACGCCGGGCGTTGCCGGGGGCGTCGCGGGCCTGCCGGAAATCGAGGGCATCGCGAAGTCTGCGCGTCGTATCGAGGAGTTCGGCTTCGACGGCTGCACGACCCCTGAGGCCGGCCACGACCCGTTCCTGCCGCTCATGATCGCCGCGGAACATACGAAGCGCATCACGCTCGGCACCAACGTCGCGATCGCGTTTCCGCGCAGCCCGTTCGCTGTCGCGCAGATTGCATGGGACCTCGCGCGGCTCTCCGGCGGCCGCTTCAAGTTGGGCCTCGGCACGCAGGTGAAGGGCCACAACGAACGCCGCTATTCGACAGCGTGGCCTGGCCCGCCCGGCCCGCGCCTGCGCGAGTACATTCTCTCGATGAAGGCAATCTTCGATACGTTCCAGAACGGTACGAAGCCCTCTTTCCAGGGCGAACACTACAACTTCACGCTCATCTCGCCGTTCTTTAACCCCGGCCCGATCGAATACCCGGACGTCCCGATCTATGTCTCTGCGCTGAACACGTACATGGCGCGAATGGCGGGCGAGATCTGCGACGGCGTCCTGCTGCATCCGCTCGGCTCCCACAGCTACACGCGTGATGTCGTCCTGCCCGCGATCGCGAAGGGCGCGGCGAAGGCAGGGCGCTCGCCGAAGGCCGTCGATGTCGTAGCGTCGCCGTTCATTATCACGGGCAAGGACAAGGCAGCTGTCGAGGCGGCTCTTGGCCCGGTGCGGCAGCAGATCTCCTTCTACTCATCGACGCGCACGTACCACACCGTGCTCAACTACCACGGCTGGACGGAAATAGGCCAAGAGCTGCACGCGCTATCGATCGAGGGCAAATGGGTCGAAATGGCGACTCGCATCACCGACGAGATGCTGCACGAGATCGCAACGATCGGCACGTTCGACGAGATCGTCCCGAAGCTCAAGGAGCGCTGGGGCGGCGTCTGCGACACGTTGTTCATGGCCGTCGGCCCGCACATCTGGTCCGACGAAGCGAAGTTGAAGGAGCTTCTAACAGCGCTCCGGGAGTAAAGCGCCCTCGTCTGGCCGCCTCTGTTAGGGGCCAGTCACCTCTCGATGAAGTTTACTCCGGGCAACTCGCTCGCGTCTGTTCTCGGAATGCCTCCGATTCGTCACCCGACGGAACCACCACGATAGCTCCATCAGTGGAGCGCTTTTGTGGGGAGAACACCCCGAGGACATCATCGGGGCCGCTAATATCCTCTGGCGCCTTGATGTCGTCGGAGGCCCTGTAGTAGACGTTCCAGTACCCACTAATTCCCGAGTCAGGCGGGACGTGTTTGACGATAAGGTCTGACAGGATGCGTTCTGGGTCGCTCGGGCAGAGGTTGGCCGCCACGACCCGTCGCGCCTCATTCTCCGATAGCCCACTCTCTTTTACTTCACCGCCGCCGCAACCGAGCACGAAAATGACCAAGGAGATCGCAAGGCAGGCTGTGCGTCGAGCTGCACCGATCATCTCAGGCTCACAATCGTACCGGCCGTGTCATCCTGAGCGGAGCGAAGGATATTTCGAGGATGCGCTGTTAGCGTTCGAGACGAAATATCTTTCGCTGCGCTCAAGATGACACGGAGGCGCGCTCCCGGCGAATCTCACCTACTGTCATGATGCGCCCCGTGAACTCCGGCGGGCGCGTCGCGAGCCATAGCGCGGCGTCCGCGACGACCTCCGGCTTCTCCCAGCCCGCGTAGTCGCCGTCCGGATCGACTGCGAGCGCGCCTTCCGTGACGACTGCCGACTCGATTCGCAGGCAGTTCAGGGACACCCCCTTCGGCTGTAGCTCTAGCGCGAGTATCTCCGTTAGCTTCTCGATCGCGGCCTTGGATACGGCGTAGCCAGTAATGCCGAGCTGCGCGCTTATCTCTGGCATCGTCACCGCACCGGACGAAAGGTTAAGGATCGAGCCGCCACCGCGCTCGATTATGTGCGGCAGCGCCGCGCGAATGCAGTTCACGCTGCCGCCCAAATTGACGTCCAGCATCAGCGCCCAGCGCTCCTGCGTCGTCTCCAGGAACGGCGCGCGGACGTTCACAGCCGCGTTGTTCACCACCAGGTCGATGCGCCCGAACGCACTGATCGTCTTGTCGACGAGCGCGCGCACGTCTTCCGCGCTGCGGATGTCACACGCGACCGCGAGCGCGCGCTGCCCGATCGCCTCGACTTGGCGTGCCGTCTCTTCGATCGTGCCGGGTAGCTTCGCCGGTGCGATGTCGGTCGTTCGCGCCGCGCAGACAACGTCGGCACCTTCGTTCGCCAGCGCGAGCGCGATGTGCCGCCCGATGCCACGCGAGGCGCCGGTGACGATTGCGACCTTGCCGACGAGGTCGATCACGATCGCGGCGAGAAGCGCTCGTCGATCGCCGCGACGGCACGTTGCGCGGACGAGGCTGCTGCGGCGCCGCCGGCGTAACCAACGCTCTGCACGCCGTCGCCAACGAGGAAGAGGTTCGATATCGGCGTCTCCACTGACGCCCCTTTGCCCGGCCATGCGCGCAGACCCGGGTATTCGCTCTGCAGCGTGATTACGCGCATTTCGGCGTCCTCGCGCCAGCCGGGGCACATGTCGTCGAGGTCGAGCTTGATCTCTTCGATCTGCGCCTCCCAGTCGACCGGCACCGACGGGTCGGTGGCGGTCAGTGGGTAGATCTCGGTCAGGTGCTTGCCTTCACGCGCCCAGTCCGCCGTCTGACTCGAGTCGAAGATCATCGCGATGCGGCGCGCGCCGATTGCGGTATAGACCGCGCCGGGGATGTCGCCGAGCAGCGTCCGGTCGCTGATCAGGTGGACCGAGATGCTGCTCATCGATGTCACTTGTGCGTCCAGTTCGCTGCGGAACGCTGAGTCGATGTGCTCGCTGCCGAGCAGCTTGACGGTCTGGTGTGGCCCCGCGTTGCTGACAATGAGATCGGCTGTTACGTTGCACGTCTGGCCGTCGCGTTCGACAACGACGCCGGTCGCGCGATTGCCGTCTGTCGTGATGGCCGATGCCGAGCAGCGCGTCCAGACCGCGCCGCCGTGATCGTCGACAACGTCCGCCAGCTCGCGCAGCAGGTGGAGCTGCCCGCGTCGCGCCAGGCCCATGCCACGTCCGGCAGCCGCTGCGAGCAGCGCGAAGAAGTCGGCGGCGGGCACGTCCTCCGGACCGAACGCCGCCGCAGTCACGGCCCGGTACATCTGCTCGATGCCCTTGTTGTCAGTGAGCGATAGCAGCCAGTCCAGCATCGAGCCGTCCGGGTACTGGCCGCTCACGAGCACCTCCTTCATCGCGCTCATCACCTTGTTGGTGGCTTCTTCGTCCCCGGCCATCTCCATCACCGCGCGCCGGAACTGGCCGCCGCCCGAGCCGGGATTGAGCCAGCCCTTCTCCTTCACCCAGTACGCCGACGTTGCGAACGGCGCGACGTCGAACGGAGCGCCGACTTCGCGCCAGACCTGCTCGAGCGGTCCGCCCATCCCGACGAGCGATCCGCCGGTTGGGGTCATGACGTTCTTATGCCGCAGCGACGAGAAGCGCCCACCGACCGTCGCGCTTCGCTCTAGCAGCAGCGTCTTGTACCCGCGATGCGCCAGAAGCGCAGCAGAGCAGCTGCCTCCCAGCCCGCTGCCGATGACGACTGCGTCGTAATGCGCTGTCGCTGGTAACGTTGGCGCGCGCCGCGGTGCAGCAGTCAGCGTTATTGCATCGGTTGGACAGTAGTCGGGGCAGACGTTGCAGTCTGTGCAGAGCGTGTTGTCAACGCGCGCCTTGATGAGCACATCGATGGCGTCGTACGCGCAGGCGATCTCGCACAGCCCGCAGCCGATGCAGAGGTCGTGGTCGATGACTAGTGTGCCCATCGTCTATCCTAAGTATGGCCTACTACTGTGCCAGCACGCCGCCGTCGATCGCGAGCGCGTGGCCCGTAACGAACGACGCTTCGTCCGAGCAGAGCCAGACGACCGCCGACACGACCTCATCGACCGTCGCGATGCGCTTGCTCGGGTTCGATTCGATCAGGGCTTGCTCAATCGGAGGGTTCTCCTTGAAGTACCAGTCGAGCGCGGGCGTCCGCACGGCAGCCGGACAGACGGCGTTCACACGTATCTTCTGCTCGGCGTACTCCAGCGCCGCTGCGCGTGTCAATCCTATGACGCCGTGCTTGCTCGCGACATATGACGGCTGGTGACGCACGGCGGCCAGTCCGACCACCGACGCCGTGTTCACGATCGCGCCGCCGCCCTGCGCCAGCATCTGGCGTATCTCGTATTTCATGCCCAGCCAGGTGCCCTTCAGGTTGATATCGATGACGCGGTCCCAGATGTCCTCCGTGAGGTCTGCCGTAAGCACGCGCGGCTCCGCGATACCCGCGTTGTTGTGCGCGTAATCGAGCCGTCCCCAGCGTTCGACGGCGGCACCGACCATCGATTCGTTTGCTGCTTCGTCCCGTACGTCCGCAACGAAAGCGAGCGACTCGCCTCCACTGTCCGACACGAGCCGTGCGGTCGCAGCGTTCGTCTCCGCATCGATGTCGGCGACGAGCACCTTCGCACCCGCCTCCGCGAACGCCAGCGCGGACGCTCGCCCGATGCCGGACCCCGCGCCCGTTACGAGCGCGACTTTGCCTTCGAGGGAACGTGCCATGCCAGCAGAGCCTACCGATAGCTTCGACACGCTGTCAATCGTCGTGGGCTATCGTGTGCTATAACGACCTGGGCCGCTGGCGGAAGCGGCGTTCGCAGCAAGGAGACAGCACATGACTAACAACACAGCAGTAAGCGAAGACATCGTAAAGTTTGAGATGGATGAGGGCGTCGGCGTGGTCACGCTGAACCGCCCGGAGCGCATGAACGCGATCAACTGGGAGATGGCCGTCCAGCTTATCAACTTGTTCCGCGACCTGCGCCTGAACGATGATGTGCGCTCGATCGTGATCACGGGCGCGGGCGGACGCGCCTTTTGCGCAGGCGGCGACGTCGAGTGGCTCAGTGGCTCGACTGACCGGCCCATCCCCGGCCTCTCCGACCTGCCCGTGCCGCGTCACCAGCGCAAGACGCCCGGCGGCCCGTTCGCGGAGTTCATCCGCACGCTCGTCGAGGTCGACAAGCCGGTGATCGCCGCGATTTCCGGCGTTGCGGTAGGCGCCGGACTCTCGATCGCGCTGGCGTGCGACCGGCGCTTCGCCGACAAGAAGTCGCGCTTCTCCGCGATCTTCGTCAAGCGCGGTCTCGGCGCGGACATCGGTATCACGTGGTTCCTGCCGCGCATCGTCGGGCTGTCGAAGGCCCTCAAGATGGTCGAGACGGGCGAGATGCTCGACGCGCAGTCGGCGACGGACGCCGGCATCGTCGATGAGCTGGTCGAAGATGGCGAGGCGTACAACGCCGCGCTGGCGTATGCGAAGGAGCTGGCGAAAGGTGCTAGCGTCGCGATTGACATCAACCGGCGCCTCGTCTACAAGTCGCTCACATCGACGCTGGAAGAGATGCTCGACTACGACGCGATCGCCGCGACGCTCACCGCGATGACGGTCGACGCGAAAGAAGGCACGACGTCCTTCATGGAGAAGCGCGAGGCCCAGTTTAAGGGGTTCTAAGAGCAATCGCGGGGCGCAGTCAACGTCAGTCCTTGCCGATACTCATAACGAGATGAGTGGGTCAATGCGCATTGCGAGTCTTGCTTTTGTGGTCGCTCTCACACTAGTGACGGCGTCCTGCGACCCCGGGGCTGGCATCACCTGGATCAACGAAACCGATGAGTCGGTGGATATCTATTTGGGTGATGATCTTGACGACTTCGGCCTAACGGTTGCCGCTAACTCTTCCAAGGAATTGGGGACGATAGAGGACGTTTGGGAGGATGTTGTGATCGTCAGAGATCAGAATGGGGACGTACTTCTGCGGGAGGACATCACTTGGGACGAGCTAGAAGCTGCGGACTTCCGGTTTGTTATTCGCTCAGAGGACACAACGTCAGTTCCCGACACGAACTTGCAACTGCTGGTTCTAGCGCTTCAGCACGGTAGCTGAGGCGTTGCCGCCCAGGCCGAGCGTCTGCGCCAGCGCGACGCGCGCGTTCGGCACCTGCCGCGCACCCGATTCGCCGCGTAGCTGGTACGTCATCTCGCAGATCTGGAACAGCCCTTGGGCCGTGGTCGCCTCGCCGAAGCAGAGGAAGCCGCCGCTCGGATTGATCGGCAGCCGCCCATCGGGCATCGTCTCGCCCTTTTCGACCAGCGACTCCGCCTCACCCGGCTCGCAGAGGCCCCATTCCTCGGGGAAGGCCAGCTCGTAGTAGACCGTGTTGTCCTGCAGCTCGACGAGGCTGAGGTCGTCTTTCGTGATGCCGCTCTGCCCCATCGCTTGCTTCACCGCGGCCGCGGCTTCGCTGTGATGTGTGACACCGGGCGGCACGACCGTTCCGAGCCCTTTCGGGATGCCGTCGTTGTGCAGCGCCGTCGCGATCGCGCTCGCCGCAACCCAGACCGGGCTCGTCGTATGAGCGCGCGCGACTTCCGCGGAACAGAGTACGACAGCGGCGGCACCGTCGCTCACCGGGCAGATCTCGTACAGCCGCAGAGGATAGCTCACCATCGCAGAGTTGAGCACATCTTCCAGCGTAAACTCCTGGCGGAAGCGTGCGCGTTCGTTGTGTTTGGCGATCTGGTGCGCCTTCACTGCGATCTTCGCGAGCTGCGCCTCGGTCGTGCCGTACTCGTGCATGCGACGTGTTGTGAGGAAACCCCAGAACGCTGGCCCGGGCATCCCGACCGCGAGCTGACGCATGTATTCGAGATCGGCTTCGTCCTCTACGTTCGAGGTCTGGATGAAGCCCTTGGGCAGCTTCTCGCTGCCAACGACGAGCACGACGTCGTACATGCCGCTCGCGACGAGCGTGTAACCGATGTTGAAGGCGTTTCCGCCGGCGGCGCAGCCAGCCGAGAGGTTGTACACCGGGACGCCGGTCGGGCCCATGTCCTCGACGACATCGTTGCCGTTCAGCCCCCAGCCCTTGCCGCCGGAGAATCGAGAGCTCGCAGCGGAGACAGCCTGAATTTCGCGCCACGTCACGCCCGCGTCATCGAGCGCCGCGCTCACAGCGAAGCGTGTGAGATCGCCCAGCGTCTTCTCGGGGAACTTACCCCACGCGTGCATGCCTGCGCCAAGCAGCGCTACTTCCTGCATCACTTCACCTCACGGAACTTCCAGGTGATTACGTCGTTGCCGTCCGGCGCGGTGTACAGCTTTTCGAGCACCAGCTCGACGGCGGACCCCGCGACGACCTTCGTAACGTCGTCCGTGCTGATGCGCGCGAGCACGCGGACGCCCTCCGCCATGTCGATCATGCCCATTGCGTAGGGCACGTACGGCTCGTCGTACTTCGCAGGCGGCGGCGGCGGGTAGTACTGGATCGTGTAGCTCCAGAGCGTCCCGTTCGGGCCAAACTCAGCGTCTTCGATCGCGCCGCCCGCACACGATGGGTTGCGACAGATCGCGACCTTCGGGAAGTAGGGCGTGCCGCACGTCGCGCAGCGCGAGCCGAGCAGCCGCGGCCCGGCCGCCGTCTCAGCAAACAGTCCTTCTGCCACTGGGACCTGTGTCATCGCACACCTCGTGCCGGTGTTTCCGTTGGCTCGGGACTGATACCTGCTGGCGCGGGAGTGTCGGGGGTTCCGGGTACATCCGGTGTGTACGTGGCCAGCCACGTTGCCAGGACGCCGGGCTCTGGCGGAAGCCCTCTCGCCATCTGTCGAACGACTTCTCCCGTATCAGCGTCCACAAAGACTATGAGATAGTCGACCCCTGCACTCGCTGGTCCCGGCATCGGGGGCGCAGGCATGAAGATGTTTGGATCACTCGGATCGAAGTTTACGATCCAGACGTGGCTTGCACCGGCCAATCCAATATTGGGATTACCTTTTGATGAGGTTCCCGCAAGTACGATCTGTCTTGCATGAACGTCGGGTTTTCGGTCGTAGTCAAACCCGCCCGCCTTGTTGGCGATCCGCAACGCTGAGTCTGCGCTGATGGCTGGCTGATAGCCAGACGTCGGTCCTAGAAGTCCTGTGTTGGGTTCTTCAAGTGCGCTCAGAGTGATCCCCTCAAGCGGTGTCGGCCACGTGGTCCAAATTAAGGGCTTGGACTCGTCATCGTCCGACCGCGTGGCGAAGACAATTGTGGCGAATGCACCGACTGTAAGGGCGCCAGCGCCAAGGGTAATCGCCGCCCGTTTGGTAATCGATGGCAAGTGCATCAGTTCTCAATCACGTACAGGCTGTCCTTCTCGCACCAGACCTCATCGAAGTCGTAGCCTTCGGGCTTCCGCGAGAGCTTGGTCATCCGATACCAGCGCCAGGGGGGTTCGCCGTGGTCGACGTACTCGCCGGTGAGCGTGCCGGTGAACTCCTCGCGCGTGCCGCCGCCGCTCGGCATCGGCGTACCACCGTCGCACTCGGCGCGCCTTCCCGCCATCGACTGGTCGAACCCGGTGCGACGCGCGTAGGGTGTAGTCGGTGCTTCTTGCGTCGTCATCGATTAGCTCAGGGCGCCCAGCGGCGTGCCGCTCGCCACGGCGCCCAGCGCGGCGCGCGCTTCGTCTTCCAGCGACTGCATGATGTCGGCCACCGACTTCTCTTCGGTGACGAACGCCGCGCCCTGGCCGCAGGCCTCCAGCATGAACGGCGCGATCTTGTAGTCGACGGCGGCCTGGTGCAGCTCGCCAGCCAGTAGCAGCTGGTACGGTGCGGGGAGCGGCCGCGGCGCGTCAGGCTGCGCCCACGCCTCTGTCCACTTCGACTTCGTCACGCGCATCGTGAAGCCCGAAACGCAGGTCGAGTGCGTCGTGTCGTCCGTGCCCGCGTCGATGATCTTCTGCTTGATGATCGGGTCCTTCTGCGATTCATTCGATGCGAGCCAGATCGTACCCGTCCAGACGCCCGCAGCGCCCAGGCAGAGCGCCGCCGCGATATGCCGTCCGGTCGTCACTCCGCCAGCTGCCAGCACTGGCGTGTCGCCTGCCGTTGCGGCCACCGACGGCACGATCGAAAACGTGCCGATGTTGCCTGTGTGCCCGGCTGCGTCGCTACCCTGCGCGATCACCGCGTCGACGCCGGCCGCGATCTCGCGTTCGGCCTGCCGCGGCTTGCCGACGAGGCCGAACACATTGATGCCCCGCGCGTGCGCCGCCTCGAGGATGAAGTTCGGGCTGCCCAGCCCGAACGCGAGCACCGGGATTCGCTCCTCGAGCACAAGGTCGACCTGCGCGCGAGCGCGGTCCTGGTTCACCCAGCCGAGCGTGTAGAACATCGGCGGGTTTTGCGCTGCCGGAATGTTGTTCTCTTCCTTCAGCTTCTTGACGAACGCTGTGTGGGTCTCTGGTATCTGCGCCATGAGCTCTTCTGTCGTGCCGCTGGGCGGCGACGACGACGGAAGCAGCAGGTCGATGCCGAACGGCAGGCTTCCGCACTGCTCCCGCAGCCAGCGGATGTCTCGCTCCAGCTCTTCCAGATTACGCAGCGCCCCCGCCAGCACGCCCACGCCGCCGGCCCTCGAGACCGCCGCCGCAACCTCGCGGTCCGGCGTAAACGCGTAAATCGGCAGCCTTGAGCCGATCATGTCGCACAACTTGGTATGTAGGAAATCGTTCGCCATGAGACCTCGCTTCCTCGCCCGCCAACGAGGCGCGGCCACTGAGGCGGCCGCCGTTGGGTGCCGCCAAAGCATAACGCACCTTCGAAGGGCGGTACAAAGCTTCACCCTGACCCATTGCCCGCTCTTCCGTTACACTCACACGCTGAAGGAGGCATCCCATGGCGAACGGCGCGCTGGCGGGCCTACGTGTAATCGAGTTGGGCGACATGGTTGCGGCGCCGTACTGCGCGCGACTCTTCGCCGATCAGGGCGCGGATGTGATCAAAGTCGAGCGGCCCGGCTCCGGTGACGTCACGCGCTCGTGGGGGCCGTTCCCCGGCGATGCCCCTGACATCGAGAAGAGCGGTCTCTTCTTCTTCCTCAACACGAACAAGCGCAGCGTCACGATAGATGTCGCGACACCGTCCGGCCGCGAGCAACTCCTCGATCTGCTCCGTAGCGCCGACGTGTTCATCGAGGGCCAGCGGCCCCAACAGCAACGCGAGTGGGGCCCCGACTACCGATCGATTGCGAAGCTGAACCCCGAACTCGTGATGATCTCGCTCACGGCGTTTGGCCAGACCGGCCCGTACGCAGGCTGGAACGCGTACGATCTGAACGCCTACCACCTCTCCGGCACCGGCCATCGCTACTGTGGCCGGCCGGGCGAAGCGCCGCTCGAGCACGGTACGTTCTCCGCCGACTTTTTCGGCGCGATCGCGGGCGCGGCGTGGGGCATGGCAGCCGTGTACGGTCGCGACAAGGTCGGCGGTGGTCAGCACCTCGATGTCTCGTGCGCCGAGACGATCGCCGCGCTGCTCGTCG
>Ga0137465_1000528_pt1 | contig 14247 bp, 9 predicted proteins | sample EasRivERMGT828_2_FD_104906 | JGI IMG/M metagenome (GOLD analysis project Ga0137465, IMG submission 104906) | Soil microbial communities from meander-bound floodplain in the East River, Colorado, USA - East River MetaG ERMGT828_2 | ecosystem: Environmental > Terrestrial > Soil > Floodplain ... | reverse complement strand
TTTACGAAAAAAAAATTAATTTTTTTTTTAATTTTTTTTTTTTTTTTTTTATTTTAAAATTTAAAAAAAAAAAAAAATGACAGTTAAAAAAAACACAATTCTTTTTCCCCTGAAAAAAATTTTTTTTTTCAAAAAAATGACAGTTATCCCAAAATTTATACACATTTTTTCGAGGGTTGACATCAGAAAAAAAAATAATAAAAAATAAAAAATAAAATTTTATTTTTCGCACGTGCGTTAATATTTTTCTAGAGAAAAATTCATATAAGGTTTTTTTTTTTGTAAAATTAGATGGTTCTATATAAAAATTGATATGATTAATCGACCAGAATCCTTTTATAATATATGGTTAAATAAATTTAACCCAATTTTCATTATTCTTTCTCGTTATTCTTCTATTTTTTCTTTAGATATTATCTTTCCTATTGAAATTATTCATTATATTTTATTTATTTATTTGAAAATAGAACAACAATTATTAGATACAAGATTTCGATGTACATGTTTTGAAAAAGAATGTATTTTAAATTGGTGGAAAATATATGATAGGGATATTCCTCTCACAAATAAACTTCGTGCTTATCCAAAACATTGTTTACAAAAAGGATGTCATAAAATTACATACGAATTTAGTATCAACTGTAAACGATGTTCAAGAATTGTTTGTCATGAATGTCCACAATCAATGGATGATAATAATTATTTTAATATTAATAATGAACATCATAGAAGTTTTTATTATTTATGTATTTATTGTCAAGAAGAAATTAAAATATCAAAAGGATTAGAATATCTTCCCAAAAGAATCTATTTCGATAACGACCGTACATGTGTTAGTTGTTTAAAAGTTAAAAATTCTGAATTTTCAATCTATAGATGTGATTATTGTGATAAAAAATTTTGTCTAGAATGTACAATTGATTGTCATATGTGTCATATTACTTATTGTAATAATTGTATTCAAAATGTTAAAAAAGAAAAAAAATATAAAAAATGTTCAACACCATATTGTGAACTAAAATTTTGTTCAGATTGTTCTTTTTATTGTAGAAAAACGCAATGTAGTTTTCGTTATGAAACCAATTATTGTTTATATTGTCATAAAAAAAGATATCATGATGATTTATATTAAATAAATATTTATTGTTCCTTATATGTTCAAATGATGATGGGGGAAAAAAAGTAAATATTTATTGATTTTTTTTTGTTTTTTTATAATCAGAAACTCTACTAATTATTGTTCCTGAAGTATAAATAAGAATCTTTATATGCTTTATGGGAGCTCCCATAGCACGTGCGGTTTATAGAATTTCCTTTTTAGGAAATACCATTTAAGAAATTTTTTATGGAAATAAAAAATAAATGGTATTAAAGAGCATCAACTGTCTGTTGGTTGACGGAACAACATGTAAAATCGATATAAAATTTTATCCTGAGTTTAAAAAACATAATTGGTGTATTGATAGTCATGGATATATTGTGACGAATGTTCCTATAAATGGTAAACGACAAATATTATTACTTCATCATCTTGTCATGAATTTCAAATACGATCCTAATATTGATTTGGTGATTGATCATAAATATGGTGATAAACGCGATGCACGAAAAAAAAAACTGAGAGAAGTTAGTAGGAGTACAAATAACTTGAATAATTTAGGCTATGATAATAATACTGGATTTGAACGAATTCATTGCCATCATGACGATGAAAAAAGAAAATATTATTATCAAGTCAGTTATATGAAAATAAATAAACTTCGTGATAACAAAAATTTTCATTATATCCCAGGTGAAAATGAAGAAGCTGCTTTCCTCAAAGCTTTCGAATTTTATGAGTATACGCTAACTCTCCCTCATTATGTTGAGGCTCGTCCTAATCCTGATGACGAGTCTTCATCTGGAGAAAGTATCTATGAACCCAACTACGAAAACAGTGTTAATCTCAAAAGATTAAATACCAATAATACAAGTAAAGAAAATAATATATCTAATGATGGAAAGAACTTTCGTTGGATGGTTTGTTATCGAAATGATAAAGGGATTAGAACATCAAAACCCTTCCCATATAACCCAAAATCAAGTGATACAAAAGAGGAAGCTTTGAAGAAAGCAATAAAATTTAGAGATGAACATAAGAATAATCGCAAAAAATACAATAAAAAAACCACAAATAATAATACCAATATTGTTATTAATATTAACAATATTATTGTTAAAACTAAAAAGAAGAAAAAATCCTTACCAATATCAAAAAAGACACTGAAAAATATTGAAGATGATGGTAAAACCAGTCCTGAAAATGACGATACAGAATCATTAAATGATGAATTTCGATTTAAAAACAACAAATTTAATGAAACAAAAAATATTCATGAAAAATCTAAACTCGATAAATTAATTGGTGATAATACTCCAAAATCAAAAACCAATTTTGATTTATTACTTGAAGAAAATACACCAAAAAAATCAAAAACTGGTCTATTATCCAGAGAAAATAATCACACTAAAAAATCACTATTTGATGTTTTACTTGAAGAAAATACACATAATATTATTGCAAATGGTAAAGCTGATGATAGTTATGATAGTTATGAAGACGCAATGATTATAGAATCTATGGAGGAGCGAATAAATTGTCAAAGGAAATACTTGTCTGAATCACTTTCAGATAGTGATACAATAATAATGAATGAAGATGAAAATCCAAGTCATCCATATTATAATAATAACCATACTTTTATTTTAAAATGAAATTAGAAAATTAATATATTTAAATAAAAATTATTTTTCTGTTTTGGATGTCATGTAGTTTCCATTCGGGTTTTCGTCGCCATTCATTATTATTTTATCACTGTCTGAATCACTTTTAGACAAATGTTTTCTTTGATAATTTTATTTGTTCCCTCATAGAACTAAATAATCTTAAAAAATTAAGGGAATGAGTGCCTTATATGTGAAAATCCAACAAATAATTTTTCTTGGGTGATTGATGTCATAAAAAATAAATTATGTATTATTTATTGATTTTTTTTTGTTTTTTTATAATCAGAAACTCTACTAATTATTGTTCCAGAAGTATAGATCAGAACTAAGCAAACTATAGATAATACACCAAGACCTAATAGTATAACCCATAATACAGTATTCGTGTCGTTTGCTTCAGAGTTACAAATCTTCTCTTCAAGGCATACACATTTTGCTTCATTAAGATCTGGATCAAAATATAATTTTTCATTAATATCATCACATACCTCTGTTGATGATATATGTTCTTTAAAAATTGATAATATATAAAGATGTGATAATATTGTATTCCATGTATTTATAGATGGATTAAAAATATCTAAAGATTCAATATTATTTATATTTTGATTATCTTGATTATTAAAGAAATTTACTAATAAAAAATCTGATATATTATTATTGTTTGTATCCATAAAAATACATTTTTCATTATATTGATTAAAATTTATTAAATTTTCAATATAAATTGTTGAATTTAATGAAATTTCTTCATTTGTTGATATAATTTTATTTTCTTTAATAAAATTATTATCAATATTTTCAACACCATTAGAATTAAAAACGATATAATTAATTCTAGTGAAAGCTCTTCTCCATTGTGATGACCAAAGTTTATTATATAATCCATTCTCAATATCAATAGAATTAATTTTAATTGTTCTAATTATATTTTCATCTAAAGAATCAGAAATATATGTTGAAATTGATAATGGATAAGATAATCCAATTTTTGAAACAATATAATTAAAATTTATAAATTCATTATTATCTTTAATATCTATTTTGTTAACATAATTATTAATATTATGAAATGGTATATTGTAAATTTCAGAACAATATTTATCAAAAGAACAAATAGAAAAAATAAGTTTATCTGTTGTTTTTTTATTTGAACATAAAATATTTTGAGTCAATGGTAATCCTTTAATTAAAAAAATAAAAAATAATACAAATAAGATCATTAAAACAAACAAACAAAAGATTTATAAATTTATTTATTTATTTATTAAATAAAACATAAAACATAATTTAAGATTTTTTTTATTGAAATTTTTTTTGATTAGAAAATCTTTCTTCTTTACTTTGAACTGTTCTTTTCTTTTTTGAAGTTGATATTAAATGATAAAATTCATAAGCATAAAAAATAATCATTACTTTTAGATAGGTTAAAAATTTAAATAATCCATATTTAAATAATCCACAACATCCTTTCTTTCTTTTATAACCTTGTTGAGGTTCTTGATTAAAAATATTTGCATCTAATTTTATAGGTTTTGAAACTTGAATATTAGGAGTCTTTGAATTTACTGGTGGTGTTTCTGCAGCATTTTCATCTATTAATCCATTTTTAACATAAGGTGTTTTTACAACTTGATATGCTATTGATGTAAATATATTTGCAAAAAGACGGAATAATAATACTAATAATAAAAAGAAATTTAAGAATATAGCCAAAAATGAATAAATTACAGCAGGTGATGCTATAGCTGTTAATGGTAATAAAAGAGATTGAGTAACAACATAATTAGGAAAAAATGTCCATCCTAATCCACATGATTGATATTGAGAATATTGTATTGAATCTGTCCAATTTACATTAACAAATTTGTTAATTTGTTGTTCAAAAAATGGTATACTAAATAATAATGTTAAAGGAAATATTGTTGTATTTCTTAACCATGTTAATACTTCAGGAAAATAATATTGTATAATAAATATAACATTATCACCAAACCAATAAAATCCAAGATCATGGACACAATTTACATGAGTAAAAGATTTTGCTTGAGAACAACTATAACAATTATCATTTGTATATTCTTCATTTATAAGACCAGATAACCACATTTCACATTTTGGTGCAATAACATATGTTGTAAGATTAAAAATATCATTTCCAAGTTGCATGGGAAGAGCAGCTGAACAAAAATAACTCCATCCATATGTTACTATTAAAAATCCTCCCCAAAAATAAAATAAAAATGCTGATGACATTACTAATGCAAATATTGTACCAAAATATGATGGTACAACAGCAGATAAACCAAATGCAATTAATAATGCTGCTACAGCAACTATTAATCCAGTTTCTCCTAATGCAAATCTTTTTTTCTCTCCAGTTAATTCTTCCCATGACGAATAGTTGCACTGAATAATTTCTGTATAAAGTTTAAAAACAACATCATTAAGTGTTGTTCCTGTTGAAAAACCAAAAAAGAATCTATCAAAAAAACTTAGGAGCGGACCAAATATTGGACAAACAATATATTTTACAATAAGTGTTGCATTATCTCCACAAATACCTTCACTTGGTGGAGGAATAGGTAAATTTGATATATAATTTGATATATCACTAATACCAATTTTATCATCAGTATCCCCGAAATAACATAAATTTGAATGTAAATTACTTGGAAATCGACATGAACAATTTAATAACCCACCACATATTGCTGTTTGTGTAGGATCTGATGTATAATTTAAATATGCAGCAGCAATATTTATATTTATATTAAATTGTCCTCCTAAATAATAATCAATAACATGATTAAGAGATGAATTTGCTCTTGTTACTAATTGATCTAAATAATAACAATCTTGACACAATCCAGGTATATTAGATCCACATGGAGGTATTGTTATATTATATTCTGTAACATTAATTCCTATTTGATTTCTTTTTTCTTTTAATGTTACAAATATAGTTCTTTTTAATTGATCTTCACTATCAAATTCTGGTTCACTAAATGTTACTATATATTCATTTTCATAATCATCATAAACAATATTTGTTGTAGGTATATTAAAATCTTCAATTTTCTTTGGTGAAGTTGTATTATATAATATTCTTTCATCATATTTAAATTGTTCATATTCTGCAACTTTTAATTTCATATTAATAGTTCTCATGATATTATTCATAGTTTGTGAAACATGATTATAAAAAATTTCTAAATTATTCCATTTTTGATGACTTTGTTTTGTTCCTTTTGTTAAAACTTTAAAATAATATTTTAATCTTTTCCATTTTGTATCTATAATTTCTCCATCATATTCTTCATATGAAATTTTTTGTTTAATTGTTGATTCTTCTGATCTTGGTATAAAATAAGGTAATAATGAACTATTATAAAAATTATTAAATTCATTAATTTTTTGATTAAATTCTTTATCACTTATTTTAAATAATAAATCATGAATATGTGATTCATTTTTAAACTCTTTTGTTTTCACTGTTTGTATTAAAAGTTTTCTTAAATAAATTGGTGATATATTTTCTTTAAATTTCATTTTTAAATGTGATAAATAATCAATTTTATTTTCTGGTTTTCTTTCATAAACTGTTGGAAAATGATTATATGTCCATGAAAATAACTTATTTATAAATTCTAATCTTCTAAATCTAATTTCTTTTTTTAAATCATTTTCACTATATCCTTCTGGTGATGTTTTATTCATTTTTTTATATTCTGATGAATTTTGAAATAGGACCTCTTCATCATTATCGTTTACTAATTTAACAATTGAATTATCTCCCATCCAATTTATAAATTCTTTTAATGCATATTGAAATCTTTCTCTTCCATGTTTATAAATAATTTTTGTTGTTTGAATACCTCTTTTAAGATTATTCTTATCACTCCAAAAATCTGTAATTTTTTGAAATGCTCCTAACATTTCATGTATAACTCCAAAAATTGATCCTGTAAGCATTGAAGATGTTTCATCTGGTTGTGATAATAAAACACCAGATAAATTATCTGTTGTTATATCTGAATTTGCAGTAATTGATTCTATCATTAAACTCACTATTGATCCCATCGTTTCCCAAAAATGAATAGCAAGGAATTTTACAGCTTCAATCTGGGTTGCATTATTCCATGTAAAATAATCTTCTAATTTATAAAGATTTAATATTATATTTACTTCTTCTACTGTTGTTAAATTTTCTATATAACTTGTATTTAATCCTGCATTACTCCATCGATCTCTATATTCCTTTTTCAATAAATTTTCTGGTTGTGTAGAGTGATCAGAAAAAAATTGAAAATAGATTGACAATCCTCTCATTAATTCTCCTGCAAAATAATATTTTCTCCATGGATTTGTTAATAAATCTGATGGAATCCAATAATTTTTTGTTTTTGTTCTTATTCCTTCCATAAAGATTCGTGATTCAATACATTCTAATACATCCATTTTTTCTCCTACTCTTAAATCATTAATAAAATTTGTATTATCTCTTGTATAAGTATCAAATAATACATCACATTTTGATTTCATTAATAAAGATCCTGTCTCATTAATTTTAATTGGCCATATTATTTTCATTAAACAAAATACAGAATCATGAACTTGTAATTCTGACATTTCAGAAAATTGTTTTGTTGAATAAACTTCCATTGTATTATTACAATAATCTGATTGAGGCCATTGTACTCCAATATTTTTTAAAAAACCAATAAGCCAATTATTCATATTGGGATATATTGTTCCATTTTCTTGATAAACATAATCATTTTGTTCTACAAGAGCTCTTTTTGATGGTTGTAAAGTACAACCACTTGCGTTGCCACAACAAAAATCAGCTTGATCAAGGTCTAAAAGCCCAAAAGAAATGATTTCTATAATAATAATAACGGTATTCATAAGAAATTGGATGAGAGGACACAAACCAATCCAAAGAGCGTTTATTATCTGACCAATAAAATTCAATCCAATTCTATTAAAGAAATCTACAGCAAATTTTACTAATGCAGGTCCTAAACTACCAACTACTTGAGATAAAAAGGCAAAAACAGATTCAATAATCGCTCCTATTGGATCTCCATCAACAAATAATCCTTTAATTAATCCAAGTATAATTTTTATAATAATCATCATAACGCTTGTAAAGAACGGTCTTATAGCTGGTAGTAGTTCTGCGACTGCATGAGTCACTTGATATATTGTATCTTTACAATTCACTCCACCATCAAGAGCAGCACATACGATACAATCCAAGAATGCCCCTAGGATATCGATACAATCTGCGGCCCATTGAGTTAATAATGTAATGGGTTCAGTTATCCAAATAAACAACGATCCAAAATATTCTCCTTGTCTTAATTTAATTAAAAATGTATTTAGAACAGTCGCAGGAATTAAAAGAATTGAAAGTAATTCACATAATAAACTAGCTGCACATCCTGAAGGCCTGTCACAAGTAATGTTGGAATTTGGAAATACACATCTGAGATTAAGAGGTACCACCGAAGTGATCGAACACATTAATTCACATATAGCTTGTTTAGCAAAAATTAAAGCATCATTAAACACTGGTATTCTAACATCTGCTATAATAATAATACCAGATGGAAGAGTGATAATATCAAAAATAAAATCAATAACTTGTCTTGCTAATGAAAATACTAGATTACATATTCGATCTAAAAGGTTCCCGATACAACAAATTAAATTTTGCTTATTATCACCTGGTTGAACCACACAAAAATCAGGGTCAAATTGTCTTATTATGTCAGCCGTGCACTGGCACCAGAGTATGAGTTCTGTAAACAATAAATCTAAATTAATATTCAATAATGATGGAAATCCTGTAAAAGTGAAAATATCCAATGAGAATATTAACAGTTGTGTAATTATTCGTAATATTTCAACAATTATATTCATTAAATGTTGAACTGAACACGCGAAAGGCGCATTCAATTGCGATAGAAGATCACGAACGCATTGAGTCGCAAATTCGATTTGATCAAAAATAATAGGTAATGTCGAACCTGGCGTAAACCAATAGTCAACAAAATAGTCAAGGGGGTTCTGACAGCATGATGGAAGTAAAACAAAAAATAAAGCTCCAGGTATCATTTCTGTTAAAATTGCGATAATATCGACAAATATATAAAGTGTCTCACGTACGAAACACATTTCTTCTTCTCCGACTACCGAAAATAATTCAGAAAAGCCATCAACCGCATCCTTTAATCGGTCAATTATTTGACCAAATTGAAAAAAAGCGATACCACTACGATCTGGTGCTTGAATTTCTGTAAGATGGGTTGAGGCTTCTAGAGTCATATTTAATAATATTGCTATGATACTCAGAGGTTGAGATATTATTCTCATGTATCGTGCGTTAAAAAGTTGAAGAACATCGAACGGTATTGTTAAAAAGGTTGATATAATTGAAAAAAAACTCTCTAATAAAATGTAGATTGTGTCTTCGATCCAATCACCGAAAGGGATAACAAATGCTATGAATTCTTCAACCATGGTGGTAATCGAAGGCAACGTAAATGATAGTATCGAATTGATAGGTATTTGTAAAAATCGGATAAATACATTAAATAAAGCGTCGAGTGATATTTCAAGAGATTGTAAATCTATTATTACCGCTATATCTTGCCAAAAGAAGCCGAGGATAGCACAGAAACAAGTCATCGTGGGACTTAACGACACACCAAAATCTGAAATTGCGTCAAGTGTATTCGTAATATCGTATCTCTGTGTAAAAATTCCTGATCCTAATGATATAAAGGCTATGATGTCGTCCGTTAATTTTACAAATATCTCCCCAAATAATTGAATCGGAACAAGAAACCCGTTTACTCGAAAACAAGCAAAGATCACTCGATATTGACCTAGTTATTAATTATAATAAATTAATAAAAAATACCTGTTCTTAAGAATCTAGTAAAGTCATATATTCCGTTCCAAAAAGCTATAAGCAAATTCCAAAGCTGACGAATCATATTTAATATCGGGTTAATCTCGAGGTCAATGGCAAATCGACTAATATTAGTAAAAATAATTAATAATTAAACCTATAACACTGCCGAAAAATTAGCCAACTACTTGCGGCAACATTGTGATATTGCAGGAAAACAGCGCTACCGCTAGCCACAAGTAAAATACTTGATAAAAGAGCGAAATTATTCGTAATAAAGTAGAGAGAAGTTGTAGCTGATGTTATGATGAAATTAGCTATACTCAACAAAGTGAGTCCTAATAAGATGAAGAAATCAGTAAGCTGTTGAGATATTAAGACGTCAATAACCGTTGTTTTTACGTTGGAATCTCTGAAGAATGTGTTAACGATAAAATATAGTATTAAAACTGATAATAAAGAAAATCCTATGCCACCGAAAATCGCTCCAACTATAATAGCATAGTCCGCGGGAACAAGAATCGACATTTTTATTTCATTTTTCAAAGTAATCTAATTTACATAAAATTATTATTATAAAATACAATTTAAAAAAAAAAAACATTTTTATCAACACTTATTTTTCATTTTTTGCATAAATATATTTAGAAATTCTTATTTTAGACTTTCCTTTTTAGGAAAATCTATTTAAGAAATTATTTGTGGAAGTAAAGTAAGATGGTATTAAAGAGTATCGATTGTCTCTTATCTGATGGAACAACTTGTAAAATTGATATAGGATTTTATCTTGAGTTTAAAAAACATAATTGGTGTATTAATAATTATGGATATATTTATACGCGTGTACCAATAAATGGTCAACAACAAACATTATTACTTCATCATCTTGTCATGGATTTCAAATACGATCCTAATATTGATTTGATGATTGATCATAAATATGGTAATAAAAGAGATGCCCGAAAAAAAAAACTGAGAGAAGTTAGTAGGAGTACAAATAACTTAAATAATTCAGGCTATGATACAAATACTGGATTTTCACGTATTCATTGTATTCATGATTATAAAAATAATCGTTATTATTATCAGGTCAGTTATATAAATATAAATAAACTTCCTGATAACAGAAGATTTCGATATATTCCAGGAGAAAATGAAGAAGATGCTTTTCTCAAGGCTTTCGAGTTTTATGAATATACTTTGACTCTGCCTCATTATGTCGAAGCTCGTCCTAATCCTGACGACGAGTCTTCATCTGGCGAAAGTATCTTTGAACCCAATTACGAATTCAGTGTTAATATCAAAAGATTACGACCCAATAATACAAGTAAAGAAGAGAATATACGTAATAATGAAGAGAACTCTCGTTGGGTGGTATATTATTACAATACACAAGGGAATAGAACATCTCAACAATTCCTATATAAGCCCAGATCGACTGATACAAAAGAAGAAGCCTTTTTGAAGGCAATAAAATTTAGGGACGAACATAAGAATAATCGATCAATAACCAAGAAAAAACCCATAAACAATACAAATATTAATATTACTATTAACAATAATATTGTTAAAACTAAAAAGAAGAAAAAACCCATAAATAATAACAATATTAATATTAACGTTAATATTACCAATGTCGATAAAATTAAAAAAAAGAAAAAACCAATACCAAAATTAAAAGAGTCGAAAAGTAATATTGAAGATGATGGAACAACCAGCCCTGAAAATGAAGATACAGAATCATTTGATGAATTTCGTCATGAATACAACAAGTTTAATAGAAAAAATATTCTAGAAAAGTCAAGATTCGACATGTTAATTGATGAAAATACTCCAAACCCAAAATCTCTATTTGATCTTTTACTAGAAGAAAATTCACAAAAACCTAAAAAAATTATGCCTTCCGTATTTCCAGGGGAAAATAATCACACCAAAAGAACTCTGTTTGATATTTTAATTGATGAAAATACTCATAGTTTTTTTGAAAATGGAAATGTTAGTCGGGAAGATTCAATGACAACAGAATATTATGAAGGAATGGATATAGAAACAAAACAACAACTTTATGAAAATGATTCAGATTCAGCAACTCTGACCATGTCTGAAGAAGAGATTAATGGATGGAAATTGACAGGAAATCCAAATTTTAATAATGATAGTTTTATTTTAAAAGATAGTAAAAATTTTTAAAAATTTATGTATTAAAAATAAAAATATGATGATTAAAATTTGGACTTCTTTTTAATTTCCATCCATTAATCTCTTATTCTTACAGGGTCTAATTTTATAAAAATAAATTGTTCTTGTTTTAATTGTTTCATACAAATAATTTATTTAATGTAAATACAATGAATTAAATTGAATAAATACAATAAATAGTAAAATACTCCCAATAAAAAAGTAATATTTTACTTGTTTTTTCCATAAATCACACTTTTTTTTCTTAATATACTTTGGTCGATAATCAAATATTTTTTCTTTTGAATTTAATTGTTTAATATATTCTTCTTCTTCTTCTTTCATACTAGAATAATAACGATATTTTAATCGGATATTCATATATTTTGTTTCATATTTAATACTTTGGTTATGAAGTAAATATTTATTTATTTTATTGTTCATTTGTTCTGGTGTTCTATAAAACCTACGTTTAATTTCACCAGAATCATTATATGTTTTTAAGATAGAATAAAAATCAAAGGGTTTATATATACCAGTTTCATCACCCTCGTATTCTTCATTCATTTAATATCACGAAATTACTAAATGTGGTATTATACTTAACATGAGGGAATAAATACAATAAGAATTAATAATTTACAAAAAAAATTATTTATAAAACACAGTTAATAAATTTTACTTTTCTTTCTTCCAGCATTGATCATCAGAATGATTATATCTTTTACAATGATTACAATATTTTCCACATTGTTTTTCATTATGTCCGAATCTATTGCATATCCCACAAGATATCTGGCAACGAGATACATGATGCCCGTATTTTAAACAACGTTCGCATTGAATATTAAGATTAATCCTACAAAATCTTTCGACATGACCCTCATTTTCGCAGCGTGCGCATATTAACGGAGGTCGTTTAGATTCAATGATAGCATCTGGGTAAACTTCAGGTTTAACTTCAGGTTCTATTTCATGTTTAACATCATGTTTTGATTTTGATTCAGTAATAACATCATGTTGATATTTATTATTATCCTCAATAGATGATATTTCTTCTTCTTCTGAATACAATCGAATTGGATTTTTTGTGTAGTATTTTTTAATTGGAACGCAAGACGATTTCTTTTTTTGATCTTGTTCTTCTTTTTCTTTTTTTTGTATATTATCTTCTTGAGTATGAGGAGGAGATGATTTATTTGTTAAATCTTTTTCGGATTTGTCAATTTTTTCAATTGAATTAGATTTATTTAATAATAAATCATTATTTTCTTTTATTTTACATGAAACATTCTTATCAGAATTAAATGCTTTAACAGTTAAATTAATTATAAATTCAAAAGAATATCCAAATTCCTTTAATTTTTTAATAGATTCAACACATGTACTCATTACTAAGATTTCATCTATTGGATATTCTATTGGTTGTTCCATTAAACTTACTCTCTTTAATAATATATATATCATAAAAAAAAACCCTTACTTGGGTTTCCTCTAGAAAAAATATTGACACACGTGCAAATAATAAAATATTTTAACAAACAAATAAATTTATTTATAATTTTGTATCAGTCCGGGATATTAAAACATAACCAGGACATTTTACAGTTTCGACCAGGACATTTTCCATTCTCCATTTTCCAGTTTCGTTATTTATACATCCACATCTTAAATTGTCTCCACCTGAAGAACATGGATAAAATACTCTCATTGAGAGTATTTTTGCATTTCTGCATTTTTCATCTAATTTATCTAACATTTGTGGGAGATGATTATAAGTGATAAATGAAAACTTAAATTCTCTTTTCTTTTCATATAATCCTTGTGCTATTGATCTTGATATTTGCGTAAGACATATTTCCACTTTTTGTTGCTCTTTAACTAACAATAGTTCGTCTATTTTTAATATTTCATCCATTGACCATATATCACATGATGAATCTCGATAGGGTTGGTTATATGTAAAAGCCATTAAGTTTATTTAAAAAATAATAATAATTCCTTTTTATAGTAAGCCCACGTGTTATTACTTTAAACATTATATAAGTTTTTAAAATATGAATCTTTTTTCTAATAAAAATGTTTACTAAGAAAAGATTTGAATGAAAAAAAACACACGTGCGAAAAATAAATTTTTATTTTTTATTTTTTATTATTTTTTTTTTCTGACCTTGGGGGTCGAAAAAATGTGTATAAATTTTGGGATAACTGTCATTTTTTTGAAAAAAATATTTTTTTTCAGGGGAAAAAAATTCACGTTTTTTGTAACTGTCATTTTTTTTTTCTTCAGGAAAAGATTCATGAACTTTTTTTTTTTAACTTTCATTTTTTTTAAAAAAATATTTTTTTTTAAAAAAAAAAAAATAATTTTTTTTATA
>Ga0137465_1000527_pt1 | contig 14281 bp, 14 predicted proteins | sample EasRivERMGT828_2_FD_104906 | JGI IMG/M metagenome (GOLD analysis project Ga0137465, IMG submission 104906) | Soil microbial communities from meander-bound floodplain in the East River, Colorado, USA - East River MetaG ERMGT828_2 | ecosystem: Environmental > Terrestrial > Soil > Floodplain ... | reverse complement strand
GTCGAAGAGAAGAAGAGCGCCGGGGGCCATGCCCACGGCGGCATGGGCGGCATGGGCGGAATGGAAGGGATGGACATGTAACTCGCGTAGCGAGTTACATGTCCGGGCAGGATTCGGAACGGGGGAACGAGGTTCCCCCCCGTTACCCCCTCCTCGGTCTGCTACGAAAGCCCCGCTCCGGCGGGGCTTTTCTTGGCGCACGCGAATGTCGAGCCGATGCTCCAAAATTCACCGCGGGTAGTCGGGGCACCGCGGCTGGCCGATGAAAGGCAGCGTTTTTCCCCACAACGGAATGGATCAAGCTCCTCCTCGAGAACACACCGCCCGCTTCCTGAGCCCCATCACTTCGAATCGCGTTTTTCCAGGCTGTAGCCCAGTCCGCGCACCGTGACGATGCGAACGCCGCCCGGATCGAGCTTCTTCCTCAGGCGGTGCACGTAGACCTCGATCGCGTTCGCCGACACCTCCTCGCCCCACTCGCACAGGTGGTTGACGAGCTGGTCCTTGGACACCAGGCGTCCGGCGCGCTGCAGGAAAATTTCCAGCAGGCCAAGCTCGCGGGCCGAGAGTTCGACCGGCTGGCCGTTCAGGCTTGCTAAGCGCCCGATCTGGTCGAAGGTGAGCGATCCGTGGCTGACGAGCGACGAGCCGCCGGCCATGCCGCGGCGCGTGAGCGCGCGAACGCGCGCCTGCAGCTCTGCGAGCTCGAAGGGCTTGGCCAGATAGTCGTCCGCGCCCGCATCCAGGCCCGCTACGCGGTCGTTGACGCTGTCGCGCGCGGTGAGGATCAGCACCGCCGTCGCGGACTTGCGCGATCGCAGGCGCTTAAGCACCTCGAGGCCGGATCTCCTCGGCAGCCCGAGGTCGAGAATGAGCAGGTCGAATTCATTTGCTTGGAGGGCGCCGTCCGCTTCGTCGCCGTTGGTCACGCAGTCCACCGCGTAGCCCGACAGGCGCAGCGACCGCGTCAGGCCCTCGGCGAGGCTCGGATCGTCTTCGGCTACCAGTATGCGCATGCCCTCTCCCCTGAGGCAGGGTAGCAAAGGAGGGCGGGGCAACATCCGCCATCCGCCGAGCGACTGCGCGCTTGACCCGGCTCGCATGGCGAGTGCATGATTTGCCGCAACGCCCGCTGCGCTCGGGCGTTATTATGCGCCGCCGCTGCGCTCGGGCGTTATTATGCGCCGCCTGCTGCGCTCGATCGCCAAGGGCGAGGAGATCATGGGGGACGTGTCCACGCTCGAGAACCCCGCGATCCTCGATCAGCTGAAGCAAAGCACCTGACAGGAGGAGGGGCCATGGCATTGAAGATTCCACGTTGTGCGCGCTGTTCCAGTGCCTGCGAGCTGACGACGCTGGCGTCGGTATCCGCGGAAGACGGACCGGTCAAGCTCACCTTGCTCGAGATGCCGGTGTTCGCATGTGCGAAGAATCACAAGGTGCCGGTGCACGGCGACTTCATGATCTGGCTGACACATGAGATCCGCGCACGGGAGGGGCAGATCGCAGCCGGCAAGGAAGAAGGGATGATCTTCAAGAAGCATCTGTGCGGCGGTTGCGGCAAGGACCTTGCCTCCAAGTCCGAGCGCAGGCAGGCGTTTCCGTACGAGTTGAAATACGAAGATCTGGCGCCTTTCAAGCTCCACATCGACATGCCGCTCTACAAATGCACCGCTTGTGGCAAGGAGCAGATCCGCTCGACCAAGGATCTGCACGGCCACGCAACGCTGGCCATGGTCGGCGTCAACGACGGCGCGGGGTTCCCGCATAGCGGCTGAGCGCGCATACTCTCACGCGGCCGCGAGGAGGCGAGATGGGGGAGATCGAGGGCAGGGGGCAGCGCATGATCGCGTTGTGCATGCTCGGCTGCGTGCTGTTCAATTTCCCGATCCTCGCCCTGTTCAATGTACCCGGGACGTTCTTCGGCGTGCCCGTGCTGTACGCCTACATCTTCATCGCCTGGGCCCTGCTGATCGCACTGATGGCCTGGGTGGCTGAAATGCGGGGCTAGGGCAGGCCATATGCTCCAGGGCTGGGTTATTGTCGTCACTTCATTCGCCTACCTGGGGCTGCTGTTCGCGATCGCCTTTTACGCCGACAAGCGCGCCGACGCGGGCCGCTCGATCATCGCCAGCCCGTACGTCTACAGCCTGTCGCTCGCAGTCTACGCCACGGCGTGGACCTTCTACGGCAGCGTCGGCCGTGCGGCGAGCGACGGCGTGGGCTTCCTGCCGATCTACATCGGCCCGACGCTGATGATCGCCCTGTGGTGGATCGTGATGCGCAAGATCCTGCGCATATCGAAACAGAACCGTATCACGTCGCTGGCCGATTTCATCGCGTCGCGCTACGGCAAGAGCGCGCTGCTCGGCGGCGTGGTCACAGTGATCGCGGTGATCGGCATCCTTCCCTACATCTCGCTGCAACTGAAGGCGGTCTCCAACAGTTTCACCATCGTGCTGCAATACCCGTGGATCATCATGCCGGCCAAGGTCACCGCGCAGCCGATCATGCAGGATACGGCGCTCTGGGTGGCGCTGATCCTCGCCGCCTTCACCATCGCGTTCGGCACGCGGCACCTGGATGCGGCCGAACACCACGAAGGCATGGTGGCGGCGATCGCCTTCGAGTCCCTGGTGAAGCTGCTGGCGTTCCTCGCGGTGGGCGTCTTCGTCACTTTCGGCATCTACAATGGCTTTGGCGACCTGTTCGACCGCGCCGCGGCCGATCCGAAGCTCTCCGCCATGATGGCCCCTCTCGAGGGCGTCGCGGGAGGCTACGCGAGCTGGGTCTGGCTGACGATCCTATCGATGATGGCGATCATGTTCCTGCCGCGCCAGTTCCAGGTCACGGTGATCGAGAACAAGGACGAGCGGCACCTGAACAAGGCGATCTGGCTGTTTCCGCTGTACATGCTGGCGATCAACATCTTCGTGCTGCCGATCGCGTTCGGCGGGCTGCTGCATTTCCCCGACGGCAGCGTGGACGCCGACACCTTCGTCCTCACGCTGCCGATGTTCGAAAAGCAGGAGTTGCTCGCGCTGCTCGTCTTCATCGGCGGGCTGTCGGCCGCGACCGGCATGGTGATCGTCGAGACGATCGCGCTCTCGACGATGGTGTGCAACGACTTGGTGATGCCGGTGCTGCTGCGGCTGCGGCGGCTGCGGCTCAACGAACGCAGCGACCTGACCGGGCTGCTGCTCGGTATACGGCGGGGCGCCATCGTCGGCATCCTGTTGCTCGGCTACGTGTATTTCCGGCTGGCGGGTGAAGCTTACGCGCTGGTGTCGATCGGCCTGATCTCGTTCGCCGCCGTGGCGCAGTTCGCGCCGGCGGTGCTGGGCGGGATTTTCTGGAAGGGCGGCACGCGCCGCGGCGCGCTGGCGGGGTTGAGCGCGGGTTTCGCCGTCTGGTTGTATACCCTGCTTCTTCCGGCGCTGGCGCGTTCGGGCTGGCTGCCGATCAGCTTCGTGGGGCAGGGGCCGTTCGGCATCGAGCTGCTCAAGCCGCTGGAGCTGTTCGGGCTGGCAGGGCTCGACCAGATCACGCACGCGATGATCTGGAGCATGCTGGCCAACATCGGCGCCTATGTGACGGTATCGCTGTCCGGGGTTCAAAGCGCGGACGAACATCGCCAGGCAAGCCTGTTCGTGGACGTGTTCCGGCAGACCGGCGAGGGCGGCGGCGCGCGCTTCTGGCGCGGCACCGCGTCGGTGCCGGATCTGTACAATCTGCTGGCACGTTTCCAGGGTGCTGCGGCCGCGGAGAGCGCCATTCAGGATTACGCCCGCGCCCGCGGTCTGCGCTGGCCCGGCGATGTGCTGATCGCGGACGCGGAGTTCGTGAACTACGTCGAGGTCCAGCTCGCGGGCGCGATCGGCGCCGCCTCGGCGCGCATCATGGTCGCTTCCGCGGTGAAGGAGGACGCGCTGACGCTCGAGGAGGTACGCAAGATCCTTGATGAAGCTTCGCAGGTGGTCATCTACAGCCACCGCCTGGAGCAGAAGTCGCGCGAGCTAGAGGCGGCGACCGCCGAGCTGCGTGCGGCCAACGAGCGGCTCAAGGAACTCGACCGGCTCAAGGACGACTTCCTGTCGACCGTGACGCACGAGCTGCGCACGCCGCTGACATCGATCCGGGCCTTCAGCGAGATCCTGAACCAGGACCCGGACGTCGATCTTGCGCAGCGGCGCAAGTTCCTCGGCATCATCACCAAGGAAACCGAGCGGCTGACGCGTATCATCAACCAGGTGCTCGACCTGGCGAAGATCGAGGCGGGCCGGGCGGAATGGAGCGAGGCGCCGGTCGACATGCGGGAGATGATCGGCGACACGGTGTCGGCCATGAGCCAGCTGTTCCAGGAGAAGAACATCCGGGTCGAGACGCGCCTGCCCGAGAAGGTGACGCCGGTCAAAGCCGACGTCGATCGCATCATCCAGGTGATGCTCAATCTGCTGTCCAATGCGGTCAAGTTCTGCGACCCGAGCGACGGCAGGATCGAGATCACGCTGACCGAGGACGAGCGCGGGCTGCGCGTGGATGTGCGCGACAACGGCCCGGGCATCGCGCCCGGGGACGAGCAGAAGATCTTCGACAAGTTCGTGCAGGCCGGCGATACCCTGACCAACAAGCCTCAGGGCAGCGGCCTGGGCCTCTACATCAGCCGCCACATCGTCGAGCACCACGGCGGCCGGCTGTGGGTGCAGAGCCGGCCGGGAGAAGGCGCCTGCTTCTCGTTCACCCTGCCGCTCGGGCGCCCGGCGAGCGCCGGGCAGCTGGCGCGGGCGGCCTGAGCGGCGCAGCCGATGGAGAGCCCATGACAAAGAAGGTGCTGATCGTGGATGACGAGGTCAACATCGTCGCCGCCCTCGAGTTCTTGCTGCAGCGAAGCGGCTACGAGGTGATGGTCGCGCAAAACGGCGACGAGGCGCTGCAGCGGGTCGAGAGCTTCGCTCCGGACCTGGTGCTGCTGGACGTGATGATGCCGCGCATCAGTGGCTACGAAGTCTGCCGCCGCATGCGCGAGCGTGCCGACTGGAAGCACATCAAGATCATCATGCTCTCCGCCAAGGGCCGGGAAGCGGAAGTCAGCAAGGGCGTGTCCCTGGGGGCGGATTTGTACGTCACCAAGCCCTTCTCCAACAACGAGCTGGTAGGAAAGATTGGCGAGCTGCTCGCCGGCGCATGAAAGCGCGCCGCAAGTTCATCTTCTGGGTCGCCATCGTGTTTGCCGTGCTGCTCGCGGTGCCCGCCGCGCTCGGCGTGCTGCTGGCCGCCGGGCTGCCGGTGGCGGAGCAGGAGGCGTTCCTCGCGATCGTCTCTGAAAGAGCACCGGCGCTCGCGTTCGCGGCGCTCATCCTGCTCTTGGTCAGCGCCGGCGCGGTCAAGTGGCTGTTCGACGAGTACGTGACCGCGGTGCACGCGCTAGCCGAGCAGACCGGTGTGGTGCTGGGCGCGAACGCCGAGCTGCGCGTAGCGACGCAAGGCGGGCGCGAGGTGGCCGAAGCGGCCGCGGCGATCAACCGGCTGGCCGACGCGTACCGCGCGCTGCGGCGCGATTTCGAGCTGCGCACCAGGGAAGCGGGCGCCAGGCTCGAGGAGGAGCGCAATCGCCTGGCGGCTCTGATGTCGGAGCTGTCCGAGGGCGTCATGGTGTGCAATGCGGAGGGCCGGATCCTGCTCTACAACGAGCGGGCGAAGGGATTGTTTGCCGCGGGCGAGACGGCGGCCATTGCGGCGCTGGTGGGTCTCGGGCGCTCGGTGTTCGCGCTGATCGACCGCGACCAGATCGCGCACGCGCTGGAAAAGCTGCAGCGCTTGCGCCAGCCTGGCGCCGCGCCGCCGAGTACCCGCTTCGTGATCGCAACCGCGACTGGCCGCCTGCTCAAGGTCAAGGCGGCGCCATTCGGCGATTCGGCCGGCGCGATCGCCGGGCTGGTGCTGGCGCTGGAGGATGTGACTGGGCTGCTCGACCAGGAAGCTGCGCGCCGCGGGCTGCTGCAGGCGCTTGCCGCGGGCGTGCGCGCGCCGACGGCCAACGTCCGCGCCGCGGCGGAGAACCTGGCGGCCTTCCCCGACATGGAGGCCGGGCGCCGCGAACAATTCGTGCAGATCGTGGCAGCCGAATCCAAGAGCCTGTCGCAGCGGCTCGATGCGGCGCTGCGCGAATACGCCGACGCGCTCAAGGCGCAGCTCGCGCTCGAGAGCATGCGGGCGGCGGACTTGCTCGGCGTCGTGTGCCAACGCATCGGCGCTTCGCTCGGTATGGCGAGCGGGCTTGAATCCGTGGACGAGGAGCTCTGGCTGCGCGTCGACAGCTTCGCGTTCGTGCAGGCGCTCACCTTTCTCGCGGCGCGGCTGCGCGACGGCTACACGGTGCAGAGTCTGCGTTTCTCGGCGCGAGCGGTGAACGGCCACGCCGAACTGGACATGGGATGGGCCGGGTCGGCGGTGGCGAGCGACGCGCTTTCGCTGTGGGAAGACGAGCCCATGCAGATCGGCTCCGAACAGACCCCGCTCACCCTGCGCGACGTGCTGGAGCGGCACGGCGGCGAGGTCTGGTACCAGGCCGCGGACGCCGCCGGCGGCAGCACGGCCCGTTTCCGTTTTCTGCTGCCGGCAGGCGAAGCGGTGATGGCGCCGGCGCGCGTTCCAGTCACGCCGGCCGAAAGCCGGCCCGAGTACTACGACTTTGACCTGTTCCGCGCAAGCGGCGCGACACAGGCGCTGCAGGAACGCAAACTCGCGGAACTCGCCTACACGGCCTTCGACACCGAGACCACCGGGCTGGAGCCGTCGGCGGGCGACGAGATCATCAGCATCGGGGCGGTCCGCATCGTCAACGGCCGGCTGCTGAAGACCGAGGTGTTCGAGCAGCTCGTCGACCCGCGGCGTGCCCTGAGCCGCGAATCGGTGGCCATCCACGGCATCGGCGCCGAGGCTCTGCAGGGACAGCCGGTGATCGAGCGGGTGCTGCCTTCGTTCTACCGCTTCTGCGAGGACTCGGTGCTGGTCGCGCACAACGCGGCTTTCGACATGCGCTTCCTCCAGTTGAAGGAAGCAATTTCGGGCGTCAAGTTCACCCAGCCGGTGCTCGATACCCTGTTGCTGTCGGCGGCCGTGCACCCAAGCCACGCCGATCACAGGCTCGAATCGATCGCCGAGCGGCTGGGGGTGCGGGTGATCGGGCGCCATACCGCGCTCGGCGACGCACTGCTGAGCGGGGAGATCTTCCTCAAACTGCTGCCGTTGCTCGCGGAGCGCGGCATCGCCACGCTGGGCGAGGCGCTCGAGGCGTCCCGCGAGACCTACTATGCGCGCCTGCAGTACTGACGGGGGACGCCAGTGCTAGGGAAGTATGGTCCCCTGGATCACCGCCTGGCCGACGAGCAGCAGACGTTCGCGCGCCCGTTGCGCTCGCTGCTGCAGCGGGCGGCCGTGACCTGTGACGGCGGCAGCACGCTGGTCGAGGTCGCGGTGCTGATGCGCTCGCAGGGTGTCGGCTCGATCGTGGTGGTCGATGCGCAGGCGCATCCCGTCGGCATCGTGACTTCGCACGACATGGTCCGGGTCGCCGCCGAGAACGGCGGCGCCAGGCGGGTCGACGAGATTATGTCCTCCGATCCGGTTTCGCTTCCGGCGCACGCGCTCGCCTACGAGGCCGCAGTGACGATGACGGCGCGGCGCATTCGCCACATCCTGGTGATGGACGAGGGGCGCCTGATCGGCGTGGTGTCGGAGCGCGATCTGTTTTCGCTCCAGCGCCTCGGCCTGGGTGAGATCAGTATGGAGCTGCGGCTCGCCGGGGATCTCGCGGTCCTCGGCGCGCTGGCCGCGGAAATCCGCAAGCTCACGCACCGGCTGGTCGAGCAGGGGGTGGCGCCAGAGCAGCTGATGCTCTTCGTTTCGGTGCTGAACGACCGCCTCAGCCAGCGGGTGATCGAGATCGTGCGCAAGCGCCATGACCTCGAGCGCATCAGCTGGTGCTGGCTCGCTTTCGGCAGCGAAGGACGCTTCGAGCAGACGCTCGCCACCGACCAGGACAACGGGCTCATCTTTGCCGCGCACGAGGGCGCTGCCTTGCCGCAGGTCCGCGCCCGCCTGCTCGCCTTCGCGCGCGAGGTGAACGAGGCGCTCGATGCGTGCGGATTCCCGCTTTGCAAGGGCAACATCATGGCGTCGATCCCGGCGCTGTGCCTGTCGCGGGAGGAGTGGCAGGCGAAGATGAGCGGCTGGATCGAAATCTCGATGCCGAAGGCGCTGCTCGATGCCGCGATCTGCTTCGATTTCCGCGCGCTCTACGGCGATGCCTCGCTCGCCGCCGCTCTGCGCGAATGGGTCAATGCCCGGGTCAGGCGCCAACCGGCGTTCCTGCGGCACATGGCGCAGGCCGCGCTGGAGGCACGCCCGGCACTCAACCGTCTCGGCGGATTTGCGACCGGCGACCCGCCGAACGCGCCGGGGACCCTGAACCTGAAACTGCAGGGCGCGCGCATCTTCATCGATGCCGCCCGCATCTACGCGCTCGCCAGCGGGGTGCCGCACACGAATACCGCCGACCGCTTGCGGGCGGTCCGTGACGCGCAGGCTATGAGCGAGACCGATGCGGCGGCGGCGACCGACGCTTTTTATCTCGTCCAGGGACTACGGTTGCAGAATCAGGTCTCGCGGCAGACCGGCGAGCCGGAGGCCGCCAACTGCATTGCGCCCGAGCGTCTAAGCAGGATCAGCCAAGCAGCGCTCAAAGAAGCCCTGCGCACGGCAAAGGATCTGCAGAACCGGCTCGCGCTGGATTACCAGCTTTGATATTGCGTCGCAGCATCTCATCTCGCGTAAAACTTTGTAAGTTGGATGTAAGATTTGCCCTTCAAGATGCGTTAGCCATATTCCAGGGAGGGAATGATGCAGCTCACCGAAAAGCACAATGAGTACTGGCGTAAGAACCTCGTCTACACCGCAATTCTGCTGTTCGCCTGGTTCGTCGCCACCTTCGTCGAAGCCTGGTATGCGCGGGAGCTGAACGGCATCACGTTCTTCGGATGGCCGCTCGGTTTCTGGTTTTCGGCGCAGGGCTCGCTTGCAATCTACGTGATCATCATAGGCATCTACGCGATGCTGATGCGCAAGCTCGACCTGGAGTACAACGTGGATGAGGGAGATCTCGAATGAGCAGCCAAGTCTTCTCGCATTCGTCATTCAAAAGCGCGCTCAAGAAGTACTACACCTTCTACACCGGCGGTTTCATCGGCTTCGTGATCCTGCTCGCGATCGCCGAGCAGTTGGGAATGTCGAAACAATGGATCGGCTACTGGTTCCTGTTTGCGACGATCGGTCTGTATGCCGGCATCGGCATCATGAGCCGCACCGCGGAAGTTGCCGAATACTACGTTGCGGGTCGCCGCGTGCCCGCGTTCTTCAACGGCATGGCGACGGGCGCCGACTGGATGAGCGCGGCTTCCTTCATCGGCATGGCCGGCACGCTGTTCCTGGGCGGCTACGACGGGCTCGCCTGGGTCATGGGCTGGACCGGCGGCTACTGCTTGGTGGCGCTGTTCCTGGCGCCCTACCTGCGCAAGTTCGGCCAGTTCACCATCCCGGACTTCCTCGCCGAGCGCTACGGCGGCAACATCGTCCGCACCATCGGCATCATTTCGGCGATCACCTGCTCGTTCGTCTACGTCGTCGCCCAGATTTACGGCGTCGGCCTGATCACCAGCCGGTTCACCGGCCTGGAATTCGGCGTGGGTGTGTTCGTCGGCCTCTCCGGCATTCTGGTGTGCTCGATGCTGGGCGGGATGAAGGCGGTGACCTGGACGCAGGTGGCCCAGTACATCATTCTCATCATCGCCTACATGACTCCGGTGGTATGGCTGGGCACGAAACATACCGGCATCCCCATCCCGCAATTTGCATACGGCTACACGCTGCAGAAGGTGGGCGATCTGGAAAAGAAGATCACCGCGGATCCGAAGGAGCAGGAGGTCCGCAAGATCTTCGCCGACCGGGCGGCAGCAGGCAGGGCCGCACTCGCCGCGCCGGACAAAACGTATGCCGAGGGCAAGGCCAACGTCGAGCAGGCTCTCGCCAGCGCGAAGTCGTCGAACGCCCCGGCTGACCAGGTCGCGGCGGCTGAAAAGACCGTAGCGGGGTATCCCAAGGACGTGGACGCCGCGAAGGTTCAGTGGTCCCGGGAAGCGGGCCTCGCCGCGCGCGCGGCACCGCCCCGGCCGCACGCCGAGGCGTTCGTCGGCGCGAACGAGGCGGCGCGGAACACGGCACGACTCAACTTCATCGGCATCGTGTTCTGCATGATGTTTGGCACCGCGGCGCTGCCGCACATCCTGATGCGCTACTACACCACGCCCAGCGTGCAGCAGGCGCGCGTCTCGGTGTTCTGGTCGCTGTTCTTCATCTTCCTGCTGTACTTCACGGCGCCTTGCCTGGCGGTGCTGGCGAAGTACGACATGTTCACCAACCTGGTGGGGAGTTCGTTCGCCTCGCTGCCGGCGTGGGCGGCGGCATGGGCCAAGGTGGATCCTGGATTGCTCAACATCACCGACATCAATAAGGACGGCATCGTGCAGTGGGCCGAGGTGGTGATCGGCGGCGACCTGATCGTGCTGGCGACCCCGGAAATCGCGGGCCTGCCCTATGTGGTATCGGGGCTGGTCGCGGCCGGCGGCCTCGCCGCCGCGCTCTCGACTGCCGACGGGCTGCTGCTGACCATCGCCAACGCCCTGTCGCACGACCTGTACTACAAGATGATCGACCCGCATGCGTCGACCACGAAGCGCGTGACGATCTCGAAGGTCCTGCTGCTGGTCGTCGCGATCATCGCGGCCTATGTGACGTCGCTCAAGCCGGGAGACATCCTGTTCCTGGTCGGTGCGGCGTTCTCGCTGGCGGCCTCGGCGTTCTTCCCGCCGCTGGTGCTCGGCGTGTTCTGGAAGCGCGCCAACAAGTGGGGCGCGATCATCGGCATGGCCGCGGGCCTTGGGGTCTGCATCTACTACATGATGCGCACCTACCCGTTCTTCACCAACATGGGCGTGCCGAAAATGGACCTGTGGTTCGGGTTGAGCCCGGTGTCGGCGGGGATGTTCGGCCTGCCGGTCGGGCTGCTCGCCATCATCATTGTCAGCTATCTGACTTCCCCGCCGTCCAAGGAAGTGCAGGAGCTGGTCGAGCACGTGCGCTACCCGAACCTGAAAGGCGATACCTTGGTCAGCGAAGCGAGGTAGCCTCGGGCCGCTGAATCGGACAAGGCCCGCTTCCGCGGGCCTTGTTTTTGGGAAGTTAGGTCACCCAGGTGATATTCGGCTGAGCGCGTCGCTGACGGAGGGTCGGTCAGACCGCGAGGTCCTTGACCAGGTGGGCGAGGTCGTTGCGCCCGGCGTCGAGGATCAGCCGGCGCGTCATTTTCGGGTCGAAGCGCAGCAGGTGCTTGACGACCTCGTTCACCTTTTCGGGGTTGTGCAGCGTGTGGTAGGCCATTCCCAGGTGGTACCAGGCGTGGGGATTCATCGGTTGCAGCGTGGCGGCTTCGTGCAGCGCTCTGGCCGCGTCCTCATGCTGCCCGAGCGACGCGTGGGAAAGGCCCATGCCGTACCAAGCGCGATCGAGCTTCGGATTCAGCCGGGTGGCCTCGCGGAACGACTCTACCGCCTTCGCTTGCTGGCCGCGCTTTTCGAGCGTATATGCGAGGTTGAAGTGGGCCGCCGCGTTGCCGGGGTCCGCCCGCAATACCGCCTGGAAATAGGGCTCGGCATCGGCGAAGCGGTCCTGCAACGCCAGCAGGTAGGCGATGCGGTTCGGGGGCCTGAGGAAGTCCGGCTTTATGCGCATCGCCGCGCTATAGGCAGCAATCGCTTGCGGTTTGAGCCCGAACAGTTCCAGCAGGCGGCCACGCAGGTAATATTGCCAATGTTCCATCGATGGATGGCGGGGTGAGCGGATGTACGAGCTTATCGTAATTCTGAAGGCGCTGATCGAGGTGGCGGGTGTCGCATTTCTCGGTCAAGGCGTGCTCTGGGTGATTGCGGGATCCAAGCGCGACCAGAACATAGTCTACAACCTGTTCCGGACCATCACCTCGCCGATCACCAAGGTCACGCGTGCCATCACGCCGCGCGTGGTCATCGACCAGCACATCGGCCTGGTGGCCTTCTTCCTGCTGATGGTGCTGTGGGTCGCGCTGACGGCGTTCAAGATCAAGCTGGTACTCGATCAGGCCGCTGCCGCCGCCTGAGGGCTGAATTCGCGTCTGCACCGGAATCCGGAGAAATGGCCCGGTTTAAGGCGCACGCTTGGAAAGCGTGTGTACGCTACTAATCGCGTACCGTGGGTTCGAATGCCACTCTCTCCGCCACCAGCGCGTCCGCTACTCAGGCTGTCCGAGCGTGATGAGGCACCACTCGTGGTCGCACTTGCGGCAACGGACCCGCGAGGGCGAGATCAGCCTGAAGCGCGCGTAGGCGCCGCAGGCGCCGCAGGTGGCGTGCTCTCCGAGCTGCTCGGCCTCGGTCAGGATCCTCTGGTACCGCAGCATGCCGTAGATCCCGATCGCGACCGAGGCTGCCACGAGCGTGACGTAGGTGAGCAGGCGCGCAACCGAGCCGCGAAAGTTCAACTCCTCCATGCAAGCTGCGATCGCGATGATGCAGAAAACAACGCTGATGAACCAAGCGTGGCCCTCGATCAGGCGGCGCTCGTACCAGCGCGCGAACCCGAGGCGGCGGATGCTGTCGGCAGGTTCCATGGAGACGATGATCCGCCGAACGGCGGCCAAGCTCAAGGATCAACTACGCCCCCCGACGAAAGCGCATCGGGGCAGCACGCAGGCGGGCATGGATACAGAGCTGCTTATCGTCACTGTCGTAAAGGCGCTCGTCGAGTATGGGCGTGGCCAGTCAGGCCGTTTCCCCCTATAATTCGCGCTCCGTTTCGGCGCGCTAGATCGTGGCGCGCTCCGCAAGGCCAAGTAGCTCAGTTGGTAGAGCAGCGGACTGAAAATCCGTGTGTCGCTGGTTCAATTCCGGCCTTGGCCACCAGATTTTGCGCTTGGCGGAGCCAAGCGCAAAATCCCCCCGGTGGCGATGTCCATCCGGTTCAGCGCTGCTGGGTTCTGGCTTCTTCCGCAGCAATAAGGGGGTCAAAAAAACTGATACGGCTCGCGGCGACCGATCGCCGGAATTCTTCGTAGCCGGCCTTGTGCTGCTGCTGGAGGGCTTCGATTTCGCGCCTGAAGTCTTCGGTTCGGCCCAGGGAGGCGACTTTTTCAAGCACCTCGCTTGCGGCACCATACGGCCGCAAGGAATCGCGGTCGTAGCGCTTGAGCAGCAGATCGAACACGGTCTCGATCCCCGCGGCACGGTCGCAGAGGTCGAAGGAAAGGTGCAGGGAATAGTCGCCGACCGTCTCGACCTGGTGCGGCGTACCGCTGCGCAGGAACAGCACGTCTCCGGCGTGCATGACCAGCTCGGCATCGAGCGGCCCCATTTCCGATTCCCCCAGCTCGACCAGGTGCGTCCGCCGAGGCGATTGGCGTTTGTGCAGGCGCCACTTTTTTGCCCCCGCGAGATGAATCGCGAGCACATCATCCGTATCCAGATGACCCCGGTATGCTTCGTTGCCGCGCTGAGAAAAGAACACCACCGCGTTGCTGAAGGTGCATGAATGCGCCCGGTCGAGAGCGGCAGCCAGCAGGTTGACTTGCGGTTCCAGGATGTCGACGCCTTCAAGCAGGCACGCGGCTCCGCTTTCCAGATGCTGCTGCAGCACGAGACGGTTGACGAACTTGATCTGACGCCGCTGCACGATCTTGATACAGCGCGCCGCGCGCAGGTCGACGAGTTGACCGCGGTCGATGATCTGCACGAAGTCCAGATCCAGGAAGGGATTGTTGAGATGCTTGCGGAGATCCTCCAGCCGGAAGATCGTCTGGTTCTTCACCAGCTCCCGCTGGTGAAGGTAGGTGCGCTCGGGTGAAAGCGCCTGGGCCTGTTTGAAGAAAAAGTCGCGGACTTGTCGCAGCTGGGGAGGGAGCTCGGTCATTTTCGCTGCTCCAAGCGCAAATTGTTTGGGCGGAACACCTTGGCTGCAGTCGCTCCTGCGGGCCTCGGAATTTGCTGGTTTATAATAGCAGGTTACGTAGACCGCACTCGCCATGCAGCTTTTCACGCTCGGATTGAATCACCAGACCGCTCCGCTTGCGATTCGCGAGCGAGTGGTGTTTGACGCCGAGCGCCTTCGATCGGCGCTTGCAGAGCTGACCCTGCGCGAG
>Ga0137465_1000526_pt1 | contig 14299 bp, 23 predicted proteins | sample EasRivERMGT828_2_FD_104906 | JGI IMG/M metagenome (GOLD analysis project Ga0137465, IMG submission 104906) | Soil microbial communities from meander-bound floodplain in the East River, Colorado, USA - East River MetaG ERMGT828_2 | ecosystem: Environmental > Terrestrial > Soil > Floodplain ... | reverse complement strand
GTATAATCGTCGGGTCGAGCTCGGCCTGACCTTGCGCTTCACGGTCCACGACGAGCTGGACGCAGACCTGATGGATGCGGGCCTGTTGCCCCGCATCCAAGAAGTCTTCAATACGCAGTTCGTACCATTGAAAGTTCCCCTCCTGTGGGACGTGGGGACGGGCCCGAGCTGGGGAGAGGCCAAGGCGAAAGCATGACACTGACACCCAACGACCAACGATTCTTGAAGTCGCTGCGCATCATCTCCGACGATGCGTGGCCTGCGCAGACGCGCGAAGTGCCCTGCACGCATCGGGCGCAGTACGAGACGGACACGATGAATCGCAAGCCATGCTGCTGCGGGAATCACCTCGTGCCAGTGTGGACTTGCTATGCGAGGTGACCTGTGGACGACTTGATGAAGGAAGCGTGGGCGTTGACGCATGGTGACCGACGCGAGGCATACGGGGACGCGCGGCAGACCTTCAGCGCCTACGCGATGGTCTGGTCAGGACTCTTGCGCCAGAAGCTCAAGCCGGGCGTGACGATCAGCGCGGAAGACGTCACGCTGATGATGGCTGCGCTCAAGCTGTGCCGGGAGTCGAACGCACCCCGACGGGACAACGTGGTGGATGCGCATGGTTACCTCATCCTCCACGCGGAGATCCTCGGTGAGTCGCAGCCATGAAGGTGCTCATCGTCGGGCATCACGTGGAGAACGTCACGCTGGCCTTTCGCCAGCGTGGTCACTTGGTGTCGCCCGTCGAGCCGTTGGCGGACGGACTGAGCAAGTCCGTGGTGCATCGCGTCGGCTACGACTTGCTGATCGCGTTCCCGCCCTGCAAGTACTTGTGCTCGTCGGGACTGCACTGGAACTCGCGCGTCCCAGGACGCGCAGCGCAAACGGAGTCTGCACTGGAGTTCGTGCGCTGGCTGATGGACCTGCCTATCACACGGATCTGCATCGAGAACCCCGTCGGGTGCTTGAGCTCGCGCATCCGACGGCCGGACCAGATGATTCATCCGCATCAGTTCGGGCATGACGCCAGCAAGAAGACCTGCCTGTGGCTGACGAACTTGCCACACCTCGTGCCGACGCAGCACGTGGCGCCGCGGTACGTGGCGACAGGTCGAGGGACGCAGACGCTCCCGCGCTGGGGTAACCAGTTCGACAGCGGGCAGAACAATCAAGTGAACGCACCCGACCGGGGTCGGGCGCGAGCCGAGCGTTGGCAAGGCGTAGCCGACGCGATGGCCGAGCAGTGGGGTGTCTTGTGAGTTCGCTCAAGCAAGAGTGGGTCGACTACTGCCTGGGATGGGCGGCGCAACCCGCCGACCTGTACTCGGGGTGTCGGAAGATCCTGCGGGTGAAGACCGCGCGGTTCGTGACGCTCGATGACTCGCTCCAGCTCGCGGACTGCGGATTCACGTCCCACAAGATGCGATACTTGATGCGGGCGTATATGCACGATGAGTCGCTTCGCGTCGCAGCCAAAGACCTATGGGTCCGCAGGCGGAAGCAGGACAAGTACGGGTCCGTAGGCGTGACTTGCTACAATCACTTCATCAAGAGTGAGAAGACCTCATTACGCGGCAGCGTGATGGGTCCCTGTATTCAGTCCGTGGTCGTGACGTACTTGGACAATCGGCATTACGCAGTGGACGTGTTCTATCGCACGACAGAGCTGCTCAAGAAGTTTCCCGCAGACCTGGTGTTCCTCCGAGATGTCATCCTGCCTGAGTTCGACTTCTCGGGCATGACGCTGGACGCGGTGACCTGCCACTTCGCCAACGTGACGATCCACCCGATGTACTTCGCGACGATCCTGCCGCTGCTGCCGGATCCGGTGGGCGCACTCGAGCAGCTCAAAGTGCAAGACCCATATTTCTGGGGGTGGGTCAACAAGTGGAATGCTCGATACATCTGTGATGAGTTCCACCGTGGCATTGCGAAGTTTGCGCAGGCACTCCGCGTCCACAAGGACGCACGGGGTCGTCTGCTTCCTGACGCCTTGGCTGAGTTGCAAGCTTACACTCGTGCCAACCATCCTGTGATGACGCGGTGCAGGTTTGAGGAAGTTCCTGCGGAATTACGCGGAGGGACCAATGAAGAGTCCGAAGAATAAGCACTTCCGGCACTGGCGTCGGAAATATCCTTTGAGGTCCCTCATTCGCTCAGTAAAGAAAAGGTCTCGAACTCGCGGAACGCGATTCGACTTAGCTGAGACCGATCTCATGATTCCACTGCGATGTCCTGTGTTCGGGATCAAGTTGATCCAAGGCACTCGTCGATTGAAAGATAATGCACCAACGATTGACGAGATCGTCCCGAGTCGCGGTTATGTGAAGAGCAACGTCGCCATCATCAGCTGGCGAGCGAACCGCCTGAAGAGTGATGCGACGATCAAGGAAGTTCGCGCTGTCTTGAAATACATGGAGGATCATCGTGCCCATTAAGAATAGAAAGCGCAAGACCAACTCACCTGTGGATCATGAGTGGGAGCAAGCTGTCGCTATGCTACGAGAATGCGCGGAGCGTCAGGGTCAATCATTCGAGCGAAACGTCCTGTTCGCGCGTATCGGCGTTGACCCTTACAATGCCGTCCGACGCAATGCTCGCATGGTCAAACGAACTGCGGGATTCCTTGAGTGCATCAAGCGAAAAGAAATTGTCCAAGTTCGCACCTGGGAAGGCGACTTGACGATGATCACTCAGACTCTTTTCCTGTGGCGACTGTGCGCTCACTTGAAAGGTCGAAAACGTGCGCAGATCGTCCGCCTGTTCAAGAGTTCAAAGCCATGATGATCGAAACGAAGCTCTTCCCGCAGGCGCTGTCCATCTTGCGGGCGGCGATGCTCGACCAGAGCACCGTCGTCAAGACGGAAACGTGGCAGGGCCAAGACGTGCGGGCGCGACCTGACGCGGTGACCAACGAGCTGCTCAACGTCACACTCTGCGCGGACCTGCGCCGTCAGGAAGATCTCGAGGCCTGGCGGCAGGAGGTCAAGCCCAATCTGCCGTGGGCCGACGATCACTTCCTCGAGCGCGTCAGCGGAGAGCCTCTCAATCCGCCGCCTTCGTGGGCGTGGTGGCCCTGGTCCGGTTCAGCCTCGAAGCACCGCGATGCGGCCGAGAAGTTCAACCACACCTACCCCGAGAGGTACTGGCCAAAACTCGCAGGTGGCGGTCCGCACGAGGGTATCCGCGGGCAGTACGGCGACCTGGCGGACGTGGTGAATCTGCTAGTCCAGCAGCCTCACTCGCGGCAGGCGTATCTCCCCATCTTCTTCCCCGAGGACACCGGCGTCGGCGACGGTGGTCGGAAGCCCTGCACCCTCGGGTACCAGTTCATCATGCGTGGCGGGCGGCTGCACGTCTTCTACCCGATGCGCTCTTGCGATCTCATGCGTCACTTCGCCGACGACTTCTACCTCACGGTCCGTCTGCTGCTCTGGATGCTCGTCGAGCTTCGCCAGCGTGACGCGACGTGGAACTTGGTCCGACCCGGAACCCTGACAATGCACATGACGAGTCTCCACGTGTTCGCCAATGACATGGTCCAACTGAAGGCCGAGCGTGATGCGGCCCTCCTGAAAGCGTTGTCATGATCTTCGAACGTCAAGAATGCCCGTGCTGTCCCCGTGGGCGGATCTCCGTCCATGGGGTCTGCGATGCGTGCGGGGTGGGAATGCCCGCGGATGCTCGGCGCCTGTCACCCAGTTCCGGTGTGCGGCGGCGCACGCCGAAGCGCCGTCAGGACCAGAACGAACTTCAGGGCTTGGGCGAGTACGCCCAGACCCGTAAAGACCAGGAGGGATGACATGCGAGTCCGTTTCTACATGGAAGTCGAACTGAGCGATGAGGCGCTCATCAAGCAGTTCGGTGAACGCCTGCCGCAGTTCACCGCCGATCAGAACCTGCATCGCGGCATCGTCTCAGCGGCGGAGAAGTTGCTGGGTTCACTGCCTGCGGTGCACGCTGTGAAGGGCTGCATCATCCCGGACATGTTATGAAGGAGAGTGACTACAACCACAAGCAAGTCCAGCGCTTACTGACCGCCTGCCCGCACGCGGTGTACTACAAGCACGCGGACAAGTTCACGCGCGGGATCCCCGATTCGACCCTCACCTGGGCCGGTCCGACCTCGTGGCTCGAGTTCAAGTTGTTGGACCCGGTCGAGAGTATCCATGCGCAGCTCGACCCTGTTCAGCTCGTCGAGCTCATCAAGCTGGAACAGCAATGTCAGCGTGCGTGGGTCATCGCGTTCCGTCGCCCGCGTCGGTCTCCGATGCGGGACGAGCGCCTGGTCATCTACCGCCCGACGTTTCTTTTCGGCGAAAGGGTGCCCCGCGCGCTTGAGTATTCAAGCGCGGAAACTGTCCTGCGGGACCTGCGTCTACATGGCGTAGCCTCCTTCGGAGAGATCGATTACGACGTAGTCGTGAGGTTGGTTCACGAGACGCACAAGATACACAGTCCCCTGTACTCGGGAGGGTCACGATGAGAGTCAGTCAAGAACAGGTCGCCGCGTTTCACGACAAGATGGACTACCCGCGCGGGACGGCGCCGCAGCTCATTGACGTGGAGCTCGTCAAGCAGCGGTACAAGTTCATCGAGGAGGAGCTCATCGAATACCTCGAGGCGTGCAGCGAGGAGAACGTCGTCAAGGTCGCTGACGCACTCGCGGACCTCCTTTACGTCGTCCTCGGTACCGCCGTCGTCCACGGCATCGAGGTGGCGCCGGTGTTCGAGGAGGTGCATCGCTCGAACATGACCAAGGATCGCCTCGACCCGGTGACGAAGAAGGGCGGGAAGGGCCCCGGCTACGAGCCACCCCGCATCGCGGAGATCCTGTTCACCCAACGCCATCTGACGGAGGATCGGTGAGACCCTTCACGTCGATCCTCGCGGATCCGCCCTGGCAGTATGGGGACCGTCTCCCGCCAACTGAGGCCGGAGGCGAACGTGGCGCCGCAGGTCAGTACCACGTCATGACGACGGACGCGATCTGTGCGCTCGCCCAGCCTGGCGAGATCGCAGGATTCCCCATCGCCGATCACGCGGTGCTGTACTGCTGGGTCACCAATTCGTTCTTGCTCAACGGCGACGGCGCGCGGGTCTGCAAAGCGTGGGGCTTCGAACCGAAGCAACTCATTACGTGGGTCAAGGGTCGACTGGTCATCATCCCGTGTCCCGATGCGAGCGGCATCATGCCATCATGGGTGCTCAACGTCGGCTTGGGTCGATACACTCGCGGGTGTACTGAGCATATCATTCTGGCGACGCGAGGACAAGCCACAAAACTGATCCTCGAGCACAACATCCCCAACGTCTTCATGGCCCCGCGGACGCGACACTCCGCGAAGCCAGAGGCGCAGTACGGTATGGTCGAACGCCTGACGTCCGGTCCCTACCTCGAACTGTTCGCGCGGCAGAATCGTGCTGGCTGGACGTCGTTCGGTGACCAGTTGCACGTGGTATAATGGTCATCCTTTCGAGGGAGTTCTTTACGATGAAGGTTGGGACCAAAAGCCTCTTGTTCGGCGTCCACCAAGTATTTCTCCATCCGTGGTTCGTCGCGTTTTCCTGGTGGAAGCTCTACGGCTTTCCGTGGGACCCGCGCCTGTGGGTGGCGTTCTTCGTCCACGACCTGGGCTACTGGGGCAAGCCGAACATGGACGGACCCGAAGGCGAACAGCACCCGCGTCTCGGCGCACGGATCATGTATCTCCTGTTCGATCACGAATGGTCAGACTTCTGCCTGTTCCACTCCCGGTTCTTCTCGCGTCACTTCGGCGAGGAACCCTCACGTCTCTGCTACGCGGACAAGATGGCCATCGTGGTCACTCCGTGGTGGATCTATCTGCCGCTCGCACGTCTGAGCGGCGAGCTCGACGAGTACATGACGCGGGGACGCAACCCGCGCGGGAAATACGCGGAGGAAGGACAGACCAGCACCAGCCCGAGGGAGTGGCATCGCCAGATGCAGGACTTCGTCTCGGGGTGGATTCAACGGGAGACCGCATCATGAACGGTGCAGGTCTTTACAAACGAACTCCGGCCCAACGTGTGAAGTGTCGCGCCACTTGGGCTAAGAAGCGGGCCTTGGGTTTGTTTCGCGGACGCGGAACAGGTGCACCATGCCCGAGGATGAAGACTCGATGGCAAGATCCCAGTTACAAGGAGAAGCGCTTAGCCGCACTTCACCTAGATCATAATCATCTCACGGATGTAATTCGTGGTGTATTGTGTGGGTCCTGTAATCAAGGTCTAGGTCGATTCAAAGACTCACCTGAATTGCTCAGGGCTGCGGCTGATTATCTAGATAACGCACCTCACGAAGGGCTCAAGAGAAATGAACTCACCAGAGGCCAACGACGTGACTTGAGGAATCAAGCTCGCAGTTGTGCCATTTGCCAAAGGGGCACCAAGTGACGGGCATCATAACGGCAGTTATCCAGAAGAAGGGCTTCGGTTTCATCCGCGATGAGCAAGGCCACGATCGCTTCTTCCATGCGCGCAACCTGCGGACGTCCGCTGGTGCGCCTGCGTCTGACCTCTTCCCGACGCTGCTCGAAGGCACGCGAGTGGAGTTCACGCCGGTGCAGGAGACGGGCGGGAAAGGTAACGGTCTCCGCGCGGAAGCGGTGAAGGTTCTCGCGTGATGAAGACACTCACGGAGGTACTCACGCTCGAGCGACCCATGCTCGGGTTCGACCTGGAGACGACGGGGACGAACCCAGACTCCGCGCGGATTGTCGAGGTAGCCTTGGAGATCATGGCGCCCGGAAAGCCGACGCGCGAGTATCGGACCCTCGTCAATCCCGGTGTGCCCATTCCTCCTGACGCGACGGCGATCCACGGGATCACGGACGCGATGGTCGCCGATGCGCCGCGCTTCGAGGCGCTGGCGACCAACTTCTTGATCGGCTTCAAGAGCTGCGACTTCGCCGGCTATAACGTCCGCTTCGACCTGCGGATCGTCGCCGCCGAGTTCGCACGAGCTGGCAAGACGTGGGACTACGAGGAGGCCCGCATCCTCGACAGCTTCCGGCTGTGGCAGGTCATTGAAGGGCGCTCGCTCGAGCACGCGGTCTCGAGGTGGCTCGGTGCTGGCGTAACGACGCTGGCACCGCAGGACGAACCCGTCGGCGAACGGGCCGACGGGGCCCACACCGCCTTGTATGACGTGCGCATGGCCACGCGCGTCCTCGCCGCGCAGTTGCACGCCTACCCCGACGTGCCACGCGACCTGCAAGCCCTCCACGACTTGTGCTGGCCAGGTTATTATGATTCAGAAGGCAAGCTGCAATGGAAGAATGGGCAGCTCTGCTTCTCGTTCGGCGAACACCGCGGAAAGGCCCTGGAGGCTGTGCCGACAGGATACCTGAAGTGGATCCTCGGCAAGAAGTTCAGCGACAAAGTCAAGGACGTCTGCCGCATCGCACTCACCGGCGTCTACCCGACACAGCATGGCTGAGCCCACGCGCGATCAGATCCTCAAGCTGCTGACGGCCAACGAGAAATGGCCGCATCGGGAGCACCAAGTCGAGGGAGTGTACCAGCTCGTGACGGACACAGATCCCTCCCGCGGGCGCATCATCCCGCGCGTGTTCTTCCTCGCCGACGAAGTCGGTGCGGGCAAGTCCAAGCAATGTGTCGATGCGAGCCAGATTCTTTACTTGGATCGCAAGGTCAATACCGTGGTCGTGGTAACGCCGGGCTTCGCGCGTTCGACCTGGGCCGACGCGGACGCACTGCTCGGCGAAGTGGCCAAGCACGCCTGGGACGCAGTGCCTAACGTCATCCACGAGTACCACAAGAATTACACCGAGCTGCAGCTCGACCCGATGGCGCTGAACTGGGTCATCACCAACTTCGAGTTCATCCGACGTGAAGATCGTCTCCACGACCTCATGCAGCAACTGCGCGGACGCCGGGTGTGGCTCATCCTCGATGAAAGCTGGGCCTTGTCAGGATTCTCCGACCAGATGCGCGCCTGTCGCCGCCTGCGGAATCGGCGTGCGGATCGGGTGACCCTCCTCAACGGCACCCCGCTCAGCGATGGTGCCCCGGAGGATACGTTCTACCCCATGTCGATCCTCGACCCGCAGATTCTCGGGCTGAGCAGTCGTTCGCAATTCATGGCGAAGCACTGCATCATGGGTGGTTACGACAATCGCAAGGTGGTGCAGTACCAGCACCTCGACGACTACAACCAGCGCATGGCGCCCTACGTCCTGTCGCGGCGCACGCGCGATTGTTTCGACCTGCCGCCCATGTTGCCGCCTGTCACGGTCGAAGCGCGCCTGACGCCGACCACGTGGTCCCTGTATACCTCCCAGCGTGACGACATGGTCACGTGGCTCGGGACGCAGGCCTCAGTCTCCAAGCAAGCGATTGTCAAAGGCCTGCGACTGGCCCAGCTTACGTCAGGCTTCCTCGGCGGACTCGAAGACGTTCTTCTCGAGGGTGACTGCTGGACGCCTCCGCCGGACATCACCGAGCCGCTTCCGCAGTTCTTGCGTGCACTGCATCCGGAGACGGTGCCGGCCACACCGAGCGCCCCACTAGGCGCATTGGTCAGCGAAGGGACGCGCGAGATCGGACGGGAGAAACTTGATGCCTTCATTCATTGGCTCGAGACATTCCACAACCAGCCCGAGAAGCTCCTCGTCTGGTCTCGCTTCAAACCTGAACTCGAGCGCACGACACAGGCGCTCCGCGCGATATACCCCGAGGTGTATCAGCTGCGGGGTGGGCAGACGAAGGACGAACGCCACGCGGCCAAGACCTTCCTCGCCCCCGGAGGTAACCGCCGGCGCGGAGCGGTGGTGGGGAACCAGAAAGCCGGCGGCGCGTCCCTGAACTTTGCGGGCGCCAACATCGCGGTCTACCTGTCGAACGGTCTCGGCTTGCTCGAGCGCACGCAATCTATCGGGCGCATCGAGCGACCGGGCGCCACGCAGCCGATGCTGATCGTGGACGTGGTCGCGGTGGGTCCGAAGGGCCAGAAAACTATTGACCACGCGATTCTCCGAGCACTGCGGAGCAAAGACGACATGGCGCGATGGACGGTCGACCAGTGGCGGAAAATTCTGAGAGAGACATGACGCAGGGCGGGAGGGTGTGGTATTATGGGTAGGTTTCGAGATGGACTCAAAACACGCAAGTGCGGCTGCATCGTCTACGAATACGGCCCGCCGATGCCGTGTCCGACACATGCAGCCCGCGATGAAGTCCAGGAAGAAGAGACACTCAGAAAACTGGTGAGGGAGCAGGCGGCTGGCCTCGGCCACGACCTGACCACCTTCACTGAATACGGCACGACGCGGGGTAAGTGGACCGCGTACTGCTCGAACTGCGGCTACATCGCCATCGTGTATGACGACCCGCCGCCCGTCGGAGATCAGGTCGCAGGCTGGTGCTTGACTCGCACCTGTCAGCATAGCACACTCGCAGTGGAGGATACGCATGGCCAGACGCAAGGCGGGCAAAGCGCGGAAGTGGTCGAACCTGAAGGATCTCATCCCGCGAGATCCTGAACAGGTGCAGCTGACCGAACGCATGGTCCAGGTGCTCAAGGAGAAAGATGAACGCGCCACCAAGACCATGAAGGAGCTGGCGGAAGAATACGCCGGCCTCGAGGTCGAGGATGCGACGGCCGCCGAGGCGCAGTCCCGCCGGAACATTCTCTATGACGCCATCGAGCGGCGCATGCTCGAGGAACTCGCGAAGGTCAAGGAGCTGTCCGGCGACGACACCTGGCGCGGGGAGAGCGCGGGGACGTTCTCGCCGCAATTCAAGATCAAGCCGGTCGTGGAAGACCCCGTCACACTGATGGCGTGGGTCCGCGAGTCAGGACGCGAAGCGCAACTGCGCCTGATGCCGGCCACCCTCGCGTCCATCGTGACCGAGGCCCTCGAGACGCAATATGCGGCCCTGCTGACGGTATCGCAGCGCGCCGAACTCAAGCCCGGCGAACCTGGGAGCGGCACACCGCCGCCCGGCGTCGGGGTATTCTTGCGGGAGACGGTGCATCACACCGGCCCACGGAAGTCTCCGTCGGATTCTCCGACGGAGGATGGCCCGTTCACTGAAGGAGAGGAATGATCATGGCGACGATCAAGAAGTCCGCGGCGCAGGTCGCGGCGAAGCGCGAGATCGGCAAGCTCCAGCGTCGGATCAAGCGCACGGCGGCGACGAACGACAAGCGGCGCGTCCGCATCGCGCAGCTCGGGAAGAAGCTGTAGACAGGCAGCGACCTGTCCGACAACCACGCAACCAGGAGACTACACATGTCCAAAACCGACAAGCTCGCACGGACCCCAGGCGGTGGTATGACCATCGCTTCGGGGGCCGCCCTCGACCGTCCGGACTTCATCAAGGCGGGTGACGTCCGCGGCACCGAGGCCATCACGATGGCGGACATTCGTCCGCCGGCGCTGCGCATCGCGCAGGCCATGTCCCCGGAAGTCAAGCGCTCGGAGGCCGCCTACATCGACGGTCTGCGCGAGGGTGACTTCTTCAATTCGATCACGCACGAGATCTACGGCGAAGGGCCGCTGGAGCTCTACATCGTCAACCAGCTCGGGCATCGGCACGTCGAGTTCGCACCGATGAACGAAGGCGGTGGCGTGATCGACTTCGCGGTGCCGGACGGCGACCCGCGCACCGAGTTCCGCAGCGAGGAACGCGACGGCAAGCTGGTGCGTCTGAAGCCGCGTGCGACGAAGTTCTACGACTACCTCGTGCTGGTCGTCCTCGATGCGCCGGAAGGCGGCGACCCGCGGCACGAGTTCATGACCTTCTCGCTCAAGAGCACGCAGCTCAAGAAGGCCACCACGCTGAACACGATCCTTCTGGGCTCGAAGCTCCCGTCGTTCGCCCACGAGTTCGCGGTCTCGCCCGTGCCCGAGAAGCGCGGGACGTACTCGTATTATGGCTGGAAGATCGAGCCGAAGGGATGGGTCAAGGACGAGTCCGTCTACAACGAGTGCGCCGACCTGTTCGAGAAGACCAAGGGCAAGACGGTCGTGGTCGACGCCGAGACGGTCGACGCCGACGATGCCGGCGACGGACCGCGCGAGAAGGCGCCGTTCTAACGCAGCGCCTGCCAGGCCTCGCGCCTGGCAGGCTTGGACCTGAGGAGGTCTCGCATGATTACCACCCGTTGTCCCGCGTGTAATAACCAGACGCTCTTCGTGGACCCGCAGGACGCGCTCCATTGTGCGTTCTTGCAGTGCCCGAACCCGACCGTGGCCACCAGTTACGACCTGGTGCGCAACGTCGCCTTCTTGCCCTTCTTGCGGCTCGCCTCGTTCGGTGCCATCAATCAGGAGGCGATCTTCCAGGCGCAGCGCATGAGTCCGACGCCGACGCAGGATGAGACCATCGCGTTGCTCCAGCAGAGCATCGCGGCCATGCTCGCCGACCGGGCGGTGACGCAGGACGAGGTCCGCAAAGTCGCCGCGGCCTGTCTCCTGTGTATGGAGACCAACGGCGTGAAGGAACGCACCGGAGGCGCGGCCATCGCCGCGGAACTCCAGTGAAGGCGCAGCCCATCACGGTCTATCTGCCTGACACCCGCAGCGTGGACGTCTCTCGCTACGGCATGGGCAACGACAAGATCGGCTTCGGTGTGTTCACGTATTCCCGGACGCCGGGCGATCCCGCAAAGCGCGACACTGAGTCGGACATGCCGCGTGGGTACTACGGGACCTGCCCGGGTTCTACAACGGAGTGCGAAGCGATCTGCTACGCCAAGCGCATCAAGGGAGACGTGGCCCTGGTCCATCGTCGGAACAGTGTGCGGTCTGACGTGCCCCCGATTCCGGGTGAGTGCCGCATCCTGCGGATCCACGTCAGCGGGGACTTCGACTCGGTCGAGTACATCGAGAACTGGATCGTGCAGTTGATCCTGCGTCCCGACGTGACGTGCTGGGCCTACACGAGGTCGTGGCGCGTCCCGGCGCTGCTTCCCACCCTCGAGAAGTTGCGAGCGCTGCCGAACGTGCAGCTCTTCGCCTCGATGGATGCGTCTCATGAGGACCTGCCGCCCACGGGGTGGCGTCGGGCCTGGATCGATGGTGACGTCCGACAGAACGGCCAGCAAGGCGGCGACGGGTCAGGATCACCGTGGATCGTCATGGACGGGAGCAAGTCGCTCAAGCAGACCGATCACAATCGCGTCTGCTGGGACACCACGCCTTCACTCGTCTGTCCCGAGGAGACGGGGCGCAAAGCGAACTGCCTCGCCTGCGGGTACTGCTTCGAAGGGAAGAAGAACGACGTGACCTTCCTCCGTCATGATGGGAAGTGACCTGTGAAGCTGCTAGACTTCAAGCGACTGACGCGGAAGGAATCCTTGGCGCTGAGGTCAGCGCCAGGCGGCATCGTCGCGTTTTCGAGCGAGCTGCCCGGCGTCGAGGGTGCCGCACGTCGGAATCCGGGTGCGTCAGGCGGCGACCATACGACGCCTGAGCAGGATCTGACTTCGGCGCCGGGCGAACCGGCGTCGATGCGCCGCATCTTGTCACTTCGTTGCGCGAATGGACACGAATGGACCGCACCGGGGCTCGGCGCCTGCCCCACGTGTCATGTCAAGCAGGTTGAGGCGTTGACCGAGAAAACCTGCGTTCTCCCGAGGGTGTAGTCATGTATCTCCTCGTGATCGTCGCACTCGTCGCCATGAGTGCCTTTCATTTGGCCCGATGGGCAGACCTACCCACCCGTTCCATCACACCGCTGGTGGAACGTCGTCGCGCTCCGCGCATCGAGGGCCCGCGGCTTGTCCAGGGAAGTGAAAGCACTGCGTCATGTTGCAGGGATACACCGTCACATACGGCCGACCTGCCCGACCACCGACGCGCGGGTGAGACTCCCGCTGGACTTTTTGCCTAACTGGAGGAACGTCCCATGCTGCCACCTGTCTTGTCCACACTCAAGCGTCACTTCAAGGAAGCCAAGGCCGAGCTCCGGGGTCTGGCGATCAGTCGGGGTCGTCGCGTCAAGCCACTCAGCGAGATCAACTCGGGCGAACGCGACAAGCTCGCGGGGTGTGGCGAGAACCGCCCGGCCCCAACCACGGTGGGTGTCCGCATGTTGGACGGCAAACCCATGACGTTCTACAACGACGGATCGATCCGTCATGCGTTCGGCAAGCCGAGCCGCGAGGGCCGCAAGGCCGCGAAGAAGGCGCGGAGGAAGTCATGATCTTCCACGCCAAGCTCGTCAACGCCTGCCGACTCGGGAAGAAGGTCACTGTGCGGGTGGGCGACCTCGAGCAAGACTTCTTAGTGCGTCGAGTTGATCTCTCGAACTCAACCTTTCGCCTTCAGGCGCACCGCGTGACGCTCACGCGATGCGTTGTCAGGCAGAAGCCCATACCGCCACCGTCGCGCGGTTCCAACATCAAGAACGGAGTGCGCCCATGAATGCCCTATACTTGTGGCTGTTCGTCCTCGCCTGCGTCCTGTGGGTCGGCTGGCGCTTCCGTTCTGTCGGTCCCGAGTGCACCGGTGACGCGGCGACCTGCGAGATCGACGAGTGCCAGATCTGCGCAGTGCGCGATTGTCCGTCGAGGGAACCACTGCACTATCATCACGATGGCTGCCCGGCTTGTTGGACGGATTACGAGCGCACGTCAGGACATCGGCGAGTGGTTCACGCCGATGGCGAATGCAGTGACAAGGCGTATGGGACCTGCACTATCCGTGAGTTATTCTTGTGTCAGGTCTGCGGCGGGTTCGAGGGCTCGTTGTTGCCACGCTGCCCGGGACGACAGCTCACCGAGGCTGAACACGACGCCAATTACCAGCACTACTGCGCAGAGAAGGGACCCTTCGCGAAGAACACGCTGCCGGCTTCGAACCTCGCGGAGGTGCGTCACATGGCGACCACCCCGGGACCTGTCATCGACGTGCCCATCGTCACGCATCAATGCTTTGGTGCGCCTGACTCGTGCCCGATCTGCGAACGTGAACTCATCGAAAGGATGGGATTATGATGCGGATCATTCTGCAAGTCGAGATCGATGACGTGCGCCACGAAGTCAGGCGCATCATCCCCGGACGCGAGCTCGCAGCGCAGATCATCTCGGGATTGACGAAGGACGGCTTCCTTCAGATCCTGCACGAGGGCACCAAGCTGGCGCAGGCGCTTGGGATGCGCAGTGCGCCCGACCTGCCCATGGGCCTGCGGACGCCCGTGAATCCCGCCGCGATTGACCAGACGCTCGCGCAGCTACGCGGGATGCTCGAGTCCGGTCGCGCGACCGTGCACTTCAGTCGGCGCATCATTGAAGGCGATCCTGTGGACG
>Ga0137465_1000523_pt1 | contig 14433 bp, 25 predicted proteins | sample EasRivERMGT828_2_FD_104906 | JGI IMG/M metagenome (GOLD analysis project Ga0137465, IMG submission 104906) | Soil microbial communities from meander-bound floodplain in the East River, Colorado, USA - East River MetaG ERMGT828_2 | ecosystem: Environmental > Terrestrial > Soil > Floodplain ... | reverse complement strand
CTGGGCAAAACCAATGTCGGCAAGCATTCGCTTATCGATACTCTGCCGATACGCTTCGCCCATCGAATAGGAGCGTTCAGCTTCCTTCTTCATCTTCTTGGCGGCCTTCTTCTTAGCTGAAGCACTAGCAGCAGCTCCGCCAGCGGCGGCAGCAGCACCTACGCCTACAGCAACGGCAGCACCAATACCCATACTATCCTCTCAACTTCGCAGCGATGTGATCAACATCGCATGTCTGAGTACTCAGAATGTGATCCTTGCAGACTCTCTCCTGGGAGAGTTCTATCTTCATATCGTGGGCGGTTTCGTGCCAATACGGATCAAGCCACTTACCGCCAATGAATTTCCAAAGAAGCCATGACACATCAGGTGTCCATTTGTCGTAATCGATCTCATAGTCCACCTTTGCATCGCATACTGCGCTATACCACTTCGATAAGATCAAGAGGTCCACAGGGCCATACGACTTCTCTATTGAATACCTAACCGATTCTAGTGGTCTGACAATCCTGACGAACTTAGCTTCAGGAAACTCTTCTCTTAGCTCTCGATAGAACAACACGTTAGTGCTGTCAGAGTTCACCACAATGTCGCCTCGCCCTTCCATAATCTGGTGAAGCTCTTGAGCGTTCTTTGCGTGTCGCCATGCTTCATGAAAGGAGTAGATGCCAGCTCCATTCAGATACATAGCTAACCAAGCCGTTCGACTACGAGGTAACGATAGGATAAACACCGGCCTCATATCTTCTCGTTCTCTGATACTACCCTGACGAACTCTCGCGTCCATGCTAGCAAACGACCCTGAATAACGATATAGCCGCTGGCCTCTCTAGGTATGCCCAAAGTAATAGCCACTGCGGCTGTGAAGCAAGCTGGATTCGGGTACAGTATCTTTCCACGAACATGAAGGTAATCCGTAAGGTATTGAATCCTTGTAGCCAGATCAGTGTTCTCTGTCTGTAGCAACTCCCACACAGGAAGGAATGCAGGCTCAATTCCTTCTTTGACGAAGCTACTGCCCCATCCTGGGATCATCAATCCTGTCTCTAGTCTAGCTTCCATCTCAGCTTCAGGATAAGTATCGGTCAGTAGATCGTAGGCCAGCATGTACGGGCCATGCAACCCGCCTAGTGTCATCAGGGCTGCGGTAATCGAGTTGAGGTAGTTACCACTACCCTTCGCAGCCAGCACCAAAGCATGGTGACTTGGATTTCCCCTAAGGGTGACTGCATCGTGAGCCTTGTAGATTGCGTCGAGTAACTCACTCAAGAGGCACCAGCGCAGTCACGTACATTGACTTCGCATTAGGCAGCAGCTTCGGAAGCGCTTCATTCTGGGCAGCATACGTGGTCAGGATAGAATCGAAACCTTGCTGCTTCAGCATCCTCAGGGCAGTCTGAACAATCTCTGCTCCAACTCCGTCATCCTTCCCATCCTGAACGTGAACGCCCCAAATGATTGCAACCTTCCCACAGTTGTAATCAATAGGAGACGCACCTTCACCCGCCATCAGCACCGCGTAATCCGCCACGAACAGCACAATGCCAGACAGCTTGCGTGACACGTACTGTTCAAATAGGAACTGGGGCATTGCCAAGTTACGGTCTGACGTGGTGATCGCAGCCCCAAGCTTCTCATTGCTTTCAAGATACGCCTTCCACAGCTTGTTGAACAAACCCACGTCCCGGGGCTTGGCGTCTCGAATCTTGATCTTCTTCGGCTTACCGTCGTTCATACACACCCCTCCCTACGTAATGATAATATCCTAACGCTTATTCAAGACTACGCTTTGTTCATGAACAATACGTAACTACATCTAACTTGAAGGCAATTAGATAGAATTACGTATTAGTTCTGTCCGCCACTACCGACCTGTCCGGCCTCGATTCCGAACTGGCCGGGGCGTACTGCGTAGTAAATCTTGATGCCCATAATCTGAAGATCCTTCCCAAGCTCCTCATTGGTCAAAGTGACACGCACATACTCACCAGGGGTCAGGTCTTGCAGCGCAACACGCATAATCGACTGCCCCGCGGAGAAGTTGCAGGTGACGGACTTGGAGCCACGAATAGTTGCGTTTTCGCTAGCGGAATCGCTTGTTTCGACCAATAGAGCCCACTCCTGAGCCGCCCCGTTCACCTCCTTGATCCGCAGCTCAAGCTGTCTGGGAGTGACCCGCCCCATGGCGCCCTGAGCCTGTAGAGCCATCTCACCAACGCCTAGCCGCATAAAGGCAGTCTTCATCTGCATGGTCAGGGCTCGGCGCTGTCCAGTCTCGGTCAGCCAGTCGTGGGAATCTTCAGCCATGATCTCGCAGACCTGGCCTCCTGACATGCCAGCATACGTCTTGAAGTCTCCATTGTCGTCCTCAATCTCCCAAATGTGTAGAAGGCTCTGAGTAGTAGGATTGAGCACAACCTGACTGAACCATCCTTGGCGCACCTCATCAATCATGTATTGATACATGTAGATGTCCGAATAGACCCCTGTGCTGTCCTTCGTTAGCCAAATGATGGCGTTGTCCTTTCGAGCGTGGGCGGAGTGAGTATCCTCAAGGTCCCCCTTGTAGAAGCCGTCTACCCGGTTACGAATGACCTCGGACACCTTGATGGCTTCCCGAAGGTCGTAGAGGCGCATACCGTCTCGGTCAATGATCCAACCCATCTCTCGGCCGGCGCCAATAGCCCTGGCACCTACGCAGCCGAACCCGTTGACCACCTTGTCTACAGTGTAGTCAGGATTATCGTTCAGGATGCGCCAGTAGGCGTCTTCCGTAGCGATCACCATCCCGATGAACGTCTTGAACATACCTGTGATGCGTGTATCAAACTCAATGGTATTGTTTACAGGGAACGCTTCAGGGAAATCAAAACGACTAAAGTACAGTGTGGTGGGGTTCAGAGGGTCGCCGGCCATGAAGGCAGTCCGCTTCCAAATCAGTGTGATCCCTGCGTTCGGCGGCGGGCTGTGATCAAAAATCTCATTGCCAGCTTCCATAGGAGTAGCAGAACCAAGAGCAGTATCATCTGTGGTATCCGTGTACGTGGTAGTTACATTGTCGTTGATGGTGTCTAGAAAGAGGAACTCCGAACCGCCAGCCGTGGTGCGGTAGAGCTTCCTGGCTACCACAGCCGCGTTAGTGGAGATCGGAACCTCTGCTAGCTCGATACGGGCATAGTTGGTAGAGCCTACCGTATTGTCCGCCACAGGCGACTCAGGACCAGCGTTTGACTCGAACCCTGCGTCATCGACGAAGGATACCTTGTAGATCCACTCAGAGGTAGCGCTAGCTTCAAAGATAGTACCAGCCGCACCAGCGAAGGTAGGAATGACTGCACCCTGATCATAGGCAATGAAGTTGTCCCAGTAGATAGTGAGGGTATCAGACGCAGAGTTTGTGATGACCTCAAACCTGATACTAGCCAATACGTTATCCACCGGCACACCAACGGTAGTACCGTTGTTGCCGGATGGACTGGTAGAGAAGTCCATGATGAGGGTATTCCATCCCTCAAATAGCCTACCAATCTGGAAGTCGAATCTGTAGTAGTTAGTGCTGAGGTCGGCTGCTGAGCCAATGTAAACGGAGAGCGCCCGCCCGCTCGTTGCAAGCTTGCGGTAATCGCCACGAGGGATGAATACATTCACCCTAGCTCGATCTTCGATCTCGTTGTTGATCTCAAACACGACGCGGTTGAGATCCTCGATGTAGGCACTGGTGGAGGCCGTGCCCTTGACCATCGCAATAGAATTACCCTTGAATGCCGGTAGGCTACTCTCGCTGATGGTGCAGTTGGATGCTGTGAAAATCGAGTCGTCATCGAAATCCTCGATCTCCGTTTCTTGAGTACCCGGAGCCACGACACCCCACCGAACGATGCGGGTGCCGTTGTATTTCATGGGCGTGCCACGGATACCGATGTTGAACGGGTCCTGACTAGTGATGAACAAGAACCGATCAAGCTGATCCGACGTGCGAGCCAGCGCATCCGGCTCTCCAGTCTGTAGTGCCGTAGTAGTCCCGTTGGTATTGACCTTGCAGATAGTGGTGCCCGCACCGATCAATACTTGGCGATCGATGGCACCGGTTAGGGACTGAGCTTTGTAGAACCCACCCCAATAGATACCCTTCGCGTTACCGCTCTCGGTATACACGTCGTTCAGGATGAGGCGATTTCCCCTCATCTTTGATAGTGAGCCATACTCTCGAAAGAAATCCGCGTTCTTGCATTCGCGGAGTTGACTGACCTCTAGTGTTTCAGGATTTTGCTTTGTGTACAACCCCTGAAATTTGGTCAGTTCTACCGAGGCTAGCAATTGCCTCGCGACCATGGACTAGTCCTTACTTTGGGCAGTCCTTGGACATGCCCTTCTTCTTCTGTAGCCAGGGCGGCAGATTCTTGCCCTTCGCTTTATCAGCGAGCTTGCCCTTCTTCTTGCCCTTACCCTTCTTGAAATTTGCCGGAAATGCCATGACTGTACTCCTTATTCAAACTTGTACTAGTAGCCGATAGGCTTGTTCTTAGCCTTCTTCTTCAGCTTGCCCGCCATTACTTACTCCTTACTCAAACTTGTAAGAATAGCGCTCGTGGGGACCGCCAATAGGCTTGTTACTAGCCTTGCTACTGAGCGTGCCCTTCATCGGACTGAACTTACCCGAGATCGGGTTGAAGTTCTTTCCGAATGGGCCAAACGTACCTTTAGGGCCAAACTTCTTCTTGAGTTTCTTAAACATGCCCATACCTTACTCCTTAATCAATCTGTGACAATAGCTTCTGGGTGTGCTTACCAATAGGATCACGATGCGTTATAGTCATGGACTCTTTCGCACCCTTGGCCTTCTTCTTCCAGTAGCTCTTAGTGAACTTGGCTGCGTGCTTTAGCTCATTACCAAGCCCACCTGACTGGCGTGCCACTTGACCAAGCTTACCGTAGTTCTCATCTTTGAACCAAAGCTTATCATCTGCCATTACTAGACTCCTTACGTCTGGCTCTCCTAATCTTCTTGTTTACGGTCCACAAATCTACATCCACAGTGTTCAACCACGCTGTCCAGCCCTCCCGACTTGCTTCAAACATTAGGTCAGGCATGTCGATGCCTGCTTGGCTGTATGCCTGAACCTTCTCCGAATGAAACTTCGGAGTCCTGCCCCTAAACCCATAGTGCAGAATGAGCGGGCTATCCGGTTCTTGGTGGTGCCACTTCTGCCCGTTGGTGTAGGCACCGAAACCTTTCGGCCACGGTAGACGCTTCTTCTCATACTCAAGTTTCGGAAACGGCCTGAACGTGTAGGTCAGTAGCTCATACCAGTAAGCGTATTTACCATCTGCCGTGTTCAGCATGTGCCAAATAACGGCCGTGTCGTCAATAGAGAACTTCTTGATGACTTGCCGAACGTCTGTATCTAGTAGCACGGAGTCAGACTCTATCACCTGAACCCACGTATCCTTGTAACCGAATCTACGCCGCACTTCTTCAAGCAAGTGCTGTCTGCCTGCTGCATCCGGGTGGCACTTCATTCCACTCAGAATGTCAGCCGTCCGTGTACAATACTCTAGCTTGAATGACTTGGCAACATCGTAGGTGTTATCAGTGCTACCGTTGTCGATGAACAACAGTGTGTCAACCTGCTTCAGTGCCTTTTCCAGTGTGTAAGGTAGTAGGTCAGATTCGTTCCTGGCCCACATCACCCCTACTACATTCATGCCGGGTACGGGGGATAGAAGGGAGGGTTCACTCCTCGTGCCTTCCTTGCGCCTCGGCCCCATGCCTTAGCTTCCTTGATCTGTTTGTCCGACATGGGATCGTTAGGGTTCTCGCCTTCTTGGTTCTGTTTCCATTCACGCTCATAGGCCCAACGGTCTAGAGCTACAATCTCATCTAAGGCATCTACGTCGGATAGAACACAAAGCGTCACGCCATAAGCATAGCCTACTGCATAATGACTTCGCCAGTCGTTGAAGAATCCCATCTCAGTAGTCGGAGTAGTGAGGGTTGAACGGTTTGATCTTATTGACCCCTACCATCCTGCCATCAATGAAACGTTCAAAATCGACTTCCCACTCGTTACGCTGCCGAAGCACCGTCCGAGCTTGGCCGATCTCAAGCACGTTCTCTGAGTCCATACAGGCTACAACTGCGTCTAGAACCACTAGCTCATCGAAGCTTCTGGGGTAGTCTGCGTGCATCGAGTCACCATCCGCCTCCATGGTAGCAGGCAGCCCAGTGTATTCAATCCTCAGACCATCAGTCACCGCCTCCTTAGGGGGAGGCTCTAGAACAAGTCCACCACCGATTGAACGGTAGTTCGGCATGTACGAATCCCTGCCCGCTGTTATGGTGGCACTGTGGGTCGCGAAGTGTCGCTCCTCGCGTGAAACGATAGACCTGTTCCCGTTGGAGCGGACTAGTTCTACCTTTAGCAACCGCTCAAAACCGGGCGGCCAAGCGTATCGTTCCTGATCAGCAACGAGGTTGCGCGTGGCAACGTTGACGAAGTAGCCCTCGAACGACATGACTAGCTGGGCGCAACGTCTTCGGTATGCCACGTTTATCTGCTGGTCGATAAACGAATCTGACCAGAATGAAGTAGAGGCCGTTAGCTCATGGAGCCAACGGCGAGTCCGGCTACGCAAACCGGAGAGATTGTCTGAGAACAACGGCATTAGAAGTTCCTTACCCTGTTCTTATTCTCCACAGGCTCACCAAGATAAGTAGCTTGATTAGCGGAGATTCTATTCGTATCCCATGGCCCGTATCTAGTAAGTTCATTTAGAACACGGTCAGGAACCCCACCAGGCATTTTGGCTCGGGCACGCAGATGTCTAGTTGCAGTGGCCTTCTTAATGTCACCATACTTCTCACGAGAGTATTCCTGCTCACTCATCATCTTTGACTGGTCGTCCAGAAGTTTCTTGTATTCCCAACCGGCTTGTCCAATGCCATAAACATCGGCAGCAACACCTATCGGGCCTAAAGCCTTGAGTGCTAACTTACCGCCGGACGAAGCCGCCAAACGCTTGAAAGGGCCACCAAAGTTAGCTAGCTCCGATCCGATAGTCTTGGCGCGGTTTAGAGCTTCGTTCACACGCGGAGGAAGGTGCTCCGGCATCTTATCCATAAAGTCAGCGTAGTCATCCCAGTATGTGCCTGGTTGAGTTGGTTTCGGCTTTCCAGCCGTATCAGCCCACTTCTCAAAGTCAAGGTCTTCCTGTGCCTGCACCTCTTCCAGCCATGAAGGTTTCTTGACAGACAGCCTCTTGTTGGACGCGCGCAGAAATTCACGCGACTCATCGCCAGGGGTGCCAGGAGCGAACGAGCCCTTCTCCTCGGCTAGTTGCCGAAGACGATAACGAAACTCCTCCATGGTCTGAGGAGAGTGAGGCTCGGGGAGTCTGTCTGCCATTATCGGCCTAGAGGCCCGCGCCGAAGCGCCTGACTCTTCAATTTCTGCGTGTCCATTTTGGCGTCATAGACAGTCTCGCCTTCACGGCCAATGATCTTGACCACACGGCCAGTAGGTCTAGGGGCAGCGGGGGCGCCTCCGTAACCCTGACTCTTGGGTAGGTTGCTGTATTTGGAAATGTGTCTAGGCTGAGGCATTACTAACTCCTATTCGTGCAACGTCCGTAGTTCTGCTTACAGTGTACGGAGAAGTATTGAGATATGATGGAGAACATGTTCACGTCTCTCTTCGTACGTTCAAGACTTCTGTTGTCAATGTTATCACCGTGTAGCAACATTAGCCACATAGGGTGATCAGTGTCTATCATCCGACTAGGCTTGTTGTGGATTTGATTGAATACAGTCTTCGCATCCTTCGCTGGCTCAGTCACCACTTGGAACGGGTTCGTCTCCGACTTGTAGCTGATCGTCCAGGGCTGAGCATCCGACTGCTCTCGATGGCGGCAGCCACGTAGGAAGGCGAATCGATCTTCCTTCTCCCTAGCGCGCTTATGCACCTCAGAGATGAAGTCTCGGGAGATGGCATCGTCGGTGTCTAAATTGACTGTAGCCACCCACCCACGCTTCTGCCTGACCGTTCGCTGGGCTCCCTCAATGTCGTCAATCTCTACCTCGACAACCTGAGCGCCTAGCTCTTCAATGTCATTCATGACAGACTGAGGAGTGCCTAGCTGAACAAAGACGAACCAGTCGAAGTTTTTGTTGGACTGGTCACGAAGCGATGAAGCCGTGTAGCGGGTCATCAGATCAAGACGTGCTTTCATCCATTTCCTGTTGAACCTGCGGTCGTCCATGCGGCGGCGATCTCGGGCATCACCGACCTTGCGATGGACAACGTTGAATCGTGACAGAACTAGAACCTGCATTACTGCTCCAAATAGTCTTTCAAATCTTCAGGCGTTCCAAGCCCCCACATCTTCGTCGGGTAGAACGGTCGAACAATGTCGCCGCGTTTGATCGCCTCATTGAACACTGGGCAGTTATACCATTCATTAGCCACCATGTTACGCTCATCCTGCATCATCAAATCGGCTGCGCTAGTGTATGCTGCCCACCTACGCCAGAAGTAGAGGCCGACCGTAGCCAACTGGCTAATCGGATTCTTCTCGGCAACCTCTACGATCCTACCATCTACCACTCTAGCGTAGCTCCACTTCGGATGCGACGCCGGACCGAACAGCCAGATTGAGTGCGTCTTCTCTGCCTTCACATGCTCCCACCACGCCTTTGGGCTATACTCCACGATCTGATCCGCGTTGGCTATCATGACCGGGATCTCAGGCGCGATCTCATCTCGCGCTACCAAACACGTAGATACGCTGCCTTGCGTGATACCGGGGACCGGGATGCAGCGTGCGTCTATGTTCATCTGTGACAACATGGTCTCTAGTCGCTCAACGTGGCTGGCCCTACAAATCAAGGTGAAGCAATCACTGATCGGTAGAAGGTTCTCAATCACTCTGGCGATCATGGGCCTGCCACGAACATCTATGAAAGGCTTCGGTTGTGTGTGCCCTGCGTCGCTGAAGCGCTTACCTGCACCGGCCAGGGGGATTACGATCTCAATCCTCGGCATCTTAGCAACTCCCAACTCACGTCGTTCACGCTGTTGACGTGAATGTATTGAACAACCCCAGCTTCATATGCGGCCTTGGCATCAACAGGCTGATCTCCAACATAGATAACTTGGTCCGGCGTTACGCCTAGAGCCAGCATCGCCAACTGCAACCCTTCCGGGTCAGGTTTCGGATGCTGGACCCTCTCAGCCGTTACCAATGTTCGTATGAACTGACTAATGCCCAACCTATCCAACATCAACCTAGCAGACACCTCAGTGCAATTGGTTACCACTGCCACTTTCACGCCTTCCTGCTCAAGTCTACGCATCATGTGCGTTATCGGTATACTGTAACAGATGTGCTTCTCAATCATCTGCAACGTCAACTCTTGCTTCCGCTTATTCACTTCTCCGTGTTGATCATGTGAAACAAGTCCTTCATTCGACAGGATGAGCAACTTGTTCTTCGTTGGCAGACCTTCGTAACGTTGAAGATCGTCCTTCGGAATCTCGTAACCAGTCACTTCTAAGAGCGCCTGATTCAGAGCGAAGCGATGAACCTCACATGCATCCGCGAGCGTGCCGTCTAGGTCGAAGATGACTGCCTTAGGCATTACGCCCTCTAGGGTCAATCCATCCTAGTGCCTGAATAGCTAAAGTAGCAGCAGCGGTAGTCTGTCGCCGTCTAATTGCGGCTGATGTATCGGTTCTAACTCTAGCCTGACAGCCGTCAGTAGCGTGATCGCCTCCGTTATTGTAAACAGTAGCTAAAGGAGAATCAGTAGTCCCAGGACTAAGTGCGGCTTGAACATCATCAGTATCTAGAGAAGACAAATAAACAGCTACAGACGAACCACCAGCAAATACCGCCACATTCAAAATGGCTTCAACCTTTACACCGATAGGCACAGAAAGAGTTACAGAAGCGGCGGTGGTAGCACCAGGAGCCGCGTCATAATCAAGGGCCGGAGGCGTTGACCAAAGAAATTCATCACCGTTCTGGAAGAAGTTCGTAATCTGGGATGAGCCATTCGTCAAAAACGAACCAACTCTACGATACGCTGTATAGCCGGACGGAATGTTAGCAGCCGTTACACTGGTATCAGCATAAACTCGTGTCGCCCCGCCAGTAGTAACAATCGCGAAAACGTGATACCAAGTCGAAGATGCTAATGCTACTCCAAGTCCACCCACACCACTAGTAGATAGAGTAATAGCATCAGCACCATTATTGATAGCGTAACTGCCATTAACACTAGTAGAAGCAAATCCAGCAGTAACGCCTAGAACTGTTGCTGAAGTTCTACTTAAAACAAAGCCATCAATGTATCCCCTTAATCCTTGAACTACAGTCTCAACCGTAGTGCCGGAAGCAATCTGGTCATCCGTTACTGCGTCATCAGCAATGTCTTCAGTCTGCGCTTGTCCAGTAGTGGTGTTGAGTGTAACAGAATATGGGCCCACTTGTCCAAATGTATTTACTGCTCTAACTCGCACAAAGAAAGTGGTGCCACCTCCGCCACCAGTTTCGCTTGCCGTATCAAATGTCCGATTAGTGCTGTTCTCATTGAAAGTCTGCTTCGTAGCAAATGAAAACGTAGTTGAGAAATCTACCTCATACCGTCTAAGATTTGGTATAGCGACAGGGTTCCATGCGACTGATACACTTCCAGGCGTTTGCCCTGTCAATCTCAATCCGGAAACTTGAGGAACAGACGATCTACTTCCAGAATTACCTGTCGCATCCGAGTTAGATTCTGACTTTCCCTCAAGGGCGGCTTCAATCCTTCGTAGACGAAGCTCTAGTTCTAGATCGTCCTTTACGTCCAGGCCATTCAATAGCGCTTCGGTGATGTACTCATCGAAGCGCTATACCTCCTGCTCTTGAAGATACTTGATTGCGTTCTCCAAAAGTTTGATTGAATCTTTGAACATCCCTAAACCTTTATTGCAATTGCCACAAAGAAGCCCACGAATACTTCCTGTTTCATGGCTATGATCAACGGCTAATCTCCTACCAGTACTACATTCCTGTTGACATATAACACAAACGCCACCCTGAGATTTCAGGATGGCGTCATATTGATCCATAGTCATCGAATAATGACGCCTAAGATTACGACGGAACTCATAATCATTTGAAATCCTACGCTTCTTATTACGTTTTTCCCATTCAAAAGCATAAGCAGGATCTTCATGCCTTAGTTTCTTCTGCCGTTCCGCATCATAGTCATTTTGACACGGCTTACAATAGGCATAAGGTCTACCAGTTGATCTAAGCCTAAACTCTGACCACTCCTTATCTCCCTTACATCTATTACAAACTTTAGTCACGACGAAATTCCTCGGGTAGTTCCAGCCCACCTTCGGCGTCTGTCATAGGTCTAACAATACGACTTCTATGGCTAATACCCTTACCACTGTAAATCTTATCTACAGTTGGATTAGTGGGCGCAGTGATCTTGCGCGAAAAGTTGTCCATGACGCGACCCATGATAGAACTATTCGTCTTCATGATGTCACCCTGAAGCTCGCGGGCGGCCTCAACTTCCTTATGACGCTTCTGAATGTCCAGATCCTCTAGATACTTGCTGTAGCCTCGACCGCGGTATTTGCGGTTGAATTGGTCTTGCAAATAGAGTTGCTTTACGACTAGACTGAGGTAGAGTGAGTCGTCATTGACTTCCAGCTTCACCACATGTGCCCAGCCATAGCCTCGGCAGAGGCGCCAAACATGCCAGTGGCCGTCATCTCTCGGTCTTCCAGCACCATCTGTGAGTACGAACCCGAAGTTCAACTCTCCGAATTTAGACTCAATGGTGTAGCGACAATCTTCAATAGGACCTGAATCAGCATTGATGATGTTGTCCCAGAGTAGCTTATGCTGGTGCCAAACCGGATAAAGATGTTCGTCTAGCCCACGAAGTTCGTAAACAAAAGACGCAGGCAAATCAACACCAAGAGCACACTTCTTATAGTAGTAGCCTACAGGTCTATGCTCCTCAGGCAAACGTAGCACGGTCATAACCACCTCCCCAGGTTTTGTATGCTTAGAAGCCGAATAGCACCAGCACGCCAGAATGCGCCGAAAGCGCGTCGTTGTTGAACGTTACCGTGCGGCCAGAGAACGCTAGGTTCACTGACTCAATCACAGCGTTCGAGTCGTTGTTCGGCACGAAGAATCCAAACTGAGGATTCTGAATGGTGCTGACGTATGTATCGGCATCGTCAACAGACGCAATCTGCGCCACTTCCATCTTACGGGGGCCGAGCGGCGTGACGAATGAATAAGTAGTCGTAACGGCAGCCATTGTTATCTCCTAGTTCTCTGTTTCTCTTTGTATGCGTTCTGTAACTTAGTTCTACAGCTAACGCAGTACTTGGGAGGTTTAGCCTTACCCTTGCGCTCGATTATCCAACCGCAATGTGCGCATCGTATAGGTGCAATGTAAGACATAATTCAATAGTAAAGAAGGGGCCTGCCGGGCGGCAAGCCCCTTCTGTTTCAGGGTTTATCCGTTAGCTAAAGACTACAGAAGCTCAACGTCGTGGATGCTATCACCCTCGGCGACGAACTCAACCGTCTCAGTGCCCGCGTTAGCGAGGCCACGGAGAATACCATCTGCATCAATCTGGAACAGATAGAAGTGTCCAGTACTCCGGTTGTACGTTACCTGACGAATCGGGGCAACACCGCCTGCCGCAGCGGCCGACATTTCACCCGTGTTCTCGTCAGAAACGCGAAGCTGCACGAAGTCAATGTTCGCGAGCCCCATCTCCTTTGCCTTGAAAATCTCACCACCGCCTCCGGGATACGAAGATACGGTGACGACACCTACAACGCGCGTCTTGCCCTGCTTCGGCGCGCCCGCGGAGTCGCGCCCTGCACCGGGCAGGAACGACTTGAATCGAATACTAGTACTGTGAGCCATTGTTTACTCCTGTTATCCAAGATCCTTCCCCACTACAGGGCAGGTAGTCCAGAATTGTTTATGATCAACTTTGAGACATGCTCAACGCATGCTCTGAACAAATGATAATATCCAACCTATGTTTAGGTCGGGTCTTCGTCGCGGCCGAGGTTGTTGTTCAGGCCAGCTAGGTGTGAGATTGCTACGATCGCAAAGTTACCGTTAGCCACACCCGAACCAGAGAAAGTGATGATAGTCTCACCTTCATTAGCTGCTGCGGCGGTAGCCGTGACGTTAGCAGTGAGCGACGCTACTGCCGTAGTTGCAGCAGCCGAAGGAATCGTAAGAGTGTCGGAAGTGGTGAGAAACTCAACCTCATACACGGAAACCGTGCGGCCCTTGCCGCGGCGCAGCTTCACGGCTCCGAAGCCCTTTACGAAATAATCAGTAAGGTTAGCCATTCTTTCTCCTATCGAAGCTTCCTGTTGCCGTGACAGATAGAGCTTGACTCAATCACATAGTCACGTAGTTTCTCAGTCCTAGGCGCCATCTTCAGTTGCTTCAGGAGATTATCTGAATCTCTGTTAGAGAACATCTCTTCATCCAGCCCAGGAACATCATCAATCTCTCTACACGCTAGAGGGGCAGAAGAGTTCAAATGGAGGCAGCCAGCTAGGAGCAAGGGGAGTAGAAGTAGGAGTCTCACTTGTACTTCTCCTCAAGCCTCTTGCGCTCCTCGATAGCCGCCTCTTCCGCAGCTATGCGCTTCTTCGCGCCCTCTTCCAATACATCCTCATGAGCGCCTGCTTGACCGGCGCTGGCCTTAGCCTTGCCAAACATAGCGACGATTGCTAGAATCGTCCCTACTATGGCTACTGCGCCAAGTAGTGCAATGATGTACGGATTCACTACTCAGCCGGAGGCGCCGGGGGAGCGCCGGGGGCCTTGTTCAGTGCTACCTTCGACAGCACACCGATAACTACGGCAAGAATGCTGTCGTCTTTCGGAGAAGGGGTTAGCTTCACGATTACAGAAGCAAGCCCAACTGCCGCAAGAGCGCCCTGAAGGATCACGTCCCAGTTAGCAGTTAGAAACCCAATTACGTCTGCGATTGCCATGTTATCTCCTACTCTTTACCGAGGAATGCGTTGAACAGCATCGCCCTATCGGCAAGATACTTCTTGCGTTGATTCTCTTCATTCACTAACTCACCGCGTAGCTGTTGCCCATACGGCAGCCTAGACTTCTCACCTTCGATTACATTCAGGCGCTCCTGATGCGGGGCACCGAACTCTCGGAACCTACCAGCTAGACGACTAAGCATACTCGGTCTATCTTGGCCGGACTGTGAAGCTTCGCCGTGAAGCTCCATGAACCTAGCTCGTTCGGTAGCCATAGCGGGGTCAACAAGAAAGCTAGTCCCTAACAAGGGATGCTTCTTGAGTTGGCCCCTTCTATACGCGCTGATAGCCATCGGTTATCCCGATGCTAACTAGGCG
>Ga0137465_1000522_pt1 | contig 14451 bp, 25 predicted proteins | sample EasRivERMGT828_2_FD_104906 | JGI IMG/M metagenome (GOLD analysis project Ga0137465, IMG submission 104906) | Soil microbial communities from meander-bound floodplain in the East River, Colorado, USA - East River MetaG ERMGT828_2 | ecosystem: Environmental > Terrestrial > Soil > Floodplain ... | reverse complement strand
TCTGTTCTACCGCAGCCTCAACCATTGGATCTGTTACAGGCGTGCCAACAGGCGTGCCAACGGACCTCGACCTGATGGTCGGCTGCCCGAGGAACAGCCACTCCCAGAACTTCTGTCCGCGCTCTTGCGCTTGCGCGCGCAGCTCTCGGGCGAAGTCCCGGTCGGCGGGTTCGATTGCGATTCCTTCGTTATCGCGAAGGTTGACGTATTGCTGCACGTCGATCTTAATCCCCAGCTCATAGCCACTATCCAGCACGATCACGAGCCCGAACTCGCCCGCCTTTCGGCGGAGCAAGAGCTCCTGCGGCTTACGTTCCGAGAGGTTTGTGGGCCAAGCTGGCTGCGCGCTCATTGCAGCGCTCCCATCAGCCCCAGCTGCTCTGCGATCTCGCTGTCGTTGAGGCCAAAGTCCGCCATTACGGCTATCATCTCTTGCACGCTGATGTCCTGGAATTCCAGGTGATTGAGCATCAGCTCGCTATTGCCTTGGTCGAGTTCCATTTTGAGTCTCCTTAACGGATTACTGTCCGTCGGCAGTCGGGCCAAATGGCCCGGTTGTTACAATCCCGTAACACATGGGTGTTAGACCGCGCGCTGTTTGCGCGGGTTCCCGCAGCCGTTTATTCCTTGCGGCTCGTTAGTCGTCTCTGTTTATCGCTGCAAGCATCAACTCTATATCATCTAGCGCTGCACACAACGGTGTCGGCATCTCCCCCTCTGGGGCGTTCTCCAGCAGTTGCTCTCGGATGTTCTTCAGCGCGCGCTCGGTTGAGATGCTGTTTCCCCTATCTGCCTGCAATACGCTCGGTAGCGTTCTCTTCATCATGATTGAGTCTCCTTGGTTATTCCTTACTCAAGAGGTCTGGGTTCCGTTCCAGAATCCGATCCAGTGCTGTCTTCGCCTCTGCCTTGGTCTCCTCGCTAACCGCCTGCGGCGCGTCTTCGATCGGCGTCTCGTCGTCGCTGAGCCATTTCCAGGTATCCCGCCGGAGTATCCGCCGGATGGTCTCCAGCCCGACGAGGTAATTCTCCGCGATAGCCGACGCGCTCGCTCCTCCGTAGCCGAGCCGCCGGATTGCCCTTACATCGGCTTCGGTGAGCTGTGCGTTGCTCTGGCGGGTTGCAGCGATTCCTCGGAGCATCTTCCCTTCTCGCATCTTGGTCATAGCTTGCTCCTAGTAAAGCCAGTCTCGATACTTCACTTGGAAGTCCTCAGCCGCCAACTCGCTGTAATCGGCTGTAACCTCGGCCTCTGTTGCCGCCAGCCGTGCTGTATATTCATCATAGCTGAAATTCATAAAGCACTCGCCTTTGTGCTGGCGGGCTACAATCAACCGGATTGTTTCTTCGCGGGTTCTGCGCTTGCGTGTCATTCACTGCCTCCTATCTATCTTTGTGTGGAAACACTTTGATTGCGAAGCCATGCTGATTCCAGGTTTCGTAAGCACTGCCTTTCACGCTGTAATGCCCACTAATCTGCTGCAGCTCCACCTTATAGCCGAGTTTCTTCAGCGCCTCGGCGGCTTCCCGCACGTTTGCTTCGAAGAACGTCGTGTTGCGCTGTTTACTTTCGTCTTTCATGCTAAAGCTCATTTGAGTCTCCTAAAGTGTGGCCAGTTGGTCGGCGGCCACGTTCCGATTCTATCTATGCCATCATACCACGGCGCAACGCGTCGGTCAACAAAGTTATACGATTACTATGACCACGACAACGATGACCACGCCCACCGCACAGCACCACGACAATGCTTACCCCACTATTCTCAATTGTTGCGTTGCACCATAATTCCTCAGTCATTGCTTGTCTCAGTTTGAGTTCTTTGGTTCTAAAGAGAAAAAAAAAAATAAAACAACAGTAAAGCCGTTACACAGCCGTTATCACTTAGCGTTGTTGTCGCTGAGGAATATTGTTGCACCGCAACATTGAGAATAACGGGGTAGACATTGTTGTGCTGCTGTGTGGTCATTGTGGTCGTCGCTTAGCTGCTGACCTCTGTCAGGTTTATCTCTCCGTAGGCCTGCCAAATTACCAGCGCTTTCCCTGATGCCATTGTCAGTGTGTATGCCCCGTAGGAACCGCACTTCGGCATGTCAACTGCGCCAAATTTAACGCTTACAATTGTCTCACCTGCCAATGCCTTAACAGGCAATTGCTGCTTAATCATGTTTCATTCTCCTAGTTTCCACGCCAAGACGCGTGAGCAGGGGCACTCATAATGCCCCTGACCCGTGCCCTACCCTGCGAGCATGTTCTCGAATTCCTTCTCCGCGTCCGCGACCGGTGTGATCCTTTCCGCTGCTATCATCGCCATTGCCTCAGCCACCTTGCCGACCGTCGTCATGCGCTGTAGCGTCGCCTCATCCATCGCCACTACCTTGTCGCTAGACATCCCAGCCCGCGCCAACCCCAGCCTAATGAGGTCATAATCCGGACCCTTAACAACCCTCGGTCCTGCCTTTAGGCTCCACTCCGTAGAGCCCGATTCCAGATGCGTCACTATCGCTGACATCCTCTCGTGCTTCGTGCGTTCCCGAATTGCCGGAGCAATAATGTTGCCTTTGCTATCGGCCTGCCCAATAGCCGATGCATCCTTAACCCGCACCTGCCCAAACCCCACATAACTCGATCTGAGTTTATTTTCCTCACTAACCTTATCCATGTGCAACACGAGCGCTGGCATGCTGTCGAATGTCCAGGTCACGGTGCGGTTAGTGAAATCGTAGAGCGGTTTCCGTTGTTTCGTTTCCATCTGAGTCTCCTAAATTGGGCACTATTGCCCGTAATAGCGACTATCGCTAATCGCTATTGCGTGCCTAGCGCCTAGTATATGGCCGTGCATTCAGCGTGTGCCCTCGCGCATATTGCCGAGCGTTGCGCAATGCCGTGAACGTTGCAGCCGTAGATCCATCAGCATTATGGACATAAAATCTATCGTCGTCTGGGTTGAATGATATAGCCCAGCCATTTACGGGTGTTTGTTCAACCGCGACTAGTCCATTGGGTTCCCTCAATACCCCCGGTAATTTAACACGATACGCCATGTGAGTCTCCTAGTTGTTGCCGAATTATTCCGGCTCTCAACATGATGCAATCGGTGTGCCAATCAAAGTTTCAATTGTGCCATTCGATACATAACTCGTTGATTCACCGAGGTAATTTAATTTTGCCTGCCTAAATATTAATCATCATCGTTGCGGAGCAACATACGCATTGCGTCACATTGTGCCGCCCATTTGCGCCAGTGTCGGGATTGGTCCTCGTGTTGCGCCAAAGCCGCGAGCGGATACTAACGTGGCGACTTCTCGCCACCGTCGAATCCTCGCCATGTAGACATGTCGTTGGTGTCGATTGTTCGCCTGTTAGTGAGTGCATGCTAACATCCGCCGACTGTTGGTTAGCACTCACTCACAAGCGGGGGCCATGCCGACTCGCACTGGCTGAGTGAGCCCTCACTAACAAAGAGAGGGGTGGGGGGCAAAAAAAACTTTGCTCGCGCGGGACAAATGCAGTTTCCCATGAACTCAGGGGAACGATTCACCGCGGTGTTACGCAATCGTAACCCCCGGGCGATTGCAACGGCGCCCGGGGCGGTGAAACTGCCCAAAAGCGCTTGACACGCGGGCAAAGCCATGATATGATCCCGCAATGGACACCGCCGACTTCAATCCCGACCTGGCACTCGACGAGCTGATAGCAGCTCCCCCGCTCGCGCGCAAAGTGAACTACACTCACGCCGACATGGTGGACTTTATCATCGCCAATCCTGGAATCTCCCAGGGGGCCATCGCCCTGCGCTACGGCTACACGCAAGCGTGGGTGAGTCAGATGCTCTCGAGCGACGCGCTGCAAGAGTTGATCATCGCCCGCCGAAAGGAGATCGTTGATCCGGTGCTGCTAGCGAGCTTGGAGGAGCGGTTCCGCGGGTTGACGATTCGCAGCATCGAGGTCTTGATGCACAAGCTGGAGGCACCGGCAGTGGAAGCCGGTGTGGCGGTGCGATGTGCGGAGCTAGGAGCGAAGTCCCTTGGTCTCGGCGGCCACGCACCGCCGAAAGCGCCGGAGATGCCAGAAGGCACGCTGGACCGCCTCGCACAGCGCCTCGTCGCGCTGAACCAGACCGGAAGCATCGAAGTTAAAGCTGAGAGGATCGACTGATGGAGCCGACGACAGAACAATTGCTTTATAACACGATTCGTGACGCTTATGAATTGCTGCGTTACGAAGGTTTGAGCACGCGGTCAGCAAAGGCACGGAGCCTTCTATTGGAGACATTGGAACTCTACGAAAAGGAAAGGGGAATTGAACATGCCCGGGATTAAAGGATCGAAGCAGTCTGAGGAACAGCAAGAGACGCTTGATCGACTGAAGGCAGGGAGCGGAGCGACAAAATCCCAGGTGAGCGACGACGCGGCCGTCGAGAAGAAACCAGCTCCGCCCGCGAATCCGATAAGCTTTAGCTCGCCGCCAAGGGCACCAGCGCAAGTGCCCACTCCGCTCCGCGGCTCCGTGGATGAGATAGTGGCAGTTTGGTTTAAGGAAACCCGCGAGGACACTCCCGACATGGCAAAGCAGCACCCCATGGACTGGGTCCAAAGCCAGTTGCCGAAGCTAGTCACCGCTCTAACCCGCTAGCGTGGCCGTCCAGCTGACAGCGCAGTTGATTGAGAACTTTGCGGGGGCGTTCCTCTCCCCTCGCTACGATGAGCCGAAGCCGACCCCGCCGCTCCATCGGTCAGCGTGGACTCTCTACTGCAGCCCCTGGCCCCAGGTCGCCTGGATTGCCCCCCGCGACCACGCCAAGTCAACCGCCGGCACCTTCGACTATATCCTTGCGGAGGTGCTCTTCCGTGTCAGCGACTATGTGATCCTGATCGGTTCCACGGAGGAGAAGGCCGCCGAACAGCTCTCGAACATTTCGGAGGAGCTGCACGACAACGAGGAGCTTCGGAGGGAGTTCGGGGTAAAGAGCTTTGAGGTCGACACGCGAATGGAGGTGATCGTAAGGATGACCGACGGATACCGCTTTCGGATCCTTTCGCGGGGAGCCGAACAGCGGATTCGCGGGAGCTTGTGGAAAGGTAAGCGCCCAAACCTCATCGTGTGCGACGATATGGAAGATGACGAGCAGGTTGAGAGTAAGGACCGCCGGCTGAAATTCCGCCGCTGGTTCTTCCGCGCGGCGAAGCAGGCGCTCAGCAAGTCCGGCAAGATCAGGGTCCACGGGACGATCCTGCATGAGGACAGCTTGCTGAATCGCATCCGGCGGATGAAGACTTGGCAGCACCTGTTCTACAAGGCCCACAACAGCTTCGATGACTTCGGCGGGTTGCTGTGGCCGGAGCGATGGAGTGAGAGCCAGCTCCGTGCCCGCCGGCAGGAGTTCATTGAGGATGGCGATTCGGCGGGCTACTCGCAGGAGTTCCTGAACGACCCGATTGACAACAGCGACGCGTATCTGCGGTCCGACGATTTCATCCCGATGACAGAGGCCGACTTCGCCCGCCCAAAGATCATCTGTGCCTCGGCGGACTTTGCCGTCAGCAAGGCTGACATGGCGAACCGAACGAGCTTTACTGTCGGCGGGAAGGACGCCGGGAACCTCTTGCACTACCTGGATTTCCGGGCGGGCCGGTGGGACTCGCTGGAGTGGATCGAAGAGATGTTCAACGTTCAGACTCGCTGGAACCCCGAGGTCTTCTGGGTGGAGGACGGGGTTATCTGGAAGGCTGTTTCTCGAATCGTTTATGAGGAGATGCGCCGCCGTGACTGCTTCATCAACATCGAAGCTGTGCCGTCGATTAAAGACAAAGCGACTCGTGGCCGTTCGCTTCAAAAGCGTCACCGCGCCGGAACAACCCGGTGGAACACCCTCGCGGAGGGGTATGAGGGTGCGCGGATGGAGCTTCTGCGTTTTACCGGGCTGTCCCAGGCATTGCTGGACGACCAGTTTGACAGTGCTGCTCTCCTCAGTCTGGGGTTCGACCGGGTAGGACTGCAGGAAGAGGACGACTTTAAGGGCGAGGATGAGTGGGAGTTTGAGCGGCAGGCCGCCGAAGTCGGGCGCGAGAATCGGGCTTGCACAGGATACTAGGGAGATAAATATGAACAGCCGCACAGTAGCAGGAACCGTAATCGAGGCGCTGTTGAGCAGCAACGCTCGCCGAGCCACAAAGTTCTTAACAGATCGCTTGACCGTTAAGGCCAGCCGGATGCACAAGCCCCACAAGCGAAATCGTTACAACACCTGCGTTGTGACAATCGGCGTGCCTAACTACGCCGAGCGCGAATTCATCCGCCGCTGTAAGCAGGCCGGCGAGCCCTTTCCGGTTAGGAAGATTCAGCTGCAGTTCTACCAGCCGAAGAGCAAGCGGTGATTAAAATCTCGACTAAGTTTGCGTTACTCGCCGGTGTTGGCTGTTAAACATGTTCCCTGCTAACTACAAGCAGTCACGAAACCCGCGCAAGGTTGCAGAGCGGAGAGCAAGGCCTGCTTGGGCTAACTTGCGCTTGATGCGCGAGTTTTATATCTTGGCGGAAAAGTGTAGAACAGCTGGCGTTAATGTTCAGGTGGATCATGAAGTGCCGCTTCGTGGTAAGAATGTGTGCGGGTTGGACTGGGAAGGTAACTATCGGTTATTGCTAGCTGACGACAACTCGCGCAAGAACAACAAGTATGCTTGAGATAAAGTCCAAGCTCCCGCTCGAAACCATCCTCCACTCCTCCAACGTGGCGAAGCACCTCTCGGAGCAGGAGATCTCTGACATTGGCGCGAATTGCTGCGAACTGTTCGAGATGGACCGAAATAGCCGTTCCGGCTGGGAGCAGCGAATGGAGAAAGCCTCCAAGATCGCCCTCCAGGTCGTAGAGCCGAAGACCTTCCCTTGGCCGGGCGCAAGCAACGTCAAGTTCCCGCTCATAACCATCGCAGCACTTCAATACCATTCCCGGGTATATCCTGCGCTTGTAACGACACCTGACATTGTTCACTGCGCGACGGTCGGGGAAGATCCGAAAGGGGAGAAAGCGCTCGCCGCTCAGCGTGTTAGCGAGCATATGAGCTGGCAGTTGCTGGAAGAGGACGAAGCTTGGGAGAGTGAGGAGGATAGGGCGCTCCTAGTTCAGGCCCTGATGGGCACGGCGTTCAAAAAGAGCTACTTTGATCCAGTGCTGAAGCACAATGTGAGTGAGTTGGTGCTCCCGCAGGACCTAGTTGTGAGCTATTACACCAAGTCGATCGATTCCTGCCCGCGAGCAACGCACATTTTGAGCTGGAGCCATAACGATCTTGAAGAAAAGATGCGCAGAAAGGTCATTTTTGAGACCGACACCGCGCCTCCGCGGACAGTTCCTATGCCCTTTGGCCAACTTGCGGCGCTGAAGGACAAATCTCAGGGCATGGCGGCGCAAACCCAAGACCCCGAGCAGCCCTTCATCATCCTGGAGCAGCATAATGAAATGGACCTCGACGGTGACGGATTTAAAGAGCCCTATGTCTGCTTCGTGCGGTATGACAATCATCAGCTTCTTCGGATTCTCCCGCGTTTCCTTCCATCCGGGGTTGAAAGCGAGGTCCTGGAGGGCGAGCCACGGGTTGTCAGGATTCGGCCCGAGCGGTATTTCACGCAGAGGATCTTCATTCCCTCCCCCGACAGCGGATTCTACGGCCTCGGGTTCGGGCACCTGCTCGGCCCGCTGAATGAGAGCATAGATACGTCGATAAATCAGCTCTTCGACGCCGGAACGATGCAGAACGCTGGCGGCGGGTTCCTTGGGCGGGGAGCGCGGGTGAAGAGTGGGCCGATAACAGTGCGTCCGGGGGAGTTTATCCGGACAGAGTCCTCGGGGGATGACCTGCGGAAGTCCATTGTGCCCTTTCCCCTGCCGAATCCCTCTGAGGTCCTGTTCAAGTTGATGAGCCTGCTGATCGACTACGGGCAGAGAGTGGCGGGGGCTCCGGATGTGGTGCAGGGCCAGAACCCTGGGCAGAACACGCCCGCCGAGACCTCCCGGAACATGCTGGAACAGGGGATTAAGGTGTTCTCAGGCGTCTATAAGCGAACCTACCGTGCGATTCGGGAGGAGCTGAAGAAGCTTTACCGGCTCAACGAACTGTATCTGGAAGAGACGCAGGTCTTCATCTCGCCGAAATCCGGCCTCCCGATGAAGGCTCTGGCTACCGACTACCAGCTCCCAAATAGTGTGATCCGGCCTGCCGCCGACCCGAATTATATGAGCGATGCCCAGCGAATGAACCAGGCTACCGCGGTGATGGAGGTCGCACGGACGACCCCCGGCTACGATCTCTACGAGGTAAATAAGCAGTATCTCGCCGCCTGGAAAGTGCCGAACATCGACAAGCTCCTACCGGATCCCAAGGGACCAAACGCTATCCAGCAAGCCCCGCCGGAGAAGCTCCAGATCGAGCAGATGCGGATCGAGGCGAAAGGCGCCGAGCTGAAGCAAATCCTGATGCTCAAGCTCTTCGAGCTGATGGAAGAGCACGATCTCAACCGAGCGAAGATTCTCGAGCTGGAAGCGAGCGCCGCTCGGCAGATCGAGGAGGCGGGGGCCGAGCCAATCGCGCAGCTGACTGGAGTAATGAATGCCCAGCTGGGTGCGCTAAAGCTCCAGCAAGAGGGCCGCGTGAAGGGAATCAGCTTGCTGCGCGACCTGCTAAAGATGACGAAGGAGAAGGAAGATGGATCAGGAGGAATGGGACCAGTGGTGCCAGGAATCGACAACAAAACAGTTCTTCAAGGCGTTGGGGCTAAGGCGACTGGCCTTGCTGGAGGATTGGGCAGCGGGGCAGTTCACTAGTGGGCAGGGGGACGAGACCCTGCAAATGAATGCGAAGGCGCTTGGAAGAGTTCATCAACTGGAAGAGATAGGAGAATGCGATTATGAGCAGTATTGTTTCTATGCTGGAATACACAGAGGAGCCGGTGGTGCCGCTGGTCAAGAACCCCGGAGTGAAGCCGGTGGGGTTTCGGGTGCTGGTATGGCCGCTCCCGACGGAGAGGATAACTAAGGGTGGGATTGTGATACCGGAGCTTAAGGCCCAGCGCGAGGACATGGCCCAGACCAATGCGGAGGTGCTCGCGATCGGACCAGATGCCTGGAAGGATAAGAAAGGTCCCTGGTGTGCGGTTGGGGACCTGGTGAAGATTGCGAAATACTCCGGGCTGGAGTTCGCCGGCGAGGACGGACAGACCTATCGGATGATTAATGACCTAGATATAGTGGGGGTCTGCGATGCCTAATATGAATCAACAAAATGGTCAGCTGAAGATTGAGGAACAGAAGAAGGCTGACGAGGAGGCCCAGAAAGCGGAAGAGCGACAACAGGAGGAGGAGAGTCAGCAAGCGCAAGCCGACCTGGAGGCGGAGGCCGAACAGGATGGCTGGGTGCCGAAGGACAAGTTTAAGGGCGACGAGGCCGACTGGATTGACGCCGCGGCGTTCGTAAAGCGCGGGAAGGAAATCAATCCGATCCTGCGGAAGAACAACCAGCGACTCCTTCGGGAACTCGCTACCGCCAAGAGCGAGATCGCCGAGCTTAAGCTCACCACCAAGGAATTCGGTGAGATGTATAAGACGATGAGCGAGAACGCTTATAAGAGAGCGATTGCGGACCTTAAGACGCAGGCTCGGGCTGCGCGGAAGGACGGGGATGATGAGCTGGCGGAGGACCTGACCGAGCAGCGGGAGAAGCTTGAGGAAGAGGCGAAGAACATTAAGGTGCCGGGGACTGGAAAGGATGCTGGAGCGGTGAGCCGCAAGGCGGAACTGGATGCTATCCAAGTTGAGTGGCAGAACGACAACCCTTGGTTTGATCCGGAGAAGAACCCAGACTTGTTCCATATGGCGGAAGGGGTGGCGCTGCGGCTGGCACAGAGTGCCGAAGGCAAGGCCCTGGTGGGCACGCGCGGGTTCCTGGATAAGGTTAGCGAGCTGACCAAGAAGATGGTTCCGGATCGGTTTAAGAACCCCCGCCGAACCAGCGGGTCTCCCGTTGGAAGCTCGAGTGGAACCCGCTCCAGCTCAGAGGGCAACGGCGGGAAAAAGTCCTACGCCGACCTCCCGCCGGAAGCGAAGGCCGCCTGCGACCGACAGGTCAAGTCGATCCCGGGCTTCACGCGGGACAAGTATGTTGGTTATTACTTTGAACAAAAGGGAGTTTGAGATGCCGAACTTAACGACTGATATATTTGAGGGTTCGTCGGAAAGCGTTGCAGCAAAGCTGGACGAGCTAGTTCCGATGGAGCGAGAGCGCTTTAACTTCGGCACCGCACAAGCGAAGCTCCCGGTCGGCGGGACCGACCCAAACTATCACTACCATTGGGCCAACGACACGCCGGGGCGGATTCAGCTGTTCCAAGCCGCCGGCTACCTATTCGTGAGGAAGGGCGAGATTACGCTTCAGCCTGGCGTAACCCCGCGAGATGGAGATCTGGGCGACCAAGTGAGCGCAATTGTAGGTAGGAATGAGGATGGCACCCCGCTGAGAGCCTTTCTGATGAAGAAGCTCTTAGTTCATTATATGGCGGATCAGCGCAAGGGGCAAGAACGTCCTGATGCTATTGATGCTGCTATTCGGGCGGGGAAGACCACCCAGGATACAAACAACCGGGCTTTCTATATCCCCACCGACGCTCCAATTCGGATGCGTGCGGAGGTTGGAAGGCCCAAATCTGATGAATCTTAAAGGAGCTTAAATGGCTAATATAAATGCACCAAACGGCCTGAGCCCTGTGAGATACCTCAATGGCGCTCCGTGGAACCAGCAGGTTAACCTTTATCGAATCCCGGCGGGTAACACCGACCAGTTCGGTATCGGGGACATCGTAATTGCAGCAGCTGGAGCGGATGCCAACGGGGTGCCTGACATTGGCAAGGCAGTTGATTCCTCGGTCCCTCGAGGAGTTCTAGTAGGAGTTGATCCGGTTCTGACGAGCGGACTTTCGCTGGTTGGAAGTGCACTGAACTTGGAGAGAATCTCCATCCCCGCGACGAAGGCAAAGGATTACTATGTCTACGTTGTGGATGATCCGAAGACGATCTTTGAGATCCAGGGCGACAACACTACGACCTTGACGGCCGCCGGCTTTATCACCGCGAACGCCAAGCCGACAGTGGCTAACCCGGCAACGGGAAGTCCCTTCAGTGGAACAGTTCTTGCAACTGGAACAGTTGCCACTACGAACACCTTCATGCTCAAGATCCTTGGGCTAACATACAAACCAGGCGCAGATTTCACCGCTTATACGCGCTTCCTTGTGATGTTTAACGTTCACGAGTTTAATGGCAGCACCACTGCCATTGCTCCATAGGGAGAACCAATATGCCCGGCGGAATAATCAGCACTGGTAGTCACCCTAAAGCACTATGGCCTGGGATTCGGGAATGGTGGGGAAGGGAGTATGATGAGCACAAGACGGAGTGGACCGATCTGGTCGATGCCGAAACCTCGACGATGAACTACGAGGAATTCGTGCAGCTAACGGGGTTCGGGCTGGTTCCTGTGAAACCACAGGGCTCTGGCACGAGCTATACGAGCGAGATCCAGGGGTTTACGACCAGAATGACCCACCTTACGTATAGCCTTGGCTATATCGTGACGCAGGAAGAGCTGGAAGATGATCTCTATGAGAAGGTAAGCAAGACTCGGAGTCGTGCGCTGGCCTTCTCGTTCCATCAGACCAAAGAGAACGTTGTGGCGAACATCTACAATCGAGCCTTTAATGCTAGCTACCTCGGCGGAGATGGAGTTGCGCTTTGTAGCACCGCGCATCCGAATACCTCGGGTGGGACCTTCAGCAACATGCTCGCGGTGGGGGCGGACCTCTCCGAGGCTGCAATGGAGGACTTGCTGGTGCAGATCATGGGAGCCACCGATGATGCAGGGCTGCTGATTTCGCTGATGGCGAGGTCGGTGATAGTCTCGCGACAGGAATGGTTTAACGCTAACCGCATTATGAAGTCGGTGTTCCAGCCTGGAACAGCTAACAACGACATCAACGTGCTGAAAGCGACGAACGCAATCCCTGAGGGAATTAAGATGAACCATTATCTTACGTCCCCGCACGCCTGGTTCATTCGGACGAATGTCCGGGCAGGAACGGGAATGATCCTCTTAAACCGCGTAGCGATTAGCTTTACGCAGGACAACGACTTTGATACGGATAACGCGAAGGCGAAGAGCCGGGAGCGTTATTCCGCTGGATGGGTCGATCCGCGAGCGGTTTATGGGAGTAATGGACCATAAGGTAAGGTATCGCTGCTTTATCCGGAGGGGGAAACCTCTCCGGACTTTTAATCTCACAAAGGAACCATCATGACAGCACCAACGAGATTTCCCTACGGAATTTCCACTAACACCCCAATTCAGACGCTGGCAAACTTCGGTATGCCAGACCCCACAGAGTATCATACGCTGTTCGACGACTTTAATATTTTCACCGCGGCCAACTGGATAGTTACAGAGACCGGAGCAGCGGGAACAGTCGCATTAACGGCGGGTAACAATGGCCTTTTGCTGATCACCACCGACGCGCTGGACAACGACGCGGAGTGGATTCAGAGCTTGGTCGGGAGCTTCCTGCCCGTGGCTGGGAAGAAGCTGTTCTTCAAGGCGAAGTTCCAGGCAAGCGAAGCTACGCAGTCCGATATTATCTTCGGTCTGCAGATAATTGACACCACTCCGCTTGACGCTACGGATGGAATTTACTTCTACAAGGCCGATGGTGCTGCTACCTTCGACGTGTTTGTAAGGAAGAATGCGACGACGGGAAGCAATACTGGCGCGGCGGTTGGCACGCTGGCTGCAGACACCGACATAACACTGGGCTTTTACTTCGACGGCATCGAGACCACGAGCTTCTTCATAAATGACATCTTGGTGAAGAACCTCAGTTCGGTGGCGGCCTACCTGCCTGATGCCGCCTTGGCGATGAGCTTTGGGTATCAGAATGGTGCGGCGGGGGCAGAAACGATGACAGTGGATTATGTGTTCGCTGCGATGGAGAGATAGCCATGCCGATCAAAAAGGGCTATAGCAAGAAGGTCGTCAGCTCGAATATTCGCGAGCTGATGGCCACTGGCCGGCCGCAGAAGCAGGCGGTCGCGATAGCGATGCGGAGTGCAGGAACTCCACGCAAGCCGATTCATCGGGCTGTTAAGAGGGGGTATTGAGATGAACAAGCAGAATAGGAATGGAGCAAAGAACGCGCCGGTTCCTGCGGTGACGCTGCCGGGATGCTGCGCGGGACAGCCGGTTAAGGTCCCACCCTGCAAGGTGTTCCCGCACCCCTTCAAAGCTACGGCTCGCAAAGCCGAAGGAGGCTAGATGGCACTCGCTGCGACAACGCAGTTGCTGGAAGATGGCCCGCGGAACGTGGTTGCGAAGATCGCGGGGACCGCCGATACGATGGACCCGCTCTTGTTCAGCTCGATAATTCCGGGCTGGCCGGGGCAACCACTCGCGAGTGCCCTAGGGATTAAGAAGATCGAGTTCAATATTGAGAGCGGGACGAGCATCCAGCTTTACTGGGAGGCAAGCGTTAACAAGTTGATTCTCTCCCTGGCGGGTTGGGATACTCAGGATTATACGAAGTTCGGGAACCTCTGGAACAATGCAGGGGCAGGGAAAACGGGGAACATCCTGATGTCGAAGACCGGCTCGGGTGCGTTCTCGATGATTATCTGGATGATTAAACAACGGCCAGCGTTTGGCTAAAGGACCTTTATGGCATTCCTTTTTATCGGGCAGGAAGATCTGGACTTTACCTTCCTTGGGGCGTGCACAGTAGATACTGCTGTGACCACCGCGCGGGATACGACGAAGTCGCGATGCTCGCTGAAAGTCGCGCCGACCTCGAACTCCCCACAGGATGGTTGGCAAGGGGCCTTTACAGCTAGCGCAGCGTTCTGGTTTACGGGGCTGGTATCCTTGGTGGTTGGAACTGCGAACGTGGTTTCAGACTTTGTTGCTTTTAAGGACGGGATGGACCGCCGGCTGATTGTAACGACCTCGGCAGGTGGAGGAGGGTTCTGGCGGCTCGTGAAGCGAAATGCGGCGGGCACCAATACGACGCTGGCGACCTCGGTGATCCAGCCAAACTTTACTGGGCTCAAGCAGAAGATTGACTGCTTTGTGGATTATGGAGCAGCTGGGCAGTTTATCCTTTATGTCAACGGGACCGAAGTTATCAACTTTAGCGGGGATCTTACGACCGATGGTGCGACGGATCTGGATGGATTCTCGGTCGGGACTATCCTGACGCATACAGCGGCGGCCTCTTATATTGCTTACTGGTCGCAGCTGCTCGTGGCGGAGGACGATACCAGGAGCTTATCACTGACGACTCTCCCGCCGAACGCTGACGGGAATGCGTTTGATTGGTCAGGGAGCTTCGCCGATGTAGACGAGGTTACGCTGAACGATGGCGAC
>Ga0137465_1000521_pt1 | contig 14470 bp, 14 predicted proteins | sample EasRivERMGT828_2_FD_104906 | JGI IMG/M metagenome (GOLD analysis project Ga0137465, IMG submission 104906) | Soil microbial communities from meander-bound floodplain in the East River, Colorado, USA - East River MetaG ERMGT828_2 | ecosystem: Environmental > Terrestrial > Soil > Floodplain ... | reverse complement strand
CGACCAAACCAAGAGCCAAGGCTGCTGCGCCTCACAGAGGCGCGCTCCGGGAGCGCGGGTCTGCGACCCGCAGCATGTCCAATAGGTTGCCAATCGGAAATGAATTCTGGCAACCGCTCTATGCTTGTTGTTTCGTTCTTTTTCCGCATCCAATGACTTCGCCGCTCTGCAGACCGTGACGGGGCGGAAACTGATGAGGAACTTAGTCGAAACCGATTTGGAAGCCAGCGCAAATCCTGTGAGTGAGGAAGTGTTCACAAGCAGAACGGGAGGCAACGGAGGAAACAGCGAATTCTTTCTCCGTTAACTCTGTTTGCTCCTGTTCACCTTTCTTCAGTCACAAGGTTTCGAATCGCTATCCGGGCGCCACGGGCGAATGCCATGTCCGGAAAGCGGTAGAGGACTACCGCACTCCAAGACGCCTGGTGTGTGATGAGGGGTCAATCCGGCTCGTTCCCTGCAAGCGCATTGTTCGACGCGGTTGATCCGGTTTTCTGAAAACTGTCCACGACGTCGGCGACCATGGTGAACCGATTGATCCCGCCGAGTTTCTCCTCCACCCCTTCGCTGCGTAATCGGTCGCGGACGGCCGAGCGCGCCTCCACCGCCTGCACGCGGATGCGGGCGGAGGTGAGTTCGCCCGCCAGTTCCGCCAACATGTGCGCCGCGTGCATGTCCACGTAGGGGGCGGCGGAAAGGTCCAGCACGACGAGCTGCGGCCGCGGCGTTTCGGCGTGGACGCGGTCCAGAATCGAGTCGCGCACATGATCCATGTTGAAATAGAGGAGGCCCGACTCCGGCCGAAAGATCAACACGCCGGGGATCAATTCGTTGTCCGGATGCCGCTCGCGATCGGAGAAGCGACGAGAGCCCGGAATTCGGCCGAGAAAGGCGACGTGCGGTCGGGACGCGCGCCGGATCAACAGCACCAGCGAGATGATCGCGCCGATCAAAACGCCCCGCAGCAGGCCCGAAGTCAGCACGCCCACCAACGCCCCCACGGCCACGATGTACTCCGTCCGGTTAGCGTGCCGGAGTTGCCGCAACGTGGAGAGTTTGAACAACCCCGTTACAGCCACCAACACGATCGCCGCCAGCACGGGCTGGGGCAACGCAGCCAGCAGGCGCGTGAAGAAAAGCACCACCACCAGAACGATCCCCGCCGCGAAGGCGCCCGACAGCGGCGTGCGCGCGCCCCCGCCTTCGTTGACGAGCGATTGCGACATGCCTCCGCTGACCGGGAAACCGCGGCCCAGCGCGGCGGCAAGATTGGCAGCAGCGAGAGCGAGAAATTCCTGGTTCGCATCCAGCCGGCCGCCATGTTTGGCGGTGAACATGCGACCGATCGCGGACGTCTCCACCGCGCCGAGCAAAAAGCACGCGATGGCCAGGGGCAGCACGTTATTGAAATCCCGAAGTATGGAGTTCAGGTCGCTCCAATCCAACGCCTGGGGCAGTCCGAGTTGCGGCAGGCCCTGCGGCACTTCGCCTAGCAGCTTCACCCCGCGCTCTTCCAGGCCAAGCCAGCCAGAAGCCAAAATGCCGCCGATGACGACAAAGAGCGCCACGGGTTTGTTTTTGAGAAAAATCTTCCCCAGCACGAGTACCACCAGAGCGATTCCTCCGACGGTTAGCGAGGTGGGATTGGTGTCGCCCAGGTGCTTCAAGAAGTTGCCGCTGTTCTCCCAGAAATTGCCGTGCGCGCCATGGATGCCGAACAATTTGGGCACCTGGGTGCTGGCAAGGAACAGCGCCACGCCGCACTTGAAGCCGACCATCACGCTTTCGGAGATGAAGTTGACGATTGAGCCTGCCTTCGCCAGCCAGGCGATGAAGGCAATGAGCGCCACGAGCAAGGCTGTGGCCGCCGCCAAAGCGCTGAACCGGGTGGTGTCGCCGCCCGCAATCTCGCCCAGCGTCGCACCGACGAGCAGAGAAATGGCGGAAGTGACCGTGATGGCCGTGTGCCGCGAGCTACAGAACAGCCAGAAGACCAAACCGCTAAACAAGCAGGCGTAGAGTCCAGCTTCGGGAGGCAGGTTGGCCAGCGAGGCGTCGCCCAACCCAGCCGGCAGCAGGTAGGCGGCGAGTGTAATCCCAGCGACCACATCGCCCCGCAACCAGCCTGGCTGATAGGAGCGGAGCCATCCGAACGCCGGGATCCAACGCGCCCAGCCGGTGGCTGATACAGGGTTTGATTTCACACTCATGCTATTACCTCCGACTTGCTATGTTGCGTCCTCGCCCGGCCGCGGTTCATCAGCTCTGGTGCGGGTTGATTCCGGGCTTCATCCGGCTCGGAATCCATCTGCCACTGCACTTTTTCCTGCCTCTTTGCCCTCAGTCTCATCATGCTGCCTGTTCCTTTCTGTTTTTGTAATGGTTAACATCGTTGCGGGCGAGCCCGTTCAAGGTCATCGGCTTGCTGTTTTCATAATACAGATTTCACACGGGCGGCAGCGCAACAAACTGCTCTTCATTAGGAGAAAGCTAACAGGTTATATCAAACTTCTTACGGACACTACCTTTCGGCACTCCCCCTTGACGACAACCCGTTTTCTTAGCAGCTTGGTTTATGTTTATGCGCGTTCCAAATTATTTGCGACGAGCCGGCGGGTATTTGTGGCGGGAATGGATCAGGCCGGCGGTGGTGGTTGCTGCCATTGTCTTTCCCCTTAAATCCGCGATCGCCGATTGGAACTGGGTGCCGAGCGGCTCCATGAAGCCCACCATCCTCGAAGGCGACCTGGTGCTGGTGAACAAACTGGCTTACGACTTGAAAGTGCCCTTTACACTGCAGCGCCTGGCGCAATGGGACGATCCCGCGCAAGGCGACATTGTTGTGTTCTTCTCACCACACGATGGCAAGCGGATGGTCAAGCGGGTGATCGCGCGGCCGGGTGATACGCTGGAAATGCGCAACAATGTACTGCTGCTCAACGGCAAGGCCATGGATTATGAAGCCCTCGACAGCCGGCCGTTTTCCCAAGAGATTTATGAAGATGCCAGAGCCGTGATCGCCAAAGAGAGCACCGGCCAGCGCTTGCATGTCGTCATGGCACTGCCTTCGCGACACGCCATGCGTTCCTTCCCCGCTATTAGAGTCCCGGAAGGCAAATACTTCGTGATGGGCGACTCGCGGGACAATAGTTTCGACTCACGCTACTTTGGCTTTGTGGAACGAAAACAGATCGTTGGCCGGTCGAAGCGCGTGCTCCTCTCCTTCGACAAGAATCATCATTACATTCCGCGGGTGAAGCGATTCTTCTCGCCGCTGGACTAAGCCGTATCCATGCAAGTGAACAGGAGGAAACGGAGCAAACAGAGGCTGAGGAGCCAAGCAAAGCGCCCGTTTCTGGGGACGCCATGCGGTCACTGAATGGTGACTACGCAAGGTTCGGCCTGATCCTCCGAATTCTCGCATCAGTCCTCTGTTTCCTCTGTTATCTCCTGTTCCCAACTGAATCGTTCCGGCTTAGGAGGTATCTAATTTGCATTGTTATCAAGTCCAACGACGCATGAGCAAAACATTTTGTCAGTTAGGCTGACGGTTTTGTCTTACGGGCGATGCCGAGCTTTGCATTTTCCAGATAAGAGTGGTCGGCTGGGTACCTCTTCGGCCTTGACTCAGCGTTTATTCTAAGGGCCAAATATCCTTCGTGCCCCCCGCCCCCATAAGGCCGGCAAATGTACCTACCGAGGCGATGGGTTTTCACACCACCCACTGGACCGTAGTCATGGCGGCTCGTGCTGGCGACGGGACTCACGGACAGGAAGCTCTCGCCGCCCTGTGCTCGACCTACTGGTACCCGCTTTATGCGTTCATTCGGCGCACGGGGACAAGCCCTCACGAGGCCGAAGACCTGACGCAGGAATTCTTCTACCGTTTCCTGGAGAGAGAGGCCCTGGAGAGCGTCCAGCCGGCCGCGGGAAAGTTCCGTTCGTTCCTTCTGATCTGTCTGAAGAACTTTCTGGCCAACGAGCGGGAGCGCGCCCATGCGCAACGCCGGGGCGGTGGCCGCGTGCCTGTCCCGCTCGACGGTGGAGATCCCGAAACGCGATACACCCTTGAACCTGCCGATACGCTGACCCCCGAAGCGATCTTCGAGCGACGCTGGGCTTTTGCTGTCGTGGAACAGACTATGCGCGTGCTGCAGCGCGAACATGCTTCGCCAGAAAAGCGGGAATTCTTCGAGGCACTCCAGGGATTTCTTCCTGGCGGCCATCAGAATATCTCCCGCGCCGAACTGGCTGCCCGGCGTGGTGTCAGCGTCGGTGCAATCGACGTCGCCATTCACCGATTGCGTCAACGGTTCGGCGCGGTGCTCCGCGAGCAGGTGGCGCCCACGGTCTCGTCCGAGGCGGAGGTGGAAGAAGAGATACGTTACCTCATCTCGGTGATAGGCTCTTGAACTGTGCTCCGTAAGGTTCGCATCCTGACACTGCCACCGGAGCGCGGGTCTGTGACCCGCAGCACTCACGCATTGTCCAGCGCGCTGCGGCTCTCAGAGCCGCGCTCCGTGCGTCTCCCGTTCGTTCTGGTGGTAGTGCCTCGGTCTGCGCCCCTCAGTAAGGTTCGGGTGGAATTCCGTTTGTAGGGAATAGTCAATGCCATCTGGCGATCGATGCAGCGAATGCGGGACGGCCATCCCAGCCGACAGCCCTGGGGGATTCTGCGCCCAGTGTCTGCTGCGGCTCGGCCTGGAAAAAGCGGACAGACCGCCAGAAGGTTTCCGACCACCCATGGAGATGCCGACTCACAAACCCGGAGACCGAGTCGGCCGGTATCGCTTGCTGGAGGAAATCGGCCATGGCGGCTGCGGGGTGGTCTATATGGCGGAGCAGGAGGAACCGGTACGCCGCAAGGTTGCGCTCAAAATCATCAAGCTGGGCATGGACACTCGGCAAGTGGTGGCGCGGTTTGAAGCCGAGCGCCAGGCGCTGGCCTTGATGGACCATTCGAACATCGCCAGGGTGCTGGACGCCGGCGCCACCGATACCGGCCGTCCGTATTTCGTGATGGAGCTGGTGGGCGGCGTCAGGATCACCGACTATTGCGACCAGAACCGCCTCACGACGCGCCAACGCCTGGACCTGTTCATCCAAGTCTGCCGGGCCGTTCAGCACGCGCATCAGAAAGGCGTCATTCACCGGGACCTCAAGCCCTCGAATGTCCTCATCGCTACTCAGGACGGCACACCCGTACCTAAAGTAATTGATTTCGGCATTGCCAAGGCGACTCAGGGACGATTGACCGATCAAACAGTCTTCACCGCCTTCGAACAATTCCTTGGCACACCGGCTTACATGAGTCCGGAGCAGGCACAACTGGGTGGGTTGGACGTTGATACGCGCAGCGACATCTACAGCCTGGGTGTGCTGCTCTATGAGTTGCTGACGGGGAAAACACCGTTCGATGCGAAAGAGTTGCTGGCTGCGGGATTGGAGGAGATGCGGCGCACGATTCAAGAGACGGAGCCGCCCACACCCAGCACCCGCCTTGCGCAGGACCTCGTAGCAGCCGACGTGAGGAGGCTCAAATTTTCAGCGCCCCAGGAACCAGCCACGGAGGACGAGATTGGAGCCTCCTCACGTCGGCTGCTACAGATGAAACAACAGATCCAACTGCTGCGCGGCGACCTCGATTGGATCGTGATGAAGTGCCTGGAGAAGGACCGGGCGCGGCGCTACGAAACGGCCATAGGTTTGGCGCGGGACATTGAACGGCACTTGAATAACGAACCGGTCGTGGCCAGCCCGCCCAGCCGGTTTTACCGGTTCCAAAAACTGGTTCGACGCCACAAACTGGTTCTCAGCGCAAGCGCAGTCGCAGTAGTTTTGCTGATAATGGGCATGGGTGGGGTTATCTGGCAATGGCGGCGCGCCGAACAACACGCGGAGCTGACCTGACCACATGGCGGCAGGTCTCCGGCATCCTGACTCACCCGGGATACGTCGCCAATCCAAGCAACGGAGCGGACGCGGGTGTATTGATCTTCAAAGAACCGGTCACAGGAATTTCCACGGTCCCGCTGCCGCCAGTCGGTTTCCTGGATGCGCTGAACGCCGCCGGAGAGCTTAAGGCCGGATCGGATCGAACCAGGTTCACCGTGATCGGCTATGGGATCGACCCGGGTGATGCCAACAATGGACACCTTCCGTTTCCTCCCGATGGATTGCGTCGAGCCGCACAACCCGAATTCCAGAACCTGCATGACCAGTGGCTGTACACCGATCAGAACGACTCCCGTGATAACGGCGGGAGCAGCTCCGGCGATTCGCCCTCTGTTCTGGGTAGATCCATTAACAGGGCAAGAAACCCTCGTGGCCGTCGTGTCGCGCGGAAGTTTGACCAGCTCCCATGATTACCGAGTGGACACCGCCGAGGCGCTCGATTTCCTCAATCAGGTGATTGAGAGCGTCAACGACGGGGACCTGTAGGCGGGTGGTCATCAGGAACTGCAAACAAAGCACTGAAACAAAACAACAAAACGAAAGGAAAATTGTGAACAACAAATTCGATGAACTGGCCAAAGGCCTGGCTCAATCGGTCACGCGCCGCGGGGCGCTGAAGAAATTCGGCGTCGGTCTCGCGGGCATGGCGCTGGCCTGTTTTGGGCTGGCGAACAAGGCGGAGGCGGGCCCCAAGGATTCCTGCAATACGTGTCTGAAGGTATGCAAGGCCGGGGGCGGTTCGGCACAATACTGCCATAACTGGTGCTATTCCTTGTGTCACGGATATGGAGATTGGTGAACCGGGCAGCAGCCGAGGTGCGGAGGCCTTAAATTTCCTCCAACACCTAAAACCAAGCAACAAAACCAACCACCAAACGAAAGGAAATGCATGAACCACAAATTCGATGAACTCGCCAAAGGTCTGGCTCAATCGGTCACCCGGCGCGGGGCGCTGAAGAAATTCGGCGTTGGTCTCGCCAGCATGGCTCTCGCCGCCCTCGGGCTGGCGAACAAGGCCCAAGCCGGCCAGATACCGGGTTGGTGCGATTATCCGAATGACCTTTGCTGCTGCAGAAACGGCAAGACTCATTTGCCAACGACCAACCCGAATTATCTAAGCTGCAAGGTTCAATGCCGGTTTTACGGCTAACCATGACTCAAGACGAAACAGGGCTTGTCGGCTCTCGGTCAACCGGTTATGAACCACGTTTTTGTTCTCGGACTTGTCGCCGCTTGGGCAGCTATCCTGATGGTTTGCTGGCTGGGTTGGCTATTGCTGCGTCAGAATGGCCGCATCCTGCTGAGGTTGGATGAAGTGGAGAGATGGCTGGACGAACTGGAATTCGGCGGCAGTGACCAGCCCGACGCCGAAAGCCGAAATGGACGCTTCAGCAGCGGCTCCCTCGCACGCAGCAAAATCAAACGCGATGGCCTGAACGCCGGCACACACGCGCCCGATTTCCGCCTGCCGCGATTGGACGGGCGCGGCGATCTCGGTTTGGAGGACCTCCGCGGGCGGCGTGTCTTGCTGGTCTTCTCGAGTCCCCACTGCGGCCCGTGCAATACACTCGCTCCAGAGTTGGAGAGGTTCCATCGCCAGAACCGCGAGAAGGAAGGCTCGCCCTCACCCCAACCCTCTCCCCCTGGAGAGGGAGAAACGGCGCCGACCGTCGAGGTGGTGATGATCAGCAAAGGCGAGCCAAAGGAAAACCGCGCGAAGGTGAAGGAGCACGGTTTGACCTTCCCCGTGGTCTTGCAACAGCAATGGGAAATCTCCCGTCGCTACGCCATGTTCGCCACGCCCATCGCCTACCTGATTGACGAAGCAGGTGTGATCCGGCACGACGTCGCCGTCGGCACCGACGCAATTCTTGGGCTGCTGGCTGACTCAACGGACAGTCAAGGCCGGGTCCGTCACCGGGCCGAGGAGCTTTAGTGACCTCGGAAACGGTTCGATCTGGGATTCGGTGACAGTCTTATTTAAAATGCTCTAGAATTCGCGGAGTTGGATCTCCAGCGCCTCGGCGACACGGTTGGCGTCCTCGAAATTGAAGGCATCCAAGTGTTGCCGCAGCGCCTCCAATTCCGCGCGAAAGTGGATGCCGCAAACCGCTTCCAAATTGCTCAGTGTATTGGCTGCATCCAAATCGCCGGCAGCCACCTGTTCCCGCAGCTTTGCCAGTCGCGCACGCGCGACAGCACGATCCAATCCCTGCTCCGAAGCCGTAGACATCATCGGTGCCGGCGTCCTCTGGTCAGAACTTTCTATCGGTTCTGCAACTGAACCGAGTTGGTCGAGCGAGTCGAGCACCACGGCGAGGGCCGTTTCCAGAATGGCGAACTTCGCCCCGTAATGGAGCAGTGCCTGGTCCTTCAGCGCGTCCTCCAGTTCGCCGGCGCTCCTGGCCACCTCCGGAATCGCGAGGTTCGCGGCCGCCCCCTTGAGGCTGTGCGCGTGGCGGCTCGCCGCGGCCAGATCGCCGCGATCGACGGAGTCCCGGATCTGCTCCGGCAGGTTTGCCTGCGCCAAGGCGAAGTCGCGAAGCAAACGCAAATACAGTTTTGAATTGCCGCCGAGCCGGCGGAGGCCTTCGGCAACGTTCACGCCTTCCAAGGATTCGGGCAGCGCTTCGGCAGCTGCCGCCGGTGATTTGATGGCAGTGCCCGCAGGCGCGCCCGTTTGCGCAGCGGCGGAGACCGTCGGTTCGCGACGCAAACAGCGCGCGATGCTTTTGATCACTTGGGCAGGATCGATCGGTTTGGTGACGTAATCATTCATCCCGGCAGCAAGACATTTCTCCTTGTCGCCACTCATGGCATGAGCGGTGATGGCGATAACGGGAAAATTCTTGAAGCGCGGATCACTGCGAAGTTCGACCGTCGCCTGATAGCCGTCCATCTCGGGCATTTGCACATCCATGAGAACCAGGTCGAAGGGGCCCGAGCGCAGTTTCTCGATGGCGATGCGGCCATTGTCAGCGACCGTGACCTGCGCGCCGGCCTGTTCGAGAATCTCCTGGGCGATTTGCTGGTTAACGGGGTTGTCCTCCGCCAAGAGGACCCGTGCGCCGCGAATGGAAGGAAGGCCGATCCCGGTGGTAACCGGGTCAGAGGATCGGAGCATCGGAGTCGTGGCATCGGCCGCGAGGGCGTCGGCGGACATCGCTCCCACGATGGCCTCAAAGAGCGAAGACGGGCTGACGGGCTTCAAGAGAGTGCCGTCGAGTTGAAGTTCTTTTACTCTTTGGAAAAGATCTTCCCGACCGTGCGCGGTGATCATAATGATGCGCGGTTTGGGATTCAGCCGCGCGTGCCGGCGAATCCGTCGAGCCACCTCGATTCCGTCCAGTTCGGGCATTCGCCAATCCAGCAATACCAAGCCGAAGGGCTGGTCTGCGGCCGCGGCTTCTTCGAGAGTGCGGAGCGCCTTGGCGCCCGAATCAACCGCGACGGCATCGGCTCCCATGGAACGAACCATCTCGGCAAAGGCTTCGCGCGCGCTCTCGGCATCGTCCACGATCAACGCGCGCAATCCGCGGAAGTCGGCGGCCTGCAAGGTGGAGTGCCGCTTGCGGGGTTTTTCGGACGGGCGGACGGGAATCGTAAACCAGAAGGTGCTGCCTTTCCCCGGTTCGCTTTGGACGCCAATTTCCCCGCCCATGAGTTGGACCAGGTCGCGGCAGATGGCCAGACCCAACCCTGTGCCCCCGTACTTTCGGGTCATGGAAGTATCCCCCTGGCTGAAGGCCTGGAATAGCCTGGCTTCCTGTGATTGTGTCATCCCGATGCCGGTGTCTCGCACCTCGAAACGGAGCTGCAACCGATCTCCCTGGGCCGCGATCAGACGCGAGCGCACGAGAATTTCTCCTTTCTCCGTGAACTTAACCGCATTGCCGCAGAGATTGAGAAGCACCTGGCCGATTCGCAGTGGATCACCCACCAGCACCGGTGGGATGTGTCGATCCGAATCGAAGATGAGTTCGAGATTTTTCTCCGAGGCTTTGACGCCAATGAGTGCGGCAAGGTTGTCCAACACTTCGTCCAACTCAAAGTCCGTTTGTTCGATAGACAGTCTTCCGGCCTCGATCTTCGAAAAGTCGAGGATGTCATTGATAATGGTGAGCAGCTGTTCGCCTGAGCGCTGGACTTTCGAGAGATAATCGCGTTGTTGTTTGGTCAGTTCGGTCCGCAGCGCCAGATGCACCATGCCCATAATCCCGTTCATGGGCGTGCGGATTTCATGGCTCATGTTGGCGAGGAAGTCGGCCTTGGCCCTGGTCGCCGCTTCGGCAATCTCCTTCGCGTCAGCCAATTCGCGCTCGGCCTGCTGCCGGGCCGCGGCCATGTGGTTGATGGCATCAACCAGTTCGTCGCGTTCGCCGCGCTTTTCGAGTCTTCGGCTGAAATCGCCGCGGGCGATCGCCGCGCAAACGTCTGCGATACCGCGATAGGTCGTCAACAGGCGGTTAAAGCTGCGCACGAGTTGAGCCGCCTCGTCTTCGCCTCCCGCTTCCAGCGTCAGAGCCGAGCTGACATCGCCTTGCGCGAGGCCGTCTGCGGCGCTGACCGCCGCGCGGATGCGGCCTGAGGTCTGACGAGTGATCCACCAGGAAAGCAGCGACACGAGCACGAGTGCGCCAACGACGAGACCGAGGATGGCCGCGGTTTCGGCACGTATCGGCGCCAGGATTTGGGCTTCCGATTGGCGAACGATCACCAGCCAGTTACCCGTGGGCACCGGCGCGGTTGCGAAATAGCAACGCCGCCCGCTAATGGGATCGCGGGCCAATTCCAATGCGTGCGCATCCGCATGGTCATAGAAACGTTTGAACAAATCACGGTAGCGAGTTTGATCGATCCGAAGAGTTCGCAGGGAGAGCGGGGAATTGGTGCTCGGCGCTTCGCTATCGAGCGTGGAAGCGACAAATTTCCCGGCGCGGCTGATGAGAAACAGGTCCACCCGGTCCCGCTCTTTGATCGACTGCAGGAAGGCAACCAGGTCGTTGAGGGCGCGGTCCACCCCGGCCACACCCACAAAGCGGCCGTCAATCACAATGGGAAAGGTTTGCTCGACGATCATCTTGCCTTCGTAAACGTACGGCTCGGTCACCATCGGCAGGAGGCGTCGCTCGCGGAGGAACTGGTCTTTGCACCCCTGATAATAGAGGCTGGTCTCCATGTTCACCAGAGGTTCGAGGACGATGCGCGTGTTGGTTTCGCGGTCGCGAAACCAGTAGGGAATGAATCGTCCGCCGGGATCAAAGGCCGCGCCGAGCGAGGCCGCCGCGGTCGTGCGGGCGTATTCCTGGTCGTGTCCATCAGCGTCAGGCTCGTAGGCGAAATAGGACCCGGTGAATTCAGGAAATTCCTCCAGGATGCGCCGGGCATAGGCCAATGAGTCGGCGCGGCGCCCAAACAGGCCGTTCATCTGAGCGTAAGACATGACCTTCGCAGCCAGGACTGCGCGTGTGTTGCCACGCTCAATTTCGACAGCCACTCGGTCCGCCATGAGGCGCAGCGTCGCCTCGCTGTCGCTGCGAGTCTGTTCGAACATGCGCATCACGGTCACGATGACCAGTGCGGTCAGAAGCAGCCCGGCTGGGACGATGCCGAATAGCAACATCCGTCCGCTGAGCGTGCGCCAGAAGCGCGGGCGCGCGCTGGATGGTTCCATCGAGGAAGGCTTCATCTCAGGAAGGCTGGCAATCCCTTTTTGATGGAGTGGCTATCATACTGGCAACGGCTGATTCGCAATGACGTCACCTGACCCGGAGAAATTATGGGAAGCGGAACGGGAAGCCAGACTGTTTTTTGTCGGTTGAGCGGTTAAAGTGATTGCCAAAAGTAATTTCCAAAAAGGTGGGCGACGCCCTGCTGGGCGTCGCGGCAAACCGGCAGGTTTGCCCAACCTTTTTGGAAATTACTTTTGGCAATCGATATAAAGGTTTGAAACGTCTTTTGTTATCGGGCATTGGCGTTGAGGCCGCCGGCCTGATACCCTTGCTCCTTGATGGCCCCATTCTTATGAGAGATCTGTCTGAATCTCGAATTCTGATCGTGGACGACGTTCGCACCAATGTGGATGTGCTGGTGTCGGCCTTGCGCAATGATTACAAATTGAATGTCGCTTTGAACGGCGAGAGCGCCCTCCGCAGTGTAGAAAAAAACCCGCCCGACCTGGTGTTGCTCGACATCATGATGCCGGACCTGGACGGGTACGAGGTCTGCCGACGATTGCGCGCCTCGGCGGTCACGCGGGAAATTCCAGTCATGTTCCTGAGCGCGCTGGAGGAAGTGAAAGACAAAGCCTACGGGTTCGAGGTCGGCGGCAACGATTACCTCGTCAAACCGTTCGAAGTCCTCGAGGTCAAGGCCCGCGTGCGCTCGTTGCTCAAGGCGAAGGCTTACTCGGATGCGGTCAAGGAAAAGCTCGCCAGTGAGTTGCGCATCGCGCGAGAGATTCAACTGGGCATTCTGCCAGCGGACATTTCGGCGGCGACGCGCGGCACGGGAGTCGAGGTCCACGCGTTCCTGGAGCCAGCCAGGGAAGTGGGCGGCGATCTTTTCGAAGTCCTCCGCGCCAGCGACGGCAGGCTGGTGGTGGTGATCGGCGATGTCTCCGGCAAGGGCATCCCCGCCGCGCTCTTCATGGCCGTCACGATGACGCTCATCCGCACGTTGGGGACGCAGTTCCAGAAGCCGGAGGAGATCCTGCAGCGAGTCAACGACGCGCTTGCAGTTCAGAACCCCAGGAATATGTTCGTGACGATTTTTTGCGGGGTTTACGAGCCAGCAAGCGGGCTGTTGAGCTACGCCAGCGCCGGGCACCCATCTCCAATGCTGGTCCGGGATGGCCGGTGTAAAATTCTGCCGTGTGAGCCGGGAATGGTCGCGGGCGCTTTTTCTGGGTTGGAGGCGTCAAGCTATTCGTTGGAACTCGCCGCTGGCGATCTGCTGCTCTTTTACACCGATGGCGTTACGGAAGCGTTCAACGCCGCCGGGGAAGCTTTTGGCGAGAATCGATTATTCGAGGAGCTATGCCGGCAGCCGGTCCAAAACGCCGCCCAATCAGTGGCCGGAGTTCTGGAAGCGGTCCGACGCCACGCGGGCGAATATCCACAGTCCGACGACATCGCGATGCTCGGTCTGCGGCGGCTGTCATGAGGAAGCGACGGGCGGGTTCCGAGGGCGGGTTGCCTAAAACATCTCAGGCGAGGGCGAGCGTCCTCGCGAGCCATGTTGGAGCAAAAAATCGCGGGCGAAACAGGGCTCGTCAGGAGCCTCGCTCTCCCGGGACATTGCAGCACCCATTTGGGCAACACGTTCGAGCTTTCAGGCGACCAACGCCTCAGAAAGCTCGCCCATGATGGGGAAAAGTTTGTCGAAGCCGCTCAACTTCAAAACCTGGTGGACGGCAGGATTTGGCCCGCAAAGAATCATACGACAATGGCGCGTCTTGGCGAGCTTGACCAAATTCAGCAAGGAGCAAAGTCCGGCAGAACTCAGGTACTCGACGGCGCTCAAATCGACAATCAGTTTTAAATAATCCTTTACCAGAATGCGACGTCCCGCTTCCTCGAGTTCGGGCGCCCGTTCGGCATCGACACGGCCGGATACGGTGAGAATGTCGGCCCCCGAGTGGTTTGTATGCGAAATCCGCATGAAGTTAAATTAAGGCCCGCCTGCCACATCCCGTCAAACGCATTCGCTGATGAACTCCAGTGCATAAGTGGCGGTGGTTAACGAACTGCGAACAGCCTCGTCATTGGTCGGCCGCGACTGCCCCATCGTCGCGCATTTCTATTGTCTGAGTGCGCTTCGAGTCCTAACCTGCGCCCGACGTGAACGATTTACCGGAAACGTGCCGGACACCGCCTGCGCCTCCATCCTGGGAAAGAAGTTTTGCAAACTCCGTGCCGGCCCTGATGCGAACGATTGAAGGCATGAGCGAGTTTCTCAATCGGCACTCTGCCAGTCCGCAAGCGCTTTACCAGGCTCAGTTGGCGGCCGAGGAAATGGGGACTAACATCATCAAGTACGGCTACGATGATCAACTGGAGCATCGCATCACGCTCCGCGTCGAAAGCCGGGCCGACTGCTTTTGGTTGCAGATTCTGGACGACGGCCGCCCGTTCGACGTCCGCCAGGCTCCAGAGCCTGACCCCGAGCAAAGTCTCGAGGAAAGACAGCCCGGCGGCTGGGGCATTAGTCTCGTTCGCCGCCTGGTGCGGCGCATGGATTACGAACGCCGTGACGGCCTCAATGTGCTTACAGTTGAAATTTCACGAGAATAAGGATCGGACGGTCGATACCATAGTCCGTCTTGGCCTCTGCCTCTGCCAATTTGCTTCCCATCGTCTTCAGGGATTGCCGCATGGGCGTCCCAAAAGCCCTATAGCGATTGCCAAAAATAATTTCCGACCAAACCAAGAGCCAAGGCTGCTGCGCCTCACAGAGGCGCGCTCCGGGAGCGCGGGTCTGCGACCCGCAGCATGTCCAATAGGTTGCCAATCGG
>Ga0137465_1000519_pt1 | contig 14540 bp, 5 predicted proteins | sample EasRivERMGT828_2_FD_104906 | JGI IMG/M metagenome (GOLD analysis project Ga0137465, IMG submission 104906) | Soil microbial communities from meander-bound floodplain in the East River, Colorado, USA - East River MetaG ERMGT828_2 | ecosystem: Environmental > Terrestrial > Soil > Floodplain ... | reverse complement strand
CCCGACATCCTGCCTCACTGCCCATTTGTATTCCTTCGGTCGAGCGTTTGCCTTCCGCCCTTTCGCGCCGCCTCCTTGCGGAGACGACCTGGCGGTTCGGCTACGGTTGGCCTCACCAGCCCCGTCGGGAACCTTTCATCCCGATAGACCAGACACCTGCCGGGCACACTAGGGCGGCGCTGCGGCGCGGCCAGGCGCCGCCGCAGCGACGCCGCAGCGCCGCCCTACCGAACAAACGCTCGGCTACAGTTTAAATGAAATGGCTATAAGCCTGAGGCTGCATTCATCCACTGCTTAAAAACTTCCAACCACTTCCAGAGTAGGAGTAGGATTAGCATGATTAAGATTAAGATTAAGAATCCTGGATTAAGATAGGGATTAAGAAAGGCGCGGGTGGATGTGACCGATCAAATATTAGCGACTCATACGGTTGAACTGTTTCAGAGTGCCGTGCAACGCGCGGTGGCCTCGTTGCGCGCTGGAGAAGTGGTCGCTCTGCCGACGGAAACGGTCTATGGACTGGCCGGGAATGCTCTGGACCCTCGAGCGGTGGCACGCATTTTCGAGATCAAAGGTCGTCCGGCGCACAATCCAATTATCGTTCACGTGGCAAGCCTCGATATGGCGCGCCGTTGCGCCAGCAAATGGCCGGCCCTGGCCGACAAAGTTGCGACTGCCTTCTGGCCGGGGCCGTTGACCATGGTGTTGCCCAGGTCCGCGGAAATTCCCGATGCCGTCACCGCGCATGGGCCGACAGTGGGGCTGCGCTGGCCGAGTCACCCGTTCATTCAGGCGGTCATTCGCGAGGGTGGATTTCCGCTGGCCGCGCCGAGCGCCAATCCCTCCGGCCACGTGTCTCCTACGAATGCAGCGCACGTCCGCAAAATGCTGGGCGACAAAATCAGCTTGATTGTCGATGGGGGCCAATCGCAGGTGGGCATTGAATCGACGGTCGTGGATCTGTCAGTCGAACCGCCCCGTTTGTTGCGTCCTGGAATGATCCACGCAGAATCGCTTCTGGCTGTGACAGGCCAGTTGGTCATGGCACAGAGAGAGACAGGTGAGGTGCTCCAGAGTCCGGGTTTGCTGCCAAAGCATTATGCTCCCAAGGCCAAAGTGATCCTCTGTCCATGGAAAGACGACACGGAACTTATCACGCGTACTGCGGCGCGTGGACTGTTGAACGAACAGACTCACATCATCGCCCACACCAACATCCCTGCCCCGGGCACCTTCGGTCGCGTGAGCGTGATACCACGGGATCCTGACGCGTTCGCTCGCGCCCTCTACGCCGAACTGCATCGCTGCGACGAGCAAGGGGCGCGATGGATCGTGATTGAAACGCTGCCGGAAACACCCGCGTGGCGCGCCATCGCCGATCGTCTTCGGCGAGCAACCGCTGAATGATCGGCGCGTCCGGGCCCGAACCCGAATCGATTTCGCTCGTGTCGCAGGCCCCGTCAGACGCTTTCCACGCGAAATGGGTAACATTTGACTCCTTTTTGAAAATCCTGCAATCTGCGCGACCAAATGCGACTTATCACTCTGACCTTGGTTGCTTTACCCTGTCTTAGCCTCGCGCTCCACGCTCAGACGACGAACACGACAAAGGCGACAATACGTCCATTGTCACTTGAGGAGAGCGTTCGACTGGCTTTGGAGCACAATCTCACCATCCGGATCGCGCGGCATGATGCACGCATCGTCCGGTTCACCCTGGAAGGTTCTTACAGTTACTACGATCCCGTTCTGGCCGCAGATGCCGCATACACCTACAACACGACGGAACTGACTCAGCAGTTCCAGACCGGTAACATCGTTTTTCCGGGAGAAAACACGAGTGATTCGGCGAGTACCGCCATTCAAGGGGCCACGCCCTGGGGCATGCGTTATGATGTTGGCGCCGACGTCGCTTTTCTAACCAGAGATCCCCCTTATAACCGCAGCTATGACGTGGATGTGGGTTTTATCATCACTCAGCCCTTGCTCAAGGGTTTCTGGACCGATCCAGGTCGCACCCAAATTCAGATCAACAAAAAGCAAGTGAAGATCTCCGACTACACCCTGGCCTTGCAGATCATGGGGACCATTCACGATGTGGAGCAGGCTTACTTCAATCTGATCGCGGCACAAGACGGGGTGAAAGTACAGGAAAAAGCTGTCGAACTGGCGGTACGGCTGCTGTCTGAAAACAAAAAGCGAGTCGAAGTCGGCACGATGGCGCCCTTGGAAGAGAAGCAGGCCGAATCCCAAGCCGCCACGACGCGCGCTGATTTGATCGAGGCCCTTTCCACTCTCGGCACCGCCGAGCTCGTATTGAAGAACCTGATTACCGATCGTTACGAGCAATGGTTTTCACTCAGATTGCAGCCGACCGAACGCCTGATGGCGATACGCGAGGATTTCAACCTGCAAGCAAGCTGGTTGGAAGGGTTGACCCTTCGCCCCGACTTCAATCGCGCCAGGGAAGAAGTGGAACGGCAGGGCCTCGAGGTTCGCCTGGCCAAGAACGCCGTCTATCCCACCCTCGATTTGGTGGGCAGTTATGGTCGAGCAGGGATCGACCGCGAGTTTAACGGCGCTTGGCGTGATGTTCGCGATGACAACCTGCCGCGGTATTCTTACGGCTTGCAGTTCAGCTTGCCGCTCGGCAACCGGGGCGCCCGTTACAGCCTGCGCGCCGCCAAGGAGCGAATGACACAACTGGAAGACACGTTGCGATCGGTCCACCAAACCGTCATCGTCGAAATCGACAATGCCATCGGCGTGGCCAGATCCGCCTTCGAACGCGTGGGCGCCACACGGGCCGCCCGTGAATACGCCGAGGCGGCCCTGGGGGCGGAGGAAAAAAAATACGAGAATGGCCGCAGCACCAGTTTCAATGTCTTGCGGCTTCAGCGGGACCTCACTCAGGCCCGCTCGGACGAGATCGCAGCCCTTGCCGACTACAACAAGGCCCTTTCCGATCTTTACTACCGGGAGGGCACCACGCTTCAGAAGAATCGCGTCGTGATTAAGTGATGGCCCCCGATTCGGTGAAGTGCGGCCATCCTGGCCAGAGCGGGTTGGATGGCTGGGTGCCGCCCGAATGGTTTCCGCGCTTGTGGACAAGTCCTGGCTGGCGCCGTCACGATGTCCGGGCTCCTCTTGCGAATTCCTACGCTCCTGTGCAAGTCTAAGTCCTATGGCTTCGGCCAGCCCATCTCAGTTGCGAGCACGCGTGGACGGCAAGTTCTTTCGTCTGGGCGGGGAGAAGTTTTATCTCAAAGGCGTTTCTTACGGTCCCTTTGCGCCCGATGGCCAGCATGGCTCTTTTGCCACGCCCGAACAGACGGAACGGGATTTCGCCCAAATCCGCGAGCTGGGGGCGAACCTGGCGCGTGTCTATCATGTGCCGCCGCGCTGGTTGATCGATTTGGCGGCCGAACACGAACTGAAGTTGCTGGTTGACATTCCGTGGCACAAGAATCGTTGCTTCCTCGATTCAAGACAGGCGCGTGACGAGGCCCGCGCCGCCGTTCGCCAGGCCGTCCATGCGACCCTGGCGCATCCTGCTGTCTTCGCCTACAGCGTGGTCAATGAGATCCCGCCCGATGTCGTGCGCTGGAGCGGACCGCGCCGGATTTCTGAGTTCATCGAAGAACTGGTGGACGTGGCCAAATCAGCGGACCCCGAGTGCCTTTGCACCTTTGCCAATTATCCGCCGACGGAATTTCTGCATCCGCACAATGTCGATTTTGTCTGCTTCAATGTTTACCTCCATCAGCAGCGGCCTTTTGAAAATTACCTGGCCCGTCTGCAGATGCAGGCGGACGCCAAGCCTCTGGTGCTGGGCGAATTCGGCATCGACTCGCAACGCGAAGGGGAAGAGCGAAAATGCGAAATTCTTTCCTGGCAGATTGAAGCGGCCTTTCGCGGCGGGCTGGCGGGGGCGGTTGTCTTCAGTTTCACGGACGACTGGACCTTCGATGGCCGCGCGATCCAGGATTGGTTCATGGGGCTGACCACGCCGCAGCGGAAGCCAAAGGATTCATTTTACGCGGTGCAGAAAATGTTTCGGGCCGCTCCGTTTTTCCCGCTGGCGCAATCGCCGAAAGTATCGGTCGTGGTCGCCTGCTACAATGGCGCGCGGACCCTTCGGCCCTGCCTCGATTCGCTGGTAAAGCTCAATTATCCGGACCTGGAAATCATCCTCGTGGACGACGGTTCGACCGATGCGACCGCTCAAATTGCAGCACTCTACAAAAAAGTGCGTTGCGTGCGCCAACCGCACCACGGCCTCTCTGTGGCACGGAATACAGGCATCGAGACGGCCACAGGCGAGATCGTGGCCTTTACCGACGCGGACTGCCGGGCGGACGAAGATTGGCTTTTTTATCTGGTGGGCGATTTGTTGAACAGCCCGTTCGCTGGCATCGGCGGACCGAACTTCCTGCCACCGGAAGATTCCCCGGTGGCGGCGGCCGTGATGGCTTCTCCGGGCGGGCCGGCGCACGTCATGTTGAACGATCGGGTTGCCGAACACATCCCGGGGTGCAACATGGCCTTCTATAAGTGGGCGCTGGAAGAAATCGGCGGTTTCGATCCCCTCTTTGAGAAGGCCGGCGACGACGTCGATGTCTGCTGGCGCTTGCAACAGCATAGCTATCGTCTTGGCTTCAGTCCGGCCGCATTCGTGTGGCACTACCGCCGTTCGACTGTGGGCGCTTATCTCAAGCAGCAACACGGTTATGGCCAGGCCGAAGCGCTGCTGGTGGGCAAACATCCGGAATATTTCAACGTCTTCGGCGGCAGCGTCTGGCGCGGGCACATCTACACCGCCTCCAAGTTCGGAGTCATCGTGCGCCGGCCGATCATTTACCATGGCTTGTTCGGAACAGGATTTTTCCAGACGCTTTATGCCCCCGAACCGGAACTGACCTTGATGTTTTGCACGTCGTTGGAGTATCACGTGTTGGTGACGCTGCCGCTGCTGGTGTTGTCGGTGCCCTTTTCCTTCATGTGGCCAGTGGCCTTGAGCAGCCTCTTGATTTCCTCCGCGGTATGCGTCGCGGCGGCGGCGCAAGCCGACTTGCCCAAGAGTAAAAGAAAAATCTGGTCGCGGCCATTGATCGCGCTCTTGTACTTTCTGCAACCGATGGTGCGGGGCGGGGCGCGTTATCAAGGTCGTTTGGGCCTGGGGCCGGCGGCCGGCACGGAGCAGGGACGCCTGGAACGATTGCCCCAGAAAGACAAAGGCGAACCGCTGGATCATGCGTATTACCGGACCACCAGGGACATCAGCCGCGTCGATTTTGTCAACGACATCTTCACCCGGCTGGAGCAACAAGGCTGGCCGAGCAAAGCGGACACGGGCTGGTGCAATTACGACATTGAAATCTTTGGCAGTCGCTGGAGCCGCCTGCAATTGACCACCGTGACCGAGGACATGGTGGGCGGTCACAAACTGTTCCGCGTGCGGCTGAGCGCCGGCTGGTCGTTGCTGGGGAAACTTGCCTTCTGGGCGGCCTTTGCTTTTGAAATGCTGCTCATCGGCGTGGTGGCCCATGAACAGCCGTGGCTCTGGATGATATTGCTGACCATGCCATTGCTCGGCTGGTTTTTAGAGCAGGAGAAACGGAATTTGCAGCGATCCATCGGCCGCTTCCTGGATGAAGTCGCCCAGGAGCGCAAGATGACGCGGCTGGAGTTCCGACGCGACGAAGAGAAGTTTGTGCCGGCGCCGAAGCCGTGATGCGATAAAAAGCGGGTCGGTCGAAATGCCCTTTCCAAGTTGATCCAAAGCAAGTGATCGATCTCAGGAAATGAATTCGAAGATCCACATGCGGCGCATGACAGCTTCTGATCTGGCCTTTGCCGATTCGTTGCGAGCATCGGCGGGATGGAACCAGACCCTCAGCGATTGGCAACGCCTGCTGGCTTATGAACCGGACGGGTGCTTCCTGGCTGAGTGGGAAGGGTCCCCTGCCGGCACCGCGACTACGACTCGCTACGGAAGAGACCTGGCGTGGATTGGAATGGTGCTGGTCCATCCAGATTATCGTCGTCGGGGCATTGGTTTGGCTTTACTTCAGCAATGCCTGGATTACCTGCAGGATGTCCGCTGCATCAAACTCGACGCGACGCCACTGGGAAGAGGGCTCTACCAGCAGTTGGGATTTCAAGAGGAATGGAATTTGACGCGATGGGAAGGGGCATGCGCGCCGGCGCAAGGAACCATTCTGGCTCCGAAACTACACCCATGGGAAGCTTCGCTCGCAGAGGATAGGGAACTCCTCGATGAGCAGGCCTTTGGTGTTTCACGCCGCACCATGGTGGAGCAATTGGCAAAGGACAGCGCGCGGGCATTGATCAGCCGAGATGCAAGCAAAAGGCTTGATGGCTACGGAATGCTGAGGGAAGGTGCGCGAGCGCTTTACCTGGGACCCGTCGTGGCCAATGAGCCTGAGGTCGGTATGAAGCTCATCAAACAATTGACCGCTGGCACCGGTCGTAAAACGCTTTATTGGGACATTCCAGAGCAGAACTCCGCTGCGATCAAGCTGGCCCAAAAACTGGGTTTGAGGCCGCAGCGGCAGCTCTTGCGGATGTTTCGCGGCCAGAACAGATGTCCGGGAAACCCGCTCTACCAGTTCGCAATCGCTGACCCTGCCATGGGTTGAGGCCAAGCCACTTTTTGCCTGTTACCCATTTTTGTTCTTGCCAAGGCAATTCCCGCAGCCGGTTTTCTTCCCAGTTTATTTTTGAGAGTGGCACTATTTTTGGTATAGTTCCTTGATATGATTCCCTGAGAATGTATAATTTTCCCTTAATGTACCTGAACAGCATGTGCCGCACGATTGTTCTGCCTTTGTAACGCCCTTTTCACAATTGGGCATATTATGATGATGATGAGAGCGAGTATCTTCGTTGTTTGTGTGTTGATGGGTTCGCCCTTCCTGACCCGCGCAGCTACCGATACCTTGATCGCCAGTAATTCCGTTTGGAAGTATCTGGATAACGGAACGGATCAGGGAACAAACTGGAGCCGGCGGACTTTCGACGACAGCGCATGGGCCAGCGGTCCGGCGGAACTGGGCTATGGCGATGCGGGGCAACCTGACAGGTTACCCGAAGCAACATTGGTGGAAGACAACCCCACGCCCGGCTATAACCCCGGCGATACCGATCGATATATCACCACGTATTTCCGCCATTCCTTCGTTGTCACTGACCCCTTCATTTATACCGTACTGAATCTGAGCGTCCTGCGCGACGATGGCGTGGTCGTTTATCTCAATGGCAAGGAGGTCTTTCAAGACAACATTGACGATCCGATCCACTATCTCGCGCCGGCTCGAAATGCCGGGGATGACGGAACGATCTTTTTTTCAACCACCGTCAGCCCGGGCGACCTGGTTACAGGGACCAATGTCCTTGCAGCAGAAATTCACCAAAACCTTCCCTCCAGCTCGGACATCAGCTTCGAACTGGAGTTGACAGCCAGCACCGATCCAATCATCAACGATCCTCCCAGCGTTAGTATCAGCAGCCCTGCCAACAATGCCTCTTATACCGAGGGAGCCAACATCAACATTACAGCTATCGCTTCAGATTCGGACGGAGGCGTCAGCCTGGTCGAATTCTTTCAGAATGGTTCGAAACTCGGTGAAGACTCTGGTAGCCCCTTTTCATTCACCTGGAACAGTGTCCCTCTTGGAAACTATGTCTTGCGCACGATTGCCACCGATAATCTGGCTGCCAAGGCAACCTCGAGCGTGGTGAATGTTAGCGTAGCTGCAGCCACGGCGCCCACAATCGTCAGTGTCAATCCCACCCCCGGCAACGTCAGCAGTCTCTCGCAGATAACGGTGACTTTCAGTGAGCCGGTTTCCGGTGTGGACGCGGCGGACCTGCTCATCAGCGGCGTTCCTGCCACGGGTGTGAGTGGTTCGGGCACGGTTTACACGTTCACATTTCCGCAGCCGCGCGTTGGCACGGTCAGCATGGCGTGGGAAGGCACCCATGGCATCACCGATTTGGAGTCACCACCAAAACTCTTCAACCAGTTTGGAGCCGGCGGCACCTGGCAATACAACTTCACCGATGCAGTCGCCCCTACCGTGGTCGCGCTCGGTCCGCCAGCAGGAGCAATGCTGCGCGAGTTCAATCAGATCACAGTGACGTTCAGCGAACCCGTCGGCGGAGTGGACCCGGCAGATTTGCGTGTCAACGGCATCAGCGCCACCGGTGTGCGGGGATCGGGCAGCGGGCCGTATGAATTCGATTTCGCGCAGCTGCCTAACGGCACGCTGTCCGTCTCGTGGCTTGGAGGCCATGGCATACGCGACTTTGCGGCGGCACCCAATTCCTTTGCCGGAGGATCCTGGACCTACACGCTCAACACGAATGCCATCTTCGAAGGAGCCATCGTCATTAACGAAATCATGTATCACCCGTCTTCGGAGAGCCTCGCCGAGGAGTACATTGAACTGCTCAATGTCAGCGGCAGCAGCGTGAACCTCACAGGCTGGCAGCTGACGCGCGGGGTGGATTTTACTTTCCCAAATATTACGCTGGCCGCCGGCGGATATCTGGTCGTGGCCGCGGACGTGGCCGCGTTCAACGCCAGGTATCCAAGTGTGGCCAATGTGATCGGCGGATGGTCTGGACGCCTGAGCAATGGCAGCGAAGACATCGAATTGGAAGATGCTTCCGGTGACCGCGTCGATCTGGTGACTTACGCGGATGAAGGCGGCTTCGGCGTGCGCGTGGATGTCGGCGGCGGCAGTTGGGATTGGAGCAGTGACGCCGACGGCCTGGGCAGTTCGCTGGAGTTGCGCAACCCCGCCCTCGACAATGACGCCGGTCAGAACTGGCTTCCGAGCACGGTCGCTCAGGGCACACCGGGGCAGATCAATTCGGTGAGGACCAATAACATCCCGCCCATGCTTCTGGACGTGGCGCATTATCCGCCCGTGCCGCGCTCGACCAATTCTGTCACCGTCAGCGCGCGCCTCGTCGATGAATCGGCCAGCAGCTTGACCGTGCGCGTGTGGCATCGCAATGCGAGCAACCCTAATGGGTTTACCTCTGCAACCATGTTCGACGATGGCGGGCACAACGATGGAGCCAATGGCGATGGCGTCTATGCCGTCGTGCTGCCCGCCATGGCTGCGGGAACCATTATTGAATACTACGTGGAAGCGAGCGACGCCGGAGGCCGGACGCGGTTCTGGCCGGCGCCGGTTTTTCAAGGCGGTAACCCGGTGCAGGAGGCTAACGCCTTCTTTCAATTCGATAACGAGGTCTATCCCGGGCAGCAGGCGCTTTTCCGGTTGATCATGCGCCCGGCAGACCGGAACGATTTCTTTGGCCAACAGGACCGCATCCAGCGCAACGCCACCTTCATCGCCCTCGAAGGCAACACCGTAGAAGTGCGGCACAATTGCTCGGTGCGCCGTCGCGGGGCCAGCAGTTTCGGCTCAACCCCACCGACGATGAAACTGGACATCCCTTCAGATCGCCCGTGGAATGGCAAGAGCTCGGCCAACCTCAATTCGGTCAATGTCCACGCACAAGTGCTGGGCAGCGCAGTGAGTCTCAAAGCGGGCCTGCCCGCGCCCTACGTGCGCGCGGTGCAGGTGCGCTTCAACAGCGTCAACGAATCCTCCAGTGGCGGCGGCCAATTCGGCAGCTACGCCCATGCCGAAGTGACCGACGAGGAATTTGCCGAAGACCACTTCCCCAACGATGGGGCGGGCAACGTCTATTCCAAGCGGCGCGGCGGCTGCCCGGTCGATAGCGCCGGCTTCGAATACTGGGGCGCCTTTCCTCAAGACTACATCAATTGCGGCTACGACAAGGAATCCAACGCCAGCGAAAACGACTGGATGGACCTGATCAGCCTGCTGAGCGCCGTAGATCCGGACACGACCCCGGGCGAGCAGTACGCGGCGGCCATGCGGCACAATGCGAATATTGAACTATGGATGCGTTACTTTGCGGTTCTGTTCCTGATGAACTCGACCGAGACCGCGCTTAACGCCGGCGCCGACGATGATTACAATATGTATCGAGGCATCCTCGATCCGCGCTTCATCATTTTGCCACACGATTTGGACCAGACTTTTGGAAGTCAAGGCACCCTGCCCAACGACATCTTCGTGCCCGCCCGCATCCCGAATCTTTCCCGTTTCCTGCACCACCCGCAATTCGAACCCCTTTACTACGAAGAGTACCGCCGCCAACTCTCCGGCCTATTCCGGACCAACCAGTTATTCCCTCTCTTCGACCAAATCCTGGAAGGCTGGGTGCCACCGGCCACGATTGCGAACATGAAAAGCACGACTCTGGCGCGCATCAACCAGGTTTTGGGCGTGCTGCCGCCCAGCGGTGCTGGACCAATAGCGACCATCAGCGGCGAACCGCCTTCGCCCACTTATCTCCGGAACGCCAGCTTGATGGTGGGCACTCAAGCCGGCAGTGTCGCCATTACCCATTATCGTTTTCGGACCAACAATGGCGCTTACGGAGCGGAGACACCCGTGGCCACGCCCATCACATTGAACAACCTCGCTAATGGCACCTACACCGTTTACGTCATTGGGCGCGACTCGGGCGGGACCTATCAGAGCAGCAATGCGCCGACGATCTCAAAAACGTGGACGGTCAACTCGGCCCTGGCGGGAGTCGTGATCAACGAAGTGCTGGCCCGCAACGACACCGCCGTGCCCCACAGCGGCACCTTTCCCGACTTGATCGAACTCTACAATGCGGCGGGGACGAACATTGATTTGTCCGGCATGCGGCTTACGGACGATCCAAGCGAGCCGAACAAGTACACGTTCCCGCCTGGAGTCACGCTCGCTTCCGGGGCGTATCTGGTCCTGTATGCAAATGATCCCGACGGCACGGCGGGCATCCACGTCGGTTTTTCCCTCAACCAGGATGGGGAGAGCGTTTACCTCTTCGACAAACTTTCCAATGGCGGCGCGGTGCTCGATTCGGTTGTGTTTGGCATGCAGCTTCCCGATTTGTCCGCCGGACGATTAGCCAGCGGGCAATGGGGATTAACCACGCCGACTTTTGGTTCCGCCAATGCGGGCGCAGCCACTGGCAACCCCGCAACGTTGAAGATCAATGAATGGCTGGCGGATGGCACTTTCCCATTCCTGGATGACTTCATCGAAATCTACAATCCCGATCCGCTGCCGGTGAATCTGGGCGGATTACACCTCACCGATCAGCCGATCGGAGCGCCCAAACGCCATCGCATTACGCCGCTGAGTTTTGTGGCCGGCTTCGGTTACAGGGTTTTCATCGCCGATGACAACGAAGATGCCGGAGCAGACCACGTCAATTTCGAACTGGCGACAGAGGGAGGGGAAATCGCACTGACAACCGCGGATGGCGTGGGTCCAGCAGCGCTGATCGATTGTGTGATTTACGGCCCGCAGCTCGAAGGCATTTCCCAAGGCCGCTCACCCAATGGCAGCAGCCGGATCGTCTTCCTCTCGCAGCCGACGCCCGGAGTGGGCAATCCGACCGTAGTGCCCCCTCCCCCGCCACAGGTTGTGAATTTGATTCCTCTTAACGACACGTTTCTATGGAAGTACGAGGATTCCGGAACGAACCTGGGCACAGCCTGGAAGGAAACCAATCATAACGACGCGGCATGGCTTCAGGGCCGCGCTTTGTTTGCGGTGGAAGACTGCAACTGCTTGCCGGAACCCATCCGAACACCTCTGGCCGTCGCTAATGGAAAAATCACGTTTTACTTTCGCACACGCTTTACTGTTTCGACCAATCTGAATTTGTCGGGGTTGGAGGTGCAGCACGTCATTGATGACGGCGCCGTGTTTTACATCAATGGGCACGAAGCTGGCCGGTACAATCTGACGGGACAGGTCACCAACGGCACACTGGCCGGGACGGTGGCAAACGCCGGCTATCAGGGTCCGCTTCCTCTCGCGATCACCAACGTTTTCCCGGGCGAGAATCTGCTTGCTGTGGAGGTGCATCAAAACGCCCCCAACAGTCCCGATCTCGTTTTCGGCATGCGGTTGGATGGGCTGGTCATCACCAACCCGCCCGCACTCGCCGGACTGATCATCAACGAAGTGCTCGCCAACAACAGCAGCCTCACTGAACCCGACGGCACCCAACCGGACTGGGTCGAACTGTACAATCCATCCACCGGCCCCATCGACCTGGGCAACATGAGCCTGACCGACACGCTGAGCCTGCCGCGCCGCTGGGTTTTTCCTGCGGGTGCGGTCATTGCAGCCCAACGCTATTATCTCGTCCGGTTCGATAGTTCCATTCCCGCATCAGCCACCAACACGGGCTTTGGTTTGAGCGCTTCCGGGGATTTCGTTTATTTGTTCGACAAACCGGCCAATGGCAGCGCGCTGCTCGACTCGGTGCTCTTTGGAATTCAGGCGCCAGACCTGCCCATCGCCCGCATCCCGAATGCCTCCACCAACTGGCTGCTGGCTTTGCCCTCGCCGGGTGGCACGAACATCGTCGCCGCTTTGGGCAATCCGCTTCTGCTCAAGGTCAATGAATGGATGGCCAACCCCGCCTCGGGCGAAGATTGGTTCGAAATCTATAATCCAAATCCGCAACCCGTCGCTCTGGGTGGACTGCACTTGACCGATACCAAACTGAATCCCACCAACAGCCGGATTCCGCGGCTCTCCTTCATCGCGGCGGGTCTGCAAGGCTTCCAGCGCTTCGAGGCGGACAACAATCAGGCCGCCGGGGCCGACCACGTGAATTTCCGTCTGGCCGCTGGCGGCGAATTTCTCGGCATCGCGACGGCCAGCGGCACGTTCATCGACGGCACCAACTTCGGCTCGCAAGCGGTCGGGGTTTCTCAAGGCCGGCTGCCGGATGGTTCAACCAACATTGTCTCGTTCCCGTCCACGCCGTCGCCGGCAGAAAGCAACTTCCTTCCCATTCAAAACGTCTTGATCAATGAAGTCCTGACCCATTCCGATCCGCCATTCGAAGATGCCATCGAGTTGCGCAACACGTCGGCGCTGGCGGTTAACATCGGTGGATGGTTCCTGAGCGACGCGAAGAACGCCCTCAAGAAGTATCGCATTCCGACCAATGCCGCCACCGCCGTCATCCCGGCCCGTGGCTTCAAAGTGTTTTACGAATATCAATTCAATGCTCCCGGCGATCCGTTCCGGTTCGCGTTGAGTTCGGCCAAGGGTGATGAAGTCCATCTCTCGGTCGCAGATGCTGCAGGCAACCTGACCGGATTCCGGGCGGTGGTGCGTTTCGGCGCGGCAGAAGGCGGCGTGTCTTTTGGACGATTCGACACCAGCGTGGGAAGCGATTTCGTCGCGATGAGCGCCCGCAGTTTTGGCCGCGACAATCCGGATACGGTGGAAGACTTCCGCATGGGAAGTGGCTTGACCAATCCGTATCCGAAGATTGGCCCCGTCGTGATCAGCGAAATCATGTACCATCCACCCGACGTCGGCGGGCTGGATAATGCGGCTGACGAATACATTCAACTGCGCAACATCACTGCCAGTCCGGTGAACCTTTTCGATCTCGCCCATCCGACCAACCGCTGGCGCCTGCGCGACGCCGTTCAATTTGATTTCGCTGCCAGCACGACCATTCCGGGGGGCGGCAACCTCATCGTGGTGAGTTTTGATCCAGCAAACACCAACGCCCTCGCGGTCTTTCGCGCCAAATATGGATTGCCCGTCAGCGCAGCCATCGTCGGGCCGTATACGGGCAAGCTGGACAACGGCGGTGACAGCATCGAATTGCTCAAGCCCGACGCGCCGGAACCGCCGGAATCGCCTGATGCCGGCCTGGTTCCTTATATTTTGGTGGAGCGCGTCACCTATGCAGACGTTTTTCCCTGGCCTCCGGCAGCCGATGGCACTGGCTCGGCCTTGCGCCGCGTGGAGATGACGTTGTTTGGCAACGACCCGGTGAACTGGGTGGCTGGCACGCCCTTTTCCGGTCCAGACGACACGGACGGCGACGGCATGCCGGATGATTGGGAAACCCAATACGGCCTTGCGCTCAACAATCCCAACGACGCCGATGATGACAACGATTTCGATGGCATGAGCAATCTGGAAGAATACCTGGCCGGGACCAGTCCGCTGGATGGAGGCAGCATCCTGGAATTGCAAATCACGCTTATGTCACCGATCACGCTTCAGTTCACCACAGCGCCGAACAAATCTTATACGGTGGAATATCGGACTTCGCTCAGCACTGGATCGTGGATTCCACTGATTCACATCGATCCTCAGCCCAACCCGCGCACGGTGCAGGTAACCGATCCGGTGATTGGCAACGGCAAGTTCTATCGCGTTCGTTCCCCTCGGGTGCCTTGAATCCAAATGCTGAAACGCTGAAAAGCCTAAACGCTGAAGTGATTTCAGAAAGCGATTAGCAATTAGCAATTACCTCAATTTTGCACGCAGGAGGCAATTATAGTTGAAAAACCATCTGAGTGTCCTTTAGTGGCGGGGTTGCAATCAACAAACCCGAACCACGAGAGGATCACCCAAATGGTT
>Ga0137465_1000518_pt1 | contig 14547 bp, 12 predicted proteins | sample EasRivERMGT828_2_FD_104906 | JGI IMG/M metagenome (GOLD analysis project Ga0137465, IMG submission 104906) | Soil microbial communities from meander-bound floodplain in the East River, Colorado, USA - East River MetaG ERMGT828_2 | ecosystem: Environmental > Terrestrial > Soil > Floodplain ... | reverse complement strand
TCCTATGGTCTTATCGGACAAGTCAGGGCCAACGTAGTACCATGGAACACAACCTGATAGTACAAAGGCTGATACAATGGCGATCTGCTTCATACCAACCTCAGTTGTTCAAGCTGAGAAATGCGTTCAGCTAGCTGTCGAATAGCACCAGTGTGCAGCATCGCTAGCTTGCTCATGTTGACAAAGTGGTGGCCATCCTCGTTGAAGGTAGCTAGCTTGTGGCGTTCAAGTTCAGGACGCTTCTCCAACAAGAACTCTCCGAACTTTCTCTTGATGGGATCATCTTGTTTGGATACATTGTAGCTCAACGCATCTAGTGTGGCGATGTCATCGAGATGATCGAAGTTCGTCCATGCAGTGCCCACATCTTGATGGGAGTCTCCCTCAGCATCGAGGATGAATCGAGTAGTTGATGCGTTTGCAACTACTAGAATATTCGCATCAGCGCTGAGGGCTGTAACTGTTGCAGCCGTTTTAAGAGCTCCGACAAGTTTCATAGACCCATTCGCACTCGTGCTCTTTGCTGTGTCTACAACAGTCTCATAAGCATTGAGTTGGATAGCAATAGCTGCCTCACTAAGCCCATACAACCCAAGCCCTCCAGAGACACCGTCAACTTTCCTAAAAACTCCAAAAGAGTCTGTTTCAAATAGATCTGTCATCCCGTGAGCTATGTCACTGGACTTAAGAGTTAAGATATCGTTGTCTGCCCCGGCCTGGTTGATCGTGAGACCAAGAGTGCTATTCGTGTTAGTTGTCGCTGTACCAATTAAGACACCTGGAGTTATTGAGAGCAAGCCAGCTGACGTTGCAAGTATTGGATTTCCACCGTTCGAGCCGGTAACAGTGATATTGCGAGAAGCAGAGGCTGTATCAATAATCTGAAATTGTAGTTTCGATGCAACATCTCCACGAGTGTAGAAATCGTAAGAGGCGGTTCCCTTCATGACGAAATCTATTCCAGGATTTGCATCGCTTGAAAAACCATTTCCTATGCTAGGCCTACCCGCCGTCGCCGCACCCGAAACGTGGATGAAATTTACTGCTGTCGCCGTATGCAAAACCCTAAATTGCTCCGTCCCATTGTTCGTCTTGAGCGAGATCGAGCTAGCAGCGCCGGAGTCGATAATAAGCCCACCAGTTGACCCAATAACTTGAGGAGCTGCTCCATTACCACCTTTGATAGTAAGGGGCTGGTCCACTGCGGTGACGAATCCGATAATCAGTTGCGTACGCAGGGTTGTATCAGCGTCTCTCGTTCGCAGCAATATATCACTGGATGGCCCAGAGGATAGACTCAAAGTTGTTCCACTAGTCCCAGCTCCGATTAGTGGAGTAGTCAGAGATGTAAGTGTAAGGGCCTTCGTCCCTCTATAGAACAGATCATTCAAGTCCTGCAGCCACGCTGTCGCAATCGGCGTTAGCGGAGACTTAGATACAAATGTGGTATCAGCCACTTTTACCCTCCTGGAGCAGTTGGATCATAAGTTTCGATCCAATCTGGCAATGCACAATCTGGCGTTCCAACATCTGGAATAGCACAGCGCCCGTTTAAGTTACACTGCGGAAGCATTACATCACTTGGGTGCTGAACCCACTCGGGGGTTTCCTTCTCTGCCAGCGCTCTAACGAACTCTTGCGGGTGCCTTGATTCTTGGCAAGATCGGCATCTATACTGCCCCTGCCAGTTTTTGGTTAACTCGCTAGCCTTAAACTTAAATCCACACATACTACAGGTAGCATTCCAATCTCCTAGCTTGAGAAAGTCAGCTCTACCCACGGGCGCCTCCAGCAGATGCCGGGTTGAACTGCTTATACATTCTACGTTCTTCTGGAGACAACCCTTTCATCTCCTCTTGCCTCTTGCGTTTCTCAAGCTTCTCATTCCCACCACCGAAGCGGGCGTAGAGTTGATCTCCAATATAGGGAATGTATCTCAACAGCTTGGGGCTCCTCTGTACCAAGTCATCCATTACCCTGAAGGGAGGATACAAGAAACTTGAGATCGCTGCGACAGGTCGGCCCTCTGACACTAACTCCTGCGACGCTTGAGACCATCCAAAGTTCTTCAACACATTCAAAGGTACATCCCACGGCTCTAGCGCCCATGGCTTACCTTGAATCCAATCTATGATGGAGTTAATGGTAGCGTTGGCTCCACCGAGATACAAGGCATATCTCACAAGGTTAGTCACTCCTGCGCGCACGTTACCTCGCTTGATCTCATCATAGGCGTGCCTTCTAACTATATCAGACTGTTGATGGATGTAGCTTTTGAGCCAACCAACTACCGCCTTCCCATTAGGATTCTCCAACGCCCACGCTGAAGTATTAGACCTCGTAATTGGTTGCATGTCAACCAGCTCATGGAAGGGAGGACCCTCAGTTAGCTGGGTAACTCTACGCTCTTGGAAGTCCTTTACTAGTTGAGGGAATTTCTCCCCATAAACCTCCCCAAAGCGTTGTCGCAACTCTGCAATCCCAGCTGGAGTTTGAGATAACTTCTCAAACCTTATCAATGCAGCCTCAAGGCCAATGTTCTTCCCAAGTGTGTCAAAAGGGCTGAAGGTGTACTTGAACATCTTGTTCTGGAATCGAGCACTCTTTCGAGGGTTGACGAACTCCTCTGATATGTGATCGACTAGGCCAAACTGCTTGATGTTGAGACGAGAATTTCCAGTAAGAGTCCGTACCGTACCTTCAATAGAGTTCAACAGTCCCTGTGTATAGGCTACTGTGGCTAGGTCTCCAAGTTGGCGGGCTCCTGTACCCCAGTTAGCCAACAAGCCAGTGTTTATATAGTTCTTGGTATCCTGAAGAACTCCCCATGGAGACTTATCTCCTCCAGTAAACCTCGCATGGAGGATGCGGCGCAGTTCCGATGTTTGGTCCCTAGTGATCTTACCTTCTCTCAGGAGACGATCTACAACGCTGCCGATGGAGGCATCGACGTTAGTATACTGGAGTCCCTCTTTCTTTACAACCGCGAGGTCTTTACCGAAGAACTTTGCCCTAGCAATATCTTGGGAGGCTCTACCTATATATTGGTGGAGAGCCTCTGTTGGAGTATGGTAGAAGGGCACGAGATCTTTGGTAACATCTCTGATGGTACGGCGCTTAGCGAACCCAGGCTGGTCGGATGCAGGGTAGGAAACTTCCAGTTGCTTGTTGATGATGGAGGAGCGCTCCTCGTTAGTCAAGCCACTCCCTCGAGTTTTCAGTGTCTCAGCTTCTGCCTGAGCCAGCGCTGACTCAATCTTAGACTTAACCTCTACATTAATAGCTGGCGAGGCCATCAATCCTTCGTAGTCCTTTACAGAGCGAGGGAAGTAGTCAGCTTGAGTCCTCTTAATGACGCCGCGAGTCTCGAGCTCCCTACCCACGTCGTCCAGAACTACTCGTACCTTTTGATAGGCCTGGGCTAGTGAGTCATTCCCAGTTGCTTTGATGGCAGCTGCAATCTCCCCAGGCTTGTTGCTCAACAACGCCTCGTTGACTTTGGCTAGCTGCTCTGCGGGCACTCCCCCAGGGCGATACCACGTACCAGGGCGGTTTAGCTTAACCAGGAAGTCATCAACGGCGGCGAGTCTATCGTGAGATCCCTTGATGAGGTCTCTCTCAGATTCAATCATAGCCCACTTAAGTATAGGGTTTATGTGGCCTAGGCGAGTTGGCAACATCCCGAAGCCAGTATCCATCTTGTTGACTATCTCCCTAAATGGGAGGGCACCTGCTGCGGCACCTGCCAGGAGGGCTCCCCAAGCTGCGCCGGCGGCAGGATTCTTGTAGTCTATGTAAGCGCCAACGAGACCGCCGAGGCCAACTCCAGCCATCACTCTGAGCAACTTCTCATTGATGAAGCCAGCTTGATAGCGCGCTGGAGTTTCAGGCTGCTGACGTAACAACTCAGGATACTGTTGAGCTAGACGTTCAACATCAGGATTGCCTCGCTCCGCAGCAATCAGCTTTCTACCTTCCTCATGAGTTAGAAACTCACCGCGGAACTTGACCAGGCCAGCGTTATGAAGTTCCTGGACGGCTCCCCACTTTTGGCTCTTGACGAAGTCTTGGACGTAGGGTAAGTACTCAGGTGCAGGAGCGCGGTTTTGCTTACCTTTTATTTGCTCAATGCTGGCAGATTTTGGATTATTATTAGGGTCAATTTTACCTATACGTTCTGGACTGACCTCAATCGTCACATGGCTCCCACCTTTAGGATCACGCAGCGAATAGATTTTACTCTTCCCACTCTCGACATAATCACAGTAGCCACCAACACAGTGGCCCATCATGTCACCTTCTTGTTTAAGGAGACGCTTGGTAATGAAGGTAGGAATAGTAGCCTCAGCTTGAGCGCGGGTATGATAGCGAGTATCTTCTATCGGTTTCCCATGTTCCGTGAATACAAAACCAGCAGGGCCTCCATGTTTACTAAAGTCGGTAATCTCAATTCCTTTGGGCAACTTAGCACCGGGCGCCGCTTTCAATTCTACCCACTTGTACCCATCAGGATACTCTTTGTGAACAGTGCCAAGCTTGGAGATGTCTCCCTGTTCCTTCTGCATCTGCCGAGCTAGGTCCTCATCCCACTTGGCAGTCTCCCTTACAGCCCGAACTAAATCATATTGCTGGAGCTTTTCTGGAGCTACCTTTTGGCGGAGATAGTCGCCGACGTGAGAGAGATAAGCAGATATAGACTGAGTAGCATCTATACCAGCATGAGCTCCAATGGTATATACTGTTTCTCCCGCTCTAGCTCCTGGAATAGTAGTCTCTGAACCTTTCCACTCAGCTTTCTGAGATACGATAGCTGCATCCCAGAGATCTCCCCAAGAACGATCTACACCAGCCATCCCGGATGGAATCTCCACCTTTGCCAAAGGATCCTCTTTCGTCCCAGCCCATTTGTTGAGGTAGTTGCGGACCATGCGCTCAGCAAATAGATCAGTAGAGGGTGGAGTAATAGTCATACCCTCCAGTATTTGTCTATTATTTCTAAGGGCCTCAGCCTGCCCAATAACAAGCCTATCCTTAATTGGAGCAGCTAACCTCTCCACCGCCTCCGGATGCCACATTCCTCCCTTACCCTTAACAGCCAACAGCGTTCCTCCAGTCAACAGTGCAATCTCCTCTGCTTGCTCTGGATTGGCAGCAATGTAAGCAGCAACGCCCCCAGCGGCTGCTACCTTTGCAGCGAGCGTCTTATCAATCTTCGGATGGAAGTCTGCAAAGGGATTACCTGCCGCCTTAAGTAACTGTTCTTTGCTAGGCGTGCCAGTCCAATCTTTCGGCATCGCCTCAATCTCCATCGGAGTCATCTCTGCCCCGCCAGGTCTCGTTCTAGTCAATGTTCCCTCAGGGCGGGTGGCTGGTACTTCCGTTCCATAATGGAACGATTCTAGCTGTCCAGCCCTCCCAGCAGCTCTTCCAACCCCAGCCTCTGCAGCCAACCCAGGCACCTCAAACACTTCCCCTCGAAGCTGAGCCGCCCTCGACATAGCTGGCCCAAGGGCCTCTGTGATGGTAAGCTCAGGAAACATCGTCGCGCCCTCAGGGGCCCTAGCTTCCTCAAGTGGAACCACCGGCGCCTGTTGAACATTGGGCTCTTCCATCGGCCTACGATACCGTTGGGCATCTGACTCCCTAGCACGCTGTTCCCACTTGGCATTCTCCCGAGCCTGCTGCCCACGGCGCAGGGCGATGTCACTTCCCTTTGTGCCAAAGTATAACATCGCTGCCGAGGCGAGAGCTTGGAAATCTTCAGGCTGCACCACTCCCTTAGTCTCCTTACTCATCGCCTCGCTGCCCTCAGCGATCTTGCCAGAAATCCAATGCATTCCCTTGGATACAATAGAGTCGTCGTAGAAGTCCTCATAGCCTAGGTGACGCAGTACTTTGCGAAAGGGAGTGGACAGTGCCTCAGGTGTAAAGTGTTCAGCTGACACCGCAGCTGCCTGAGCCCCAGCCTTGTTAGTCTCCCCGGCGCCAGCTGCATAGGCTCTTGTGCCGGCATAGGCCCCTGTCCCTATAGCCATTCCAGCCAGCCCCGCGAACATATCTTCCAGAGCTACTACACTCCCCGCAACATTCCTCCCCACATCCCGAGCAGCGTTTAGTGCAGTCGCCTTCAATCCAGTGTCTCGATGGAGAGATTGTTCAAACTCTTCCCCTTTGATTACGCCACCACCTTGGGGATTAGCCAGAACATTATCCATCAAGTTCAACGCAGTCTTCCCTCCGCGTTTTAGATAGTTGATAGCTTGATCGGTAGAGTCAGAGGACTTTCCCACGACTTCCTCAAAGGAAAGTTCTTCCTCACCTCCAGCTACGTCGTGAATTGAGGGAGGTTGCCCCGACACCTCTTCAAACGACAACTCACTCATCCGTGTCGTCCTCGTTCTCGTCTAAGCCAGCATCTTCAGCTGTATCACCTCCCGCGGCTGACGCTGCCACTGGCTGTCTAAACCCTGTTCCAGACCACTGGAGTGTACCTCGAGAAGTCTTATACCAGCGATCTTTGACCATTTTATCTTTAGACGCCGCTACAGGAATAGCCGTTCCAGGTGTCTTGCCAGCGTGCTTAAAGACAGTCTTATCTCGCGCGAATGGATTGAACTTATCCAGTGCAGAAGGATTCTTCACCCAATCCTCAGCCATCTCACTCATAGCCCGTTGCTGAGCTATGTCCCAACTCAATCCCTGATTCTGGCGCATCAATTCCTTAGCCCGAGATGCAATGGCGCGGGCGCCATCAGCCAAGCTATCTTTCTCTGCCTGAGTCAGGTCACTCGCAAAGTTGAGTCCTGGGTAGAATTGTTGCTTAAGCAGGGCTGAGGTGGAAGAGACCTCTGCATTGTTAGGAGCTTTCATGTCTCCACCAACTTTGTCCTTCAAGAGTTTCTGCCGCTCTCGCTGGCGCTTCAACCACTCATCAAAGTTCTCCAAGAACTTTCGATGATCTATCTGACTTTGCCTATTCCGATCTCGGCTGGCATACTCAGTTGCTGTAATAGCTTGCTGAGCTCTATCCTTAGCATCAATAGCTTGAGTTTGGATAGTCTCTTTAAGCTCTGGAGTAAACGTCGCCCCAGCATGGGGGCTCTGCATTCCAGTCATCCCACTAAACACAGTGTTAGCTGTATCAAAGCCAGCTTGATCCTCCACTCCCTGCATTAAGCTATCATATAGGACAGCTTCCTTTTTGCGAGCATCCAGTTCGTGAACAGCTGCGCTAGACAAGGAAGCCACCGAGGCAGCTTCCCTCCTTCTAATGTTCGAGGCAGTGTTGGCTAGCTCCTTCGCCGGCTTCCACAATCCACTGCGTAGTGCTATATCTGCTATCCTCTCCATTGGAGCAGCTTGAGATCGGCCAACACTCGGCTCTTGTGGTTGCCCAGCAGCTTGCTGCATAAGATGCTGCATGAGCTGTTCGTTGCCCAGCTCGAACTCTTTCTTCTTGGTATCTACTTCCCTACCTCTAGTATCTACCTTGAGTGCGTTCTGCCGCAGCATATCCATCTGCTGTTGCTCGAAGCCTGGAGCAGCTCCCCAGGTTCCCCAGAAGCCCGCTTGGTCTGGACCTACACCCATATCGAGGCCGGCCATATCAGTTCATCCCACCCATACCGTAGCCTAGTGCTCGGAGTGATTGCATCGCTACGATGATTGGATCAACAGGGCGGATGTCACTTCCTCCGCCGGTGTCATAGGAGTTCCTCAACAGAGCAAGCTGTCTATCTAATTGGGAAGAGGCGTAGTCCTGGCCATACTTCTGTGTTGCCATCGCTACGTTACCGGAGGTGCCATATCCCATAGCAGCCATTCTCCTGTGGAGGGCCTCTGTCCCCTGGTCTATCCCAAACTGGTATCCAGGCAGGTCCCTCACGGAATTAGGATTAGCCATTAGAGCGTCAGCCCTATCTTGATACTCCTTACGTCGCCGCTCTTGTTCCTTTCTCGCTTTCCGCATCTCCCACGCGTTAGCCATTCCAAAGATACCCCCAGCAGCTTGAATGCCATACGCGGCTTGGCGGAAGGTTGGAATGTAACTGGACCAGGAGCTGCCCATAGGAGGACTGAATATAGTTGGATTAAGCCCTGCAGCACCGCCCTCTGGAAATCCACCGGGAATATTACCAGGGTCCCCTGGGAAGCCAGAGCTATCATATGGCGCTCCTCCACTTGGATCACCTGGATAAAATCCCTGGGAGGCTGAGCTAGGATCATACCCAGCTGCTCCACCAGCCTCCGAGCCACCAGCTTCTGCTGCACCAGCGCCAGCTCCTCCACCAAACGCGAAGCCTAGTCCATAGGTAGCCGCAGCGGTACCTACTGCCCTCCCCGTCCTCCTGGCCCCCTCACTATCCGTAATATCATCTCCCTGACCATACCTCCAATTCTTGTATGTATCTGGGTCACTCCAAGCTCCCCCCGTTGGATTAGGTCCACTCCCAAACAACAGCCCAGTGTCGAAGCTGTTGGCATCACTTGAGAAAGGCCCACCAGTCCAATTATCCTGCTCAGCGGCTCTCAAGAGCGCACCTGGCCCTCCGGGCGCCTGAGGCATCTGACTCTCCCAATCAGGCATATGGCTTCGTAGTCTAGTAGCAGCTTCACTTAACCAGCTCATCTCGATCTCCTTAAATTACAGCTCTACTAAGCTGATACCACGCGGTGTCTGTTGCATCATACACCAAAACGAGTATATCGTCAGCCGATGCCACGAAATCCGCCGCACCTGCCAACTTAATAGGTTTGAAATCTCCACTAGCAGCTTGATTATGTTTTACTGTTGGGGTAGAATTAAACTTCAATATAACTATTGACCCACCTATCCAATCAGTATTATCTAACAGATTGATTTGTGTAGCTCCATCAACCTGAAAATAGTTTCCATCTGTCCCCAAAGTTAGATCATTAGCCGCAGTAACTACAGCTCCCTGTCTAAACTTCACCCTTCCAGTACCAGCCAGCTCATTAAACTTAGCTAGCGTCATATGGTAGAATTCACTACTCTGCCCACCTTGTAGCCCCGGCTGAGAGTTGTGATTAGCTGACAACCCACCAGCTGTGTTGATGAAGGTAGCTAGTTGCAAGAACCAACTCAGCCAGATAGGGTTGAATTGGAACTGGCCAGATTTCTCGTCTACTAGAACGGGCAGAGCGTATGTAGGTGGATCTTGAATATCGGCCATTAGAGTGTACCTAGTTGGAGGTCCAACTCAACTGCTTGCACCCGCAGCGGTGTGTTGCAGCGATGTCTGAAGTTATACGCTCGGCGAGAGAAACTTCCCTCATCCCGCAACCCTGGATTTGGTGTTGAGAGATCAACCTCCCGAAACTCATTCCAAGTCTGGTAGTCGTCATCAGTACTACGTACCCTCAACAAGCTACCTGGATGCTGATCTGCGATGAAGTCTATGCGGGGAAGATACTTAGAGTATCGAGTACCTCCATCGAAGTTGGGTGTGTAAATGTCAGCTTGGATCAACGAGCCATCGTCGGTAGCATAGTCCATACTGGCATAGTACAACTTTCCATTCGTCTCGTGTTGCAAGATTGGCCGACGAGAAGAATCGAAAGTTGACGATACGATAGGGACATAGTTTCCATCAACATCAGTCCATTGACTCCACAGCCTCTCAGTTAAGTCGATTGCCAGCGTTAAGTTGGCTTCTTTAATAGTGAGCACATAGAACTTATGCCCACCCACTTTCAGATGCCACGAGAATACAGTGGTAAAATCTAGCCCTGTCAACAACCGCTCGATAGGTTCTGTTGAGATAGGGGTTACTTTAAGATTATCCATCATCACTACTGAGGGAGTAGCTGTCCTAGCAGCCGCTAACCACACCAGCACTCCATCTATATTCTGAACTGAATCTGCTGAGATACAACCGAGATTGGCCTTGGCTCCAGCTACCCTTCCAAGTGGACTAGCCGTGGCGTTGCCGGCGTCGTAGAATACTTCTGTTGTCCAATCTTTCATGGCTATCACGTTAGTCAATTGCTTAGCCAAAGCCTTCCCTCCATCAGGCTCGATTTGAGCCTGTAGGGTATTGAGAGGGTCCCAGTTGATTGTGTCACTCAAACCAGATCCCTGGATGTTAGCGCTGGCGTCCATTACATAGGTAGTCAAGTCAAGGAACGCCCAACCCTTTACGAAGCTAGTAGGGAAATCTCCATCTATAATCAATACCAATCCAGCGGCGTCATCGTAGTTGTAAGCCTTCACTCCATCCCCAAGCTGGAGGCGAGGAGTGGCCCCAAGGGAGGAGTCGAATCTATACACCCCATTTGTAGCGTTTACAGTACCCTTGCTCACGCCATCTTTGTACAGGGTACTACCAAAGATAGAGTAGACATTTCCCTTCCAGTTGAACACTCCCCTCCCAGTGCTAGCAGATTGCCCTGTTGCAGAGTCCAAGAGGCCTGGCCTTTTATACACCCAAGTCTCTTTCTCTTGTGTAACCTCGACAAAGCAGTTTACAAGGCGAGCGTCTTTATCAACCGAGTCATCTCGGTTGGCTGTCAGCGAGACAAGTGGCAGACGCTTAGGCGGCGAATCTGCCTGCGGTGCCTGTTCTTGAGTCCGGTTCGATCCTGGTTGGGGCATCTTCTACATCCCAATCTTCTAACATCATTCGATAAGTCGCCGCCCTCGATGCACAGCGAGCCATAATTTCAGCGGGTTGACCAGTACATATCTCGTCAGCCAAGCCCCACCTCAAGGCAATCCTCCACTCGTCAGGGAAATTCATAGTCTCATCCAACTCCGTGAAGGTTGTGACTTGTTGTCTGATCAGCAAGTGGACAGTGCCAGTCGCGGCTTGAGTGTCGGGCACTGACCAGAGCTTCACAACTAAGTTACTCTGTTGCTTGTCAACGAAGTACTGGCTGACAGCCCCCTCTTGGGTAGTGTTAGACAATCTCAAGTATTCATCCCAGGACAAGGGATAGATGGGTCTCTTATTACTGTTGCTATCGAGGTAGTAACCTTGAAGTACCTGCATTGGTTTCACCGTGATGATAGCCCCTGCAGGTCCCAGCGTGTACGTAGCAAGGCTAGCGGTCAACGTGATAGATTGATCAAGTAGCATCCACAACTTAACTCCCTGTGTTTGCCACAGCCTAACCATGTCTAAGAGACGACGACCATTCTTGGCGTAGTCCTCACTGTTGGGTTGACTCCCCGATCTCAACAGGCCGGCGTCCTCCATTGCATCCTTGACGATGCCCGCCCAGGTGTTCGTGCTAGGTGTGGTCATGTTAGCTCCAGTTTCCTACAGTTACAACTCCACTTGCACCTATAGGTCTAATTCGGAAGAATGAGTTAACTGCCACGACAGCTGCAGCAGCAGTGGTTTGTGAAACTTGCGGGATGACAGTGCCAGCTACAGTAACTCGGATAATCCCCTTGATATCTGTTGCACCGACAGTTGCCGTGCTCGCAGCACACAGAGCTGTGTTTGCCGCTGTGTTATAAGCATACTGAGGTGTAGAGGCTGTAGCTAGAGTTGCATCCTTTGAAAGCGACGTCCAAACTTGAGATTTAGTTGCCGTGCCTCCAAGAGCGAAGCCAAAACTCCCAGATGTAGCACTCATTGCGCTTAGAGCAAACTGACACTCAAAAGCGTACGTTCCTGTTGGGAGCGTGATAGCTCCACCAGCTGGCCCACCGCCACCGTCGAAGATTGGTTGAACTCCTGTTTGGGAGGCAAGAGTGTTGGTTCCAGTGAGAACTATGAAGTGCTCTGAGAGGTTAACGCCTCGACTGTTGGCTGTTGGAGTTGAGTAAAAAACAACTCCATCAAACTCCAGCGCTCCAGCCTCAGGTGTAGAGTTGACTGTACCAGCAGTTAACTTGGGAGCTGTGTTGGCAGAAGCAGTCCCTGCTACAAACACCGGGGCAGTCAATGAGGCTTTAGCAGCAAGAGCATTGTTCAAGTCCGTCTGAGCTGACAGTGTTCCTGTAATAGCTCCCCACGACACAGCAGCACTGGCAGTAGCAAACTCTAACCCATTTTCACCGGCAACTACTCGAAGAGTCTTGAGAGCGTTGCCAACATACGAGAGCGCAGCTAAGTCAGTAAGCTGAATATCTACCGGCTGTCCTCCCAACCCTCCAAGAGTTTGATCCCCCGTGTTGGTGCCACTAGAGGTACCGGAGAAAGTACCTGACTGGGTGGCTAGCGTTCCAAGACCCAGCGCCGTACGGCCTGCAGCCTGATCCGCAGCTGTAACCAACGATCTGCCAACTGCCGTGCTGTCAGATATCTCCGATGCTGGGTGCGTATGTACGATCGCCGCATAGTCCGCATCGTGGTCATGGCCCAGAGCTGAATAGGCCGAATCATGATTATGGCCCGCAGCTGACTTACCATTAAGTGCCGATTGTAAATCAGTTTGATCGGACAACGTACCCAGAATGTTACCCCAAGCACTTGCACCTCCTCCAACAGAAAGTTCAATCCACTCGTCTAACCACCTATAAAACTTATTCGTATCGGTTTCAATGCAGAGGCCGATGGAAGCTGCCGTTGGCAGCCCCGGCTTAATGTCAGAAGATAGACAAGTAACAATAACTTGATCTCCACCATTAGCTCCACCAGAGCCGAAGTATTGAAGTGTCATATCATGGATGACAAGTAGTTAAGCACTCGACTTTGGGTAGCTGTATCGTGCGCACCGGAGAAGAGGATGATTTCTTTGACTTGGGCGTGCCCGAACAAGAGCGCCAAACCGCCGGGCCGGAACAGGGTGAAAGCGCCCATGTTGCTCGCTCCAGCATTGCCGGTAACAGCGGCGTTGTTTCCTACACGAGTTGAAGAAGATGCGCCATTGATGACTACCGCAAGCGGAGCATAGACACCTGTAGTCCATTCGGTGCTTGCAGCCATCTGTATGCCAGCCTCAAAGGAAAGACCAGGCTCTGGATTGCTTTGAATAAGTCTCCCTGAAGACGTAACATCACCGTCAAAGATTGTGTCGTTGTCAGTGAAGGTAATTTGCCTGCCTAGAAAATAAATCGTCTCAGGCTGAACGAACGTGAACGCCGCAGTCTTCATGAACTGCGAAATGCCGTCTCCAATTAGCGAACCATCAGCCTGCAGCGTAGGACGGTCAGCATCGGTTCCCTGCAGGAGGTCGCGCTCTCCGGCTGGACTGTTTCCTGAAACATCGTGCCATATGGAGGCGCCAGCTCCAGTTACCGTGATTCCAACGCCGAACCGATACCAAGCCTCAGGCTTCAACTGAGTTACGATATCAGGGTTAAAGGGATTATCTCCACCGCCATGACCCCTTGCCCTTGGCAGCGGCATTACAACTTGCCGCCGGTGCCTGCGATGAATCTCTATCACGAAGTCACCAGAGCGCGCATCTGAGTCTCTTTATCCCGCATAGCTTGGCGTTCATTGTTGATCTGTTCGTAGGAAGCAGCTATACTAGCTTCTCGGCTCTCAATCGCTATAATACGGCCATTCAACTGTTCAGCATTGACAGAGTGCGCTCGAATATCGTCGTCGAGTTGCTTACGCTGTTGTCTCAGTTGGTCCTCTGTCTGCAGAGAGCTCGCCTTGAACTCCGTTTTTTCCAAGTTGAGATTCTCCCAACCCTTCGTTAGCTCAGCCTCCCCAGCAGTTAACTTTTCCCGGGCGTCCTTCAAGCCATCCTGGGCTATTCTGATCTTATGATCAAACTGCTCAGTAGCCTTAGCCAACCTCGCCTTGTGAGCATCTTCCAAGACTTGAAAGCTGGCAGCTACATCCTCAGTGGCTTTCTGGAAGTCCTCCCTCGTAAGCATGATGGCAGCCAGCACCATCTTCCTAACTTCAACCAGTTCCTGAGCTGAAAACACATCTACCTCCTAACTATGTCGGGAGCAGTTGTCGAACGTTCTTTCTGATGCGAAGGATCATAGAACCTTGGTCGATGTCCTGTGCTTGGAAGCCAGTTGTCGTTATGAGCAACTTTCCAGTGCCATCTAAGCCAGAACGATCAACGAAGTTCCCAAACGGCTTAAAATCTCGGTAGCCAGAGCCAGAGCCTTCAGGCAGCACCCAGATCAGCGTCTGTTCAACAAGGCCGGAGCCAAACGCGATTCTGGCGTCGTAGCCAGCGAAGTCGTACAAGATCTGTTCAACAGCTAATCTAGCGCAGGGTGGATTTAGTTCGGCGGGATCAAGCAGTATCTCATCCACAAGCTCCACCCCATCACTCCTCATGTAGATGTGGATGATAGCGTGCTCTGGCCCATCGAGCAAGGTTGTAGTAGTAAGCATCTCTACCTCTCAAGAAAAGCTGAGGGCCTTTCAGCCCTCAGAATTACACTCGTTATGCGTCTACTTCAACCCATGTAGCCGAGGCGATGCCCACTGGAGCAGTGGTAATGTAGCTGACCTGGACATAGCTCCCAGGGACTAAGATCATCGAGCCCAAGATCAGGTCGGTGAACGTCATCCCAGCCGTTGTAGCTGGAGTAGTCGGAACATATCCTAATATCCTCGAATATACCGGGAGGTTAGGTGTAGTCGAGATGCTGTATGC
>Ga0137465_1000516_pt1 | contig 14579 bp, 11 predicted proteins | sample EasRivERMGT828_2_FD_104906 | JGI IMG/M metagenome (GOLD analysis project Ga0137465, IMG submission 104906) | Soil microbial communities from meander-bound floodplain in the East River, Colorado, USA - East River MetaG ERMGT828_2 | ecosystem: Environmental > Terrestrial > Soil > Floodplain ... | reverse complement strand
GAAGCCAACGCTTCGCGGTACGTGGATCAGTTGCTCCTCGGTCCGCATTCCAACTCGCTTCACATCGAGACCGATATTGACGGCGTACTTGTCACCCTCTCGTCAATCACGACCACGATGATCGGACTTCTAACCGGCCATTGGATAAAGAGTGGGCGCGACGTGTCGATGAAGATCGCCGGCATGTTCACGGCCGGCCTCGCACTGTTTGTTCTCGGCAACGTCTGGGACTTGGTCCTGCCGATCAATAAGCCCATTTGGACCGGATCGTTCGTCGCGCTCACCGCCGGGATCTCCTTGCAGTTGCTTGCCGCAGGCTATTGGATCATGGATTTCTGCGGATTCAAGGCCTGGGCCAAGCTTCTGCAGATCGCAGGCGTCAACGCACTGACTTTTTACGTCTTTGCCCAAGCCATTCAAAGAATAGTGGTCTACGGCCGCATTTACGGTGAGGATGGTGTCCCAATACGGCTGAGATATTTCATCTATGAGCGGATTTTTTCTCCGTGGGTATCAGGCGAACTGGGAGCACTCGTGTATGCTTTGGTCTTCCTGTTCTTCTGTTTTGCGTTCATTGCCTTGCTCTACAGGAAAAATATTTTCATCAAGCTATAGCTGCAAGCACACTCACTGGCCATCGACTTTCCGGGATTCGTGGGCTATCGACTCCGGCGGGACTGGCTCGTCGATGAGATCAAGCCACGCTTCACGCCAACACAAGGAGTCATATTCCGAACCACTGAAAGTCTCTTTATGGGCTAAGGCGCCCAGATAGTGACTACTTCTTCGGCACGGAGTTCTTTCCCGCAAAACCAAATAGCGGTGGGACATCGCAGCGTATATCGTAATAGAGCCTCTCGCGGTCCCAGTACATCCACTTACCAAGCCGGCCGAAAAGCTTGAGCTTCTTTACGAGGCCAAGCGGGCTATGCAGCACGGCATTTGAAAACGCCCAGTGGTACAGCCAGGTGTTGAACGGCACTCTGCGCACGTTGGCCGCATGAAAGCGCCGCGCCTCCTGTTCCTCGTCGCCGCGATTCCAGCTCGACGATTCGGTGTGGAAGCGGCGATAGAATTGATACTTCTTCACCTCGAAGAACTTGCCGTACAGACTCATCTCCGCAACAAACCCGATGTCGGCCGACACATGCTTGCCGAATTGCCGTGTGCGGCGAATGGCATCGGTGCGCAATAGACCGAGATGATGGTTTACCAGTCTGATGTTTTCGATGACAGCAAGAAAGCGCTTCGCCGGATCGTCTTGCATCAGATGAAGTTTGTCTTCGTACCGCCCTTGCTCGCGTCCCTCGCCGTCCACGATAATGGTTTTTGGATAGCACAAGACTACCGACGGATCCGCTTCCATGACGGCTACTGCATCCGCCAGCATATCCGGCGCCCAAAAATCGTCGGCAGTCGACCACTTGAGATATTTTGTGTGGGTCAGTTCGAAAACGCGATTGAAGTTTCCGGTCATACCGACATTGACCGGGTTTCGAAAATACTGGACGCGCGCGTCTTGACGGACGTAGCGCTGACAAATATCAGCCGTGCCGTCGGTTGATGCGTTGTCGCTAATGACCAATACAAAATCGCCATAGGTCTGTGCCAGCAGGGATTCTATGGATTTCCCCAAGTGCCGCTCGGAGTTGTAGACCGGCATGCCGATGGTCACTAGCGATTGTGCCGGTGGTGTGATTGACATTGTGATCGCGCTCGAAAGCTAGCGAAATTCTCTGGCCACCGGCGGCGCTATTGCTCCGTGGCCGCTCTCCACGTCAAGCTTGTGTGATAGCCACACTTCCCGCCAGAAAAGTTGATCCTGTTGCGCACTGAAGCGCAAGTATTCGCCCGAATACTGTGCGTTCTTCAGCACAATGCAGGGCGCTTTCATCAGGCGCATCTCGCCTGTCGCGTCGTCAATGATTCGAGTGACGCGCCTAAGCACCTGGTAGGTTCGCCCGCAATACTTCACCATGTCGCGATCAAACCACAGTCCGCGGTTCTTGCCTTTCTTGTCGAGCGTACAACCGATCTCCTCCGCGCTGAGGACACGCACCGTATCGCCGTCCTGCAAATCGCTCTTGATTGTGGGAGTCTGGGAAACGCTCCCGCTCGGAACGAACGGAAATGCAGTGCCGCCGCGGATGCCTTGTGCATAGTTGAATAGCCTTGTCAGCAATACAACCAGGAAGCCGCTCAGCGTCACATTTCCTGCAAAAAGGGGACGTAAATCCTGGCGCACATCCCGAGGCCGTAACGGCGCAGAGGCTTTCACCAACTGTGTATACTGGCACGTGTATCTGATGGTGCCATTGGCGGCACCGTAGGACTGCGGCGCAAGTACCGGCGCTTCGACACTCTTGTCCTCCACATTCGATGTCGTCGCAACGGAGGCCCTTTTGACGCGCTTTAGCCACTTCTCATTCCACAACAAATAGCACCCCGCCTGACAGTCTCCGTGGGCACTGCCGTCGCAGCGAATAGTCCCCAGCAGCACACAGTTCTTCAACCGTCGGAGGTCCTTTTTGCCGCCGTAGTCGAAGATCTTGTCGACCCGACGAAACACCACGCCTTCCTTCCCACAATAGCCCTGCATTTCTGGAAGAAAAGGCAGACCCTCCAAGCTGGCCCCGTCGTCAAGCGTCGCGCGAATCTCGTCGAAAGTCCGCACTCGCACACGGTCTCCAACGACCAATCTTTCGATGCGAAATAGGCTGCGACAAATCCGCCGCACTGCGAGTCCGAAGTCATACGAACTACGTGCCAGCACGTCCTCGGTGCGACATTCGTTCAACGCGTGAAACAGATCGCGCCGGCCGTACCGCTGTAAGCGATCACGATACAAAACGACACAGCCGCCCAACGCCACGCCCAGAAGTGGCAGAGCCGCCAGCCATACGACGATCACGAGCACGGTCTTTACGATGCCCAACGCGATCGGCAGCAAATACACGCCGACGATTGCGGCCACGCCGGACATACCGGCAAGCAACATAGTCTTCCAATAGCTGTTTTGATGGCCAGGCATGTTTCCTATCTACGTGGCCCTTGCAGCCCTAGTTTGAGGCGTTGCCCAAGCGCACCAGCGCCTTCTCCGCAGCTCGTTCCCCACTCTTAATGCTGTCGTCGGTCCAGAAATAGCCCCATTCGCCATAGCGGCCACAGGGCTGAATGCCGATTTCGTCCAGATAGTCGTGGACCCGTTTGAGCGCTGCGGCTCGATCGTGGTCGAAGATAATGTTCGCGTAAGGAATGTGGACGGCGTCTTTGAAAACGATCTTTTCGTCGTCACGCAACACCCCGCACCGGATGAGATCGCGAACGGTTGGCTCGATATAGTCTTCGGGCTTGCCGACGAAGGGGCGATACTTGGGCGAGAAGTATATTTCCACCTGCACACTGCCGCACCCCGGTGGCGTGTTGCTCCTGGCCATCATGTGCGGATAGCTGATGCGTGGAAATATCACATCGAGGTCGTAGAAGTAATCGATATGCGTGTCGGAGAAGTCGTCACGACCGACGCCGACATTGACCAGCACACAGGCCGAACAGGCGAGCTGTTCCGCGGCCGAAACGACGTCACGCGGTATTCCCGCGATCAACTTGACCAGTTCCGGCAGCGGTATGGACGAGATCAACGCATCGTAACCGGTCTTGAGTCCGTTCTTGAACGTCACTTGCCGCGGCCTCGGTTCAATACGCACGACTTCGTGATTCAACTCCATGTGCATGGTCGCCGCCCATTTCGATAGATACGCGGAGAATCCACCTTGTTTGGGATAGCGGAATTTTTGGATGTAGTGGACGTTGGGCGTGATCGGACTCAAGGCACCGTGCAACATTTCTTCCAACTTGGGACGGTACATGCGCGGGCCCATCCAATCGGTGGTTAGATTGTGCGCCGGCGTGGTGTGATACTTGTACGTGTACTGGCCAGGAAACTGCTCGGCAAAGGTGCGGCCGTAAGCAACCAGCAACCAGTCCTCGTAGTTCTTGATGTCGACTTGCTTGCCACTCTGCTCCACAAAATCGGCGATGATCCTGACGACCACTTCCGGCGGCAGGCCGTACAAATTGGTTTGCGCAGGATGGCCCAGCCAGTAACCTTTCCAATAGTTGGTGAACTTGTAATCATGGGTGTCAAACTGCCCGTCGACGTTCGCCGCCAGCATCTCCTGAATACGGGTATCGCTGGTGAACGAAACATGAGGGCCAATATCGAAAGTGAAACCCTCTTTGTACTTCAGCGAAACGGTATGACCGCCGTGAAAAGAATTCTTGTCGTACAGCACCACGTCCGTCCGTTCCGATTTAAGCCGATTTGCCGCGCCGAAAGCGGATATTCCCGTACCTAAAATTACCACCTTGGCCATGTGAGGACTCTTTACCGGATAGTTATTGAAGACGGGCTAGCAGCTCCACTCCGTGGAGATGCGCCACAGGTCCACTTACACGCGATGCAAGGACCGTGATTCCTTGGCTGGCGTTGCTCGTGCGACTTAAGCCGTGTGCCGTCCTAAGCACGACGCAGCGACTGCGCAGCAAAGTGCGTGGTTTGTTCGGCCCGTAACTGATCGCAGAGACGTCCTGCCGGCAGAACGACATCGTTGTAACCGACAGCCTCATCCTTGCGAATGTCACGCTTCAAGCGGCAGCCAACGGACAACGACATGGGCAGGCTGTTCGCCGCAATTGAATTCTCGTAAGTATCGACCAGTCCATAACACGCAAAGCCGCCCATTCCGTCCAGTGTTTCTCCGGCTTTCAGATCGTGCTTGGCGTAGGTAACGGCGTCGCACACCGGTGCGCCGCGCGGCGTCAGGGTTGGGTCTTTGAACAGAACGGCGCGCGCAACCGACGCCGGCAACTGCAGGTGCGGCAGGTGGTAAGGCGTATAGAACATGTAGAGGGGTCCGTCGCCCATCTTGAAATAACTCATGTACTGGCGCTTGACGGGATTATCGTTGAACCCCATTACGAATGCGCCGGTGTGCGGCTCGGCTTCCAGCACGAAGTCGACGAGGCCGCCATTCGAAAAATCGTTGACGGAGAAAAGCTTGAGCAAATCCTTTACATGCTTGCAACGATGACCATGCATACCACGTATGCCTGGACGAAAGCCGGTGGCATTGCCGATGATCGCGGACTCGATCGCCAGCTTGGAGCCGTCGGCAAATGAGGCGACCATCTCCGGCTTCTGTTTCGCCTTGGTCGCGAATTCTCGTTGCGTATCGGGGTTGCGATAGCGATCCAGGAAACCTTTTATCTGCCCCATCAGCACAGGCTTGTAACCGATGCTTGCGACGAACCGGTAGAGATTCATCGCGACTCCGGGCTCGTCGCCATCGGTGTAGGTATAGACGACATTGTTGCGATCGGCATATACCTTGAGAATCGGGCCAACCGCCGCGTCGACCTCGGCATTCATCAGGATGATGTGTTTTCCATTACGTATGGCTTCCGACGCAACGCGCGAACCGTACTCGACGTCGCCGGTCGTTTCGATAATCGCCTCTACTGCGCCCGCCTGGCACAGGGCAGTCGGATCGTCGCTCACTGCGTACTCGCCGGTCGCGATGGCTTTATCGAGTTCGGCCGCGCTGGTGATCGACCGAAACTTCTGCACGCCTGCTTCGCGATACGCGCGTTCCGCTTGCGACACATTGCGATTGGCAATCGCCACCAACCGCAAACCCGGAATCGCCGTCAATATCTCAAGTGCGATGCCACGGCCCATGTAGCCGGCCCCTGCGAGAGCGACGCGAACGGGATTGCCCGCGTCCAGACGTTTCTGCAGTGCGGTATCGACGATAATCATGATTGAACCCTCCACCCAGTGTGCAAATTCCGGAAGAACCAACGTAGCAACGTGTTTATCGACAAGCGTCGATACTTAGGAAAATCAATATAACGGAAAAACCCATAGTCCCTGCTCATTGTCCAAAAGTCGGCCAATTGCGATCTTGCGCCGAAATCACGCTTACCGCCACCGGCCACTGAATATTGAAAGCGGGATCGTCGAATCGAACACCATGAGCCGCTTCCGGGGCATAGAACTGCGATGTGGAATATGACAACACAGTGTCGTCGCGCAATGTCACATAGCCGTGCGCGCATCCTTCCGGCGCATAGAGCATCCTGCCGTTCTCTGCAGTCAACTCAATGCCCACCCATTGCGAGAATGTGGCAGAAGTCGGACGCAGGTCGACGATGACATCGAAAACCGCACCGCGTTGGCAATTCATTATCTTCACTTCGCCAAACGGTGCGCGCTGATAATGCATGCCCCGCAACGTGCCCGCTTTCAGGTTTACAGCCAGGTTAGTTTGCGCTACGCGCGTTGATAGTCCCTGCGCGGTCATTTCACGCTCGCACCACATGCGGCCGAAATAGCCGCGCTCGTCTTGACGTTTTTCGATATCGATCACGTGAACGCCTGCAATTCTTGTCGATGTAAAAATCACGAGACGGCGCCGCCGGCTTTTGAGTTTGCCGCACCCTCACGGGGAGGTTTTGATACCATCGAGAGACATTGCTCCTGACCCTCAAGATTATCGAATGCAATCCTGTCTTTGACGGTATCCATGGCCTGCCAGTATACGCGAACGTTTCACCGACCAGTTTCTCACCTTCTCTGATCTAATCAAAACCCTCGCGGCGCTAAATGAAGTAGCCGTCGTTGCCCCGCGGGCTCAGCGGGGGCGCCAAAGCATCCACGGACAATCGCCGCGCGCTTCCATCCGATCAAACATGATCTTGTCCTTGAAGGTGTCCATCGCTGCCCAGTAGCCGAAATACTTGTGCGCCCACAGGCGGCGCTCGCCAATCAGGCGTCGAAACGGTTCCACGACAAGCTCTTCACCCTCTTTCATGTAGTCGAAAATCTGGCGACGCAGGCAGAAGAAGCCGCCGTTGACCCACGAATCCGCCTCGGAAACCGGTTCTATTGACGCTACGATTCCCTGCGCGTCGCACTTGATCGAATGAAAGCTTTGCGCCGGCCGTACCGCGACGCAGCCTGCGATGGCATCGCGCTTCTGGAACTCGGCAATGTGGCCGTCCAGCGGCAGATCGCTGAGGCCGTCCGAGTAGTTGGCCAGGAACATCTCCTCGCCCTCGAGATGCTTGCGCACGCGCAGCAGCCTCTGCCCCAGATTCGAATGCATGCCGGTATCGACGAAGGTGATGCGCCAGTCACCGATATCGGGCCCCAGCAGTTCTATGTTGCCGCCGCCCTTCGTCATCACGAAGTCCGTCGCCATTTCCTCCCGATAGTTCAGGAAAAACTCGCGGATCATGTCGCCGCGATAGCCGAGCGCGAGGATGAAATCCTTGTGGCCGAAGTGGGCGTAGTAGCGCATCAGGTGCCAGATGATCGGCCGATAGCCGACGTTGACCAGCGGCTTCGGAATGGTTTCCGAGTGCTCGCGCAGCCGGGTACCAAGCCCGCCGCAGAACAGCACTACTTTCATTCGACGTCCTTTCTTCCTTCCCGGATTGGGACCGTGTTCGAGGTATCAGACTCCGATGCCGTCATACCTCGACACCGCCTGCCGCTCGATCATTCTACGGCCATCTATCAACAGCAGGGCGTCGGCGCGCCTGGCGAGAAGTTCCGGCAGGCGGCCAAACTCCGCCCAGCGGGTTATCAGCAATGCGGCGTCCGCTTCTGCCAGCGCCTGCTCGAGCGATTCGGCGTAGCGGACGCCGGCGGGCAGGACGGCGCGCGCGGCATTGCTGGCGATCGGATCATAGGCGATTACCTGTGTTCCCCGCTCGACCAGGATCCGGGCGATCGGTATCGCGGGTGACTCGCGCATGTCGTCGGTGTCTTCCTTGAACGCGAGCCCGAGCAGGGCGACACGCAGACCCCGCAGCGACGGAAAGTGCTTTTCGAGCAGGGCGACCATTTTTGCGGGCTGCGCCTGATTGGTCTCGATCACCGCGGTCAGCAGCGGCATCGGCGCGCCGTGTGCGGCGCCGTGCGCCACGAGCGCCTTGGTGTCCTTCGGCAGGCAACTGCCGCCGTAGCCGCAGCCGGCCCAGAGAAACGAGCTGATCGGCGCCTTGATGCGCCGGCCGTCCTCCAGGGTCGTCGTGAAGTAGCGCGCCAGATGGACGCCCCGCATCACCTCGGCCACGTCGACGCCGCCGAGCGCGCTGCACAGGTTCCCGATCTCGTTCGAGAACGAGATCATCGTGGCCAGCACCGAATTCGAGGTGTACTTGATCATCTCCGCGGACTTGTTGTTCGTCTCCAGGATGGGAGTCTGCGCGAACGAGGCGTACACCCGCCGTTGCGCGTCGATGCTTCGCTGGTCGATGCCGCCAAGCACGATGCGATCCGGCCGCATGAAATCGTCCACGGCGACCCCTTCGGTCAGGAACTCCGGATTCATGCCGACACCGAAGTCGGCACCCGCGCGCTTGCCCGAGGCGCGTTCGAGTTCGGGCAGCACGACTTCGTCGGTCGTGCCCGGGACCACCGTGCTCTTGACGACGACTACGTGATACCCGTTCTTGTCGCGCAGTGCAACGCCAATCTGTCGCGCGGCTTCACGAACGAACGCGAGATCGATGCGCTGACCGTCGAACGGCGTGCCGACCGCGATGAAGGTGATTTCGGAGTCGCGTACCGCGGCGTGCAGGTCGGTCGTCGCGCGCAGCCGCGTGCCGATATGGCGTTTGAGTATCGGTTCAAGGCCGTTCTCATGGATCGGCGGCTCGCCATGGTTGATACGGGCGACCTTGGCGGCATCGATATCGACGCAGGTGCAGTCGTGACCGATCTCGGCAAAGCAGGTGCCCGAAACGAGGCCGACATAACCGGTTCCGATTACGGAGATCCGCATCACGCCTCCTCCGCCTCGGGGTTATGGAAATACCAGATCATTGCGCGGCGCAGGCCTTCGTCGATCGAGATGGTCGGGTTGTAGCCCAGTTGCGAGCGGCTCTTGTCGATGTTCGGGCAGCGGCGGTTCGGGTTGTCGACCAGGTAGTTGGCTTCGGGATTCGGCTTGCGTACGAGCTTCCCGCCATAACCGAAAAGCTCACCGGCGGTGGCGATGATCCTTTCCGCCAGCTCGTTCATCGAGATTTCGGGCTTCTCGGTGCCGATGTTGTACGGCTCGCCCGGGTGGCCCCTGACCAGCACCTTGTAGTAGCCGGTGATCGAATCGGCCGAGTAGCAAAAGGTGCGGGTCGGCCTGCCGTCCGAATACATGACTATGTCACGGCCGGCGATCACCTCGCGCGCAAAATCCGAAATGACCCGCTTGTCGGATATTTTCAGTCCCGGGCCGTAGTTATTGAACGGTCGGGCCATCTTGGTCGGAATCGCGTGCTGCTGGGTAAAGACGACGCATAGCGTCTCGCCAAAGCGCTTGGACTCGTCGTAGCACGCGCGCGGGCCGGTGCAGGACACCAGGCCGCGGTAATGCTCGGGCGTCGGAATCCAGTCCGGCGTCGGGTCGCCATAGATTTCACTCGACGAGTAGAAAAGAAAGCCCTTCACCGGCTTTCCCTTGCCTGCCTGGGCCACGCTGTAATCGAGCAAATTGCGCAGACCGTTGATGTTGGCGTCGATGGTCTTGATCGGATGCTTGCGATAGAACGGCGGCGATGCGATGCCCGCTGCGTGGATGATCCACTGGAAATCGGGCATCGGTTGCGGCAGCGGCTCGATCAGGTCGCGCTGCTCGACCGCCAGGTTCGGCGTGCCGCGCAGCCCGGTCAGCCACGCCGGCGCTCCGCGGATGAAGTTGTCCCAGACTGTGACATGAATCGGCTGACTGCCCGCCGCCGTCCGGTTGAAATGGAGCGCGGCCTGGACGAGGTAGTAGCCGAGAAACCCGGCGCCACCCGTGATCAGCAGTCTCTGGCCGGCCAGGCGGCCGAACTCTTTCTTCAGGTTGCCGCAAATGTAGTCGAGATCACGCTGCAGCAAGTCTTTCAATGAGGGGATGCGTGGATTTGGCATGTATGTAGATGGTGGGGACTCTTAAGGGGTGACGCAGATCTTCCTTCCGTAAAACGCCTCCGCGTAGCCTTCGGGAGCATTGCATTCTAAGCCGCGGAGCCTGGCGATGGCCTCGAATGTATCGCGCGTGAACCAAGGACGCTTTGCCTGGCTCGGAAAACACTCGATCAATATGTCGCACTTGCGCTTCATCTCGGATCGAGTCAGGGAAAGAAAAACATTCGGTACACCCAGATCACCGTCGAACTTCGGGATTTCGTACTCGAGTATCGAATGATCCCGAAAGGTGTTCCATGTAAGTTCGTTGGTGACCCGGTGGTCCTGGTGCAGATCATTGCGGTAATGAGTCAGGATCAAATCGGGGGAGAACTGCTTCAATCCCTCGAAATAGTCCTTCAGGGCGGCGCCACAGTGCGGGAAGTAGCTGCCGCGGAATTCCTCGACGCGAACGACGGCGTCCCGGGCGCCCTCCAGGAGGCGGGCGGCTGCGGCGCGTGTCTCGGCGGCGCGCTGGGGCTCGGAACTCAGCGTGACCCAGAGAAATCTTGCTGTCGGGTTTCGCTGGACCAGCTGCATCAACGTTCCGCCACAACCGATCTCGATATCGTCACAATGCGCGCCGAGCAACAGGATGTTCAGGGGACGGGAGCCGGTGTCAGCGCGGAAACGGAGCATGATGAGTGGGTGCATTCGGAATTGAGTCTACTTAGCTACTGGCCGGCGTCTACAGGACCGTGGCAGGCGCCATCTGCGAATTCGATCGTACGAGTCTGCCTTGCTTGTATCAGTATTCCCGCACCAACTCTTCCGTGAGTGTGCCTGTGGGGGGTCCGGCAAGGCACGCGGTCTCGCCCACGTTCAGAATCTCCCGCGCATGAAGACAGAGCAACCCGGGCGCGCGATGACGGCAGCCTGAGAAGAGGACGGAGGAACGCGTCTGCTGCATATCTTGCAGAGATTGTCGCCTCTTTCGAAGCAACTGACAACCGTACGGGCTGCGACCGCGCGTGGTTGTTGTGCGGAGTATGATTCAGCCGGCTTGGCCGCCACGGCTAGTCGACTTCTGCTATATGCCGTGGCCGTAGCCTACCATCTGGCAGGGTGCGGAACTGCGCAGCGAGTGGGGCGGAGCGGGCGTCGACCGAATCCTGCGCGCGAATGATATTGACATCTGGCGCGCCCGAACGCCGTGTACATCGTCCTGTTGCCCCTTACTTAACCCACTCCAATGCGGCTGTTCCGGCCCAGGACGGATTGTGCGGGGTGCCGGTGCCGTTCTTGTCCGTCACATCGCTCGGGCGAGGATTCAAGCTGAGATACCAGATCAGGCTCTGGCCAGCTGGCGTGCAAATAGGAGTTGCGATTTCCGACTGGATCTCCTCGACCGTAGGCAATCCGGAGTAGGACTGAATGCCGCGAATGATGCCGTTGAATTCTCCCCACCCCGGATACCCTCCCCAGAATTCCCCGTTCAGATGGGGCGCTTGCCCCATCACAATCGCCGGCGTGGGCGGGATTCTGCCGGCCCAGGAAGAATCGTTGACCGCATGCCTGATGACCTTGGACGTATCCGGCAAGTCCCAGTAAGAACTCGTGGTGTGTGATTGTTGCCGACTCACGCCAGGCGCGGAAGGCTTGTATGTACCAACGATCCCACTGGACTTCGCTGCGCGTGCCAAAATCGTTGGCCGCTACGGATATCTCCCGTTGTCCCGGTCCGTTGGGAGCGGGAATCGGGTACGGATGCGCACCGTAAAAGGTATTCGCGTTGCCGCCGTCCCAGATGAACGAGCCCTCGTTGCCCCCCAAACGTCGTTTAGTAGCCGTTGGGGGAGTTCGTCGGGACGATTTTTTGCGCGGGTAGACTTTGAAAATGCAGGTCGCGTCGTAGATCGGGAACGGGTTGTGCCAGAAGAGCATCCGGCGCACGGCCCCGTCGCCGGGCCATTCCAGTCCAAAGTTCACACCCGTAGCGGCAACCGTGACCGTCACCGACGCGCTTGCGTTGACCTGCAGAGCAACGCTTTTTTCGACGTTCCAGAAAACTTGTGCGCCAAGGAGGCGCACAATTTACACACTACTTATTAGACCAGCCGCCGCCAGCCATAAGCGCGAACAATCCAATTTATTGGTGCTTGTAAAGGTAGAAGGTCGCGCCAGTCTGACTGGGTTGCGTTATGAATGCCACAACCCCGTAGTCGGGAATCGAAGTGGTGATGACGAACTTTTGCCCCGGAATGCCGACTCCACCCGGAGGAGTGCGCGTTCCGGTTTGTTGAGTCCACGTCCCTGCGCCGCTCGGGTTCAGTTCCCACAACTCCCCAGCACTGAGCAGCAGGAAATTGCCTGTCACGGGCTCGTCGACCAATAATCCATTTTGTATGCCCACCGCTTTTCCGGCAGGCACGTTGGGCATGGTGAGGACGGAACCATCCGAACTCAGGCGCCAGAGGCGGTTGGACGCGACGTTGCCGCCGCCGTAGACGGCGACATTCTTGATGCGGCTGTACTCAATGACGCTGTGATAAGTCGCTCCACTGCCGTAATTCGGAGCCTTGCCTTCTTCGTTGTAAAACCATGTGTTGGTCTGCGGATTGTACGCGACGATTTGGCCGTCATTGGTGTTGCCGAGGCTGTTGCCACTGTTGAAGATCATGAACGAACCCCGACTTCCACCTCCGACAAAGGGACCGGACCACCAAGTTGCGCCGATCGCCACTTGTTCAAGGCCTGCGACATTCGGAATGTCGACAAAACTCGACGCGCCAAGTGCTTTCTTCTTTGCGTGGATGGTTCCGGTGAAGGCACCGACGAGCCTGTGGTAAAGATCACCCGTGTAGGGGTTGACGGTGTTGTGATCATAGCCATGCTGAGTATTTGATCCGAAGCCAGCGTCGGCCGTGACCAGGATGAACTGATTCGTCGCGACGTCGTATCTAGCGTGACGTACTGAACCCCAGTTGTGATCCATGCCCACGAACTCGATAACCTTGGAGAACGGGTTCCACGGCATGGAGTTGGAATAGCCAATCATGGACCCCGACACGCTTCCCACACCGAGAATCGCGTTTTGATTCGAGACATTGAGCTGCGCCCACGTTCCAGGCGCCATCGAGTCGGCCAATGTGCTGAGGGCGGTGCCCGCTAGCGGGGGTGGAGGGGGGGGAGGGGGGGGCGATACCGTGACAGTCGTTGACGCGCTTGCAGTCCCCCCCGACCCCGTGCACGAAAGACCGAAGGTGCTGGTGCCGGTCAACGCGCCGGTAGACTGGGTGCCGGAGGTTGCCTTGGTACCCGACCAAGCGCCCGAGGCGGAACAGGAGGTCATGTTCGGAAAGGACCAGATGAGTAACGACGGGTCGCCGCTCGTGACATCCGCGGGGATCGCTGCAAGCGGCGCCGTGGATATCCCCGGTACCGGCTGTGTGCCCGGCACAGTAGAGCTCCCCGAGCCAGCGGAAGTCGCGGTAGTCGCGCCACCGCCACAGGCGGTGACTGCCAGGGCGAGTAGGGGAGTGAGTAGCAATGTCTTCATACGCAACATAGGGATCCTTATTCCTTGACCGGCACAGTGACGATTCTTTCTACAATGGTCTTCAAACAAGCCGGCTACACATGCTGGGGCCGGATGAACGATCAAGTTCATGGCGCTGGATCGGCGATCGGGTTCCGCGAGATGATCAATTCGTCGTACCACGTAAACGCCGTGGGATTAGTCTGGGCAGAACTCTTACCAGTGTGATAAGGCAGCAGCCAGACCTTGCCGTATTTGCTGATCGCCGGGGTCAGGTTCACGAGATCGTAGCCGGTGCCCTTGCTGGGTTCGCGCTCCATCGCAAGTCGGGAGGACTGCCCCTCTTCGGCGATCCAGAGGTGGACCGCGGTGTCGCGATGGTAGACGCCATCATTCTTGTACCAGGTGCCAACCTTGATACGAACCTGGAACGTCATCCATTGATCGGCCTTATAGGGTATGCAGTTGGCCGTGGTGTAGGGGCCCGGGTAGTTGCAACTGGTTAGACTCGACGTGGCATACTGCGGATGGATGATGCTGCCACTCGTGACCACGTCAAGACTCTCGTAGTTACCGTCCTTGACTCCACAGCTGTGGTACATCTGCGCGATGCCGCGCTGCACGGTGTTTTGAGTTACGACCTCCAGCTGGGTGCAGCTGCCGGCGCAAAAGCCGCCGCTACCCTTGGTCAGGCTGTTGCTGGGCGTGCAGCCGGGATTATCACCCTCCCCGATGATGGACTGCTTCCAGCCGCCGCCTCCCGCGTAAACGGTGTTGATGAATTCTGGCGAGAAGCGCTGGCGCCACTGGATGTAGAATTCCGAGTTCTCGCCGAACTGCGTCAGCAGATTGTCGGAGAAGTTGATCCAGTAATGCCCGGAGCTGTTGGCCCCAGAGTTGGCCGGGATGACGAACTTGAGAGAACTGCTCCCCGAGGCTTTGAGCGTCGCGTCCAGAGCCGGGGTTGCGTCGCCGGGGAAAATGCCGCTGTTGGCGCCGATACCACCCACGATATCTGAAGCTGAATCGAAGCCAACACACCTGAGAACTCCCGGCTGTGCGCACCGGGTCGAAAAGTTCTGG
>Ga0137465_1000515_pt1 | contig 14660 bp, 14 predicted proteins | sample EasRivERMGT828_2_FD_104906 | JGI IMG/M metagenome (GOLD analysis project Ga0137465, IMG submission 104906) | Soil microbial communities from meander-bound floodplain in the East River, Colorado, USA - East River MetaG ERMGT828_2 | ecosystem: Environmental > Terrestrial > Soil > Floodplain ... | reverse complement strand
ATGCGGCGCCGCGGCCCAGCTCGCCGAACAGGTAGCCCAGCGTGCCCGAGGGACAGCCCTCGATCTTGGCGACTCGATCGCCGGACTCAATCAGCTTCTGGTGGGTGTCGATGATCGGCAGACCGGCGCCAACGGTCGCCTCGAACAACAGACCACGTCCGTGCGCCTGCGCCGCAGTGCGCAACGCGTCATAGTGCCGCTGGTGCGCGGTGACGGGCCGTTTGTTGGCGAGGACGACGTGCATGCCGGCGCTGAGCGCGCTCGTGAGCGTTGCGGTGGTGTCATCGGCAGTCAGGTCCACGAGGATCGGGTTGGCGAGCGCGTGGCGGGCGATGAACTCGACCGCCTCGGCGGCGCTCGCGCGGCGGGCCCCCCCCCCCACGGCTTTGGCGAGGGGAGTGCCCTTGGACTTCGCTGCGCCGAGCGCTGCCAGCCGCCGGGGCGACAGGCCGCGCGCGTCGAATATCAGACCGCTCCGATCGATCACGCCGACGATGCGCAGGGTAAGGTCGTCCCGCTTCACCTTGGCGATCATGGGCGCGAGCGCCTGGCCGATCTGCCCGAACCCCAGCAGCACGACGTCGCTGCGCTCCGGGTGCATCACCGCGCCCCCGCCGATCTTCGACAGCTGGAACGCAGCGTGGACCGCGCGTTGCGCCCGCGCCGCGTCCTTGGCATCCACCATCAGAGAGAGATTGAGCTCGGAGGACCCCTGCGCGATGGCAATCACGTTGATCCCCGCCTCCGCCAGGGCCGAGAACACGCGCGCGGCAATGCCCGGCGTGCCGGCCATGCCGAGCCCGACGACCACCAGCGTGGCGAGGCCGGTCTGCACCTCCACGCTGTCGATCTCCTGTCGCGCCAATTCGGGACGAAAGGTCTCCTCCAGACTCTTGCGCGCACGCGCTGCGCTCTCGGCAGGCACGCTGAAGCAAATGGAATGCTCCGACGAAGCCTGAGTGATGAGCGACACCGAGATTCCTTCGCGGTGCACTGCTTCGAACGTGCGTGCCGCGATGCCGGGGACCCCCAGCATCCCGTTGCCGGCGATCGTGAGCAGGGCCTGGCCCGGGATCGCTGACAGCGCCTTCACCGGGTACTGCTCCAGCGTGCGGCGACGCGAGATCTCGGTTCCCAGAGAGGCGGGGTCGGCGAACGGGCGGATCCGAATCGCGACCTTCCGCTTGATCACCGGGATGAGCGCTCGGGGATGCAGCACTTTGGCGCCGTAGTAGGCGAGCTCCGCCGCTTCGCGCACGTGGACTTGGGGCACGACCCGCGCGTCGGGGACGATCCGCGGGTCGGCGGTGAGCAGGCCCGGCACATCCTTCCAGAGCGACACCTCCTGCGCCCCGAGCGCGCGCGCGAGCAACGTTGCTGTGAGATCCGATCCGCCCCGTCCCAACGTGGCGACCTGCCCTTCCGGGGTGGCGCCGAGGAATCCTGGTACCACGGGGACGGTGCCCTGGGCGAGCAGAGGCGCGAGTACGCGGCGCGCGCTCCGGTCGGTCCGCCCGAGGTCCGGGGCGGCGCGGCCGAACATCCCGTCGGTCTGGATCACCTCGGTGGCATCGACGTATGCGACCTGGCACCCCGCTTCGCGGAGCGCGGCGCTGAACAGCTGCGCCGAGAGTCGCTCGCCCCGCGCCACGATGTAATCAACGGTACGCGGCGTGAGCTCGCGCAAGACGCCGAGCCCACCCGCGAGCTGCTCCAGCTCGTCGATCGCCGTATCGATCATTTGCACCAGCGCGTCCAGAACCGGGCCTCGCCGCACGAGCGCGCGCGCCGTTTCGGTGTGCTTTGTCCGTAGCGCTTGCGCAGCGCTGCGCACCTGCTCCACATCGCCGCGCGCCGCGCGGCCGGCGACATCGAGCAGGACGTCGGTGACTCCGGCCATCGCCGAGATCACCACCACCTTGGGGGGGGGCGCGGGCTGCTGGAGAACGATCGTCGCCGCGTGCCGCATGCTCGCGGCGTCAGCGAGCGACGCGCCACCGAACTTGTGGATGTGCGGGGGCGGGGAGGAGGGCCTAGTCCGTCTCATACCCACCCGCCGGTCGAGCGACATGGAAGGGCTCGGCCACGATGCCGCACTCGCGCCAGGCGCGAACCATGGCCGCCGCCACGGCGTCGGTGCGGCCGATGGGCGCGACGGCCACGAGCGTGGGTCCGGAGCCGGACAGCGTCGCGCCGTAGGCGCCGGCGGAGCGCGCAGCGGACGTCACCGCGTCGTAACCGACGACGAGCGAGCGTCGAAACGGCACGTGCAACACGTCGTCCAAGCCCGCCGCGAGCAGCCGCGGGTCTCCCTGCGCCAATCCCTGCACCAGGGCTGCGCTCCTGGCCGCCGCCTGCACCGCATGGGGATACGCCAAGGTGGCCGGCAGTACGGCGCGGGCACGCTTAGTTTCGATCGAGAAATCCGGGATCGCGAACACCAGGGCCAGGGACGGGTGCACCACGAGTTGCGACACCACCAGGCCGTCGGAAGTCGACACCGCGAGCGTCGCACCGCCGTGCACCATCGGCGCGACGTTGTCGGGGTGTCCCTCGAGCTCGGCGCACAGGGTCGCGATTGCGGCGCGATCGAGCTGGAGAGAGAACAACTCCGTGGCGGCGACGGCTCCTGCCACGACCGCCGCTGCGGAGGAGCCGAGCCCTCGCGCGACCGGGATGTCCGAGTCCGCAAGGAAAGCAACATCTTTCGGAACCTGTCCGGCCCGCTCGCAGGCGGCGGCGAAGCCGCGAAACAGCAGATCGTGCTCGAGCGGCATGTCGAGCGCCTGCAAGGTTCCCCGCCGCTCGATTCCGGCCGCACCAGGAGCGAGCCGAGCTGTGACGCGGACCCAGCGGTCCACGGCGACGCCAACGCAGTCGAATCCCGCGCCCAGATTGGACGTCGAGCCTGGGACCCGCACCGTTACCGTCGCGCGCATCGGTGGTCGTGCACCTCGAAAGAACAGAAACGCCCGCGCAATGCCACGCCGCGGGCGGTCGCTTTTTAGCACCTTTTTTTGCGTGGCGGCAATACGCGGCAAATCACCACGAGCTGATCCGCTGTATGTTCAAATAGTCACGTCGGGCTACAGCGGCGTCAAGGAGCAGGCGATGGCACGCATACGCGTAGGGATCCTCGGCGCCACGGGCACCGTGGGGCAGCGGTTTCTCCAACTGCTCGAGCATCACCCGCAGTTCGTAGTCACGGCCGTTGCCGCCTCCGATCGGTCGCAAGGGAAGCCGTACGCCACGGCGTCCACCTGGCGGCTCCCGGGTGCCGTGCCGGCCGGCGTTGCCGACCTCGTTGTCCAGGCACCCGAACCGCCGCTCGATTGTGATCTCGTGTTCTCGAGCCTACCCTCGGATATCGCGGGAGCGATCGAGACGCGCTTCGCGCGCGCCGGCTATCCGGTGCTGACCAACTCGTCGCCCCATCGCATGGACGACGCGGTGCCGTTGCTGATTCCGGAAGTCAATTCCGAGCAGCTGGGATTACTGGATGCGTGCAGAGAGACAGGGGGCGGCTTCATCGTCGCCAACCCGAACTGCTCGACCGTGATGATCGCGCTCGCCCTCGCACCACTGTCGGTTCGCTTCGGCGTGGAAGCCGTGGTCGCCACGACCCTGCAAGCGATTTCCGGTGCCGGGTACCCGGGCGTCGCGTCGCTCGACATCACCGACAACGTCATTCCCTTCATCGCCGAAGAAGAGGAAAAGATCGCCCGCGAGACGAGGAAGATCCTCGGCACGTTGGACGTTGGGGGAGGGGGGGGGCGGGTGACGCCTGCCACTTTCAGCGTGAGCGCGCAATGTCACCGCGTCAACGTGGTGGACGGGCACCTCGCGGCGCTGCGCGTGAAGCTGCGCCGTTCCGCCGACGTGGCGGAGCTGCGCGAGGCGTTTTCGACGTTCACCGGCCCGCCCCAGCAGCTCAAGCTGCCCAGCGCCCCGGAGCGACCGATCGTCGTGCGCAACGAACCCGATCGTCCCCAACCCCGGCTCGACCGCGACGCGGGGCGAGGGATGAGCGTAACCGTGGGGCGCCTGGCCCCCGACGCCGTGATGGGTCACCGTTTCGTTGCTTTGAGCCACAACACCATCCGCGGGGCCGCGGGCGCGGCCATTCTGAATGCGGAGCTGCTGCTCGCTCGAGGCTACCTCAAAGGCTGAACCGGCACCGGGAGACCCATTGCCGGTCAATTCTGGCGTGAAGTGATCACCCCATTTCGTTGAATCAACCAAGCGCGATCCGTTAGGCCGCGAACGAGGACGGGCCCGGCTTGCGCCGGGTCCGTGAACCACCAAAGGCTCGTTCGAGAACCCGTCGAGTATTACTTGAGGAACACTGACATACCGATGAGGACGCCGAACGCTGTCGTCGACGCAAAATCTCCTTCGAACCCATAGTCGAAATTCGCCTGCAGCCGGAGGGCGGCCATGTCGTTGAGCGGCACCTTGGTGCCAAACGCCGCCCCAGCAGCGAATTGGGTGGCTGACGAGCCGCCTCCGCTGAACGAGTTATACGTGAACCTCGGCGCGAGATATGGCCCCTTGCGCCCCCAGCCTTTGGCGAAGTAGACCGGCACCGCGGCACCGATGCCGAAGATCGTCAAGGTTTCCCCGCCGCCGCTGAGCGTCGAGAACGAGACGGTGGGTTCGATCGACAGGCCCGGGGATAGGTAGAATCCCACGCCAATGCTGCCGCCCCCAAGCCCGCTGAAGATGCCGTTCTCGGCGCCACCGGTCGAGGCAATGAAGATGCCGTCACAGCCGCTACAGGTGGTGTACGAGAGGCCGATCACGCCCGCCGTGAGTTCCGTGGCCTTTTCCTGCGCAGCGCCCACCGACGTGCCGAGTGCGAGCGCGACCAGTACCGAAACGAGCCTCCGAGCCATATGCCCCCCTTTGTGAGGTGTGCTCGATCATGGCGAAACTGCTCTAATGAGGGGAGCACTCCGGACGGTGTCAATGGGAGAGAGCGGTCTGGCGCGATCCGTGAGACAGCGGCAACGTACTTCGTCGCATGCGCATTCTCGTTCACGAGCCTTCCTGCGCTCGGCAGACTCCACCGTCTCGCGGTGATGACTAAGGCCGGGGGGGGCCGATGCCTGCAGTGATGTGGCTCGCGGCGACACTCGCGGGTGTGGTACACGTCCTGATCTTCTGCATGGAAAGCCTCTGGTGGACCACGGCGAAAGTCCGTGGGCGATTTCGCCAAAGTCCCGAGCAAGCGGACGCGACCAGACTGTTCGCGTTCAATCAGGGGTTCTACAATCTATTCCTGGCCATCGGAACGTTCGCCGGGCTGGCGCTGGTGCTGATGGGCTACCGCGGTTACGGGCTGACGCTCGTGACGTGGAGTTGCCTGTCCATGCTCGGAGCGGCGATCGTCTTGGTGGCGTCGGCACCGCAGCTGCGGCGCGGTGCACTCATTCAGGGAGCGGCTCCGTTGCTCTTCCTGCTGGTCGCTGCGTTGGAGGTCCTGTGAAGCCACTCGAGTCGAGCGGCACTGTGAGTGCCGCGGAAGGGCACGACGGCATTCTTACAATCCGGGGAGGCGGTCACTCCCGGGCATGGAATGGCATCAAGTATAAGGCTGGTCTGTCGAGCAAGAACGTTGGTGCGCAACACCTCTCCATGAACGTCGCCACCATTCCTCCGGGCGGCGTCGCGTACGCGCACATTCACGTAGGCTTTGAAGTCATGCTGTACATCCTGGAGGGCCGGGTGCGGCATGAATACGGTCCGCGGTTGGAGCACGCGCTGGAGAACGAGGCCGGCGATTTCATCTTCATCGCCCCCGGCGTCCCTCATGAGGTGTTCAACCTGAGCGATGCCGAGCCGGTGGTGGCGATCGTCGCTCGTTCAGACGCGAGCGAGTGGGAGAATATTGTGCCCTTCGAGCGGCCCGTCGCGCGCGCCTGACAAGGGTCTGAAGCCGGCGACGCGCGTACATTGTGGATGCCATGACGCCCCCTGTGGATCCCCGGGCAATGCGACGCACCTTCGTCCACGGCTTGTTCGTCGGTTTACGGGTAGTATGGCCGGTCCTCTCGGCACTGTTGCTAGCAATGGTGGTGCTTGGCCTGGTGATCGGGCTGATCGAAGGTTGGTCAGTACAGGAATCGATCTATTTCGCGTTTGTCTCGGGACTGACGATCGGCTACGGCGACTTTGCCCCCCACACCTTCGCGACGCGCGCACTCGCGATCGTCATCGGCTGCTGCGGGGTGCTGCTGGTCGCCCTGGTAGCGGCGATCGCCGTCAAGGCCTTGGGCGCGGTCCATACGGAAGGGGATGGCAAGGATGACGTCTAACCTGACGGCCTCGCGCAGCTAAGGCCGAGGCTTGGCTGTGCGCTGCTCACCGGAGCTCGAGCTGGATGTGGAGCTCGGTCTTGAGGCACCGGTCGATGACGCTCCTTCAGACCGCGGCTCGCCCCAGCGCGACACCACGTCCGCGTCTGGCCGCGGCCCTTCCTCATAACCCCGCCCGTTCACGACGCGCCCGTGCGTCGTCCCACCGACGCCGCCGCTCGAGCCGCCGGTGTAGACGATCGCTAGCGGATAGTTATACGGGAACCAACTGTACCCGTACGGATAGAGGCCCGCGAATCCGTCGCAGTAGTAGGAGCTATAGCCGAATGGAGGATAGGCCGTCAAACAGTCGCCATACGACGGGGTGAGCGGGTAACTCGCCCCCCCGGCATACGACTCGTCCGTGATCACGCGGCGCTCACCCTGGTGTGAGGTGGCATTGATCGCGAACATTTTCGGATACGACAGCGCGATCATGAGATCGGTGATCCGGGACGGCACGCCCGCCTTGGCCAGCGTGGTCAGCCGCGCGGCGTCGAGCGTGAACGATCCGCTTCGCTCGACCAGCCACGCCTCCACCACGTCGACATCCAGTTGCCGTGTCGCCTCGACGAGATCCTCGATAGCGAGCGGCGCGGTTGCGGCGGCCCGCGCCTGCATGCTCGCGGTGAGATCCGGGCGGAGTGCGTCCAGGGCGTCCCTCACTTCGCTCGGCAAATCGACGGTGGTCGTGATTTCACGATAGCGCTGCGCGCGCACACCGGCTCTCAACCCGACGGTGCTGCCCTGGATGTACAGCAACTGACCGTCACGGCTCAATGCAATCACGCCGGTCCCGGTGCGAGTCCCCCAACCCGGGCAGGTCTCTTCCGAGCGCAGATAGAGTCGGTCGCTCACGGCGGACCACTCGGCGCTGTGCCATCCGGTGCATTCGGTGCGGGCCGTCTCGACCCGCGCCCCGGTGGCGAGGATCTGTTCCGCGGTCACGACCTCGCCGTTCTTGATCGTCACGAGATCCACGGCAGATGTGTCCGCGGACGGTATCAGGCACAGGGTGGATGGGGTGTCGAGCGCTTCCCAGCAACCGAGGTAGGCGAGCCAGCGCGAATCGACCGTGGTGTTTTGGGCGCGTGCCGGCGTCGCTCCAAGACCCAGGAGTGCGGTGGTGGCGAGCAACCTAAAGAATTGGGTTCGCATGGGCGCGTTCCTCAATAGAGTCTGACCGACAGGCCGGCCGTCACCGACAAGCCGGACAGATCGATGCGGTTGAAGCCAACGAAATCAGCGCTCATCGGTCCTTTTGCCCAGGTGTAGCGCGCCTCGACGTTGAGGATCGTGGCGGTGCCGAGCCCGACGTCGAGGCCGGCGGCCCCGTGGGCGACTGGTGTCCACGCCTGTGAGATGAAGTCATCCCTGAAGACGTTGAGCGTCGACATGTCGATGAAGTCGCCGGTCTGGTGGAACTTGTACTGCATCATGCCGCCGCCAACGCCGACATACAGCGCGCGCCGCGCGGGAATCCACGCGAACCGTCCGATCGCATGGCCGCGCGCGGTGACGTAGTGCCGGAACCCCATCGTGAGCGGAATGCGCCGCAGCGACGTCGTCTGCTCGATCGGCCGGTCGTTCTGATCGACCCAGTCACGGAATTCGGAGCTGCGGCTGACCTTGGAATACCCGAAGTCGAGTACCAGGTCGTTCCGTGCCGACAAGCGAATGGCGAGGTTGGCGCCGAACGTCGGCGAGCTGAAGTCGGAGCGGTCCACGGTCAGTTGATTCGTCACGAACGTGAACAGATCGCTGTTTGCGGTCGCGTACTCGAATCCGCCGCGGATTCCAAGCGTGCTGCCCGGAGTCTTAAACAGAAAGCCGTCGCCCGCATATTGTGCGTGCGACGGCCTCGCGATCGCGACGATCGCGGTTGCGGTGAAGAGCAGTGCTCGTGCCGCCAAGCGATGACCAGTCATGACGACCCCACCTGTGCCGGCTACTCTAGCCTACGCACGGGGGAGCGACTCCGTCAACCCATCCGAACGGATTATGACTTTTGGGGCGCGGGAGCAACTCCTCGCTGGAACAGGGGTATTGTTGTACGAATCCCGCGGTCGTCACGCGATCCTCGGAGGACCCCATGCGTCGATGGGCGCTCGTTTCCATGGTCACGGTTTGCTCTTGCGTCGTGGCCGCCGGTTGCCAGGACGGCACAGGCACCAGCGCAGGGTTCGTTGTCACGGGTCACATTCAGAACAACACGCAGACCCCGATTCCGGCCAACGCTCGGCTCATCGCCGTTTGGGGTGTGTCATCGGGCACACCGGACTACGGCTACGTCTTCGGCGAAGGCACGATCAATCGCCTCTTCGGTACGTTTCGCATCGAGTTCGACCAGCCTCCTCCGGTGGAGGCGCTCAATAACGGGGTTCTTGGGGTCGGACTCCTCATCGCCACGACCGACCAATCGTTAAAGGATGGCGACATCGTCACGGGCGCATCGTGGACTGCGGAGATCATCGGCGTCACCGCGCAGTACGCGGTGATCTTCGTGGATCATCAGGACTCGCTGTACCTCAACCACTGGGTTGCCTCATTCGGCAGCGGATACTCGGTCGGCGTGGGCGTCAAGGTACCGGGCACGTTCGACAAGTTTGAGCCCGTGAGCCGGTCGAGTCCGATACTGATCATCGACGATCTCGGAAGTATCGAAATCGTCAACTGGACCTGAGTCGTTTTTCGATTCGCCTGCCGCAGCACGTCGACCATTTGCCGGTAGATTACCGCATGGTCCAAAACGCGTTCATGCGCAGGCTCGTCCTGTCGCTCGTCGTCGTCGCCGCCCTCGGTTTCTCGCCGCCAGTGGCCGCCCAACAGCTCACGCCGGCCGAGCGCGCCCAACTCGACAGTGGAGCGCTGGCGGTGCTCAAGTCAACGGGTGCGCCGAGTGCGTCGATCGCGGTCGTCCGCAGAGGGCAGATCGTCTACGAGCGCGCGTACGGCAATGGGCGGGATGCCACCGCGGCGAGTCCGTCGATGCGCTACGCCATCGGTTCGGTGAGCAAACAGTTCACCGCGACCGCGCTGCTCTTGCTCGCAGAAGAAGGAAAGCTCTCACTCACTGATCCGGTCGCGAAATGGTTCCCGCAGCTCACGCGCGCGAACGACATCACCGTGCGGCAGCTGCTGTCGATGACGTCCGGGTACCAGGACTACTGGCCGCAGGACTACGTCTTCACCGACATGCAACGCCCGGCAGGCGCGCAAACAATCATGCAACGCTGGGCCGGCAAGGCTCTCGATTTCGATCCCGGCACGCAGTGGCAATACAGCAACACCAACTACGTGATTGCCGCGGCGATTGTCGAGCGTGTGGCGGGCATGCCTTTCATGGATTTTCTGCGGCAACGAGTCTTGACGCGCCTCCAGATGACCTCGGTGGCCGACTTCGATGCCGGCCCGCTCCAGCCGACCGATGCCGGAGCGTATCTGCGGAATGCGCTGGGGCCGCTGCGGGCCGCGCCCAAAGAGGCGACCGGATGGTTGTTCGGAGCGGGACAGCTCGCGATGACGGCGCACGACCTCGCCCTGTGGGATATCGCCGTCATCAAACAGTCACTGCTGCGCCCGTCCTCGTACAAAGTGCAGCAGACCGAAGTCCTGCTCGGGGACGGCACAGGGACAGGCTACGGCCTCGGCGTCGGCATCGGCACGCCAGGTGGCCGGCGCAGGGTTTCCCACGGTGGCGCGGTGTCGGGATACACCACCAGTAACTACGTCTATCCCGACGACAGCGCCGCGATCGTGGTGTTCACGAACATCTATCCCGGGGCGGCGGGGGCGTCGGGTCAGATCGCGGGCCGCATCGCGAACATCATCTTCACCGCGGTCGACACAAGCGCCGCCGCCGCCCGCGACCTGGCGCGTCGGATCTACGATGGTCTCACCACGGGAACGATCGATCGCGCCCTGTTCACACCGGCAGCGAATGCCTACTTCAGCCAGGAAGTGCTGTCGGACTACGCCACGAGTCTCTCGCCGCTGGGGCCGCCGAGCGAATTCTCCTCCACGGGGAAGTCGCTGCGGGGCGGAATGGTGATCCGCTCCTATCGTATTCAGGCGGGCGATGTGGTGATGGATTTGACGACCATGACGCTCCCCGATGGAAAAATCGATCAGTACCTCATCTCTCGCGAGGGTTAGGTGCACCATGGTAACCCTTAGTGGTCCCCTGCGTCGATCAAAGTCAGACCGCATTATCGCCGGCGTCGTGGGAGGGCTGGCGAAGCACTTCGGCATGGATCCCACGCTGGCGCGTGTGATCTACGTTGTCGGCTCTATCGTTTCCGTCGCCTTTCCCGGCATCCTCGTCTACGTGCTGCTCTGGGTGATCATTCCCGAAGGCGAGTAGGAGCCCCTGCCGTCAATGAAGTGACGCCAGGACGCGCTGCACGAGCCCGTCCACGGCATCATTGCGGATCCAGCGAGCGACGATCACCAGGTCCTGATCGGGGAACACGCACACGACATTCGCGCCCGCACCGCGATGGCAGAAGCTGTTCGCAGGGGCGCTCGGCAACAGGCGGCGCTCCGTGTTCAGGAACCAATTCATGAAGCCGTATCCGGGCTCCACGGGCGTCGGTGTCAGCGCCAGCGACACCCACTTCTCCGAGAGAAGCTGCCGGTCTTTCCATTTGCCGCGTCGCAAGGTGAGCAGCCCGAAGCGGGCCTGATCGAGCGCGCTGATGAACATGCCGCCACCCCAATGGCCGCCGCCGCTCACCGATTGCATCCGTTCGCCGTCCAACGTGACCCAGGAGTTCTCGTACCCATTCCAGCGCCACGTGTTAGAGGCGCCAATCGGGTCCATCACGTACTCGCGCAGCACCTGGGGCAGGGGGCGGCGCCAGACCTGGAGCGCGGCGTACGCGAGCAGGTTGACGCGCACGTCGTTGTACTTGTACGACGCCCCCGGCGCATTGCGGGTGCGAGCGATGTACTCCTGCAACGGCTGGTTGGCCGGCGGTCGATCCGCCCAGTCCGGCTTGCCCCACAACGTGCCTTCCCAATCGCTGGTCTGGCGCAGCAGGTGATCCCACGTGATCAGCCGGTTGTGCTCCGAGTCGAATTCGCCGCTCAGCACGTCATCGCGCACCTTGTCGCTGAGATCGTGAATCATGCCGCGGTCATACGCAACGCCGACGGTGCTCGAGAGAAAGCTCTTGGTCACACTGAACGTCATGTCGACCCGCGCCGGCTCTCCCCACTCGGCCACGATGTACCCGTTGCGCACGATGATCCCGGTGGCCGGTCCGCGCGGTTGGAACGGGCCGACGGGCTCGCTGTGTGGCTCGCGCCCCAAGGTCAGGTAGTGGTTTTGCTCGAGGTCGCGGGGTTCGGTCGATTCGCTCGCCCTGGCGAAGGCGATTGCGGAGTCGAGCAGGCGCGCATCCATGCCGAGGGTGGCCGGGGCGCGGCGCTCCCATTGCGGATGGGGACCTGGGAAGTATGGCGTCGCGCGCTGTCGAGACTGCGCGGGAGCCGCGGCCGGCCAGAGAAGGAGCAAAGCCGCCACGACGCGTGAATTACGGAATGCGATCATCGAGGATCCCCTTCGTCTTTGGCCTGCTGGGAGAGGCGAGACCGTGTATCGCGCGCGCGATACGTTCCTGTGGCACCAGCCCGAATGAGCCTTAGCGCGGGAGGTTGAGGCTTCGCAGGTAGTCGGCGACGATGTAGGCAGGCACGGCAAAGATGATCTTGCCATTCGATTCCCGCTCGCCGCCATACAGCACGGCGATCACGCGCCCATCCCGATCGAAAATTGGGCTGCCGGACGATCCGGGCGCTCCATACGCATCCACCTGCACCACCGACGTCAGGGCCTTGCTGACCGTTCCCACCGTGAGCGTGGGCTCGGCGATGGGACTGCCGCCCTGTGCCTCCATCGGCAAGTCGAAGCCGAGCGGATAGCCCAGAATCGCGACAGGGTCGCCGCGCTCGATGCCTTCACGCGTCCGCGCGAGCCCGCGCACGCGCGGGGTGGTGCCCTTCATCAGGACACGCAACACGCCGATGTCCGCTTGCGGCGACACGCCGATCATCTCGGCGCGCCAGAATTGCGTGGTGCCCGAAAAGATCACCCCCAGCCGCCTGGGCGTCTTGGTACCGTCCTCACCAGCCAGGATGTGCTTGTTCGTGATCATGATGCCCATCGAGTCGATCGCGAACGCCGTGCCGCTGAAGCGCTCGCCGTCGGTGTACTCCACCAGCACGATGGCGACGGCGTCCTGGTTCTGGTGCGACAGCGCGCGATAATCGACGCCCGCAGCGCCCGCGAGCGCGCGCTGGCGGCGCTCCGCCGCCTCGAGCTCGCGGCGCAGCCGCGCGACCGAGGACGCATCACCGCCCGAGGCGGCGAGCTCGCGGCGCAACCGGGCGGTCTCGTCCCGCGATGCCGTCAAGGCATCCCGCACACCCTGGAGCTCGGTCTGAAAGTGGGTGGACAGCGTGCGCGCTTCGCGCATCAGGCTGTCGGCGCGCTGCTGGAGCTGGAGCAGGTCGCCGGCGCGGCGCCGGCCGTCCAACTGCATCCAGGTGAACCCCGTCCCGACGATGAGCAACAGCCCGATCAGGACTTTGGTCGTGCGTCTGAGCTGTGCGGTCTGCCGCGCGACTTCGACCGCGATGCGCACGCCGGTGCTCTGACGCAGCGGAGCCGGCCGCGACGCCGCCTCGAAGACTGCGCGCGGCGCCGACGAGCGTTCCGCGAGCGCCTCGGCGGCCGCCGTCGGCAGCAGGTCCTGATCGGCCTCGATGACCCCGAATTCGAGCGCCGGCCCATTCGCGCCAAATCCGATGACGTCGCCGTCGTGCAGCACGGTGTCGCCCATGATGCGCTTGCCGTTGACGAAGGTGCCGTTGCGGCTGCCGAGGTCCTGAAGCACGAATCCTTCGGTCTTGCGCACGATCGCCGCGTGGCGCGACGACACATCGAGATCGCGCTCGGCGTCGAAGCGGACGTCGGACAGTGGATGGCGGCCGAGGCCGATGTAACCTTTGCGGAAGGCTTCGATCTGCCCCGCGCGGGCTCCGGAGAGAAACTTGAATTGCGCTTTCACTGCGAGCGCGTGAAGTACCAGATCAGGGCGGCCGCGATCGCGATCAAGGCGAGCACGAGCGTCCGCGTTTGCTGCCGGGTTTCCTTGTTCGGCACCGGGGGGCGACTGCCTCTGTACACCGGCACCGGCTCGGTGCTGGTCTCGGTGTCGATGAGCGGATAGACCTGATGCCCCACGTCTTCCTGGGTCCCGCTGCCGGAGAAGCGCAGCCCGTCGCCGTCGAAGCGCGCGATCACGACCGTGATGTTGTCCGGACCGCCGCGCTCATTGGCGAGCGCGATGAGCTTGTCGCACGCGGCGCTCAAATCGTGCGACTCCGTCACGACCTTGGCGATCTCGTCCTTCTTCACCTGGCCGGAGAGGCCGTCGGAGCAGAGCACCAGCACGTCGCCGCGGCGGACCTCTTGATGCGTGAGGTCCACTTTGACCTTGGCATCCGGTCCCAGGGCCTGAAGGATGATGTTGCGCCGCTCGGACTGCGCCGCCTCTTCTTCGGTCAGCTCGCCGGCCTCGACCAGCCGCTGCATCAGCGACTGGTCCTTGGTGATCTGATGCGCCTGGCCGCCGCGAATCAGATAGGCGCGGCTGTCGCCGACCTGGGTGAGATAGAGATGATCGTTCAGGACGCCTGCCGCCGTCGTCGTCGTGCCCATGCCGCGCACTTCCGGATGCGCCTTGGCGTGCGCGTGGATGTTCGCGTTCGCGACCTCGACCGCCTCTTTCAGCCGGTACGCGAAGCGCTGGGGTGTGATTTCCTCCTCGGCGTTCCACGTCTTCACGAGGTGACCGTAGATCGTGTCGGCCGCCATCTCGCTCGCGAGCTCGCCCGCCGCCGCCCCCCCCATCCCATCGGCAACGACCAGCAGCGTGCCGCGCGGCCCGATCGTATGCTGGCGCACGTCGGCTTGGAGATTCGCCGCCTTCCGGGTCAGGTCGGCGACCAGGAAGCGGTCCTCATTGTGGTCGCGTGTGCGACCGAGGTCGGTCTTGCCGAATACCTCGACACGAACGGGCTTCTTGGCGCTGAAGAAAGTCACGACGCGCAGCCTTGGTCGCGTTGGAACGTCAGGTACGTGGCATTGAGGGGTTTCAGCCGCAGGGCCCGGCGGTTCCATTCGCAGGCCTGGTCCAGCCGGGACTCGACGAAGAACGCTTGGGCGACCATGAACGCGGCTTGCGCGCGCAAGGTCGCCGGTGCGTCCGTCCGGTCGTAAATGGTGGTCGCCTGGAT
>Ga0137465_1000514_pt1 | contig 14674 bp, 22 predicted proteins | sample EasRivERMGT828_2_FD_104906 | JGI IMG/M metagenome (GOLD analysis project Ga0137465, IMG submission 104906) | Soil microbial communities from meander-bound floodplain in the East River, Colorado, USA - East River MetaG ERMGT828_2 | ecosystem: Environmental > Terrestrial > Soil > Floodplain ... | reverse complement strand
GGCCGTCGCCACCGATTGCGACGTGGCCGTTGCGGCGCACGCAAACGACGGTGGTGCCGTGAAAATTACTCACGACGCGCCGCGGCGTATCAATCCTGCCGGCGCCGCGCGCGCGGATGCGCCTGATCGTAGACGTGCGCGAGGTGCTGGAAGTCGAGGTGAGTGTAGATTTGCGTGGTCGACAAGCTCGCGTGGCCGAGCATTTCTTGCACGGCGCGCAGGTCGCCGGTGGCTGCGAGTGCCTGGGTGGCGCACCAGTGCCGGAGTTGGTGGGCGGTGGTGGTGCAGCCGATCGATCGGAAGAACCCGTTGATCGACTGCGACACGTACCAGCCCGGGCGATCTTGACGGTTGGAACGCCACGGGAGCACGAACGTGTCGGGGCGGTCGAGCCGCTCGAGAGCGTCGCGCGCGTTTGGGTGGAGCGGTACGACGCGGTCCTTGCTGCCTTTGCCGGTGACGCGCAGGCTGGTCGCGTCGACGTCGGTCCACTGGAGGCGTGCGAGCTCGACGCAGCGCAGACCTGACGACGCGGCGAGCATGATCGCGGCGAGCATCGGGCCGCGGGCAAGGGTGAGGCCGAGCGCCAGATCTGTGTCGTGGGCTGGCCTCGGGAGGTAGCGCGGCAATCTCGGCCGCTCAGCGAGCATGGTCGGATCGTGTCGTATGTGCTCGGCGCGCTGGGCCCACACGTAGAACATGTGGATGTTGGACACGAGGTTGTATCGGCTGCCCACGACTTTGGTGCCGGAGGCGTCGACGAACCGCTCGACGTGCCTCCAGGTGACACGTTGCGAGAAGGGGTCACCGACGTGGTCCCACCAGCGGCGCACGATGGTGAGGCGACCGTAGATCGTGCCTTCGGTCAGGCCGCGGCGCCGCATCGATGCGGTGAAGTCGTTGAGGATCAGTCCGCGGATCGTGGGGGTTCCTGGCCCGTCCGGCTGGGCGTCGTAGCGTGTTGGGCTGTTCGACATCTGGTCTGCTCCTTCGGTAGAGGTTGTGGACCGTGGGCCGGGGCGAGTTGCGAGCTCGCCTCGGCCCAATTCGGCGGCGAACATAGAACGCCGATCGGTGCGTCGCCACTGGCTGCGGCGAGCGTGAACGGGTGTTCGGTCCGATGGGGTCCGGTTTGGTGCCGGTGCGTGCCACCTGATGCCCGTTCCGTATCAGATGGTCACGTAAGAAAACCGTGGGCACCCGCCCCAATCGGATGCGCGGTGACGCCGTGATCTGGTTCTGTTTGCAACTACCTGCGTCTGGAACGCCTCGTTGCTGTGACACCAGCGGGGTCTATGACAGCAGCGGGTTCGGTGTCCCGTTTCGGCGCTCGTAGGCGCGGGTGGCGGCGACGGTGTCGGCGGCCGACCCGTAACTGTTGATAATCGTCACGTTGCCGCCGACTGAGGCACGGCCGCGCGGCGCCGTTGACAGGTCGGTCGTGTCGACTCCGCCGTAGGCGCCCCCGTAGAAGCCGGTCGTGTTGCGGGCGATCACCCCACTGACGTCAGAGTCCTGACCGCTGGCGGCCAGGAAGGCGGCGGTGGGCGCTGTGATCGGGTTCGCTAACAGGGCCGTGTTGACCGCCGAACCCCACCCGAACGGATCCTCGATCGACTTGGTTACGAACTCCGCCAGCCCGCCCAGGCCGGCGTTGATGATCGGTAGGAGGGCGATCGCGATCTCTTCGATGTGCCCCTTCGTTTCGGCCAACTGCGTGTTGACCTGGCGGCCGGCCTCGACGTCCTCGGCGGTGTAGACACGCGCTGACCCGACGTTCTCGACCTCGGTGCGGAGATCACCGACAGAGGCGATGACGTAGTCAACCTGACGGACGCCTTCCTCGCCGAGCAGTTGGGATGCGGCGACACCGGCCGCGCCGACATCATCGAACCCTGTTTCCAACCCTTCCACGGCGGTCAGGAAGTTCTCGACCATGTCGGTCGATCCGTCGATCTTGACGCCGAGCTGTTCGGCTAGTTCGGGGTTGTCGCGTAGGACTCCGTTGACGTTGTAGAGAATGTCGGCCAGGTCCGATGCCTCGACACCGTTGTCCTTGAACACCGCCACCAAACGCGACACATCTTCCAGACTGGCGCCGGTGCGGTTGGCGATCGCCTGGACCTGGATCGCGGTGTCGGCGGCGTTCTGTGCGGCGAGTCCCAGACCGGCGGCCAGCCCTGCAGCGCCGACGGCCGCGCCCGCGCCGAGACTGCCGCTACCACCGGCGTCGACCCTGACGGTGGCGGTGTCACCGTCGAGCTGGCGGAGCTTGTCTCCGACCTTGTCGATGTCATCGGACGCCTTGTCGACGGCGTTCAAACGAACGGTGCCGGTCTTGCCGTCCAACTGTCGAAACAGAGTTTGTGCCGCCTCTAGGTCCGCTTCCAGCCGGCCGATCAGCCGGGCCTGTACCGTCGCTTCATCGCCGGTCAGGCCGTCGAGTTTCGATTTGGCGTTCGATAGTTGGCGTTCCAGCCGGTCGGTTTCGGCGGTGACAACGATGCGGGCCTCGTCGGATTCGAGGCCGTCGATCTTCTTTTCGATCCGTTCCAGCGCCGGCGTAGCACGGTCGGTGGCGGTGACGTTGATGTTCAGGTTCGTGTCGCGGTTTGCCATGGTCATGTCTCTTTCTGTGTTGGTGATGGGTTGCTGAGCACTCTCGGCCGCCAGCCGCGTTGCTCGCGTTGCATGCCGTCCACCAGTTCGCGCTTGTGCGGTGTGGTGGTGGCGGAGAGGTCGTAGCGGAATCTCGGTAGCCGGCGCCGATCGAGTTCGGCGCCGATCGCTTCCTCGGCCTGTCGGAACGTCATGTCCTTATGGGCGATCCACCACAGGCCGTGCAGGTCGAATCGGACGTAGTTGTCGCCGAGGTCGTGGTGAGCGGCGAGCGCCTCGGTGTAGTCGGCGAACATCAGCACCGAGCGCTTCGCTCGTGTCACGGCGCGCTCCGATAGAGCGAGGGGTGATCGGGCGAGGGGGTGACTTCACGCCGCGCTGCGATCAGCTCGGCCACGAATGCGGTGAGGTCGTCGGGCATCCACAGCAGGCGGTAGTCGACGTCAGCCGCGAGCAGTTCGCGTTGCCAGCGAACCTGAGCCGGTGTCAGCTTGTTCGGGCGGCGCTTGAGCTCGACGACGATCACGCGGCCGTGACCGGCGAGCACGAGGTCGGGGAATCCGGCGTCACCTTGCAACGGCGTTCGCCAGCCCTTGTCGGTGCGCGCCGGACGAGCGTGGTGCACGAGGAAACCTCCGAGGTGCGCCGCTTCCACGATCGTCGTCTGGCACTCGGCCTCGGTCGGGGCAGTCATGGTGCGACCTCGTGGACGAGCACGAGCTCGGGGCGGTCGACGTGCCCGTTGAGGTGGCGCAGTCCGCCGACGTCGACCTCGATCGTGCGTCGCCAGGGAGCGCCGAGGTCGATCAGCGTCAGTCGCCACCACTCGCACACCGGCTGGAGCTCGAACCGGCGCACATGATCCTTGACGTTGAGTACCACCAGGCCGCCCGGTCCGACGACCCGCACCATCTCGGCGGCTGCCCGGGTGTGCAGGTTGCGGTACGCCTCGCCCCATTGCAGTGCCGCGCCTGATCCGGGTGACAGGCGCCGACCGAGAGACCGGGCGTAGAACGCACGGCGGCTGGTGTCACGCGCCGTGAAGGCGTCAGCCATCCGGTTGCCGTAGGCGGGCGAGGTCGCGACCGCGTCGAAGATGTCGTCGTCGAATGGCAGCGCGGTAGCGTCGGCGATGATCGTGTCGGGATGGCAGGCGGCCCACTCCGGCTCGAGCTCGACACCGAAGGTTCTCCGTCCGAACAGGTCGCCGCCGAGACGGTGGATCGTGCCGATGCCGGCGAACGGGTCGAGCACCAGACCACTGGCGGGCAGCAGCTCGTCGAGCGTGGCCAGGACGACGGCAGGGAACGTTGCCGGATGGTCGTGGGTCGCGACCCGGCTCATGCGTTGACCTCCCATCGGACCCGCGCCTCGAGTTTCTTTGTCCCCAGGAACGCCAGCACCCCCAGGACCGTGCGGTTATTTCGCCCAGTGTCGACGTCGTCACCGTCGTTGTCGGGTGGTCGTGCGCCGCACTCGTCGCAGCGCGTCCCGCCCCGATCCGAGCCTGGACCGGCCTCCCAGGCGGTGAGGGTCACCCAGGTGTGCTCGCCGCCGGCCGGGCACTCGGACTCGCTCATGGGGCCGACCTGTCGTCGAGAGTGATCGGCGGCGAGTCGTAGCCGGTCACGAGCAGTGCCGTCGATCCTTCCTCGTAGAGCGCCGGGCCGAACCGAGCTGGTCGCAGAGATCGAGCAGGGCGATCGCGTAGGTGGGAGTGGCACCGTAGAGCTGGCGAAGCCGTCCCGGCGCGACGTTCCACATCGGACCAGTCGGGGGCGTTCATGAGGTCTGCACCGTCGAGCGGGGCGGTCCCCATGTGTGCCAACCCTTCTCACGGGTGGCGACGTAGACGCGGCGCTCCCCCACCGCGTCATCGACGTACTCCTCCACCATCAGTTGCGTGCCGTCCTCGAACGTGAGCACGAACGTGTGCCGCTGAGCGCTCATGACGCCCTCGTCGGTCGCAGCACGCGCACGGTGGTGGTCGTCGCCAGCTCGGCAGCGAGCTCGGCGTGCTCCTTGCGCAGCCGGGTGAGGTCGACGTTCGACCGTTCGTGGGAGCGGTAGGTGAGCACGGTGCGACCGTCGATGGTGGCGGCCTGAGCATCGCCGAGGGCAGCCTCGATCCGCTTCTTGGCGGCCTGCTCGAGCGCCTCGACGTCAGCGAGCTCGGCGCGCAACGCGAGCCATTGCTGGAGGTCGCTGACGCCCTGGACGTCGAGCTCGAGGACACGCTCGGAGTGTCGAGCTGGCGGATCGTCGGCGACGTCGGGCGGCCATTCGCCGAGGGCGACGTGGTGCATCACCTTGGCGGCAGCGTCCACCAGTCGGTCGATCGCCTCCTCGTCGCGCTCGACGACGTAGCTCTTGAGGTCCATCGAGGCGTCGAGCACAGCGACGTGCACGCGTGCCAGGTCAGCGCAGTGCGCCTGACACTGCACCTGCCACCACCAGTACCGCTCGACGCCTGTGACGTGCTTGGCGGTCGTCTTGATCTCGACCGCCTCATCGTCGTTGCCGACGATGCGCCGATCGAGCGTGGCGAGTAGCGCGCCCTCGGCGTACATCACGGCCGGCTCCCACAGTGCGATTCCGTGCTCTTCGGACCACCACGTCGCGATCGCCTCCTCGAGGTGGCGCCCTCGGCGCATGGCGGCGTTCTCCTCGGTGGCGATCGTCGGGTCGAGCTTGGATCGCACGACGCCGGCCAACGTCAGGAACGGGTGCTCGTGGAACAGAGCGGCAGCCGCTGAGGCGTTCCAGTAGGGGCGCCGGGCATCGAGCCAGGCGGCGGTGCCGAGCGGGCGAGCGATGGGAGTCATGGTGTTCCTTTCGGGGAGCGTGACCAGACGTTGTTGAGGTCTTGGGTGAGGACGTGATCCCCGCCGGCATCGGGGTGCCAGACCTTGAGCAAGGCGCGGTGTGTCGGCGTGCCGAGGCGGTTCGGGATCGACTCGAACATGCGCGTAAGCAGCTCGGTACGAGACGATGGTGCTGCCGGTCCACGGTGCTGGGCCGGCGGCGTCCAGACGTTGCCGTCGACCGTCACCGTGCAGCCGGCGTTGTCGAACAGGGCGGCGCATCCGTTGATCTGCGCGGCAGGAATCGTCCAGTGCCGCTGCTCGGCCTTCCAGTGCCGGCCGGGGATGCTCCGGATGAGGTCGACGAGCTCCTCGTCGTAGGCGAACTGGACCGAGGCATCGGAGCCGTGGCGGGCGATCGAGACGAGCATCAGACCGCGCCCTCCTGCCGATGCCACGTCACGTAGGCACCGTTCCAGCGATCGTTGGTGCCTCGCTCGAAGTCGGCGGCGTGTCGGTGGCAGCACTCGATCGTCGTCGAGCGGTAGCCGCCGACGTGATCGTGGTAGATCTCGACCGAGGCGGCGGCGAGCTCGTAGCAGCCCGTGAGCTGGCAGGCGCCCGGTGGCTTGGGGACTCCGCGAGGCATCAGACCGCCCTCCCGACCACACGCACACGGGTGTTGCGAAGCTGCGAAAGAAGCGAAGGGCGGGCGTTCACGTGTTCGCTTCTTTCGCAGCTTCGCAAGGGCCGTGTCCGATGCGGGCGATCGCGAACGAGACAGTCGCCGGGCGGCCGGCGGTCGGCACCTCGACGGTGTGCACGAGGTGGGCGGCCTCGAGCTGGCGACACACGGCGTCGAGCTCCTCAGCGTCGAGGTGGCGCCCGAACACGGCGCTCTGATCGGTTCGGCTGAGTCCCTTTCGGCCGGCACGCCGGATCGCGTCGAGCAGCTTGCGAGCGTGTCCCGTCATGCCGCTGCCGAACACGTAGCGCACGGTGTCGAGGGCGTAGTCGCACCAGGCGATCGCGGCGTGCAGGTCGCTCGGACGGAGCACCGGCGAGCCGTCGATGCCGGCGAACGTGATCGCCAGACGGGCGGCGTGTGCTGGTTGACGATTGGCGAAGCTGCGAACGATCGAGGACTCGTGGGCAAGCCCCTTGCGTCGCTCGAGGTAGAACGGCCGCCAGATGTCGACCAGATCGGGTGTGATCCGGTAGGTGGCGCCGATGGCGCCGACGATCGAGTTCGTGATCGTTGCCGCCACACGACGGAGGACTTCATCGTCGATCGTGTCGCCGAGCGGCGTCGGCTCGCCGATCTCGCAGTGCAGCAGCAGCCAACGATTGGCGAACCCGTTCTCGATGCTGACCGTCGTCAGTAGATAGTGGAGTTCGGTCGGTGTGATCGAGCCGATCGCGCCGAGGAAGTAGCCCTCGGCGGTTCGGTCGCCGTGGCCCCTGGTGTGGTTGCCGATCGGCTTGAGGTCGAACGCCTTGCGCAGGTCACCCGACAGCGTCGAGCCCTCCCGCTCACACAGCTTGAGCACGTTCGCCAGCTCGTGCTCGTGCACGACCACCCGGCGCGGCGGCTGGCCCTCCTCCTCCGGGCGGAGACGGTCGATCAGCGCCGGACCAGAGGCGATCCCATTGATCGAGTGGCCGCGCACGATCATCGGGTCGATCTCGTCGAGCAGCAGCTCGGCGGTGTCACCCGCCACGCCTTTGCCGCCCGATGACGTCTCGCCGACGAGCGCGCCCCACAGGTTCGGGTGATGGCGGATCGCTCGACCGGCGGTGTAGATCACCGAACGTTCGAGCCACACGCCGAGGTACGCCAGGATCGTGAAACCGACCGCGGCAGGGTGCGCCTCGGAGTGCTCGGCAACGTGCGCCATGTACTCGCCGACCGAGCCGTGATAGGCGTCAGCGCCGAGCGTCGGAACGCGTCGATCATCGTCACCGGAACGCCACCATCGGTAGCCCTCGGGCGGTTCGAGGGTGGGCACGTGAACCTTCGGCCCGTCGATCCCGGCCAGCTTGCGCAGCTCGTTCAGTCCGTAGGCGCCCGCCGGCAGCTCGGGCCAGTTCGTCGACCACACTCGAGCGACGCCATGTCCGACCGCGCCCACCGTGGCCGAGCCACCGAGGTGCGCCTCCTTGCCCGGCCGGGTGAGCTCGATCCATCCGTCGCGCTGGTGCGGCGAATGCCCGCCGAAGTGCTCGAGCAGCAGGTTCACCGCTTCCTCGTCGCGCTCGTCGAGTGGCCCGGCCGAGCTCGAGCGGCCACCGCTCAAGAACAGGTCGATCAAGTCCGGAGAGAGTCCCGCAGGATCAACGTCGCCGACTCCCCAGCCGAACTCGTACTCGTAGGGTCGGCCGGTATCGACGTTGCGCGAGGGCGGCACGATGACCATGCCGCCCTCGCCTTTGATGTCGATCCCGGGGAAGCCCTCCAGCGGGCGCGACGGGATCGGTGTCGCGGTTCGGTAGAGAAGGTGCCGGCCACCGCTCGGCGTCAGCGTGGTGACGGTCTGGATCGGCAAACCGAGGCGGCGCAGCTCGTCGAACGAATCCTGCGCGCCGGGTACCTGGAGGTCGACGTCGACGGCCACATAGCCGTTGCCGGTCAGCATCCCGACGTTGTCCTCGTGCGGTTCGAGACGTCGCCGCCAGTTCGACGCGTCTCGGATCGGACCTTTCGTCCAGTCGCGATCGAGTGGTCGCTTGCCGTTGCAGCGGATCAGGGGCGGGACGCCGAGCGCCTCCTCGATCAGACGACTCCGGGCGACATGCTCGGCGGTCATCCCAGCACCGCCTTGATCTCGGCGGTGACGTGGTAGACGAACACCCGGCGGCCGTCTCCGCGATTCATCGGCAAGCCCGGCGGTAGATCCTCGCCGTTCGCCTCCACCTCGAGCATGACCACGTCTGGCACGACCATGATGTCGAGGCTCCGGACGAAGATCATCTTGCCGATCTCGAGCGACCAGTCGGCCATCGCCTCGACCAGTGCGGCTTCGCGCTCGTCGAACGGCTGCCCGTTCATCAGAACTGTTCGAGCTGTGGACGATCGGCGGCGAGCGCCCGCTGGTCAACGACCACATCACCGGACGGGAGGCGATGCACGTACTTGTCGACGAATGCCTCGGCCTCGGCCAGATCGGCATCGGTCGGATCGTCGAGCGTCCAGGGCGCCGAGCGTCCGGGCTTTGCGAGCCCTTGACCGAGTCGGCCGACGATCACCTCGGCCTCGGCGTCGCCGGTCAGACGAGGGACGAGGGCGGCGCCGAACACGAGTTGGTCGTCCCACTCGAGCAGGCAGTCGACGCACATCACGTGATCGACGTGGGCGGCGACGGCATCACCGAACGACGTCTCCACCTCGCGCCCGGCGAGGTCGCCGAGGAACACGTGGAGGTGGTCGAGGTGGTCGCCCTTCTGCCAGCCGGAACCGCCGGCCGAGGGCTTGGATAGCTTGAACGCGGACATGGTGTCCCCTTTCGTGTTGGGTGCAAACCGCCCTACGATCGGGGCGGCGCGTGGAATGTGTCCGTCAACGACCCCCGGGGGATTGATCCCGGGGGTCGTTGCGTTTCCGCCGACGCCTCGCTGACTGCCAACCGGTGAGGCGTCGCCAGATCAAGAGGCGACGCGGGCGCGACGCGCCGGCTTCACCGGGGTCTTGGTGTCGCTCATCATGTGCGCCTCGACCCAGGCGTCCAGGTCGCTGACGCGGTACCGCACGAGCCGTCCGCTGAGCTTGGAATACCGGGGACCGGTGCCTCGCATGGCCATCATTGCGAGCGTCTGCTCGTTGACTCCGAGGTAGTCGGCCGCCTCCGTCCGGGTGAGTGGCTTGTTGTCCATGGCACATCAGTGTGAGCCGGTAAACCCACGACGTCAACGTTCGCCAGAACAATACGACTGTTGGGATGCTGGCGTTTCGTGATCTATGCGTGTATGGTCGTTAGTCATGAGCATATTTACGAGACCCATTTCCGGCTGGGACGAGGAACTGATCTGGCCGCTCGAGACCGACCAACTAGCCACCACTCAGGTCGTCGGTCCCGGGCGTGCGATCATCACCGTGATCGACGAGCCCGAGCTCGCTCCGTTCGACCTCGAGCTGTACGTGTCGCTTGTCGTCGGCCGCTACGTCGTGACACACCTCAGGTGTCACGCCAACGTTGTCGCAGATGTCAAAGACCTGGGGGTCCGCTTCGGGCGTGAGCCGAGCGAGGAGAATCTGTTCACGCCGTCCGTGCAGGTCGCTCCGATCACGGCCACCGGTCTCTCGGATGTGCGCCTGCCATCCATCATCTCGTCAGGGTTGAGCGGCAAGGCCAAGGCTCGTCGGCAGATGGCCGACGGCACATGGGTGACCGGGATCGGCGCCGAGGACGAGCTCCCGGTCGTGTACGTCGTGGCCCAGGCCACAGGAGACAACCCGACCCAGGCAGTCGCCCGCCATTTCAAGATCAGCTCGTCGGTGGCGGCACAGCGTGTCGCCCGGGCTCGTAAGGCCGGCCGGTTGCCGGCTGCCACGAGGGGGGCACGCTGATGGCCCGCCGCGATCCCCGCATCAAGGAGACGGCCTCGGGCAAGTTCAGCCTGCGCATACGGGTCAACGGCAAGCAGGTGCTCGAGACCGCCGACTCGCCGGCCGAGCTGCTCGCCTGGGAGCACCAGGCGAAGGCGGACGCAGCACGCGGGGTGTACATCGACCCGTCCGACGCCAGCACCACGTTCCGCGAGTACGCCGAGCAGTGGTTCACCGCCCAGGTGTGGGAGCACGGAACCCGCCAGAGCGTGCGCAACACACTCGACAAGCACCTCTACCCGCGCATCGGTTCGGTGCCGCTGTCGCGGTTGAGGCCAACCCAGCTCCAGGGAGTGATCGGCGAGCTCGCCCTGACGCTCGATCCGAACACGATCCAGAACGTGACGGCCTCGCAGATGTCGTGGGTGCTGAACGCAGCGGTACGGGACCGGATGATCCCTTCCAATCCGGCGACCGGACTCAAGCTGCCGAAGGTGCCGCCACGGGAGCCGACGATCCCCACCGTCGAGCAGGTGGTCAGGCTGGCCGACGCGATCGACCCTCGCTCGAGGGCGCTGGTCGTGGTCGGGAGTGCGCTCGGGTTGCGCCAGGGCGAGGCGTTCGGACTGTCGGTCGATCGGATCGACTTCCTGCGGCACCGGGTGCGGATCGACCGCCAGTTGAAGCGAGACCGGCGCGGGTCGATCCTCGGCACGCTCAAGACGGAGAACAGCTACCGCACGATCCCACTCCCCGACTCGGCCGCATTCGAGCTCGCCCGCCACATCGAACGGTTTCCCAACGACGACCCGGACGGGTTGCTGTTCACGGCCTCCCTCGGCGGCCGTCTACGCCGCGACGGATGGGGTCGGCGAACCTGGAAGCCGGCGGCGATGGCGGCCGGGCGCCCCGATCTGACGTATCACGCTCTGAGACACTTCTACGCCTCGGCCTTGATCCGAGCTGGCCAGTCGGCGCCGACGGTCGCTCGTCGCCTCGGCAACACGCCCAAGATGGTGCTCGACACGTATGCCCATCTGTGGGCCGACGACGACGACCGGACACGTCAGGCGATCGACGACGTGCTCGTGTGGCGACCACCCGAGGCGGGGGTGATCGCCGAGCGGCTCCATTGAGGGCGATCCCGGTCTGGTTGTGCACATCGTGTGCACATCGCACCTGGGTGGCTGACATCTACCCAGGTCAGACCTAGTATCCGGGGTCAGATGGCCAGTTGGGCTGGAAATGCGACATGGGGTCACGGTACCAGGGGCGATGCGATCTAGCAGGGGTTTCGTTATTCGTCGTTAGCTCCCGTTAGCCGTTGTTAGCCGCTGGTTGTGCACATTCTGTGCACATTGGGCAGCCGAGCGGCCGGCCTCGGCCGCTGTCGACGGGCAGGTGCGGCGAGCTCGGGCTGACTCCCGCATACATGACCACGCCTAGCGTGAAGCGCGATGGGTAAGTCGTCGCGGAAGCTGAAACAGGATCGCGTCTCGGCCGTGACGGGTGCTTGATTCTCCGTTACAGCCTCGACGTAACATGGTGGGTAACCGACCACGCTTCTTCGGGGGTGTGGCTGCGAGGCCCTCACTTTGGTGGGGGCCTCTGCGTTTGTCAGGACCATTCCGGGGGGCGACGGATCGGCCGCCCGCGAGGGCCGCGAACCGGGTTCGGGAGCTGGTTGTCACGTAGGTGATGGCGACGCAGGTTGCGTGTTCCTGATCCGCGCACGGCGGGACGCTGACCGCCGGAGCGGTGGGGGTTGACGACGAGCACCTCGACGCCGGCTTCGATCGCACGCTCGACCGGGCGTTGCAGGTCGAAGTCGTTGGAGATCAGCAGCGCGCACTTCATCGCCGAGTGGCAGGCGTCCCACACCAGGTCGCTGCCGAGGTTGACGTCGGAGCCCTTCTCCTCGGTTACATCGGCAGTGGCCCACGTGCCTTGCTTGGTGCGGACCCGTTTGGGTCGTGTGCGGAACGTCCCGAACACGGTCTCGACGCCGCCGTGGGCGGCCAGTGCGCGCAGGTAGGCGTCCTGGCGTTGGCTCTGGTGGGGGTCGCTCGGTCTGTCCTTGACGCGGGCGGTGTAGTAGCGCACGACGATTAGCTGATGGTCGGGCAGCAGTGCTTGGCAGAGGGCGCGGTAGTCGACCCACTTCAGCGCCGGCTGGCCACGCACGGCGCCGTGGTAGAAGTTGAAGCCGTCGACGTAGGCGATCGCTGTCCGCATGGGCGACGATCATCGCACGAGATGCTGTCGATTTCGCGTTGTCCACAGCAGTCCACAGGCGCCTCGACGGCGAGGTCGAACAGAGTGGCCGGCGCAGTCAGGTCGGGCTCAGGGGTGTCGAACGTGGGCAGGCGGATCCCGGCGACGACGTCCACGAGGTGTTCGACGAGGATCTTGGTGTAGATCGAGGTCGTGGTCGGCGAGGCGTGGCCGAGCAGCTCCTGCACGGCGCGCAGGTCGTGTGACGATCGCAGCGCCTCGGTTGCCGCATAGTGGCGGAGCTGGTGGGCGGTGGCGCCGACGCCGACGCTGCGCAGGTAGTCATTGATCGCCCGCGACGTGAGCTGCCCCTCGGCGTAGCGGGCGGTGGGTGTGTTGCGCGCCCAGCGCCACGTGAACACGTGCTGGCGCTGCCGGTCGACATGCTCGAGGGCGTCACGAGCCGCCGGGTGGAGCGGGATCACCCGTGACTTGTTGCCCTTGCCACGCACCCGGATCGTGTCGACGGTGATGTCGTCCCATCGCAACCTGGTGATCTCGATGCAGCGCAGCCCACAGCCGGCAGCGAGTAGCAGTGCAGCGCGCATCGTCGGGGTCGCCAAGGCGACGGCGATCGCCAGGTCGCGCTCGTGGATCGGTCGTGGCAGATGGAGCGTGGTCTTGGGGCGCTCGACGAGCTCGGTCGGATCGTGGTCGACGAGCTGCTCGCGGCGGGCCCAGGTGTAGAACATGTGCAGATGTGAGATCGTGGCGTAGCGGGTGTTGGGGGCGCGCTGGTCGCTCTGGTCGAGGAAGCGGTTGACGGTACGCCAGTCGACACCGGCCGCGAACGGGTCGCCGCAGAACCCCCACCAGTCACGAGCGAGGGCGACCCGCTTCTGGATCGTGCCGTCGGCAAGGCCGCGACGGCGCATCGCCATCGCCCAGTCCTCGAGCGCCGGCCAGGCCGCTTCGCGTCTCGTGAGTGCGGCACGGGTGGTGAAGTGCACACCGGCCGCGGGGTTGCTGTCGGTCAGCCCGTAGGCGATCGCGAACCGGTAGAAGCGCCTCAGTGTGGCGACCACGGACCGGGCTGCAGCAAGCCGGCCAGCGGAGGTGTCGACCACGAACGCCTCGATTCGGTCACGAGTCGCCGACGACTGGTCGAACGGGTCGCCGCCGGAGTACTGCCACCAGTGCCGAACCCGCTCAACGTTGGCGCTGATCGTCGCCGTCGCCACACGGCCTTGCTCGAGGGTGTGTCCGAAGCGGGCGAGCACGGCGGCCCGGTCGCGGGAAGGCCCTGCGGTGTCTCGTGCCAGTGCTGTACTGGGCATCGGTCTGCTCCTTCGCGAGAGGTGTGGACCATGGGTCGGGGCGAGGGTTGCGAGCTCGCTCCGACCCAATCGGGCGACGACCATACGACCCTCGATCGGGCTCCGCCAGCAGGCGTCGCAGACCCTCCCAGCGGCAGTCGTCCAAAGCGTCACGTTTGGTCTGGTTGTGACCACGTTTGGGTATTCCTTGTCTCACCTTGTCTCATCCACGATTTCGTGGGACGGGGCGACTTCGGGCGGCCTGACGGGGCCGATCGGTGGCGCCAACTCGTTCCACTTGCAACTACTGCCGCTCGGCGTACGCTGGGCAGGGTGGCGATCATCACTGATGAGCAGGCCCGGGCGGTCGCCGCACAGGGCCTCGCCGACATCATCAACGAGGTCGAGGCGGACATAGCCTTCAGCGTCTACGGCGTGCTCGACAAGCAGGATTGGCTGCTCGTCGGACGTCATCTGATAGGCCCGATATCCGAGGCGCTGGCGCAGTTCAATGCCGGCGATCGAAGCCCCGGCGTGGTCCGCCTCGCTCTAGCCGCCCACGACCTCGGCACCTGACGTCGCGGTACACGCGTACGATTGCCAACGATGGGCAAGCAAGCGCCACCGTCACAACTCTCCGAGTACTTGCTCACGACCGAGGAACTGGCGAAGCGGTGGGGCATGTCTCGGTCCTCGATCGAGCGCCTGCGGTTCGACGGCGAGGGACCGCCACCAGTGCGCCTCAGTGATCGCACGATCCGATACAAGCGATCGACGGTCGAGCAGTACGAGCGCGAGCGCGAGGGCTTCTAGCGATGAGCGATGAGGAACGATCCGACCTGGTAACGCCGAAGGAGTTCGCCCGATCCGCCCGCGTCGCAGACTCGACCGTCGAGCGGTGGAGGTTCATGGGCCACGGTCCACGACCGATCTACCTCGGACCCGGCCGGCGCACCGTGCGCTACAACCGCTCCGACGTCGAGCGCTTTCTTGTCGAGGGCGACGACTCCTAGCGGTGTTTGGCGTAGTCGTTCACGAGCTGGCGCAGCTCGGTGATCGTCAGGCGCAGTTCGCGAACGGCGTACATCTGAGCGATCGTGAGGTCGCCGCCGAACGGGATCGAGCGGACGATCGCGGCCTGGTGACGGGCGAGAGCGAGCAACAGCTCGACATCGACG